>Ga0187785_10000764_pt1 | contig 11495 bp, 7 predicted proteins | sample 0815_BV2_4_20_MG_FD_132466 | JGI IMG/M metagenome (GOLD analysis project Ga0187785, IMG submission 132466) | Tropical peat soil microbial communities from peatlands in Department of Meta, Colombia - 0815_BV2_4_20_MG | ecosystem: Environmental > Terrestrial > Soil > Wetlands > Peat | place...
ATGTTCTGGAAGAACTCGGTGCCGACGCGGTGCTGTCGGAAGTCCCCGTTGTCGTGTTCACCGGACGCGAACTCAGCCCGGAGGAGGACGCACGCCTCCATACCATGGCTCGCTCCATCGTCGTCAAAGGCGTTGAATCGCCCGAACGACTGCTGGATGAAACTGCGCTGTTCCTGCATCGAGTCGTGACCGAACTTCCTGCGGAAAAACAGCGCATGCTGGAGCGGCTGACCACATCAGACGAGGATCTGGTCGATCGCACCGTGCTGCTGGTTGATGACGATGCCCGAAATATTTTCGCGTTGAGCAGCGTTCTCGAGCGGCGCGGAATGCGGGTTCTCACCGCGACAACCGGCAACGAGGCGATCCAGCTCATCGAATCCAATTCCGACATTGCCATCGTGCTGATGGATATCATGATGCCGGAAATGGACGGCTACCAGACCATGGAGCAGATCCGGAAAAATGCGAACTTCCGTCGTCTGCCGATTATTGCACTCACAGCGAAGGCGATGAAGGGAGACCGCGAGAAGTGCCTCGATGCCGGCGCATCCGACTATCTGGCAAAACCTGTCAACACGGAACAGCTGCTATCCGCGCTCCGCAGTTGGTTACATCGCTAACGGCGGAAACAAATTATGTTGGACGACAAAGTCAACATCCTCCTCGTCGACGATCAGCCGGCGAAACTTCTCACTTATCAGGCAATCCTGGCCGACGTCGGCGAGAACCTGCTGAGCGCAAGCAACGCTACGGAGGCGCTCGAACTGCTCTTGAAGAACGATGTCGCTGTCGTGCTCATCGACGTCTACATGCCAGATATCGACGGTTTTCAGCTGGCGGCGATGATCCGCAATCACCCACGCTTCGAGAAGACCGCACTCATTTTCATTTCTGCCATCCTGTTGACTGACGTGGACCGCCTGCGCGGTTACGAAATGGGCGCAGTCGATTATGTGCCGGTGCCGGTCATTCCCGAGGTTCTGCGCGCGAAGGTGAAAGTATTTGTCGAACTGTTCCGGAAAACGCGGCAGCTCGAACAATTGAACCGGGAGCTTGAGGCACGCGTCGCGGAACGTACGGCCGAACTCGCGTCCTCCACGCTTCAGCTTCGTCAGAGCGAGCGCCTGCGTAGTCTCGCCCTCGCCGCCGGCCAAATGGGCAGCTGGGAATGGAATGTTGCGCGCAGATCGACCATCTGGGACCACGGTCAGTGCGAAATTTTTGGCGTCGATCCCGGCACCTTCGTCCCGACCATGAAGAGCGTGAAGCCGCTCATCAATCCGGACGATTTTGAACTGTTGACGCGTGCATTTCGCAAGGTCACGAAAGATGCCAACACTTTTCAGACTGAATTTCGGGTGCGCCGGCCGAATGGCGAATTAAGGTGGTGCACCGGTACAGCGGCGGCAAGCTTCAACGACGAGGGACGTCTGATCTGGGTTAGCGGGGTGACCGCCGATATCACCGACCGCAAGCGGGCCGAAGAACGGCAAATCCTTCTGGCCGAAGAGGTCGATCACCGCGCGCGCAATGTGGTGGCTGTCGTGCAATCGATCATGCGACTTACCCGCGCGGAAAGCATCGACGAATATATGAGTGCGCTCGATGGCCGCATTGGTGCGCTTTCAAACGCGCACCGGCTGTTAGCCGGCTCGCGCTGGGAGGGCGCCGATCTCACCCGGCTTGTCGAAGAAGAATTCGCCCCCTATCGCGCCGGTGGCAGCGAACGGGTTTCGACACGGGGCCCCAACGTTTTGCTGCCGCCGGCCACCGCTCAGACGATTGCCCTTGCCCTGCACGAATTGGCAACTAACGCGGCGAAATATGGCGCGCTATCGAAAGACCTTGGCCGCGTCGATCTCTCTTGGCGGACAGAGCCCGGGAAACTTGAACTGACCTGGGTCGAGTCAGGCGGACCGGAAATCACAGCGCCAAGCCGAGGCGGTTACGGCAGCCGAGCCATTTTAGCCGGCATCGAACGCCAACTTGGAGGCATCGTAGACTTCGACTGGCAAGCTGGCGGCCTGCGCTGCACCTTTAGCGTGCCCCACGACCCCGCCAATGAGTCATCGAAACGTCCCTTGCGTCGCCAGACCGACGACGAGTCGGTGGACTTTATTGCAACGAACCCCGACGACAAACGCGTCCTTCTTGTGGAAGACGAACCGCTGGTATCGATGATGCTGGCCGACATGTTGTCCGCTTTCGGACACAAGGTTGATGGTCCCTACAGCCGCTTCAGCGACGCCATCCTGGCCGCCAAAAGCAATAATTTGCAGGCTGGCATTCTCGACGTAAATTTGGGCGGCGAAAAAACCTACGCCGTGGCCAATATACTGAGCGACCGGAAAATTCCGTTCGCATTCGTTACTGGTTATGGGCCCGATAGCATCGTTTCCGCGTTTGCCCACGCCCCGGTATTGCAAAAACCGGTCGAGGCGGCAAAACTACACGCGCTGTTGCAGCAAATCGTGCGATAGGGCGTGACAGTCTGTAAACGTCACCGCGCGACTTAAGATACGGGAACCAAGCAGCCGTAGTTGCGTTATTCGCGGCACCAAAGCGAATAAACGCGATGACAGCGAGACAATTTCTGATCAGTGAAAGTATTTACTGCCGCCAGCGTGCTAGCAGCTGTGTCGATCCCTTCTTGGCCGAGGAGCTACGGCGGTTGGCAGATTGCTTTGAACGGACGGCGGATGCAATCGAACCTAACGAAATTCCCGGGGGCGAAACCTGGAATTCTCAGGGTTCCCTTTAGACCGAGGAACTCGCTACAATCAGGAGCGTAACGGCGAGGAGGAATAGTCGCGCTGGGCGTAGTGGAAATTCTGCATCCAAAAGTGCATCATCATTGCATCTGTGGGGGTCAGTGACGACTATTCTACCATCGGACCGTGTTCCGGCTGAGCCGCCACGCGCCATTAAACCACGCAATCTCGCGCTGGGAATCGAGCGTATTGGATTCTTTTCGCTGACGCACAGAACACTGTGCGCACTTGCTTTCATCATCCTGAGCATCATAGCGACGGTCGGCTTCGTGCGCGTAAAGGTCGACGATTCGCTGAGCCAATTATTCCGCTCCGAAACCGACGAATTCCGGACCTACGAAGAAGTCACCCGTCGCTTTCCTTCAAACGAATTTGACGTCCTTATCGTGATCGAGGGCGATCAGCTGCTGGCACGGCCATCCCTGGAGAAACTTCGCGAACTCGCAATAAACCTTCAGCTGATCGACGGCACCAGAGGCCTGATTTCCATATTTTCCGCGCGCGAGCCGCCGAACAATGGACAGATCCCACCTCCCCTGTTCCCCAACCCGTTGCCGCAGGGTGCCGAGTATCAAGCGCTCATCGAGCGGGTGATGGCCAACGAAATCATTCGGGACAAGATGCTGTCGCCCGATGGCAAGCTGACACTGATGGTTCTCGCCCTCGAGCCTGATGCGACCGGCCCGGACAGGCTCAATAAAATTGTCGGCGAGATCCGCGATGAAGTCAGAACCCAGTTGGCGGGCACCGGTCTAAGAGGAGAGCTATCCGGTGTCCCGGTGATGCAGCATGAAATCCGCAACGCAATTCAGAGCGACCGCCTGGTCTACAACTCGCTCGGATTCGTAGTTGGTTGCCTGATCGCGATCATGTTCTTCCGCCGTTTCTCGTTCATGGTCATTGCCGCCGGACCACCGCTCGTCGCCATCCTTCTCGCGCTTGGCGCGCTTGGCTGGTTCGGGTTTAGCCTGAATATGTTTCTGAACGTGATGACCCCGCTTATCATGGTCATCAGTTTTTCCGACAGCATGCAAATCACCTTTGCTGCCCGCGACCGCCTGCTGGCAGGTGATGACAAGGTCAGAGCTTTTCGCAACGCGCTTCTCATCGTCGGGCCGGCCTGCGTGCTGACCCATGCGACCGCGGGCGTGTCATTTATTGCGCTCCAATTTTCGTCATCCGACCTCATCCGGACCTTTGGTGAAGCCGGGCTGGTCGCGGTCGCCGTTGCTCTGATCGCGGTTTTGATGGGCGTACCGTTGCTCGGCGTCCTGCTCATCCGCAACGAAGCGGAATTCGTCGCTGCCGTCAGGAACATGGACACCGCGCTGAACGTACTGCGCCGGTTTTGCGGCTGGATCGCAGTTCGGATGGTGGCGCGCCCCGGGCTTTATTCTTTGATCAGCCTGCTTGTCGTCGCGGTGCTATCGCTCGGTTACAGCCAACTTCAGCCGCGCTATCGGCTCGCAGACCAGGTGCCCGATCGCGAACAGGCCGTTAAGGCCAGCAGCCGACTCGACGTCAAGCTGACAGGCGCAAATCCGTTCGATGTCTATATTCAGTTTCCGAAAGGCGCGTCTCTCTATGCGCCGGAGACCCTGGCCGTAATCGCCGATGTGCACGCATTGCTGGAGCATCAGCGCGGTGTCGGTAACGTCTGGTCGCTGGACACCCTGCGCCGCTGGCTGGCTGAAAAGCTGCACAAGTCCGATGTTGAAACGCTCAAGGAGTACGTCGATCTTCTGCCGCCTTATCTCACACGCCGATTCGTTTCAGCCGAGCAGAATGCCGTTATCGTCAGCGGTCGCGTTCCCGACTCTGATGCAAGCCAGTTGTTGCCGATTGTCGATCGTGTTGACCAGCAACTGAACAGTATTAGGGCGAAATATCCGGGATATAAGATTGCTGTCACCGGTCTTTCCGTTATCTCGGCGCGTAACAGTGCGCTTATGATCGATAAATTGAGCAGAGGCCTCACGATTGAGATTGTCTTCGTGGCGATGTTCATCGGCCTGGCGTTTTGGTCGCCCGTCGTCATGCTCATCAGCATATTGCCGGGGCTCTTTCCGATTGTTCTCGCCGGCAGCTTGTTATGGGTGACAGGTCAAGGACTGCAATTCGCCAGTGTGATCGCGTTGACCGTGTCGTTCGGTCTCGGCCTCAGCGCGACAATTCACTTCCTCAATCGTTTGCAGATCGAAGATATCGATCCCGACCCTGCTGTGGGCGTCGAGAGAGCAACTATCCTGGTCGGTCCGCCGTTGATCCTGACATCGGCGGTTCTGGCTTGCGGGCTGGCGATGACCGTTCTCTCAAGTCTGCCATCGCTTCGGCTCTTCGGCTGGCTCAGCGCCTTTGCCATGGTCGCAGCGCTGTTCGCAGACTTGTTCATGTTGCGGCCGATTGCCATGTTCCTCAGCAAGATCGTGCGGCGAATGTCGCGGCGTTCGCTGCTGCGGTCTTCGGTCGAATAGCAGCTTGACGGCTAGCTGCGCTTGAGGTTGATCGAGGCGCCTCGCACGCTGGCCTGCGCATCATGCGACCTGATCACGACCGACTGGCGCCCGCCGTGAGTGACGACCGTCAGGCTCGCGACGAAGGATGATGCTCTGGCCACGACCTGGAAACGATCGCCTTCGGCCCTGCCGGAAATCGTGCCGGCAACGTTGCGGGTCGATTCGCTCCAACTGCCGGAGATCGCACCGCCGGAATAGTGAGCACTGGCGCGCAGATCAAAATTGAAGCTTTCGCTCGCACAGCGAATGTTGAGCTGAAGTTTGCGTTGATCGTTGAGTGCGTCGTAAGCTGCCCGGCATCTGATCGATTCATGTGTCCCATTGGACAGTTCGATCGTACCGGAGCCCGACCACTGTCCTGCCAGTTTATCAAATGGTGCTATACTTTGCGCGTAGCTTGCGGTCGCAGCGGAAAGAATAAACGCCATGGCCAACCCGACCTTGCGCAAGACACTGGTCATCCGCTTTGACGGTACTGACATGTCTGAGCTTGGCATTCCGTAGTTCCTGATGGAACGTGGATACGCTGCCACAGTTGTCTTTAAACAATGCACGAAATCAAGGCATATGACAATGTATCTAAAGATCTGCGCTGCCCTCGCTCTCGTTCAAATCGTTGTCGGCACAGCTTTTGCGGCTGATGACAAAAAAGCGGCAGGCTCGTCGACCGGCGGCTTTTTGCAAGGCACCCCCGAAGAGCAAGCTGCCTGCGCTCCAGACTCCACCAAGTTCTGTCGCGATTTCATCCCGGACTCGTTTCGCGTTCTGGGCTGTCTTCAGGAGCATCGCAAAAGCCTGAGGCGGGTTTGCCAGAAAGTTCTGGAAGAACACGGCCAATAGAGCAAGGCTACGTGGAAACCGACCAGCAAGCCTAATTACGGCTGTGCAGGCTAAACAATCTGCGTAACAGACTGCGGCGCTCCGGAACTGCCGGCAAATGCTCGTGCACATCGCCGCCCAGATAACCGCGAAACTTCATCGCAGACCAGAAAAATGGATTCCATCTCGACCAGACCTTTTCGGCCTCTTGACGCGAAAGACCCGCGATGACTTCGGGTACGGACCCGAAGACTTCCGGCAATTGGCGTGAAATCTCGGCGTCGCGCAAAACATTCCATTTCGACATTCCGCCCATGACCGGCGACCTGATTGAGAAAACGATACGGCTTATTCGCGCTTCCCGAATGGCATAGGAGCACATCGCGCAAGGCTCAACCGTCGTGTAGAGCGTACAATCGCCGAGATCTTTGCGCTTCAGTATTTTCTGAGCTTCCGAGATAGCGATCAGCTCGGCGTGCCGTGTAATGTCGCCGTCACGCACGACCTGATTTGTCGTTTCCACCACAATGTCGTGGCCTCTGCAAACAAGCGAGGCAAAAGGCAATTCGCCACGCTGTGTGGCCGTCGCCGAGAGACCGATGCAACGTTGCATCATCTCCCCATCGACGGCTGAAGGGCCTGGGTCCTGGCCGTCGGTTTTGGCGTCCATCCGATCCCCTTAACGGCGCCGCACAATCATCGGCAGGCCGCCCTCCGGCCGCAACGTCACTTTCTGTATAGGCCACGGCGTACAACCAGGCACCATTTCGAGCGTGAAATTGCGCATAATCGTGGCGATGACAATTGACGCCTCTTGAAGCGCAAACGCCGCGCCGATGCAAATCCGCGGCCCGACCCCGAAAGGAAGATAGGCAAAACGGTCAATCGTGTCGCGTGCGTCGCCGGAGAAACGATTCGGATCGAATTTGTCAGGCTTTTCCCAAAGCGCGCGATGCCGGTGCAGCACATAAGGTGCGATAACTATCATGGTACCGGGCTTTATCGGTTCGCCGGCGAGCTCGTCGCGACCGATAGCGACACGACTAATGGCGGTGATAGGAGGGTAGAGGCGATTTGATTCGTCAATAACCGCGCGGGTTTCAACAAGACGATCCGCAAGGCCACCCGAGTCTCCGTCAAATTCGCGGTCTGACTCCGCCTGGACGCGCTCGCGCCACTCTCTCGACTGCGACAGCAAGAATAGTGACCAGCCGATGCAATTGGCCGTCGTCTCATGGCCCGCGGCAATAAAGGTCAGGATATTCGCGCGAATTTCCGTTTCCGAAAGCCCCTCACCGGTTTCCGGATCAGCTGCCTCGAGCAGGAATGTGAGAATATCGCGCGGCGCGCCGCCCGGATCGGCGGCAATGCACTCCCGACGCGTCGAAATGATCGTATCAATTGCAGACTCGAAAACGCGAAGCATTGGTCGCAGCTTCCAGCGCGCAGGACGCGGGACAAAGTCCGGCACGCCCAGCATATCGAACGGGTCGATGCGTCCGATCGTCTCAAAATAGCCTTTCATCGCAAGGCGAATGTCTTCCCGCGTACGCCCGAGCCCATCGGAAAAGATTGTTCGCTCCAGCACTTCCAATGTGACACGCGTCGCCTCGACAGCGACATCGACGACCTCGCCTTCGTGCTCGGCGAGGCGCTCAACCAACCCACCAGCTACATCGAGCATCGCAGCCGAAAAGTTCATCACCATCTTTCGTGCAAACAGCGGCGCGAGTGCCCGGCGTTGTGTTCGCCAGTTGTGACCCTCGGCGGTCAGCAGGCCGCCTATCAATCCGGCAGACAAGACCCGGCGCTGTAACCAGTCCTTTTGATAGTTTCCGCAATTGTCAAAAAGGACGCGACGAATTGCAGCCGGGTCGTTCACGACCGCGACACGCCCAATCGACAGGCCGCTGATCACAATCGGCTGTTCGAAATGGGCAGTGGTCCACGCTTCGAGCGGATTATTGGCGAGGACACGAAGGAGGGAAATCGGCCCTAAAGCCTGCCCCCGCGGAACCGGCGCCGGCGGGCTAAGCTCCGCGGGAAAATCGAGCAAAGACAAACTCCGTTTAACAGCTGGGCCTAAAAGACCACCTTTCAAAGGCCTACGCCCAACCGTCAGCCTGTCCCGGAGTTCCAATTTAGCGCAATTTGGGCCGTAAAGTGGAGGAACCGGCCGCGACTTCGGCTATTTCAGATGTTAGATGTCCCGCGGTCCGCCTCATTGGAATTTCAGGATTTTTCACGTGCCGAATCGACCGAAGCCAATTTCCGCCAACCCGCGACTGCTATCCGCCGCGTGTGCGGCTTGGTTGATCGCGAACGGCGCCGTTTTAGCCCAGCAGCCACCTGTTCCCGCGCCACCCGACCCGACCGGGGAATGGGTGGTCGCCAAGCAAGTTGCGCGCATCAAAATCGCCAATTGCGACGGGCAGATGTGGGGCGTGGTGTCCTGGGAAACGCAGCCGGGGATCGACACCAAGAATCCGGACCCCAACCTGCGATCCCGGCCCACGCTTGGAATGCCGATCCTACTCGGCATGGCAGCCAGCAAAGCGAATAAATGGGAGGGCCAGATTTATAATTCCGAAGACGGGCACACATATTCCGCCAGCATCACCCTGCTCGATCCCAATACGCTGCGCGTTCAGGGTTGCTTCCTCGGTTTTTTGTGCGGCGGCGAAAACTGGACCCGCGTCGAATCTCTGGACCCGCCGGCCACTGCGACCACACAGCGTACAAGCACCAAACCTCCGGCCACGCGCAAGACAACAGGCAAGCAACCCGACCCGACCGACGATGTATGTTCAAGAACGCTTGGCTCGGCGGGGCTTTCCCATGAGCGCGGGCTGAAATAGCACCGCTGCCGCCAGCGTACACACCAGCGACAACGCCAGCAGTTTACCCATACTCGATGTGCCCGGATGTTGCGAAAGCCATAGGCTCCCAAAGGCGGTTGCCGTGGTCAAGGCGCTCCAAATTACGGCGCGTGTCAGGCTCGACTGCAGCAGGTCCGTACGGCCGGATCGCCAGGCCATTATGTAGTAGATCTTGAAGGCAACGCCGACGCCCAGCAGCAAAGGCAGCGCGATGATGTTGGCGAAGTTCAGTGGCATGCCGATCAAGACGCAGATCTCAAGCGTCACCACTCCCGCCAAAAGAAGCGGAACGAGTGTAAGTAAAACATCGCCGAATCGGCGCAAGACTATCCAAAGCAAGATGGCAATCGAAACGAGCGCATAAAAACCCGCTTCGAAGAATGCCCGGACGACCGTACGACTCGATTCAAGAATTGAAATCGGACCGCCGGTGGCATTCGGATCGACGGTGAGAACCGCGCGAGCGAAAGACCGCAGAACTTCGGTGTCGTCGGTATTCCCTTTCGGCGCGACCTCAATACGAGTACGCCCGTCCGGCGTCACCCATTGCCGCTTGAGAGCCTGCGGCAGATTGTCCTTGCTGATCTTCTGGGCGCTCAAGAAGCTGCGCAATTGAGCAAGGCCGGTCTCGAGCGGCACGATAAACGCGACCTTCACTCGTGTCCGGGTTTCCTCACTCGCCTGTGCCAATTTTATCGCGTCAGCGGCCAGCCGTCTGGCTGCATCGGCTCCTGGCCCTTTGGTATTGCCGGCAATCTTATTGAGCTGATCGGCAATACCATTTAGAGCCGCCACGTTTTCACCATCGGTCGGCGGCTTGCTCGACCCCGGTTTTTCCAGCGCCGGACCAAGCTGCCGCTCCAGCTCCTGGATCAGACCGAGTTTCTTGTCCTGATCCTGTGGCACAAAACTGAACAGCGTTGTCGTTTGCAAGACCTGTGGGAGCTTCTGCAATCTTTCAGCTGCTGTCGAAACTTCGTTCAAAGACGAAGTGACGACGTTGACCGAATTGATTCCCGCCCGCGTGTCCCCGCCGAGCTCGAGCAAAGTCGAGATCGATTCGGTCTTCGGACTGCGCAGGTGAATTGGGTCAAAGTCGAAAGTAAGAAAATAAAGCAGCGGCGATCCTAATATGGCGACGGCCAGCGTCCCGACGATGACCGGGATACGATAGTCCTGAAGAAAACGGTCTATCGGCGCGAGCGCGCTATAGCCGATGGGTTCCGGCTCCCCAGTCGGATTAAACACAGTAATGAGAGCCGGCAAGAGTGTGATACTTGTTAAATAAGCGATCAGCATACCCACGCCCGCAATTTGGCCTAGCTCCGAAACACCTCGATAAGCGGTCGGAAGGAAGGACAGAAAGCCAGCCGCCACGGCCGCTGCTGCGAGCGTCAATGGAACGCCTATTTTTTCCGCCGCTTGAATTATTGCCGGGCCAAGCTTGGGCACATCGTGACGCTCGGCGCGGTAGCGCACCGAAAACTGAATGGCGAAATCAACTCCGAGGCCGACAAATAAAACGGCAAATGCGACCGATATCATATTGAGGGCGCCCACCATCATCAGTCCCAGCGCGGCGGTGATTGCCAGACCGACGAAAAGACTGATGAACACCGCAACGATAATGCGCGCGGACTTAAGTGCCAGCCAAAGAATCACAAGCACAATGACGACAGTAGCGACGGCATTTGCCAGCGCGCCGTCCTGAACTGTTGCAAATTCTTCGTCCGCTATCGGCACTGAGCCGGTCAGTCGAACACGCGCCTGATATTTTTTCTCCAGCTGTAACTCAGTTGCGGTCTGCCGGATGACGTTGCTCGAGGCTTGCCCAGGCTGAAGGGCAGAAAAATCAAGCACGGGATGAACTTCGATGAGCCGGCGCAGGTCTGCGGGCTCGGGCTGTTGGCCGTTCAACATCGCCTGCCAGGAAAACGAGGCCGGGCGCCCTGCCAGCGCTTCCTCTATCGTTGTCGAAGCCATAGACAAAGGCCGGGCCAATGCATCGAGCGTGAGCATGCGATTTTGCACGCCGATCAAACCCAGCGAGAGAGTGCGCGTGAGCCCGCGAAGACTGGGATCGCCAACAAGGGTGCTGACAAGCGGTGCCGCCTGCCCCAGACCCTTGGCGAAGCCTGCGACATCTTCAGTCGGCCTGTACAACAGGCCGTTGCGCGCAAAGAACTCACTACCCCCGATATCATCGACCGAGGGGTAGAGTTGGGGATTTGCCTTCAGTCTCGCAGAGAGCTCGGCTGCGGCGCGGGCCGCATACTCCACTGTGGGCGCATCGATAACGACCAGGGTGGAACCGAAATGACCTGGGAAGGCCTTTTCGAACTCTGCCTCGCGCTGGCGCCAATCAAGTTCGCGCGAGATGAGTTTGTTGATGTCCGTATTGATGGCAAAATGGCGAGCTGAATAGCCCACCGAGCCCGCCGCCGCTATCATGGCTAAGGCAATGATCGGCCAAGGGAATCGGGTACAAAAACCAACGATTCCGGTAA
>Ga0187785_10000765_pt1 | contig 11492 bp, 15 predicted proteins | sample 0815_BV2_4_20_MG_FD_132466 | JGI IMG/M metagenome (GOLD analysis project Ga0187785, IMG submission 132466) | Tropical peat soil microbial communities from peatlands in Department of Meta, Colombia - 0815_BV2_4_20_MG | ecosystem: Environmental > Terrestrial > Soil > Wetlands > Peat | place...
CAGCCACCGGCTCCGGGGCGCGGTCCGATCCTGGCGCGAGTTCGTGGATCTCGGCGACGAGCGCCGCCTGGAGCGCGCGCGCCGGTGGGTCGAGGAGGCCGCCCGGATCGAAGCCGACGGCCCGCCCGGCTGGGCCGCCTGATCGTCGGCCGATCACTCGTCGGGAACGTCGCTCCCTGCCCCGTATCGTGTGACCTGCAGGTGCCGGAGCGGATCACCGGCACCATCCCGAGGGTTCTTCGGAGGGAGGGCGATGAGCGATCCCCGCATCGCGAAGGGCAAGGTGGTCGTGAACCGGGCGATGTCGCTCGACGGCTTCATCGCCGGCCCGGGGCATTCGATGGACTGGGGCCCAGGTCGTCTCGCCGACGTCGTGGGCCGGGAGGTCGTCGGCGAGGTCGCGGCGGCCACCGGCGCGATGCTCGTCGGGCGCGGGACCTGGGACGTCGGCGACCGGATGGAGGAAGAGGAGCCGGGCAGCACGGACTACCCCTTCTCGGGACCCATGTTCCTCCTCACCCATCGGCCGCTGGAACCGCCGGATCCGGACGTGACCTGCCTGAGCGGTGACATCGGGGACGCGGTCGCGACGGCGCTCGACGCCGCGGGCGGCAAGGACCTCGAGATCCTCGGTGCCGACGTGGCCCGCCAATGCCTGGAGCGAGGGCTCGTCGACGAGATCCTCGTGTACGTCCTGCCGGTGCTGCTCGGCGACGGGATCCGCTTCACGCCGCCGGGGCTCTTGAAGATCGACCTGGAACCGATCGACAGCACGCGGGTGGGCGACGTCACGATCCTGCGGTTCCGCGTCCGCAGGTAGGTTCGGCGCACGCACCCGCCGCCGGGAGGTCAGCCGGGCCCCGGGGATCGTGTCATGGTGCATCGATGCGAGGCATCGTCGTGTCGCTCACGATCCTCGGTCTCTCGTCCTTCGCTTGCCACAGCGCGCCGAGCGGGACGATCAGCGGCCACCTCTATCGGGTCGGGGGACCCGCCCCAGGACTCCCGACCCCGGTTCCCGGAACGATCGACGTCACCGGCCAGAGCGCAGGCACGAAGGATGTGACCGCCGAGGCCGGTCCCGACGGCTCGTTCTCCGTGGAGGTTCCCGTCGGGACCTACTCGCTGCGTGGCGGAAGCCCGTTGATCCAGGACGGGGCGCCCGGCTGTCACGCCCGCGACCATCAGCCGACCGTCGTGCGGGCGGCACAGACGTCGGAGACGGACGTCATCTGCGACATCCCGTGACCCGATCCGCCCCCGGTTTCCCTGTTGCGAACCGGGCCGTTCCGGGGTTGATTCCTCGTGGCGATGATCGCGGACGATGCCTCGAGGCGCGAGCGGACCCGGGTCGCCGCGCCGGCCGCCTCCGACCGGGCGGCCCATCCGCCGTTCGAGTCGTTCTTCCACGCCGAGTACACGCGGCTCTACGCCGCGATGTGCGGCGTCACGGGCAGCCGGCACGAGGCCGAGGACATCACCCAGGAGGCGTTCGTGCGGGTCCTGGAGCGATGGGGGGCGGTCGGCACGATGGACGACCCGACCGGCTACCTCTACCGGACCGCGATGAACATCTTCCGGAGCCGGTACCGCCGGGCGAAGCTCGCGATGCGCAAGGCGGCCGGACGGACCGAGCAGGACGATGCCTTCGCGGCCGTCGACACCCGGGAGGAACTGATCCGGTCGCTCCGTGAGCTCAGCCCGCGGCAGCGCGCGGCGATCGTGCTGACGCAGCTCCGCGGCTACAGCTCCGAGGAGGCGGCGCAGATGCTCGGCACGAACGCCGCCGCCGTGCGGATGCTGACCTCGCGCGCCCGGACGGCGATGCGCAAGAGCGCCGGAGGGGAGGCATGAGCGTGCGGCCACCCGACGTCCTGGAGCGCGCGTTCGGCGCCCCGCCGGCCGGACCGGCGTTGGAGGCCGTGCTCGCTCGGCGGCGCCGCCGGGACCGCAGGCAGCGGATCGTGGCCGCGCTCGTCGCCCTCGGCCTGACGCTCGCCGGCGTGGCGCTGTTGGTGCATGCCTACCGGAGCGCGCAGGTGGTCCCCAGCGGACCGATCACGCCGAAGAGCGTGTCGGGCCTGAAGCTCGCGTGGTGGGGCGAGGTGAACTCGTCGATCCACGCCAACCCGGTGATCGCCGACGGCCGCGTGTTCGTGACGACGCAGGACGGCCGGGTCGTCGCGTTCGATGAGGCGTGCGAGGCGACGCAGGGTCCGTGCCCACCCGTCTGGGGCGCGCGGATCTCCGACCCGAACGTCGCGGGGAACCACAACCCCTGGGGTGCGCCCGTCGCGGTCGGCGGCCGGATCTACGTGGGGTCGCAGGACGGCCGGCTGCTGGGGTACCCGACCGACTGCGTCGGCGGCTGCGCGCCGACGTGGGTCGGGCAGACATCGGGCTCGCTGGCCGAGGCATCGATCGCCCAGGCCGAAGGGATCCTGTACGTGAACTCGATGTCCGGCACGGTCTACGGCTTCCCGGAGGCATGCGACTCCTATCCGACTCCGTGCCAGCCGCTGTGGACGTATCAGATGAGCGGCGGAACGAACGGCGGGGGACCCGTCGTCGTCGGCGACACGGTGTACGCGGGGACGGTCGCGGGGCACGTCTACGCGTTCCCCACGAGCTGCGCGCAGACCGGGCCGACGTGCGAGCCGCTCTGGGACACGGAAACGGGGGGCCCGATCGGGACCGATCTGGCGAGCGACGGACGCTCGGTCTTCGTGCCCGTCGGCCACCAGGTCGAGGCGTTCCCGACCGACTGCGGAAGCACCTGCGCACCGAACTGGATCGGCCCGACGACCGGGCACGTCAGCCCCTCCCAGCCGGGCTACGTCCAGGACGCGATCAGCTCGATGGCGGTGTTCCCCGGCGGGCTCGTCGTGGGCAACGGGGCAGCGACGATCCAGGTGTTCCCGACCGACTGCGGAACGGGCGGCCACATCTGTCAGCCGATCGCGACCTTGAAGGGGAACGACACGTTCAGCGATCCATCGGTGGCCAACGGCGTGCTGTTCGTCGGGTTCGGCCAGGGCGTGCAGGCGTACGACCTGGCCTGTCTGGAGCACGGGGGGTCCGCGCAGACGTGCCCGGCGTTGTGGACGTCGGTCCCGGGCGGCGCCGTCACCGCCGATCCACAGGAGCGCGACAACAGCCTCTACAACGTCGACGAGTCGGGACGTGTCTACCGGAACTCGCTCACCGGCGAGGCCGAGCAACCGCCTCCGCCGCCGGCGGACGTGGACACGGTGCAGCCCGTGCACACGCCGCCCTCGAGCGCCCTCCCGAGCGTGGTGGTGGTGGTCCTGCTCGTGATGGGCGGCGCCTGGTGGCTGGGGCGGCGTCGAGCGCGCGCGTCCGATGCCGACGAGGCAGACGACATCCACGAATGGGAGGACCTCGGCCCCGCCGGAACGGACTGACTCAGTCACAACCCGCGAGCCGCGTCGTATGCAGATGCGACGGACTTGGGTACGACCATCCGCCAGGAGTCGAGCACGAGCTCCCGGAGCTCCGTTCGGTCGAGCGCCGCCAGCCGGACCTCGACCCAGTGGTAGCGCAGGTCGCCCTTCGCGGGCATCAGGAACTTGTCGGGCTCCGAGGCGACCAGCGCCTCCCGCTCGGCTTTCGGGAACGCGAATCCCATCTGGGTCTCGTCGCGCGAGAACGCGAGGTACACGATCCGCCCGACGCGGAACTTCACCCGGTCGCGCACGAGGACTTCGTAACTCCTCGGAAGCTTCGAGGCGAGCGCGCGCACGTCGTCGATCGTCGCCATCGCCCGACCGTACCGGTGGACGCCGACACATCGACGCGTGGAATCCCCCGGCGTGAGCGGCGAACCCCCCGCTTCGGGGATTCCCCGCCGGCGCCGGGGCGCGTAGCGTTCCCGGCTGCCGGAGCGTGATGTTCCCCCTCCGTCCCGGCGACCCCTCGTCCTTCCCCGTTTGTCGCACGACGTGCGGAGGGAGCGGGATGGACGACGCGGCTCGGATCGTGCTCGCGCTGGAAGCGCAGGAGGTCGCCGAGGAGGTGCTGCACTTCCTCGATCGCAGCGGGGTCGCGCGCGTCGTGGCCACCGCCGGCGACGACCGGCAGCTCAGCGAGGCGGTCCGGCAGCTCGAGCCCGACGCGATCGTCGCCGAGCCGTCGCTGACGAACGACCACGTGCCGGGTGCCGCGCCGCTGCTGGCGCTCGCCACGCGCGAGTCGGTCGCGACGCTCCGGGGGGCGATCCGGGCGGGCGCGCAGGGGTTCTTCGTGTGGCCGGACGACCGAGAGGAGCTGCTGTTGCACGTCGCCGCGATGGGCGCGGCGCGCCGGATCCCCGAGCGCAGGGCGACGGTGATCGCGGTTCACGCCTCGCGGGGTGGCGCGGGCTGCACCTTCGTCGCGACCCACCTGGCGCAGGCGTTCGCGGCCGGGGGCTCGTCGTGCGTCCTGATCGACGCCGATCCGGCCTTCGGTGACGTGACCCACGCGCTCGGCGCCGCCGCGGTGGACGTCCGCACGATCGCGGAGCTCGCGCCGGTCGGCGACGAGCTCACCGAGGCGCACCTCGACGAGGTGGCGCACCGGCACGCCTCGGGGTTCAGGTCGGTGCTGGCGCCGCCGGTGGCGGAGCTCGAGGCGGTCGACACCGAGTTGCTGCGTCGCGTGATCGGCGTCGCCGCCGGGTCGGCCGATGTCGTCGTGCTGCATACGGGCCGGGCCCTCGACGCGTGGACGCGCACCGCCCTGCGCGAGGCGGATCGGGTCGTCGAGGTCCTCGCGCTCGACGTGCTGTCGTTCCGCGCCGCCACGCGCGCGATCGAGTCGTGTTCGCTGCTCGGGACCGGCGGGCGCTTGACCTTCGTGGTGGGCCGCGCGATCCGCGGCGAGATCACCCCAGCCGACGTGCACCGCGTCTTCGGCGCTGATCCCCTGGCCGTGCTCCCGTTCGACGGATCGGTGCCGCGGCTCCAGGACCACGGGCGGCTGGTACCACACCGGGGGCGGATCGGCCGGTCCTTCGCCCGGCTGGCGGACGCGCTGACGGCGGCTCCGGCGCGGGAGCGTGAGGCGTCGTGAGCAACGACGCGCTGGCGATCGTCCGCCGCGAGCTCCGGGAGCAGCTCCGACACCGGGTGGATGCCCGCGGGCTGGCGTCGTCGCCGCGCACCGAGCGCCGACTGCGGGTGCGCGAGGAGGCGCTCGCGGTCCTGCGCGAGCGCGGCGCGTTGCTGCCCTCGCGCGAGCTCGCGCGCGTCGTGAACGAGGTCTCCGACGAGGTCGTCGGGTTCGGACCGATCGAGTTCCTGCTGAAGGACCCGACGGTCACCGAGGTGATGGTCAACGGACCCGACGACGTGTTCGTGGAGCGGGAGGGGCGGATCGAAAGGGTGCCGGAGCGGTTATTCGAGGGGGAGGAGCCGATCCTGCACCTGATCGAACGTATCGTCGGACCCTTGGGCCTCCGGGTCGATCAAGCGTCACCATGGGTGGACGCACGACTTCCGGACGGTTCGCGGGTCCACGCGATCGTTCCGCCCCTCTCGCTCCGCGGTCCCGTGCTGACGATCCGCACGTTCTCGCCGGTCCCGATCCGCACCGACGATCTCGTGCGCACCCGCAGCATAGGACCGCGCGCGCTCGCGTTCCTGGCGGCGTGTATCCGCGGCCGCGCGAACATCGTGGTCAGCGGCGGTGCCGGCAGCGGCAAGACCACCCTGCTGGGCGTCCTGTCCGGCTTCATCCCCGAGGACGAGCGACTCATCACGATCGAGGACGCGGCCGAGCTCCGGCTCGCGAAGCCGCACGTGATCTCGCTCGAGGCGCGCCCGGCCAACGTCGAAGGTCGTGGCGAAGTGACGGTTCGTGAGTTGGTCCGCAACGCGCTCCGGATGCGCCCGGACCGCATCATCGTCGGCGAGGTCCGCGGCGGCGAGGCCCTCGACATGCTCCAGGCGATGAACACGGGTCACGAAGGTTCCCTCTCCACGGCACACGCGAACTCCTGCCGGCACCTCCTGTGGCGCTTGGAGACGATGGCGATGATGTCCGACGTCGACCTTCCCGCTGCACACATCCGCAATCAGGTCGCAGCGGCGATCGATCTCGTGGTGCATCTCGCGCGCCTGCGTGACGGGCGGCGCGTGATCTGGGAGATCGCCGAGGTCGCCGGAACGCACCGCGGCGAGCCGGTGGTCGATCCGCTCTTCCGGTTCCAGCCGCGCGCCGGCGCCGACGGTCGGTTCGTCTCGACCGGAACCGTACCCGTCCTCGCCGAGATCCTGCGCGAGCGCGGCGAGCTGATCGACGAGGCGATGTTCGCGGCGGGCGAGGATGTCGCGTGACGCCGCTGGTGCCGGCGTTGCTGGCGCTCGCGGCCGTGTTCGCGGAGCGCGCCAGCCGGACGATCGCGCGCGCTGAGGCCCGTGGTTGGATCATGCCGGCGGCGCCCGTTACCGCCCCGATCCGTCGGGTCGACCTCCCGACCCTCGTCGTGCCGATCGCCGTCGGCGGAGCCGGGTTCGTCCTCGCGGGTCTCCTCGGAGCCGTCGTCGGGATCGGCGCGGCGATCGCGGCGAAGCGGATGCGCGGGTACCGCAACCGTCGCTCCACGGCGGCCCGTCGGGACGAACAGCTCGCCGACGCGATCGGCGCGATCACCGCCGCCGTACGCGCCGGGATGTCGGTGCCGCAGGCGATCGCCTACGCGGCGCGCGAGGCGGAGCCGCCGATCGCCGACGAACTCGCCCACCTCGTCGGCGACCTCGATGTCGGCGTTCCGTTATCCGAGGCGATCGCCGCGTGGGCCGACCGGATGGACAGCGAGGACGCGCGGCTGATCGCCGGCGCCCTCGATCTGCACCGGCGCAGCGGCGGCGATCTGCCATCGGTCCTGGACGAGGTCGCGAACACGATCCGCGAACGGGTCGCGGTCTCGCGCGAGGTCCGTGCCCTCACGGCGCAGGCGCGGCTGTCCGGGTGGATCCTCGGCATCCTGCCGATCGGGTTCTTCGCGTTCCTGTGGCTGACCTCGCGCCACGACATCGAGGGGGCCCTGCGCGCGCCGGCGGGGTTGATCGCCGTCGGACTCGGGCTGCTGCTGGAAGGCGCGGCGTTCCTTTGGATCCGTTCGCTCCTGGAGGTCGGATGAGCGCCGCCTCGCTCGCCGGGATCGCGGCCGCCGCGGCGGTGCTCGCCATCGCGGCCGCGCTGTGGCCGAGGCCGCATCCCCTGGCCGCGCCGGTCGTTCCGTCGCCGTCGGCCGCGGCCGCCGACCGCCCCGGTCACCGCGCGGCACGGCGTCGCGCGCAGCAGGTCGACCGTGAGGTCCCGCAGTTGCTGGACCTGCTGGCCGCCGGATCGACGGCCGGACTGTCGGCGGAGCTGTCCCTCCGCCGAGCCGCCGAGGTGCTGCACGGTCCGCTCGGCGACGACCTGCGGGCGATCGCGGGTACGGCCGACCTGGGCGCCCGCTGGCGCGATGAGCTCACCGCCTACGCGGAGCGGAGCTCGACCGACCTCCGCCGCAGCGTCGCCGTGCTCGAACGGACCGAGGCGCTGGGTTCTTCGCTCGCCGACGCCACGCGCGAGCTCGCCACCTCGGTCCGCCAGGCGCGCCGGACCGCGATCCTCGAGGAGGCGCGAACGGCGCCCATCAAGATGCTCTTCCCCCTCGTGTTCCTGATCCTCCCCGCCTTCCTCCTCCTGACGGTGGTGCCGGTGCTGCTCACCACCGTCCGGTCCATCGGGTGAGAGGGGTGGAGCGATGCTCTTCCTGTTGTTCCTCCGGGGCGCCGCAACGGTGCGGACGTTCCTGCGTCGCGACGAGGGGCAGACCACGGCGGAGTACGCGCTCGTGATCCTTGCGGCGGCTGCCGTGGCCGTCGTGCTGATCGCGTGGGCGCACTCGTCGGGGCGGCTGCCCGCGTTCTTCGATCACATCATCGACACGGTCATCGGGGATGCGGAGGCGGCCTGAGCCGCTCGGTCGCGAACGGGGCTCGGCCGTGGTCGAGTTCGCGCTCGTGCTGCCGCTGGTCCTGATCCTGGTGCTCGGCCTGGTCCAGGTCGGGCTGGTGGCTCGGGACCGGCTGCTGGTGGAGGCTGCGGCGCGCGCGGGAGCGCGCGCCGCAGCCGTGCAGGACGATCCCGCCGCGATCGCGGCCGCCGCCACGGCGGCGGCGGCCGGCCTCGACGCGGGGTTGGTACAGGTGACGACGGTCCGGACAGGCTCGCGTGGTGACCCGGTGACCGTCCGGGTCGACTATCGGGACGTCTTCCGCGTCCCGCTCGTCGAGTGGCTCGTCGGCTCCGGCGTGACCCTCAGCGCATCCGGCGTGGAGCGTCAGGAGTTCGGATGAGGACGGATCGCGAACGCGGCTCGGTCTCCATCGTGCTGGCCGCCGGCATCCTCGTGGTCCTGGTGCTGACGATGGGCGTCGCCGACCTGGGTCGCGTGCTCGCCGGACGGGCCCGGGCACGCACGGGAGCCGACGCGGCGGCATTGGCCGCCGCACAAGAGCTCGCCTATCCGAGCGGGCTCGAGCCGGAGACCCTCGCGGCCGACTACGCAGCGCGGAACGGCGGTGAGCTCGTCGCGTGCGCGTGCGCGACCGGATCCTTCGAGGTCACCGTCGAGGTGCGCGCGCCGGTGGGGGACCTGACGCTCGTGCCCGGCTCGTTCTCGATCACGCAGCAGGCGCGTGCCGTCGTCGACCTGCCGTCGGGTCTCTGAGGGCTCAGCCGCTGCGTCGCAACGCCAGACGAGCCGCCACGTCGAACGACAGCAGGAGCGTGACCCACCGCACGGCGTAGGAGTCGCCGGTCGTCACGGCCAGCCCGATCCCGACCAACAGCACCACGATCGCCAGGACGATCCGGAAGTTCCGGTCCTCGTACCACATCGCGTTCCCCTCTCCCGTGCAGACGATGAGGACGGAGCTTCGCACGACCGGGGGTGGGTGCGCAGCCCGGCTCCTCGTTCCCATTCGGGCCGTAGACTCGCGGCGATGACCTCGCGCCGCGAGATCGAGGAGCTCCTGGAGGCCGTCTCGGAGGGCCGCCTCGGCGCCGAGGAGGCCGCGGACCGGCTCGCGGGTCTGCCGTTCCGCGATCTGGGATTCGCGCGCGTCGACACCCACCGCGAGCTCCGCCAGGGCGCGCCGGAGGTGGTCCTGGGCGAGGGCAAGACGGTCGAGCAGGCCGTGGCGATCGGGGTCGCGCTGGACGAGGCCGGCGCCTCGAGCGTGCTGATCACGCGCGCGTCGGAGGAGATGCGAGAGGGCTTCCGCACGGCGGTTCCGGAGGCGGAGGAGCACGTGCTCGCTCGGGCCGTCTGGGTGCAGCGGAAGCAGCCTGACCGGCGCGGTCGCGTGCTCATCGTGTCGGCCGGGACGTCGGACGGACCGGTGGTGCACGAGGCCAGGATCCGCGCCGAGCTGCTCGGCGCGATCGTCACCGTGCACGAGGACGTCGGGGTGGCCGGCCTGCACCGTCTGGCCGTCGTGCTGCCCGATCTGGAGCGCGCGGACTGCGTGGTCGTCGTCGCCGGCATGGACGGCGCGCTCGCGAGCGTGATCGGCGGACTCGCTGCCGCGCCGGTGATCGGCGTGCCGACGAGCGTGGGCTACGGCGCAACCGAGGGCGGCCGCACCGCGCTCAACGCGATGCTCTGCTCGTGCGCGGACGGCCTCGCCGTCGTCGGGATCGACGACGGCCTCGGCGCCGGGAGCGTCGCGGCCCGGATCGCGCGCCGGGCGGCGGTGCCGTGACCCGCGTCGCCTACCTCGACTGCGTCGGCGGGCTGGCGGGCGACATGCTGCTGGGCGCGCTCGTCGACGCCGGCGGGCCGCCGGCGGCGCTGACCGACCTCCCGGCGTCGCTCGGCATCGCCGTCGACGTTCGGATCGAGATCGAGCGGGTCGAGCGCGCCGCGATCGGGGCGACGCGGGTGTGGATCGAGGAGACGCGACCCGCCGCGGTGCGGACCGCGTCGGACCTGCTCGCGATCGTCCGCGCCGCCGATCTGCCGGACCGCGTCCGTGAGCGTTCGGCCGAGGTCCTGTCTCGGATCGCCGAGGTCGAGGGCGCGATCCACGGCGCCGATCCAGCGGAGATCCACCTGCACGAGCTCGGCGGGCTCGACACGCTGGTCGACGTCGCCGGCGCCTTCGCGCTGCTCGACGCTCTTCGGATCGACCGGGTCGTGTGCTCGCCGCTCCCGTACGGACGCGGCGTCACCGGCGCGGCGCACGGACCGATCCCCGTGCCGGGGCCGGCGACGCTCGAGCTCCTCCGCGGCGCACCCCTCGTCGGGGTGGAGGTCGCCGCCGAGCTGGTCACGCCCACCGGGGCGGCGATCGCGGCCGCCGCGGCCGATGCCTTCGGCGAGCTGCCCCCCCTCGTGCTGGACGCGGTGGGCTACGGCGCCGGCGCACGCGAGCTCCCGGACCGACCCAACGTCCTGCGCGTCGTGATCGGCACGGCGGCCGAGGCCGCGCCGGGAACGACGAGGGCCGTGTTGCTGGAGGCCAACCTCGACGACCTCCTCCCCGAGCTGATCCCCGACGCGATCGAGCGATGCACGTCCGCGGGCGCGCTCGACGTGTGGACCGTGCCGGTCCAGATGAAGAAAGGCCGCCCCGGGGTGATCGTGAGCGCGCTGGCGCGGCCGGGCGACGAGCGCGCCGTCGCCACGGCGTTGCTCGAGCACACCAGCACGCTCGGCGTCCGCGTCACGCCGGTGCAGCGCTACGAGCTGGCGCGCAGGACCGAGACAGTCGAGGTCCGGGGTCATCCGGTGCGGATCAAGCTCGGCGTGCTCGAGGGCCGCGTGGTCAACGTCGCGCCCGAGCACGACGATTGCGCGGCGGTCGCGGCCGCAACGGGCGTCCCCGCGAAGCGGATCTGGGCCGAGGCGCTCGCCGAGGCCGTCCGGGAGCCGACCGATGCGCCTGGCTGAGCTCGAGGCGGCGATCGCGGACGCCGATGGCGCCGTCGTCGCGTTCTCGGGCGGCGTGGATTCCTCGGTCGTCGCGGCCGCGGCGCACCGGGTGCTGGGGGAGCGGGCCCTCGCCGTCACCGCGGTCTCGCCCGCGCTCGCCGACGGGGAGCTCGACGGCGCGCGGACGGTCGCCGCCGCGATCGGGATCGGGCATCGGGTGGTCCGCACCGACGAGCTCGCGCGCGAGGGCTACCGCCGCAACGACCGCGAACGCTGCTATCACTGCAAGACCGAGCTGTACGAGACGCTCGGCGTCCTCGCGGAGCGCGAGGGCATCCCGGCGGTGTTCTCGGGCGCGAACGCCGACGATCTGGGCGACTGGCGGCCCGGCCTCCGCGCGGCCGCGCAGCACGGCGTGCGCCATCCGCTCGTGGAGGCCGGGATCGGCAAGGACGACGTGCGCGCGATCGCCCGGGCGCTGGCGATCCCGAGCGCCGACAAGCCGGCCTCGCCGTGCCTCGCCTCGCGGATCCCGTACGGCACCGCGGTCGAGCCC
>Ga0187785_10000766_pt1 | contig 11490 bp, 8 predicted proteins | sample 0815_BV2_4_20_MG_FD_132466 | JGI IMG/M metagenome (GOLD analysis project Ga0187785, IMG submission 132466) | Tropical peat soil microbial communities from peatlands in Department of Meta, Colombia - 0815_BV2_4_20_MG | ecosystem: Environmental > Terrestrial > Soil > Wetlands > Peat | place...
AATCATGACCCGTTGGCAGCCCTGGCTGATCGAGGCTGAACCCCAGATGTTCGTGGAAATGAGTGAAGAGCTCGCACAGATGCGTGGGATCAAAGACGGAGAAAAGGTCAAGGTGACCTCTCCTCGTGGTGAGGTAGGCTGCGTGGCCATAGTGACCACGCGTTTCCGCCCGTTTCAGATCGGCTCCGTCACGGTGCACCAGGTTGGAATGCCCTGGTGCTTCGGATGGGTCACACCGAAAGACGGGGGCGAGAGCTCCAATCTCCTCACGCCGAACGTGGGAGACCCCAACACCATGATCCCTGAATCAAAGGCGTTCATGGTCAACGTCGAGAAAGCATAGGGGGTGAAACATGTCTGAAGGGTACTCGATTCTCGTGGACACCTCCAAGTGCACGGCATGCCGCGGGTGTCAGGTTGCTTGCAAACAGTGGAATCAGCTGCCCGGCACTGAAACCAAAAATATCGGCACGCACCAAAATCCTCAGGACGTGTCAAGTGACACGTACAAGGTGGTGCGATTCTCCGAAGGAAAAAACGGTGACGGCAAAGCGTACTGGTACTTTTTTGCAGATCAATGCCGCCACTGCCTCTCTCCCGGCTGCATGACCGCCGCGGATAAGGATGAAATCGTCCAGGACGAGAAAACAGGGGCCGTGCTCTACACCTCTAAAACCAAGGACATCGATTACAAGGCGACCAGGGAAGGCTGTCCGTACGACATTCCCCGACAGGATGCCAAAACGAAAGTCCTGACCAAATGCACTATGTGCTTTGAGCGGATCACCAACGGTATGGTACCTGCCTGTGTCAAATCCTGCCCCACAGGGACTATGGCGTTCGGAGAGCGGGATCAGATTCTCGGGATGGCCAAGAAAAGGGTGGAAGAGCTCAAGAAGACTTTTCCCAACGCGTCGGCCGTAAATGCCGATGACGTACGAGTGATCTATGTGGTAACGGACGACCCGAAGAAGTACTACAAATTGGCAGCAGGAAAGTAGGCATAGCAAAATGCCGTCAAGACGGTAAACTCGGGGGAGCCTGTTGTGTGAGAAAAAGGTTCTCTCGTGCCTCCACCCTCCCAATGCCGATGGGTATTGAGAGACGCACCCGAACATACCGCCCGGCCCCTCCGATAGGGAAGTCAGGCGGTATTTTCGTTCTGTGACGCTGTTTGCGACAAGACGAGGCTCGGTGGGGAGAGTTCGGGTAAGCATGCAGTAGCGAGCGGCATGAAGTCATTGCGAGGAGCGCAGTGATGAAGCAATCTCGGTGTTTGAGTGCACAGATTGCTTCGCTTCGCTCGCAATGACAGCCTCCTCCCACCAGTAACTCAGTGGACACGTGTCGGAATTGTCATTTTTTGATGGAAAACGAGGATTCGGGCATAGGCGAGAAGTTCTTGACGCGGGGTTGCAAGACCTACCCCCCCTTTCTTCCTTGTTAGAATGCCAATCGGTTATTCTTTCGCGTTCGGGCTTCCGTTTGCGTGCACGCGGGTCAAATGATATAAGCAAACTGATGTCCGGGAACAACAGCATTTTGGGCGCACGTCACAGGAGAACGCATGAACGACACTTCGACCTCCCGACAGGCTGCCGAGCGAATACGCGCTGCCATGGAGCGTCTGCGCAGAGAACTGCCGCAACTCGCAACCATATTCGAGGCATTCGAACCGCTTCTCGTTGAGCACGCGGCTTTGAAGGACGATTTACCATCTGTTCCGGGGCCTGACAGAGATCCGGATCCGGATGCCTTCGCTCAGGGTGTTCCGTTCCTCGGTAAAGACGATTTCCTGATTGATCGTGATTCTCTCAAGAAAGCGGTGGACCGATTGGGCCCAGCTCTGGCAAAAGGATTTCCCCTCACACGAGAACCTTTGAGCGCCATAAAGAAGGCAATCGATGAAGACCGGGTCAGCCCGGAAGACTGCTTCGCGGTAATGGCGGAGGGTCAAGAAGATCTGCTGGAGACTGTTGCATCCCGCGTTGGCGTGGAGCCGGGAGTTCTGAGGTTCGTTGTCGGCCGTTTCATAAAACCGTTTGCGGAGAAGAGAGCCGAATCACTCGCTCCATTTCCCGAGAATTTCGTATGGAATAAGGGCTATTGCCCGGTGTGCGGCTCCTGGCCGGAGCTGAGTTTTCTGGCAGGAAAAGAAGGTCGCAGGTATCTCAGGTGCTCTTTTTGCGGACACGAATGGGGCTTCAACCGCCTCCGGTGTCCGTTTTGCGACACTGAAGAGCAGGACAAGATGGAATTGATCTTCTCGAAAGATCGTGCGTTCGAGCGAGCGGAACTCTGCTACGAGTGTATGAAATACGTAGTGGGTCTTGACCTGCGCGAGCGAATTGACGTCGTTCGGGAAGTGGCTGCCCTCGGGCTCGTCTATTTGGACGTGTTGGCTCAGGAAAAAGGATTCGAACCTGGTGCCTTATGCAGCTGGAATATCATAAGCGGTGATTGACTTCCCGGGCAAGAATGATCTTGGCGTGGTATGCGGGAAATTCCGTAGAATCTTGGATAGGCGGTTTGAAGCAGGCGAATGGATACACTGGAAGAGTTGAGATCCCAGATAGACGAAATCGATCGAGACATACTGAAGCTGCTCAATCGCAGGATGAAGGTGTCGTACGAAATCGGGCGGATAAAAGCTGAGCTCGGGCAGGACATAGTCGATCCGTCCCGTGAGGAGAAGGTTCTCGTAAAGCTGGCTTCCTCAAACAGGGGCCCTTTGCTGGACAAAACGTTGAAGGCCATTTACCGGGAGATCTTCTCCGGGTCACGCGCGTTGCAGTCTCCTCTGACGGTAGCTTTTTTCGGTCCGATAGGCACGTACACCCACGAAGCTGCGGTGGAGCGCTTCGGGCACTCCGCAGGGTTCCTGCCATGTTCCACCATAGGCGACGTGTTCGAACAGGTCATGCAGGATGGAGCCACATTCGGAGTGGTTCCGGTGGAAAACAGCATCGAAGGTTCCGTGCGGGAGACGCTGGACCGGCTGATGACGTCCTCCGTGGGAATCTGCGGAGAGATTTCTCTTCGCATTACCCATGCGCTGATGAATCTTTCCGGAAAAATCGAGGACGTGCGGCAGGTCATGTCCCATCCTCAGGCCCTGGCCCAATGTCGTCAATGGCTCACGCGAACCCTGCCGGCCATTCCACTCGTGGAGACTTCCACTACAGTCAAGGCTGCAGAACATGCGGTGACTGACAAGTACATCGCCGCAGTGGGGAGTGAACGCCTTGCGGTCAAACTCGGCTTACAGGCCGTGTCGAGCGGGATTCAGGACAGGGCCGAAAATATAACTCGTTTCCTGGTGCTCGGCCGCATGAAACCTCCGTCCACCGGACACGACAAAACTTCCATCGTGTTCTGGACCGAGGACAAACCGGGCGCCCTGTTCAAGATTCTCGAGAGATTCGCAATGCACGGAATCAATTTGTCGAGAATACAATCCAGGCCGGATAGAGGAGGGATGCCGTGGAAATACGCTTTCTTCGTAGACCTGGAAGGGCACAGGGATGATTCCGGCATCTCCGCATGCCTCAAAGACATGTCCTCGCGGGATACCCTGGTAAAGGTGCTCGGGTCCTTCCCTGTTCATTCTCTGCCGGATGAGAACTAAAGAGTATCAGGTACGAGGTCATGTGCAGGCCGGAAGTTGCGAGCGGAACGCACCATGCTCCAGACAATGAGACGTTACATCAGTTTGGCTATGCACGTGCCACTGACCGAGGCGGCGTACAAGGCCCGGCAGGTATTGCGCGGCCGCGTTCGGCGCCGGAGAGCAGCGAAGCATACCACGTTCCTGGTTGACTGCCCGGTTCAGGCCGGAAAGATGTTTTCCTGTTTCAGGCCTCTTTCCCCATCGGTTCTCTTACCGCATAAAAAATTGATTGATGACCTCGCGCAAAATTACCTGCACCATCGGTTCGATGTTCTCGGCTCGGGATGGGAACACATACGGTACGGGATGCTGTGCCGAGGGCAAGGTGGTCATGTGTATTCCGATGGAATATCGAATAGGTGGACACATCCTGAAGAGAGGGTGAATGCTTCCAATGTTGCTGAATCCGCTCGAATACGGGCGATGCTGGATGAGGGGTACACGCCCATCGACTGGCATGTGGATTGCAAATCCGGATATCGATGGAAAGAAAACGAGTGGCACTCGGATATTCGTTATGGAGAAAATCCCGGAGCGGACATAAAAGTTCCCTGGGAAATTTCCCGCATGCAGCACCTTCCTCAGCTTGCCCTTGCATACGCTCTGGCATCCACGGGCGAGAAAAAGTTTCGTCGCGATCGGGAGAACCGCGGGAATGTAGCTCCGGCGGATGTCTACGCTGCGGAATTCAGGAATCAGGTCCTGGATTTTATGGCCGCCAATCCGCCCGGGTTCGGCGTGAATTGGGCGTCGAACATGGACGTCGCGATCAGGATCTCCAACTGGCTAGCCGCATACGATCTCTTTACCGTTCACGCCGCTCGGTTCGACAGCAAATTCGTCCGGCTCCTCATGAGGAGCACGTACGAACACGGCGAGCACATTATCAATAATCTCGAATTCTCTTTTGTTTTCAGGGGAAATCACTATCTCGCCAACATTGTCGGTCTGCTGTTCGTGTCTGCATATCTACCCAGAACACCTGAAACGGATTCATGGCTTGCGTTTGCGGTGAACGAACTCATATCGGAAGTGGAAAACCAGTTCTTGCCGGATGGTTTGAATTTCGAAGGGTCAGTGTCTTATCACCGGCTTTCGTTGGAAATGGCCCTGTACGGGACTGCCCTGGTGTGGGGCCTGCCCGTTGAGAAGCTGGCTGCCCTGCGGGAATGCACTGCCACCCCGCATGGTATTCGTCATGCACTCAAGCATCGACACACGCTCTTCAATCCGCTCTTCTTTTTGGGTGGAAAAACGCCATTCCCGGACACATACATACAACGGCTGAATGAAGCTGTCCGGGCTACCTCGGGTGTGCTGAAGACAGGCGGGCATGCGCCGCAGATTGGAGACAACGACAACGGCCGTTTTTTCAAGATGCACCCCATCTATAGGTACCTGGAGGCGAGCCAGGCAACCGGCTTGTACTCAAATCTCAAGGGCTACACCGACTTGGCTGCCGGGAGCGAGTACTTGATGGAGGACCCCCTAGATCATCGCCACCTGTTCCAGGCGTACACCGGTCTGGTGAAGGGTAGAATTGAACCGGGGGAATCTGAATCCTACGAATCCGAGATTGTCTGCGGCCTCGCCGGACGGGCGACCCTTCCCCTATCGGAAGAGCTCCGGAGTGCAGCTTTGGCAGGGTACAGAAACGAATCTCGACGCGGCGCAGCAGTCCCCGATCTGAATCGCGAGCTGAGTGTCCGGGGTTTCTCCCATTTCGGGTTCTACGTGTTCAGATCTTCCCGGCTGTATCTGAACGTGCGGTGCGGGTCCAACGGACAGAACGGTAGAGGTGGGCACTGCCACAACGATCAGCTCTCTTTCGAGCTGTCCATCGACGATTGTCCACTCGTAGTCGATCCCGGGACGTATTGCTATACGAGCTCCATAGAAAAGCGCAACCTCTTCAGGTCCACTGCCATGCACAACACGCTCGCCCTGGGAATTAAGGAACAGAACTCCTGGGAACCAGGTCTTGCAGGAGTCTTCAGACTGGAAGATCAGGCCAAGCCGGAACTGCTGGAACTCAACGTCGATCGTTTGCTGGGACGGCACGCGGGATTTGGAATCCCGCATTCCCGGAGCATTCACATACTGCGGCACGAGATCCGGGGAGTGGATGAAGTGAATTCCTCTACGGAGAAACAGATTTATTTTCATCTGCACCCCGCAGTGAAGGTGATGCGAGTCCATCCACAAGAGGGAATCGTTATTACAAGCAAAAGCCTGGAGATCGCGTTTAGCGGCGGTCCGGGAAGATGGCTGTGCAGGCCGGGATTGTATTCTCCCGGCTACGGCATTCTCATGAACACCTCCACTTTGTGCCTGGAAAGCACTGCAACGGCAGTCCATTGGTCGATCTCGGTATCATCCGGTTCGCGGATCTGAACTCCTCTGTTTGAATTGTCCGGCAACTGTGCTAACACTGAGCCGCGTCTTCATTCCGGTGCTCAAGAAAACTCCTGTACTCGGGTCAGCATTGCCTCGGGGGCACAAACCGGCACCATCACACTGAACGGAAGATCATGATCATAACGCGAACACCCTTACGGATAAGTTTTTGCGGAGGCGGCACGGATCTGCCGTCGTATTACCTCAGACAACAGGGCGCAGTGGTAAGCGCAGGCATAAACACGTATGTCTACATCACGGTCAATCGGTTGAGCCGTTTTTTTCCGAATCGTATCCTCTTGAAATATTCCCAGTCGGAACTCCTGGATTCTGTCGAGGAAATCCGTCATCCTATCATTCGTGAAGCCATGAAGATCACGGGAGTGGTGGACCGAGTTGAGATCACGTCCATGGCGGACATTCCGGCGGGCACCGGGTTGGGATCGTCCAGCGCCTACGCTGTCGGTCTGCTGCATGCGCTGTACACGTTCAAAGGAGAATACGTTTCCGCAGAAAAACTTGCCAGGGAAGCGTGTGAAATCGAGATTCAGCGCCTGAAGGAACCCATCGGAAAGCAGGACCAATATATCACCGCATACGGCGGCATGTGCCATATCCGTTTTAATCCCGACGAGACGGTTTTCGTGGACCCGGTTGTGTGCGCTCACTCCTGCAAGAAGGCGCTGGAAGAGAATCTGCTCATGTTCTATACGGGGGTGACCCGAAAGGCGAGTGACATTCTCAAAACGCAGCAGGAGGACACCCCGCAGAAAATGGATGTCCTCACCGCAATGAAAGACCTGTGCGGCAGGCTCTTGCATGTACTGAGAGAAGGCCGTTCCCTTTCACGGTTCGGCGAGATACTGCACGAAGGATGGCTTTGCAAGCAGACGCTGGTGGATAGCATCAGCAGTGATTCCATCAACGAACATTATGAGCGTGCGTTGAAGGCCGGAGCCATCGGCGGAAAGCTCCTGGGAGCCGGCGGCGGAGGTTTTCTCCTGTTTTACGTGGAAAAACAAAATCAGGGCCGAGTGAGATCGGCGCTCAAGCATCTCCTGGAGCTCAAGATCTCGTTCGAACCTCAAGGAAGCAAGGTCATCTACGTTTCCGACGACCGATGATACTCTCAGTTTCGGCCAGTGTGGTGTCGAGCAAATAGCTTTCAAATCACTAACCCGGCCAGCACGCGAATCAATGTCATTGCGGGGAGCGCCGCGACGAAGCAATCTCAAGCCCCTATTCTGCAACTACGCGAGATTGCTTCGCTTCGCTCGCAATGAGAAAGCCGGGCTCTACTGCTTGATGAAAATTTCGGGAGAGGCCCGGATGGCCGGTTATGTAAGTTATTGAGGGACGGAATACTATTTGGAGTTTGCTTTGGGCTCTGCGCTCTCAATGGCAGTCTTCCCGTCTCTTTGCATCATCAAAGCCGGCAGCACTTTTGAAAATCCCTGTACTAGATTGCATCTGAACACGCAGCAATTAGTAGTGAAGAAAGGCATCGCTGCGGCGTTCTGCAACCTCTCGCCTCAATCTTTGCCAGAATTCGGTTGCGTGCTGTGCTCAGGCGCCGTACCCGTACGGATTGCAGGTGTTCACTACGCCGCCGCCGCCGCCTGTGGCGCAATTGTCCCCCCTCCCATGGGAGCTACCGTTTGAACAGGCATAGGTGTTGTTGTTACCGGCGGAACAAAAGCTTGGTGATGGGCCTGAGCCCGTGCGGCACTCGCCAATATTGCTGTGCCCTGTCTGGCATCTTCCCTGGGCCCTCGACCCGGATCTGCATCTGCCTTCGGCAATCTGCCCTGACAGCGTCGACAGGTCATACAGTTTCGGCCTCTCGTACTTCATGGTGTAGTCCAATGCTGATCTCCCCATGGTGAACGGGAAGTTCCGGGGAAAAGAAGATCTGTTGATGGGTGAACCTGAGCCTCACTGTATTCTATTGATCATGAGATAGTCAAGAAATACGAAGAGGCTCCGTATCCATTCAGTTACGGGTGGAAAAGAACGTCATTGCGAGCGAAGCGAAGCAATCTCGCCTCTAAGTATCGAAATTGCTTCGTCGTTTCACTCCTCGAAATGACAGAGTATAGGCGCTTCCCCCGAGTAACTGAAGGATTACGAGTCTGCAGAAGAATGCCTCGGACAATGTGGTCTTTCGCTCCCAGAATGTTACCGAGTACCCGCTCAGGTGCAGTGGCGAAAAGGCTGCCATTGCGAACGAAGCGACGCAATCTCTGCCTATAAATATCGAGATTGCTCCGTCGTTTCACTCCTCGCAATGACAGGGAAACGATAATTCCCCCGCGAAACTGAAGGATTACAGTCTGTACAAGAGCGCCTCAATGCACTGTTTTCTTGTCTGCAACATGTTATCGATGGATTTACCATGCAAATCCGCGTATTGTGCAACAGCAAGCACATGACAATCCCGCCTGGGCGGAACGTGAAAGAGCTTCGAGATGTGCCCTGACCACCCTGCTCAATCATATAAGCTTGACCTGGGCGACGGCCTCAGGTGGAAACTTACGGGAACCCGCGAAACTCGTACGTGGCTCGCCAAATTCGCTTCTATCCTGAATCTGGGGCACTGCCATTCGAATGATCTGCCGAATCTTATTTTTGTGGCGCGTCCGGGGGACGAAAATGGATACGCAACATCGATTCGGCAGATGCCGAACCTTGCTGAACTTCACATGCCCGCAAACGAATGGAGTATGGAGGACCACAGGGCTGTACGCATCTGGACCAATCCTCATAGTGAAGACGTGATTCTGGAGCTTTCGCATCAGGGGGAATCCGATCACGAAATTGCGATGATGGGACAAACTCTGTACGCTGTTTACGGGAAATTGACGGACATTGGCGGGCTGTCTCTGCACGCCGCTCTCGCAGAACTCCACGGAGCGGGAGTTCTGCTCGTCGGTGCGTCCGGCAGCGGAAAATCCACATGCAGCAGGCGTTTTCCGCGACCATGGAATTCCCTGTGTGATGACGAGGCACTGGCCATCCCGCAGGGGTCCGTTACGAACAAAGGATACGTCGCAGTTCCTTTTCCTACCTGGAGCGATTACTGGGAAGGTCGTTTCATGAACACGTACGACTCCGGGGCCCGCGTGCCCCTCTCAGCACTATTTTTTCTCAAGCCTGCCAAGGCCGACAAAGTGTCTCCACTTGGGCAGGGGGAGGCAGCAATGCGGATCACGCATTCGGCCTCCCAGATCTGCGCCTTCCAGTGGCAGAACCTGTCGAGCGAGGCACAAAGAACGGCAAGAAGAAGGATTTTTCGGAATGCTTGTGCGATGGCAGGCGCTCTGCCCGCTTTCGTGCTTCACACAAGCCTGAAAGGTCGTTTCTGGGCGCACATCGAGGAGATGATCCGCTTCACGGGCTGAATAAGAGCACACAACGTGGAATATCTTGCTGTGCATTGAAAATGGTGCGTTCCGTACGAGTCAGCCGGGTTGTCCTCGCAGCGCTGTAAGGCAGGCCGTCCGAAGCGAAGGGGACAGCCGGCTGGTAGATGCATTCCTCATGCGCAGCCCTATATAGGGATTCTCAAACGTACCGTCGATTTTGATTGGCCGAAGAGATTGGAAGACTGTCATTGCGAAGGCGAAGCCCGCAGCAATCTCGTTCGCCAAAGCGAGATTGCTTCGTCACTACGCTCCTCGCAATGACCTGCTTCAACATTGTACGTGCAAGGGAAGGCTAGTCGATCCGACAATACTTTCGAAAAATACTAGAGCTGCCGTGACAAGAGCAAATCCGGACCTGCGCCATGTGGGGTGGCACATCGTGCTAATGGCTCCTGATACTGCTATCCGACACCTCCGAAAGGTCCCGGATTCTGCCACAATCCCAACTCAGAATCCGGACCGGTTTTTTGGGGGCGGGTCATTCAGGCCCGAGATGTTCATTTTTTCAACACCAACTGCCCGGTCAACATACTGAAATCATTACTTCAGTGAGAGTGCGTTGACATTGATCAACAGTTGGCATCTCTTCCCCCTCCTCTCTTGCACCCACGTCTCTCTCGATGATTCCGTAAGCATCCAACAAAGTTGCAATTCCTGCTTGGACACGGAGTCCCCCAGAATTGGCATGAAATATGCTTGGTGTAAAGGACGTATAAAATCCCGGATGTGATACTCCACGCTGACCCACGAAGAGTATCAACAATCCAAAATAATCCCATACAGTTGTGCTGCTCTTGCGAATATCGGGGGAATATTCAGTGCTCGCCCACGCCGAACGAATCACGGTCTATCGATTCTGTACGGCCGTTCGGCAGCATTCCGTCCCGTCATAGGGTAGGTATCCCCCGAAAGGCAGTACTTCGGCCTTCATGGGGTGGCAAGGCTTTCGTCCGCAGTTTGGGCTTGACGGACTTCGGGTCCGATATATTCAGTGAAGGAGATGGATGATGAAGCAACGGATCGTATTGGCAGTGATCGGCATTTGTTTTACCATGTTGGCCGGGCAACACGCCCTCGCTCAGGACCAGGGCAAGGAATCTGTAAGGGTGAGAGGTTCCGAGAGCATGGCTCGACTGGCCGACGGCTTTGCGCAAGATTTCATGAAGGACCATCCTCAAAGTTCAGTCATAGTGAGCGGAGGCATGGATGCCGGATTCCAGGCGCTGTTTAATAAAGAGTGCGAGGTTGCCATGGCCTCCCGCAAAATCAAGGCCGAAGAAAAAGAAGAGGCCGTGAAGAAAGGCCTGGATCTGGAAGAAAAGATAGTTGGATGGGGTGGTATCGTCATACTCGCGCATCCATCGAACCCTCTGAACGAGCTGACCGTCGACCAGGTACGGAAAATCTTTACCGGCGAAACAAGTAACTGGAGCCAAGTAGGAGGGCCGAACGAAGCCATCGCAGTTCTCGCCGTGGGAGAGAATCGACCGGGAACCATTGAATTTTTTACCGAACAAGTCCTAAAAGCCCCCATAGCACAGGGCGCGGTCAGTAAAAAGCACTTTCGTTCCATTATTGCCGCCGCATCTGAACAACCCAATGCCACAGGATATGCTCGCGTAAGGAACATGGAAGATCTCAAGGAAAAAGGCTTGGAATCCAAAGTGAAGGCCTTGGCCATAAAGAAGACCGAAAACTCCCCCGCAGTCATGCCGACACGGGAAACAGTCAACAACGGGAGCTACCCGATTACTCGACCGTACTATATGTACATGGACCGCAAGACCGCAGGACAAGCTACAAAGTCCTATTTTGATTTTTGTGGAAATAAATTGCCGAAGCGGCTTGCATCGGAATAGAACTGTCCGGCTCCGAACATCGACTTCATACTTCGGCAAGAGCATACTTCAGAAGCAATTTCGCGGCGGGAGGCGGCTCCCACTTCGGATGGATCGGCTTTCACGGTGGGGGATTGTAGCAGTACTCGAAAGTTCTGTC
>Ga0187785_10000767_pt1 | contig 11488 bp, 11 predicted proteins | sample 0815_BV2_4_20_MG_FD_132466 | JGI IMG/M metagenome (GOLD analysis project Ga0187785, IMG submission 132466) | Tropical peat soil microbial communities from peatlands in Department of Meta, Colombia - 0815_BV2_4_20_MG | ecosystem: Environmental > Terrestrial > Soil > Wetlands > Peat | place...
ACTGCAATCAAAGTCGGCTTATTCTTTGGTATGTATAAATCTTTATATTCTTTTTTGTAGTCAAGTACTATTTTGCTCGTCATGCTTATTCCCTTTACGCCTGATGGCTTTCTGACTTTCTCCAATATTGTTTCGCCTTCAAAAAAAATAGAAAAGTAAAGTCATTACTATATATTAAATAAAAAAAGATGCAATTATAATATTAATAACAAATGATGGATTAAAAACATATGTTTAATCAATGCATTGATCTTAACTAATATAGCAATATTTATAATAAAATTAATGGTGGTTACTTAAAAATGACCGATTTAAAAACAGAAAAACTCATCAAACAACTGGAAAGTGAAGATAAACAGGAAAGAATGGAAGCAGCAAAAACACTGGGAACAATTAAGGACGAAAAAAGTGTTAATGCACTTATAACTGTTTTAAATGATGATAATCTTGAAGTAAGGCTGCAAGCTTCTAAAAGTTTAGGTGAGATTGGTGAAATGGCAGTTAAACCGTTAATTGGTCAATTGAAAATAGAAGAAGGTGATTCACGCCGCTACGCCACCTACGCCTTAAAGGAGATAGGGGATAGCAGCGCAGTAAGAAATCTAATCCTGGCCTTGAAAGATGATGATTGGGGTGTGCGTAAATTCGCAGCCCTAGCACTAGGAGAGATAGGAGATAAAGAAGCGGTAGAACCCATAATAGAGTTGCTGCAGGATGAAGACTGGGGAGTGAAAGTAGCAGCCACCCGGGCATTAGGAGATCTGGGGGATGAAAGAGCTGTAGATCCCATAAAAAAGGCCAGAAGAAAAGCAACTGGAGATAAAGACTATAAAAAGGTGGCTAATAAGGTCTTAAAGAAGTTTAAATAGGTTTAATAAAAAGAAATTCACTTTTTTTTGCAAAGATCGTAGATGTCCAATCTCCTGTTCTTTAAAACTGGAAGCTGGCTGCGAATTTTTTTAATGCTGTTTAGAGGGATATCTGCATAAATAATCTCTTCACCAGGTCCTGCTTCAGCTACAACATCACCCCAGGGGTTGACGATCATGGAATGGCCGTAAGCCACATAAGAAGCAGATTCATCCCTGGCAGGTGAGGCAGCAGCCAGAAAGAACTGGTTATCAATGGCCCTGCTTCGTATCAGGGTTTTCCAGTGGGCAGGTCCGGTAGTCATATTAAAGGCCCCAGGGACCACCATTAACTCCACATCATCCAGTGCCAATAATCTGGAAAGTTCAGGAAATCGCAGGTCATAACAGATGATTACCCCAATCCGGGCAAAGTCTGTGTCCAACACAGTAAGTTCATCACCCGCTGTTAGGATGTCTGATTCTTTAAAGGTAATCCCATCTGGGACGTCCACGTCAAAAAGATGTAATTTACGGTGGAAGCCTATTATCTCACCATAGGGGTTGATGATAAAACTGGTGTTGTAGATTTTATCTTTATCCAGTTCTGGTATGGATCCAGCCACCAGATACAAACTATATTCTCCAGCAGCAGCAGATACGGCTTTTAAAGTCTGACTGTTATCTCGGTGTTCTGCATATTCTGTGAATTTAGTGTTTTCATATGGACAGTTAAACATCTCAGGAAGAACAACCAGATCGGCATTTTTAAGTGAGGATTTCTCTATAAAATGCACTGCTTTTTCTATGTTGGCCTCTTTATCATCCACCACTTCCATCTGGCAGACAGCTATTTTAAAAGTTTTATCCAAAAAAATCATCTTTACTTTATAATAGACTGATGAGCTAATTATAATTAAGTTCAATAGATTGGGATTATAATGAAAAATATTTTAATTTCCAAAACCATATTAAAGGGATTTATTTACAAGGGATGATAATACAATGTTGGAAGAACAGTCCAGGACTTATAAACTATTCATCAGTTATATAAATGATGGTGATGAGGAATATGATCTTTTCCTATCAAAATTAGATGCATCCTATGATTTCCAGTATAAAAATTGCGCAATACATGATAAAATATTATCTGGAGATATCAAAAAGCAGATGAAGCCAGTTGATGTTGTGGTTATCTTATCAGGTTTAGTTTCTAAAGATAAATCATTTTTAAACAGACAAATAGATGTGGCAAAGGAATTAAGAAAACCGATAGTTGTAATAAGGCCTTATGGAATGGAAAATGTTCCATTTGAACTGGAAGAAATCGCGGCTGATGTGGTTGGCTGGAACACCCCCTGTATCGTGGATGCAATAATAAATTCTGTTATATCCAGCTCATAAATTAACTTACTAGTTAAAATTTTATATCCTCTGGGAATATTCGAGTTCCTTGAAGGTGATGTAGAAGGCAGTTCCATTTTCCTGGCTGATTTCCAAATTACCATCCAATTGACCCACCAAACTGTTTACCAGTAACAGTCCTAATGTTTCTGTTTTTTGAATGTCCAGTTCTATGGGTATGCCGATTCCATTGTCGGAAACTGTAAGATAGTACTGATCCTGATCCTGTTCCATCTTGATGCTAATTTGTCCTTTAGTTCCTTCAGGAAATGCGTGTTTAATGGAGTTGGTTAGAAGCTCGTTTATAATCAGTCCACAGGGTATGGCGGTGTCTATATTTAAGAATATGTCCGGTGCAGTGATGTTTATTTTAATTTTCTCCAGGCTGACGTTGTAGGTATGGAATAAATTTTTTATCAAATGATTAGCATAGTCTTTAAAATTAATACCGGATAGGTTACCTGATCGATACAGGTTTTCATGTATCATGGCCATGGACATTATACGTACCTGTGATTCCTTTAAGGCATCTTTAGCAGTTTCATCCTTTAAATATCCTGATTGCAGATTAATTAGAGAGGATATGATCTGCATATTATTTTTTACCCGGTGGTGTATTTCCTTTAAAAGCAACTCCTTTTCAACCAGTGATCTTCTTAACTTTTCTTCATGTGCTTTGGCAGATTTCTGTGCTAAATTTTTCTCCTTAATTTCCTCCTGTAATTTCCTGGTCTGCCTTAGATCCTGACCAACCAGGAACACCCCAATAACACCGAATTTATCTTTTATAGCTGATAAAAAGAAATTAACCGGTACACTATTACCTTTTTTTGTCCTTAAATCAATTTCCATATTTTTATAAACATCCTTTTCATCAATCAACCTATTATTTATGAAATTATTAATATCAGCCCTATCCTGCGAATTCTGGACTAAAAATTCCCAATTTTGCTCTTCTAATTCTGATTTAGAGTAACCTAAAATTCTTCTGGCCCGGGAATTGGTGTTTATTATTTTTCCAAAAGGATCGATTAAAATGACCAGATCTGTGATTTTGTTTATTATCTGATCTGCTGCAATAGAAGCTGTTAGTTTAAGCAACTTATACTGAGCAACGGCATATGCAATTCCAAAAAAGAATATAATCCCAAAAATCTGAGCCATAGAAGGTACTAGAAATATATTGAAAACCTGGAAAATATTGTTGGTTATAACTCCTAAAATAAAAGCAATAAGACCGGTTATAATTATTATTAAAGCCTGCTTTCTTTCCCTAATAAAATTCGAATGATAGCCCCACCAGCCTATTAATAAAAAGGAAATAGCAACATAAATGAAAATATAAGCATTGTAGGCGTACCACCAGATGTTATTGGTAATAATTACTTCATACCACTGGCCATTAATTAAGATCAGGTCCTGTGTTATGAAGGGACCCGTAAATATCTGATACAAGAAGATTAAGGGCAGGATGTAAAGCAGGATTGAATTAAACCATTTTTCGTAGTTAAATTTGTTTTTGGTAAAAATAAGGACCAAATCCAGGATTAAAGCAGGATAAAATAAACGTCCCAAGGCGGAAAGATTATACCAAAACAGGGCGGTTGATTTATCAGGTGCTGAATAGAAGAAAGTGAATGTAAATGCCCAGATAGAAAAACTCAATGCTAAGAAAACGAATAATTTATTTACCCTAGATTTAGGGTCTAGATTATATATGTATAATCCCAGTATTATGTAGAAGAACAATACCAGCATTGATAATGGGGAGAAGATATTCATATAACCCTACCAGAAAATTTTATTCCTAAATAAATTGGGTTTTTATACTGATTGGTTTTTTTAAACAGATAGATTAATTAAAGATAAGTTAAACTTTACTATTTATATCTTTACTAAATTAATTTAGAGTCTAAAGAAATAAAACTTTAATATTTGTTGATATGGTTAGATCAAAAGAAAGTCTGTAAATTTAAATATTAAATTATGGTTTCTATCACTTCAAAATGTCCAGTTTATCCAAATAACCCAGATAAATATTTTCCTCTGAATTTAAGAATTCTCTTCCAATAGAGGTAAGTTTTAAATTACTCACATAATTTAAACCTTCATCAGTCAGACTGGAAACTGGTTTGTCACTATATCGTGATTGATGTTCAAGTTTAAGTAGGTTTAAATTCATCAATGATTCTAGAATGATTAATAAATTATTTTGACTGAAATTAGAGAGCATGGAATAGGTTTCAAGTTCATGTAAATGATGTTTCTGGATGAAAGGTGTGGGATTTCCCTGAAGTATAAGCATGAGTATTTTATTGCTCACAGGAACGTAAACTTCATTGACGCAGTGTAGAATAATTCTGGCAATGGATGATTCATATTCCCGGATTATCTGCTGCATCAAGGGTGATATCTCTTTATAATAGAAATCTTCATCAGCATCCTGGGGTATTTTCTCGTACCAGACCAGACTTCCCCCGCATTTACATCTCTTATTAATCTTATGCTGACTGGTGGCAGGCATATAGAGTTTGCATTTTTCGCAGATCCAATAAGACATTAATATTCCCTCAAATTACTTTTTTTTATAATATAAATTATAAATTCATTATTTTTAATGTAATGGTCAGCAAATAATCTATTAAATTATCAACAATATTCTAATATAAAAGAATTTTGATTAAAAGAAATATTCATAATATTTACAAATCGAAAAGAACTTTTTAACCAAAGATTTTAAAGAAGAATAATAGCTTAATAATTATCCTGAATGCAGTAACATAATCTATAAAATGTTAAACAGTTATTCATATATAACAATAGAATGATTAAACTCCAAAATCTTTCAGGGTTAAAACCTGCTGGTCTTTAAGTTCCGTAGGCGGTTCTAGGGATATAAATTCCAGCTTTTTTTCTTCCAGGAGTTCCATTGCTTCATCAGTTAGCGAGGGTGCTACCAGTATTCCCCTAACAATCTTCTGATGGTCTTCGAAGTGTTTAATGTATCTTTCAAGCTGTTTAACTGCATTAACACCGGCGCGTCTGCTTTTAAGTTCCAGGATGACTAGATTTCCATTTATATCCTTACCCATAATATCTATAAATCCGCTTTCTACGGAGTACTCTCGGGAGGTGGGTCTAAACCCTTCCTCTATAATCTTCGGGTTATTGAATATTAAGTCCCCCATATCTGCCTCATATCCCACTAATTCCAGGGATTTAGTGTCTTCACCCACGAAATAGGAGGCCATATATGTTTTAGAAATTTCCACTATCAATGATTCTGGCGGATTTCTGCGGGAACCCTTAAGTAATATTTTTCCATCATTTATCTCTGCTGTAAATTTTGATTTAGGAGGCTGCCAGTTGACCGGTTCTAGGTTATGATGCTGATGAATTAAAAATGAACCATCCTTTTTAATCATAATGGTCCGATCACCCCAGTCCAGCCTGCTCTTAGCCCTTCCTTCATAATAAACTCTGGAATAACCAACCAATATAATTAAAGCCCTTTTAGCAAGTCCTTTAGTCAAAATATTGTAGCTTTCGGTGATATCTGGATTTTCCAGTGTTGTGAATTTCATAAATAGAATTCTGTTAAACAAATGTAAATATTTACTTATTTTAATAAAATAAAACTAATTAATAATAATATTAAGTATTATGAATACAATATATGGTGATTACTAACAAGTAAGTCTGTTTCCTATTATGAAGAGAAATTTCATATAATTTCGAATACAAAAAGAAGATATAGATTTAAAATAATTTAATACGGACTAAATTAATTTGGAATGATCATAAAATGTCTGAATCGAAAATATACACAGTAGATGTGGAGATTTCACCTTCACATTACCATGAATTACTGGAATTTATAAATGAAAACTATCTACTAACTAAAAAAGACTTATTCACCGATATCAACCAGAAAGATAATAAAATAGTCTTCAAGGCCCAGGAAATGGATAATTTAGGCGTGATGATGGTAGAACTGCAGGTTTCCAATCAATTGAAGATCATAATATCCCCAGATAATCTGGTTTCAGAAGAATTTGTAGATACAGTTAAGGAGGATTTACTCTTTTTAGTCCAGCTTTTTGAGGATAACCTGCGCCGCTCCACCTTGTATTTCGCATGGATAGAAGGTAAGGATATAATACCGGAAAAAGAACCCACCGCCCGTAAAAAATTATCAGATCGGATGTTCAGCAGTAACTTGATCTTGATTTACATCCTCTTTTTCGGTATAAACATCACATTATTCCTTTTATTAGGTATTGTATATGCTATTGCTGCCATAATAATATTTCAGCTTACAATTGTCCTTTTATCAGATCGGCTGTATTTATTCAGGAATAATTGGAGGATCACCCCTGAAAATCCCCAGGTACATCTAATAGAATACCAGCTACCTGTAAAGGAGTTTCAGGAGTTCCAGAAGAAATTCGGAAAAAACACCGTGACTCAGATGAAAAAGGAGATCTACAATAAATCACTGGCATTAGGTGAATCACCCACCTGTCAGATTGGGGAGGAGATAATGGAAAACTATGGTTTCCACTGCAACCCTGAAAGCCGGATAAATAAGGTGATCGATGTTTACAGCCTGGTTAAGAAGGCTACCGATAAATTCCAACTTCCAGTGCCAAAGATAGTGATATCCAATACTATGGTACCCAATGCAGCGGCTACCGGACCAAGCCCCAAGAGAGGATTAATACTAATAACCACAGGACTGCTGGTTCAGCTGGAGGAAGATGAAATTCTAAGCGTACTGGGACATGAACTTGGCCACCTGGAAGGTAGAGACCCCCTGGTTTTATTCTCCATTATATCAGCAGAATTCATTTTAAGATTCACCATCTTCTTACCCGTTGTATTGATAAATCCCATACTTTACATCATTGTGGTATTTGTAATCATCTTCTTCATCGGCAAATTCTTTGAAACCCGAGCCGACCTGGTATCGGCCATGAAGATCGGACAGCCCCAAGAACTGGCCAACGCCCTTAGAAAAATAGGATACACACGACTGCAGATGGAAAGAGCGGCAAAAACCCGAATTCCAAACTGGATATCCTTCGACACCCATCCCCCCATCTACTTCCGGGTGGACCGGTTAGAAAATATGAAAAACGCACCTCAGGTTAAACATCCTCTCATTCAGTCAATCAAGGATGTGTTTGGTGGTTTTGGAAGGTCTTTTAGGAGATAGGGAAGAACAAAAAATGTACTAGTAAATAAAAAAAAATTTAATAAAATAAAAGAAAACTTTCATTTCTCATATTTACAGAAATAATCTTCATTTTTTAAAAAAAAATAAGTTTTTTCTTATTTTTAATAGAAAAATATATATTAAATATTCATTTGCTTAATTGTATGGAGAAAATAGTGTTAGGACTTCCCAAGGGTAGTTTAAATAATGTTAACCGGGGAAACACCCATATGTTACTGGTTGATGCTGGTTATGAGGTTAAAGGATATGAGCCAGGCCAGGAATCATATGAGATTAATGTGGTTAATGATCCTGAAATCAAGGCTTATTTAACCCGTCCGCAAAGTGCGCCGGTGGAACTCAACCGTAAAATGGTTGACATCGCTATAATAGGTGAGGACTGGGTGAATGAAGAATCTGTAGCAGGTAATCAGAACTCTATTAAGAAAATGGGTGATTTGGATTACGGACAGACCAGACTGGTAGTAGCCATACCTGACCGGTCAGATTATCAATCTTTAACAGAGTTCTTCAGAGCCAATAAAGATAGAACATCACCTATTCTATGTTTTACCGAGTATCCCAACTTAACCCGTCAGCACATAATGGATAATGAGGGCTATCGGGAAATCTTTCAGGACAGCATGCCGCTGGTTCAAATCAGGGGATTGGTAGATGGTGATAATGAACAGGTCCAGATAATCAACTCTGATGGTGCTACCGAGGTGTACATAGCTAAGGGAGCAGACCTGATTGTGGATAACACCCAAACAGGTAGTAGCCTGAAAAAAGCCGGTCTTAAAATATTGGAGACCATAATGGAATCCAGCGCGGGTTTGTATGCCGGTCCCAGCTGTAAAGGTGTTAAGATGGATAAGGCCCAGATGATATACGACCAGCTTTTTGGAGCAGTGAAGGCACGCAAATACTTCGACATTAAATTTAATATCTCCAATGAAAACGTGGAGAAGGTAAAGAAATTTTTAATGGAAGGAAAATACTGTTCTGACGAACCCACCATCTCACATGGTAGTGAATATTCCCAAGTAAATGTGCTTATTCCTAAAAATAAATTTCCAGAGATGCTAAAGGGAATTAAGGATTATGGTGCCTCAGCAGTTATCCGGGGTAATGTTAAGCAGTACGTTAAATAGAGAGATTTAGAATACTTTTTGTTTAAAGTGTTTAAGAATTCTAAATTTTTTTATCAAAATTTTTTACTTTTTCTTTTTTAGTTTATCTGATTTTTTACTTCGTTATTTTCAAAACGGGATGTTTTTCACAAAAAATCATGAAAATTTTATTTTAATGTGATTTGAAAGATGCAAGTTGATCCATTAATAAAATATTAAACATTCTTTAATTAAAATAGAAAAAATTTTCAGGTGAGGTGACCATGACAAGAGTAATCGCTGTTGCTTCTGGAAAAGGAGGCGTAGGAAAGACCACTGTGACTGCAAATCTGGGTATTGCTCTTTCCTTACTGGAAGAAGATACTTTAATACTGGATATGGATATTAACATGGCTAATTTAGAACTTATAATAGGAATGGAAGGGAAGCAGGTTACCTTGCAGGATGTTTTAGCCGGGAAGGATAACATCTACAACGCTATTTATGAAGGCCCGGGAGGGGTTCATATCGTACCAGCTGGTCTTTCATTACCTAATCTTAAACAGGTTAAAAGAGAGAGGATGGAAAAAGTATTCGACCAACTCATTGGTAACGTAGATATAATACTCATTGACTCTCCTGCAGGACTCGAGAGGGATGCCTTGGCAGCAATGGCACCTGCCGATGAAATGATACTGGTAACTACACCGGAAGTTACATCCATAACCGATACATTGAAGACCAAATTATTGGCTGAAAGGATGGGAATCAAAATCTTGGGTGTGGTTTTAAATCGGGATAAAAATAATGATGATTTCCTATTACCTGAAGAGGTGGAAGCCATTATGGACGTTCCAATCCTGTGCATCATACCTGAAGATAGGGATTTAAGTGGTTTCTTTACCCGTGGAACACCTGTTTTGATTGAAGAACCCGAATCACCGGTTTCTACCTCTTTCATAGATTTAGCAGCTTATCTTATTGATAAAGAACTTTCCTTACCAGAAATTCCTAAAAAAAGCTTCATATCAAGATTTATTGATAATTTAATGGGTAATGTACCATTCAAACCGAGAAAACACAAGGGATATTAATAATCGGTGTTTTTTACACACTTTTTTTTTTATTTGGTTGAATTTTAAATTTTTTTTTGAACAAATTTTTATAGAATAATTCATTTAATAAAACTTAGATTTTAAATAAAAAGAGTTAATAAAACTACAACAAATTATTAAATATTATTTTGCGGTGGTTTGTATGGCTTATCTGATCTGTGATGAATGCAAAGGTTATTATGAACTTCAGAAAGGGGAGCATCTGGATGATTTTGATAGATGTCAATGTGGGGGTAATCTAGAGTACACAGAAGAGTTAGAAAAACAAAAATCCCCGGTGGATGTTACCCTTAACGTGAGAAGGATAGCCGGTATTTTGGTGGGTGCTTTGATAATGGTACTGCCTTATTTTATGTTTACCCCCGACCCATATTCTCTCACTTTCGTATATAACAGCAACCTCCCCTTTTTCATATGGTTTGCTGGTGGATTGATTGCTGCACTTATTGCTGGTGGAAATATAAGATCAGGAGCTTCCAATGGCTTTTATTCGGCCACTATATCTGGTTTAACGGTAATCTTTTATTATTTCTGGTTGACTAAAAACTATTTCACCAGCCCCAACCTGGCTGATAATATAGCGTTCTTCGGAGCATTATGTGTAATTTATTTACTGGTACCGGCCATATTTAGCATGATTGGTGGTTTAATTGCTGGTTTAGCTAGGAAAATTTTGGTATAGTTAAATCTTTAAAGCGTAAAATTTATAAATTATAATGAATTTAGATGTTATAAGGTGAAATATGCTTTGAATGTAATTTCATTGGATATCTATCTTAAAAAAAAATTGGTGATTAAAAATGATGGATGAACTAGATTTTGAATCTGGACTGGATATTGAAGCTGAACTGGATTTTGAAGAAGAATATATGGAAGAAGAAACATTAAAGGAATTAGAACAGGCCAGAGGAGAAAAATTGATAGATACAAAGAAAAAACGTCGTAATAAATCGAGCAATATAGATGAGATATTACTTACATTTGAAGACACTGACAACCTGGATGAAGAAGAAACCTACACCATAAGCATAAAAGCAAACAGCATAAAAATAGGTAAAACTGAGGAAGATAGAAAATTTAAAAAGGTCGGAATTGCACAGTTAAAGGAGAACAAATTTCTGGAATACATAACCAACCAGGATTATGAAACCATGATCCCTCAACTGACCATGGCCTTTGAAAATGGATATTCCATTGAAATATCAGGATCTAAAACCATTGAGGAAATTAAATAATAAAATTACTTATAAAAAAACTTTTTTTGATTAGAAGATTAATAAATTAAACTTCAATGGTTGTATAATAGCTTATTAAAATACAATTTTTCTTATATTCTTTAAGATAATAAATACTATTTTCTAATATATTAAGATAATAAAGTAGTATTTTTCTTATATTCCTTATATACTATTTATTATTTTCTTATTTTCTTTAATTTATCCCAGCGGGAAGTGTTTTTGGTTTCTAGAGAATCTGTACTTAGCTTATTTATTTCTCTTTTAAGTTCGGCTATTTCCTTTTTTGATTGGATGAGTAATGTTTCCAGGTTTTGGTTCTTATTTTTCAAGTTCTGATATTCCCTTTTTAAACGGTTGGAATTGTTTAATTCCTGTCTCTTTTTAATGGATTCCAGTTCATTATTTAATTTTTTTATCAACTGTTGTTGTTGGTCTAATTTAGATATCAGCTTGCGGTTGGTGTTTTTTAACTGGATGTTTTCCATTTCGAGTTCACCATCTGCACTCGATAGAGTTTTTTCCTTTTCTTTAGGAGAAAATTTAATTTGATTTC
>Ga0187785_10000768_pt1 | contig 11484 bp, 12 predicted proteins | sample 0815_BV2_4_20_MG_FD_132466 | JGI IMG/M metagenome (GOLD analysis project Ga0187785, IMG submission 132466) | Tropical peat soil microbial communities from peatlands in Department of Meta, Colombia - 0815_BV2_4_20_MG | ecosystem: Environmental > Terrestrial > Soil > Wetlands > Peat | place...
CCGAGCTACCGCGCCTTCCTGATCGTGCTGGGCACGGCGCTCATTGCGGTCCTTTGGTACGCGTTCGAACGCACCAATATCGGGGCCAAGATCCGTGCGGCAGTCGACAACCGGCGCATGGCGGAATCGGTCGGTATCAATGTCGACCGGCTCTTTACGCTCACCTTTGCGGTGGGATCGGGGCTTGCAGCACTTGGCGGCGGCCTCGCGATTCAGCTGTTGGGTCTGTCGCCGAGTTTTGCAGTGCTCTACCTCGTGCTGTTTCTGATTGTGGTTGCGGTTGGCGGCCTGGGCAGCCTGAAAGGCACATTACTCGCTGCGCTGGTGCTCGGTGTTTTCGACACGGCCGGAAAATATCTGCTCGCCGATGCCGGCGGGTTCTTCGTGTATGCCGTGACTGTCGTCGTTCTTCTGATCAAGCCGGCAGGTTTCTATGGCCGCGAGTAACAGCGTCACCACGGCTGATCGCAGCTCGACGCGCGAACGCGCGGCGGACTATCTGCTCGGGCGTCACCGTTTCAGTGCGGCTGAGGCGCTGCCTTGGGTGATCGCGATCGCCGTCTTTTTTGTGTTTCCCGACCGCATGACGTTCGGGAGCCAGGTGCTGGTCATGGTGATGTTCGCGCTCTCGCTCGACCTGATCCTCGGCTATGCGGGAATCGTGACACTTGGTCATGCCGCTTTCTTTGGCGTCGGCGCCTATACGGTCGGGCTCGCCGCCGCACGTCTGCAATGGACCGAACCGATCAGCGGACTGTTCGCCGCTGCAATTGTCGCGGGTATTGTCGGGTTCGTCACCGGATGGTTCCTGTTGCGTTATCGCGGCCTCACGCTGCTGATGTTGACGCTCGCTACCGCCATCATGTTGCAGGAAACCGGCAATCTGCGCTCGGACATTTCCGGCGGCTATGACGGATTGCCGGGCCTGACCTTCAAGCCGCTGCTGGGTGTGTTTGACTACGATCTCTACGGGCACACGTATTATCTTTACGCACTCGCCGTACTGGCCGTCGTTTTCTATTTTGTCCGCAGGATCGTCTATTCCCCGTTCGGGCAGGCGTTGACCGGCATCCGGGAAAACGTGCGGCGCATGCATGCCATCGGGTCTCCGGTGCATTGGCGACTCGTCACGGTCTATACCATCGCTGCGGCGATCGCGGGCGTTGCGGGCGCACTGTTCACGCAGACGAACGCTTACGTCACGCTGACGGTCTTCGATTTCGACAATTCCGCAAAAGTGATGGTGATGCTGATCCTCGGCGGAACGGGGAGACTTTATGGCGCCTTCGTCGGCGCCACCGTCTACATGGTGCTTGAGGACTACTTCTCGAAATTGAGCCCGACGTTCTGGCAGTTCGGCATCGGCCTGGTGCTGGTGCTGGCGGTGCTGTTCGCGCGCCGTGGCCTCCTGGGCATTTTCGAAAGCATGGGCCAGTACATATCCGCGAGGAAAAAGTCGTGACGGCGGCATTGCAAGTCGAGGCCTTGAATCGAAGCTTCGGCGCGCTGCCGGTGACGCGCGACGTCAATCTCGCGCTCGAACGCGGCGCACGGTGTGCGCTGATCGGGCCCAACGGGGCTGGCAAGACCACGCTGGTTAACCTGATTACCGGTGCGCTCAAGCCGCATTCGGGCCGCGTGCTGCTTGACGGTCAGGATATCACCGGCCTGAGCCAGGCCGATCGGGCGCGCCGCGGGCTTGCGCGCACCTTCCAGATCAACCAGCTTTTCCGCGGGCTTACAGTTCTTGAAAATCTTTGCATGACCATCGGCGAGCGCGACGGCCATTGCAGCAATCTCTGGCGTTCTGCGGGCTCCAAGCGCGTCGTGATCGACGAGGCACTCGACCATCTCGATTCGCTGCGGCTGACTGACGATGCACTCAAGCTGGTGCGTGAGCTGCCCTACGGGCGCCAACGGCTGGTCGAAATCGCCATTGCGCTCGCGCAAAAACCGCGCGTTCTCCTGCTCGATGAGCCGGCGGCCGGCGTGCCGTCGTCGGAAAGTCATCTTATTCTTGACGTGGTCGCCGCGCTTGACCCGGATATCGCCGTCCTGATTATCGAACATGACATGGATGTCGTGTTCCGCTTTGCGAAAGAGATCACCGTGCTGGTGCAGGGCGCGGTATTCACGCAAGGCACGCCCAACGAAATCATGAATAACGAGCAGGTGAGGGCGGTTTACCTCGGCCAGGAAAGTCACCGTGGAGGTCACCATGGTTGAGGGAAGCGTGGCCGAGCGGGGGCTCGTGCTCGACAATGTCCGTGCCGGATACGGCGAGACCGTGGTGCTTGAAGATATTCGCCTTGCGCTCGGCGCAAGCGAGACAGTGTCGGTCATCGGCCGCAACGGCGTTGGCAAGACGACCCTGCTGGCGACAATCATGGGACACACCACGCTTCATGGCGGCCGGGTGTCATTGCATGGCAAGGATGTATCGAACCTTGCGACCTATCGGCGCGTGATCGCGGGGCTCGGCTATGTGCCGCAGGAACGCGAGATCTTTCCATCATTATCGTTGAGCGAAAACCTGGAAGTAGCGGCGCGCCCGGGGCCGTGGACGAGGGAAACGGTGTTTGAACTCTTCCCGCGGCTGGCTGAGCGGGCCGACAATCGTGGCAATCAGCTGTCTGGTGGCGAGCAGCAGATGCTCGCGATCGGGCGCGCGCTGATCGGTAACCCGAGTGTGTTGTTGATGGACGAGCCATCGGAGGGGCTCGCGCCGGTCATTGTGGAAGAATTGGCGCGCGCGGTGAAACGCCTCACCAACGCGGGCGGGCTCGCGACCATCCTGGTCGAGCAAAACTCCCGGCTTGCGCTCGATATAGCGCCGCGAGCGGTGGTGATGGACCGTGGCCGTATCGTCTATGATGGACCAAGCGAGACCTTGCGCAATGATCCGGCAAAGCTCGAACAGCTGATCGGGGTGGTGAAGGCGTAGCACTTCGTCATGGCCGGGCTCGTCCCGGCCATCCACGTCTTTCTTTATGTGACTTTGCAAAGACGTGGATGCCCGGCACAAGGCCGGGCATGACGAGATGGCTGGGCATCCGCCCATACTGCTAAATCGGCCAGGCAAACTGCCCATGCATTGCCTTCCGGGCGCACCGCAGGCATAGAGCCCGCATGAAGCGCAGCAGCAATCGCATTCTTTCCACCCACGTTGGCAGTCTGATCCGCCCGCAGCCTTTGCAGGAGTTCCTCCGCGCCAGGCAGGGTGGCAAGACCTACGATGAGAAAGCCTACCAAAAGTGCCTGGCCGATTCTGTCGCCGCTGTCGTGCGCGAACAGGCGCAGGCCGGCATCGACGTGGTTAGCGACGGTGAGTTCGGCAAATCGATCAGCTGGGCGCAATACGCGTTGGAGAGGCTCTCCGGATTTGAGCGCCGGCCGATCAAGCAGGAGGCAGCCAACCCGTTCAAACGCGGCGCCGATCGGACAAAATTTGCCGAGTTCTATGCCGAGCTCGATGCCAAGGAGGCAGTCGCAACGACAACAGAAGCGATTTGCGTCGGTCCCATCAAATATACCGGCCAGGCCGAGCTCCAGCGTGACATCGACAACCTGAACGCCGCGCTCAAGAACACCAAAGTCGAGGAGGCCTTCCTTCCCGTCGCGGCGCCGGCAAGCGTCATCCCTGATCGGAAAAACGAATATTATAAAAGCGACGAGGAGTTGCAGACGGCCATCGCCGAAGCCATGCGCACCGAATACAGGATGATCGTCGACAGTGGCTTCTTGTTGCAGCTCGATGACGCGCGCAGCGCCGTCACCTTTGATCGCATGGTGCCGCCCGCGAGCTTTGCCGATTATCGGCGATGGCTGGCGAGCCAGGTCGATATCCTCAACCACGCCATTGCCGGCCTGCCGGCGGATCGCATTCGCTATCACGTTTGCTGGGGAAGCTGGCCAGGCCCGCACACCAGCGATGTGCCGCTCAGGGATATTGTCGACCTGATTCTCAAGGTAAAGGTCGGGGCCTATGTGATCGAGGGTGCCAATCCGCGCCACGAGCACGAGTGGCAGGTCTGGAAGGACGCCAGGCTGGATCCGGATCAGGTGCTGATTCCCGGGGTCATAAGTCACGCCACCAATGTGGTCGAGCATCCGGAACTTGTGGCCGAACGCATCGTGCGGCTTGCCCGTATCGTCGGGCGCGAAAACGTTATTGCCGGTACCGATTGCGGCTTTGCGCAAGGGCCCTTCTATCGTCGCGTGCACCCGTCTGTGATGTGGGCGAAACTGGAGGCCCTGAGCCAGGGCACCCGGCTTGCGAGCAAGGAACTCTGGCAATAGGCTGTCATTGAATGGCGCAATCTATATTTGCGCCGGGAGCCTCAAAACATGAACATCAGCGCGCAGCATTCCGGCAAGCTTGCGATCCCGTTTGACCATCATCGACTCGATCGTCTGATGGACGAAGCCGGCGTGGATCTCCTGATCGCGACATCCAAGCATAATGTGCAGTATCTGCTCGGCGGCCACCGCGCCAATTTCTTTGACTACATGGATGCGACCGGTGTTACCCGCTATCTGCCGGTATTTGTCTATCCCAAAGGCGCGCCGGAAAAGGCCGCCTACATCGGCCACCGCCTGGAGAAATTTCAGCGCGAGGTAAAGCCGATGTGGACGCCGGAGACGCAGACCAATACAGCCGGCTCCGTCGACGCGATGCAAAAGGCGGTCGACTACATCCGCAAGGCAGGCTTGAAGACCAAACGCATCGCGGTCGAACTTGGCTTCTTGCCCTATGACGCGGCCGACGTGCTGCGCAAGGCGTTTCCGGATGCCGACTGGGTCGATGCGCTGTTCGTGCTCGAACGTCAGCGCATCAAGAAATCGCCGGAAGAGCTGAAATTATTGAAATACGCATCTGAAGCGGTGATCGAGTCCATGAAGGCGGTAATCGCTGCGGCCAGACCCGGCATCACCAAAGCTGAGATGGTAGAGGCGCTGCGGCGCGAGGAGACCAATCGCGGGCTGACTTTCGAATACTGCCTGATCACAGCCGGCACCAGCTTCAATCGCGCGCCCTCCGACCAGAAATGGGAGAAGGGCGAGGTGATGTCGATCGACTCCGGCGGCAACTATCACGGCTATATCGGTGACGTTTGCCGAATGGCGATCCACGGTGAGCCGGACGCCGAGCTCACCGACCTGTTGAATGAAATCGAACAAATCCAGCGCGCGGCTATGAAGCCGATACGCGGCGGCGCCATGGGCAAGGAGATCTACGCGGCGGCCTCGCCACTGGTCGCGAAATCCAAGCACCACAATCACATGGAATTTCTTGCCCACGGGATGGGACTGGTCAGCCACGAGGCGCCGCGCCTTACGGCACGCGGGCCCGTGCCTTATCCCGCCGATGATGCCGACCGTCCGCTTGAAGCGGGCGCGGTGATCTCGGTTGAAACCACGCTGATGCATCCGACCCGCGGCTTCATCAAGCTCGAGGACACCGTGGTTGCCACCGATACCGGCCACGAGGTGTACGGCGAAGGTGCGCGCGGCTGGAACCGGGCAGGGGTTCCGGCGCGGTAACCGTTTTCTGCCCATTTCCGCGTAATCGGGAATTCGCCTTTCTTATCTGGGTCCCCGCTTTCGCGGGGACGAGCGGATTGTTTGCTGCGGGTCTCGCAATTCCATGCGTGCGCGGGAATGAGCGGGCGGAGGTGCACTATAACTCCGCTCACCCCCGCGTAAGCGGGGGTCCAGACTCAGCCCCGCGTTTTGCTGTCAATCTGCGCGGCGAGCGCGCTGAGCGCTTTGGAAATTTGTACCGGGTAGTCGAATCCGGCCTCGAGCTTTCGCAGCGGTTCCGGCAAACGCGCCAATTCGTGCGCCGCGCGTTCGCGGATCGCCGCCAGCGTTGGCGCCGGCGCAACGCGTTTTCCGCCACGCATGACGGGTTCGATCAGCGTTTCGCCCGCCTGGGTGTCACTCTCAAGCGATACGACGTCTCCGCGCATGCGGCCATCGATGCCAAAGCTGCGCCAGACCTGCTTGCGCCCAGGCCATGTGACTTTGCCTTCGGAGAGTTTGCGGCGCGGCTTGCCGGCGTATTCCTGAAGCTTGTAGGCGCAATCGAGCGAGGGCGCATCGATCGATGCATCGAGATTGACGCCGATACCGTAACCATCGATCGGCACCTTCGCGGCGGTCATTGTTTGCAGCACATCCTCGTTGATGCCACCGCTTACCAGGATAATCACGTCCTTGAGACCGCCGGCATCGAGGATGCCGCGCACTTTTTTCGCCATCGCCGAAAGATCGCCACTGTCGATGCGCACGCCCCGGATCGCGATGCCGTCTGCTTTGAGTCTGGGCGCAAGTTCCACAACTTTACGCGTGCCGGCCTCGGTATCGTAGGTATCGATCAGGAGGATGACACCCTCCGGCCGCGCCCGCGCGAAAGTCTCGAATGCGGTCATTTCGTCGTCGTGCACCTGCACGAAAGAATGCGCCATGGTGCCGACCACAGGAATTCCATAACGTTCGCCCGCAAGCACATTGGCCGCGCCGGCAAATCCTGCGATGTAGCTTGCGCGCGCCGAAAAAAGCCCGGCCTCGGCGCCGTGAGCCGTGCGCAGACCGAAATCCGAGAGGATTTTTCCTGGCGCCGCAAGCACCATGCGGGCGGCTTTCGAGGCAACCATCGTCTGGAAATGCAGAATGTTGATCAGCCGCGTTTCGACCAGCTGCGCCATCGGCAGGGGCGCAGTGATCCGGATCAGCGGCTCGTTGGGAAAGCAGGCCGTGCCTTCGGGAATTGCGTGCACATCACCGGTGAAACGGAATTTGGCGAGGTAATCCAGGAGATTGTCACGAAAGCGTCGCGTGCTCTTGAGCCAGCTGATCTCCGACGGCGAAAAGCGCAGCGTCTCAAGATAAGTGAGCGTGTCGTCGAGCCCGGCCGCAAGCAGAAAACCGCGCCGCGCCGGCAACCGCCGCACAAAGAACTCGAACACGGCCTGTTTGTCCTCGGCCCGGTCCAGGTAGGCCTGGACCATATTGAGTTCATAAAGATCGGTAGTGAGCGGGCTGGTGGCGGGCGTCATACGCGATGCTTACCGCATAAGCGGTCCACGACGGAAGGCTTAAGCAAGTAGTAACTTCCATGCGGTAGCAGACTTCGCCCAATATTTTGTCGGGCGACAGGCGCGAGGCTGTGATGCGTAGGGGATTGGCAATTATAACCGTCGCTGCGCTCGTCAGCGTCGTGGCATTCAAGGCAATGATCGGTCCCGGCAAGGTCGATGGGGCAAATACGACCGTAGGCCAGCGCTCGTTCTTTGGCCTTCATATTGCGCAGCCGGCGTCGATGAAGAGCTTTCCGGCCGAGCTACCGCTACCGTGATGGCAGGCTGCGCAGCGCCTGGCAAGCTAACCCCTTTCCTGATTTTCGATCCAATCGCTGGGCGCGAGGGCATCCACCAGCTTGGCCACGCGGGCCAGGAATGCTCTGTTTTGCAGTAGGGGCAGTGCGTGTGGGTGAATTCCTGTAGCACCCGGGACAGTGTATCGGCATCGACCTGAATGCCGGTTGAAAATTCATGTCCCGTCGTTGGGCACTTGATGAGCAGTACGCCCATGGCGCGGCTCTGATGACATTCGATTGAACGTTTCTCGCTTTACGCCTTGGCAGCTTCCAACAGCCAGCAGAACTGGGCTGCTGTGAAAAACAGAGCGACGAAAACCAGTCCAAAAACTTCCAAGCCGAACATTGTTTTTCTCCTGCACGCGATCTTGCACGCCTCTTTTCTTTGGTCGCCAAAATAGGCGCTCTGGTTCAACAGGCTGTGCTCTCCGTCACAAAAAGCGGATTGGCCGAACCCATCCATCATCGCGTCACGTAGCAACGCGACGGTCGTATCTCACCAAAATCGCTGATTTTTGACGAAGTTGCGGACCCAATCAGGGGCGCCCCTGCGTCCGCAGGAAAATCGAGCAGTCCTCAAGGGAAAATCAAGGTTGGCTCAAGGACTGACGGGAGGTGTGCCGCTACAAGCCGGATTCAACGCAGCAGCTTCATTTGGGAATATTGACAGATGTCCACAAACTCACGTCACGCTGAAACCATCGCCCTTCACGCTGGCTGGCGAGCGGATCCCGCAACCGGCGCAGTTGCGGTGCCAATCTATCAAACGACATCGTACCAATTTCGCGATACTGAACACGCGAGCAATCTTTTTGCCCTGAAAGAGCTCGGCAACATCTATACGCGCATCATGAATCCCACCAATGACGTGCTGGAAAAGCGCGTCGCTGCTCTTGAAGGTGGCGTTGCCGCATTGGGGCTTGCGTCCGGTCAGGCGGCCTCCGCCTTTGCGATTCAAAATCTGGCGCGCGCCGGCGACAACATCGTGAGCTCGACCGACCTCTATGGAGGCACGTGGAATCTTTTTGCCCATACCCTCAAGGATCAGGGAATCGAGGTCCGTTTTGTCGACCCGTTCGACCCGCAGAGCTTTCGGCGTGCGACGGACGATAGAACCCGTGCCTATTACGCCGAAACTTTGCCGAACCCGAAGTTAACAGTCTTTCCGATTGCCGAAGTAGCGGCGATCGGTCGCCCACTCGGTATTCCGCTCATCGTCGACAATACAGCGACACCGATCCTCGCCAAGCCGTTTGAACATGGAGCCGCTGTCGTCGTGTACTCCACGACGAAATATCTCGGCGGCCACGGAAACTCTATCGGCGGCCTGATCATCGATGGCGGCAATTTCGACTGGGCGGCCCATCCGCAGCGGCAGCCGGCACTCAATACGCCCGACCCCAGCTATCACGGAGCGGTCTGGACGGAGGCGGTCAAGCCGCTCGGCCCCATTGCCTATGCAATCAAGGCTCGTGTCACGTTGCTTCGCGACATGGGGGCCTCGATGTCGCCGTTCAATGCCTTCCTCACCATCCAGGGTCTCGAAACACTTCCATTGCGCATGAAGGAGCACTGCAGGAACGCCCAATCGGTGGTCGATTTTCTGCAAACGCGAAAAGAGGTGACACGAATTATCCACCCGTCGCAGCAGGACGGCGTTGATCGCCAGCGAGCGGATCGATATCTGAACGGCCGGTTCGGTGGACTCGTCGGGTTCGAACTGGCCGGCGGCAAGGAAGCCGGCCGCAGATTTATCGACGCTTTGCAGCTTCACTACCACGTCGCCAATATTGGCGATGCGCGAAGCCTCGCAATCCACCCGGCGACGACCACGCATTCGCAGCTGACAGCTAAAGACCAATTAGCCACGGGCGTTTCAGAAAGCTACGTGCGCTTGTCGGTCGGTATCGAGCATATCGACGACATCATCTCTGACATCAAGCACGGCCTTGAAGCGGCAACTTCAAAAATGAAGCGAGCTGCCTGATCGGGCTTTGGAGCAAAACATGAGCATAGCCAGCATTGACCTCGGGGACATCAATCTGAAGTACTTCGTCGTCGGCGCGGGCGAGCCGATCGTGCTGTTGCATTGCACCGGCGGTTCGAGTCGGCAGTGGACCGAGCTAGCGGATGCTCTTCGCACAAACTACCAGGTGATCGCGCCGGACCTCTGCGGTTACGGCGGCACGACCCACTGGCCAGGCACCGGCACGTTCAATCTGGCCGTCGAGGCCGATCTCGTTGCGGCGCTTCTCGACACCCTTAAAAAGCCGGCGCACATCGTTGGCCATTCATTCGGTGGTGCGGTCGCACTCCAGCTGGCGTTGCGGCATCCGCAACAGCTGAAAAGTCTGACGGTCATTGAACCGGCCGCATTCCATCTGCTGCGCGGTGGCGACGAAGTGGATGATCGCGCGCTCAGTCAGATCTCCGGCGTTGCGACGACAATTGCAAGTGCAGTGAACTGCGGCGATTACGTTGGTGCGATGCGCCGCTTTGTCGATTATTGGAGTGGCGAGGGGGCATGGGATGCCTTGCCAAATCCCCAACGCGTTGCGTTCGCAACCCGGATCAACAAGGTGACGCTCGATTTCTGGGCAACACTCAATGATCCTACGCGGCTGAGCGATCTTGCCGATCTGCCGGTGCCGGCCATGGTGATATTTGGCGGGCGCTCACCTTTGCCGACACGCCGGATTTGCTTTCATCTCGCGCGTAAGCTGCCAAATGTGAGGCTGCGAACGATCGCAGATGCCGGTCACATGCTGCCGATGACACATTTGAAGGACATCTGTGAGCTCGTCTCGATGCACAGTGCGCCAAAGAACAAATCCACTCCAAGAAACGAAGTAGATGTATCAACGCGTGTGTACGCTTGAGTAGATGCAGGGCAGGGCAGTAGGTGACACGATGTACATTCCACTTGCCTCACTCGCCGCCGGCGCGATCAAACGCCTTTTGAAGCGCGCCGCTGCATGCTTGGAGCAGCGGTCCACGAACCGCGCGGTCATCGCGCATTACGCTTCGCGTCGGTGGTGCGATTCGACGGAACGGGCGTTGAACGAGGCGCTCATGGGACGGGGTAGCTGGGCCGAAAATCGTTCCGAATCTGAAAACCGCTGAAAGGCTATCAAAGCGACCAGTATTGGTGTGACAGATCGAAGCCCTGGTCGTGTTGGTGAGAGAGTCCAGGTGTGGCGCAGAGTCTGACCCAAGACCAGCCATTCGAACGCGCGTGACTTTAAAAAAACAAGGGCCGTCACGTTGGGGGACGGAGAGCGGCCCTTTAAAGGAGGTTCAAGAAAATCCGCGCGTCGGGGTCTGGGGAAACACGTGCGCGCGGTCGCCACCTAAAGCTGGCGGCATTGCGCCAACTCTATTGGTTGTTGTCACGAATACTATTCCGTTCCGGAAGTAACGTTAAAAGGACTGCGGAACGCCCGATAAGAGGCCTACCACCACCACGTCCTGACCAGGGGTCGTTGCCGGTCGGTCCGGCGCCGTCCCCGTTCCGTCGCGAAGGAAGCCTCGAATGCATAACCGCAGGGCACGCATTTCCAGACGTGATGCATGCGGCGCTTGTCGTCGAAATATTTCGACCATTCCCGCGCATTCAGCCGTTCGCCGCATTGCGGGCATATGATGACTTCATGTGAGGGAGCAAATTCCGGGACGTCTCTCGCGCGTAGGTGCATGGGCAGTCCTTCGCATTTTGTTGCGCGGCATCGTCCTCGTGTCCGTCAGCTTAGAAGTGCTGAATAGCGATCACAGCTATCCGGTGGACGGCATCTGTGTATTTGCCGTCAAACAGAAGAACGTCGAAGCTGACCGCAAAGGCCAGTGTGGCCAACAACAAGCGCATCATTCTGCGAGAATGAGTCTGGGCGATTTAAAATGTGCTTACCCGGATCGATCGAATTTTTTGTATCCAGGCGTTTGAAGGTAAGGCGGTAGCGATAGGAATTCACATTCGCGTGCGCAGCGCGAATGAGTTGGCGGCGCACGTTTACACTTCGAAAGCTCTGCCTGGCGCGTTTCGTTCGTGCCGCACTGGTCTTCGCGCTTTAGGGTTAGACGGATGATCGTGCGTCAGCCAGCGCTCA
>Ga0187785_10000769_pt1 | contig 11480 bp, 13 predicted proteins | sample 0815_BV2_4_20_MG_FD_132466 | JGI IMG/M metagenome (GOLD analysis project Ga0187785, IMG submission 132466) | Tropical peat soil microbial communities from peatlands in Department of Meta, Colombia - 0815_BV2_4_20_MG | ecosystem: Environmental > Terrestrial > Soil > Wetlands > Peat | place...
CGACACATACGGGGCCTATCCTGACTTTCCATCCCGTCAGTGTTTCCGCCTCTTTCTTTATGGATGATGCAAGGCCGGGCAGCAGGATCTCCTTTGCGGCAACCCTTTCTTCCATATTATTGATTTTAAGTGCGTTACGTATTCGCTCGCCCGTAAGTGACCCGTATATCATTGCCATATCCACGGTGTTCCCATCCGTATCAACAAACAGCACATAAAATGGGCATATCGTTGTACCGAGAACAGTCAAGAGCACTTCCTGAGTAAATTCATTATTCCCGGATACAAGAACCAATGACCTGTTATCAGGCTGGTTGATTTCGACAAGTCCGGCAGCGGCAGGTCTCGGATGTGTCAGGAGCGGTACATCGGGCCATGTTTCTTCAATTCTCCTAACCGCTTCAAAGGCGTACATGTTATTAACTCTAATGAAGGAACAGTCATCAGTAGTGGTCTCTCCCTTTTTCATAGAATTGATAAATTCTTCGCAGGAAGAGAATCCGCATTCGGCGCATTCTTTCTGATTCAGATACCTATGGAAATCTATTTTATCTATGTACAAATCTGCTTTAGGCATTTCTTCTGAATCAGCCTTTGTCACTAGGCCCGCTATTTCCCGCGGACGGATTCGCCGCCTTCAAAATCGCCACCTCTTGAGTTAGATCCTTCACGTGGTCCGTCAGCTTGCTTATCTTTATCGAGAACTGTATGCAAACAAGCATCAGGAAGATAATGGCGAAAAAAAAGAGGGCGGACGTAGGAAGAACAGCTCCGATTAAATGCGTAATTCTTAACAGCAGTTCATACCATACGGTCAAGACAATAAGACATGTTCCCGTCAGCAGCCAGAGCCAGGAATATTCTTCCCTAAGCTTTCGTTTACGCACGAGTTCAAGAATAATAATAAAGATAGAAATCGCTATCGCAACAGCAACAATTTGTTGTCTGAGAGGCATTTTATCTCCCTCCAATAAGAAATTAGTGCCCGGGGATCCAAAGATTCAAAAGATATCTCGATCTTGAATACTCGGATCCTGGCACCCTTTTGCAGTTGTCAGTATTTCCTCATCTTTGTCAGAAACATCGAGAGAATCATCTTGAAAATATAATATAGTGCGTTGAGCGGATTCCGGTGCATGGATTTGCCTTCCTCGTTTGGATGCATCAATACAGGCACTTCCTTAATTCTGTAACCCAGGCCAGACAGCAGAAGAATCACATCAGCGTCGGGATAGTCGTAAGGGAACACGTCACTGACAAAGACATCCAGCACCTTTCGGTTCATGGCCTGAAAACCTGTCGTCACATCCTTAATCTCCTGTCCCGAAAGGAGTTTCAGAATGACACGAAAGACATGAATGCCGATAAGCCTGAAGATGGATGTCCTGTAGTCATTCTGTTGAAGAAATCTGGACCCGAGAACCAGGTCTGTCCCATTGTCTTTCACCACGGCGAGTAGAGCGCCGATATCGGCCGGGTCATGCTGCCCATCCCCGTCAATCTGCACAAGACATTGGTAATCCTTTGCCACAGCATATTTGTACCCCGTCTGGAGTGAGACGCCATACCCCATATTAAACCGGTGAGAGAGCACCCACGCCCCTGCTCCCTGCGCCAATCGGGCAGTTGCATCGGAAGACCCGTCATCGATGACGGCTATGTCAATGGAAGGATATAGTTGCTTGATCGAGTGGATAAGATCTGAAATATTTCGTTCTTCATTATATGCGGGTATTATGACCAGTGTATCCGACGCCATGATCAATTAGCAATCAACAATTATCATTTAGCAATTAGCAATTCTCATTCATCAACTGGCACCGACCATTCCTTCATTAATAATTTTGCATTGCTAAATGCTAATTTTGACTTGTTCCTCTTATTGTTTCACCACGCCGGAATATTTGTAATATGCGGCGCAGCTGCCTTCGGTACTCACCATGCAGGCGCCGACCGGATGTTCTGGTGTGCAGCCTTTCCCAAACAACTTGCAGTCCGTCGGGATCTTAATTCCTCTGAGCACCTGTCCGCACTGGCATCCTGTCGGTTCCTCAGAATCTGCCACGTCTATGCTGAGCACGCGGTTGATGTCAAGATGCGCCTTCACGGGCCTCAAAGCCAGCCCGCTTCCGGGTATCACGCCTATGCCCCTCCAGTTTGCATCTGCGGGCTCGAAGAACTCGTCTATCAACTGCATTGCTTTTCTATTGCCTTCAGGCCTCACAACTCTCGTGTACTGGATCTCTATGGCTGCCCTGTCTTCAGCAATCTGCGCAAGGATCATCATTATAGCGGTCAGGATGTCTTCTGCATCGAAGCCAGTTACGACCCCCGGAATCTTGTAGTCGGATGCCATGAATTCATATGGTTTGGTCCCGATAATGGTGCTTACGTGCCCAGGGAGAATAAAGCCGTCTATCTTCAGGTCCGGGGAATCAAGCAGGACCCTGAGAGCAGGAGGGACAACTTTATGGGCGGAGTAGATATAGAAGTTCTTTGCCCCAAGACTTTCTGCCTGGGCAAGAGTCCCGGCAATCGAGGGAGATGTCGTCTCGAACCCAGTTGCGAAGAATACCACCTTTATGTCTTTGTTCTTAACCGCGAGATCGAGGGCATCCATGGGTGAGTAGACGATCTGGATGTTCGCGCCTTCGGCCTGCGCATGAAATAGTGACTGCCTCTTGCTGCCGGGCACTCTCATCATATCGCCAAATGTGGTAAGCAGAAAACCGTTGGTCTTCGAGATCGCTATCGCCATATCCACGTCTCGTATCGGGGTCACACATACGGGGCACCCGGGCCCGCTCAGAAGGCTGATCTCCTTCGGGATCACACCCCTGATGCCATGCCTGAATATCGCGACGGTATGCGTGCCGCAGACTTCCATCAACTTTATCGGCCTTCCTATCGCCTTTGTCAGATTGTGTATCGCCTCAATCACCTTTTGCATTGCCCACTCCTTCTCATTGAAATATTCTAAATACTAAGCCATTAAGACCGGTGGTCATCTTATTAGGATTTAGAGATTCGGAATTAGAGTTTGTTATTCTATTCCCGCTTTTATCCTCTCTCTTATTATATACGCTTGGCCCAGAGATATTCCTGCGTCGTTGGTGGGCACTTTGTTGTGAATGTGGACCTTCATCCCTCTAGCGAGGAGGCCGGCGGTTGTCCTCTCCAGGAGATACATATTCTGGAATACTCCCCCGCAGAGGGCCACATCTTTCAGATTATATGCTGATGAGAGCTTTTCGACCACCTTTGTGATGGCAGCCACGACAGAGTTATGGAACTTTGAGGCGATAACACCCTTTTTCTCACCTTTCGCGATATCCCCGATAATCGTTGATAGCGCCGGCGAAAAATCCACTTCGACCATATCCCCAAACTCTATATCAACCGGATAGTCTTCAGTAATCCCGGGTTTTGTGATGGCTTCAAGCGCAATCGCGGCCTCTCCTTCAAATGTATTCTTATCACACAGCCCTATCAGCGCAGACACGGAGTCAAAGAGCCTTCCGGCGCCCGATGACAAAGGCGAAAACTGCCTCTTGTCGATGATGTTCAAAATTTCCTCTATCCTGCCTTCTCCATACCTGTCAATGAAACCCGCTGACTTCAGATGAGTCATGACTTTACCGCCTGCCAATTCCCTGATATGGCTTACCGCAATCCTCCAGGGTTCCCTGACAGCGCCTTCTCCGCCCGGCAGGGGGACGTATTTCAGATGGCCCGCCCTTTTGAAGCCCTTGATATCAGCGATCAGAAACTCTCCGCCCCATAGGGTTCCATCCGTCCCGTATCCGGTCCCGTCAAAAGTGACCCCTATGATCTCGTTCTTAATGCCCTTTTCAGCCATGACTGAACCCACATGGGCATAATGGTGCTGAAGCGGGATCTTCTTTATGTCTTTCTGCTCCGACGCCCACCTGGAAGAAAGATACATAGGGTGAAGATCATACGCCAGGGCCACCGGATTCACCCTGTAGACATCCTTGAGGTTTCTGAGACTCTCTTCGAAGAACTTCAGTGTCTCGTAGTTTTCCATGTCACCTATGTGCTGACTCGGTATGGCAAAGCTCCCTTTCGTCAGAGTGAATATGTTCTTCAGATCAGCTCCGCAGCCCAGGACCTCAGGCCCGTCTTCATGAAGCTGTACCGGATCAGGGACGTAACCCCTTGAACGACGCATATAATAGGTCAGCGAACCTCGTGTCCCACCAGATGGGACTGCATTCTGACTATTTACTATAGGCTCATAGCTGATTACTCTGACGACCGAGTCATCCACCCGCATGAAGATGTCTCTGTTGTGGATGAGAAAGGCATCAGCAATGTCAGAGAGTTTCGCTATCGCCTCTTCATTGTCTATCACAATCGGCTCCTCGGAAATATTCCCGCTTGTCATGACAAGGGCATCGAAGTTAGAGACAGAGAAGGAGGGATCACTCCCCCCCGCCTTTCCAAGGGAGGGATATGGGGGGATAGGATAATGAAACAAGAGATAATGCAACGGAGTATAAGGAAGCATAAAGCCTATGCACGGATTGTTGGGTGACACCGCATCAGGAAGGTTGTTAGGCAGTCTTCTGAGCAATACAATCGGACGTCTGTTCGAAATCAGGACATCTTCTTCCTCTCTAGAAACCTCACAGAATTTCCTGACCGTTTCAACATCGGGACTCATAAGCCCGAAGGGCTTGTTGCTCTTTCTCTTCTTCAGTCGCAGCCTCTCAACCGCATCTCTGTTTGATGCATCGCAGGCTATGTGAAAACCTCCCAGCCCTTTGATGGCAACGATCTTCCCGTCCTTCAGCATCTTGATGGTCCTGCCGATAGGGTCCTTCCTGACAACGGTCCTTTGCCTGCCGACGATCAGGGTCACCTGAGGCCCGCACACCGGGCAAGCATTCGGCTGAGCATGAAATCTCCTGTCCCCCGGATCGTGATATTCTGTGCTGCAGTCCGGGCACATCTTGAAGACCGACATCGTGGTATTAGGTCTGTCATACGGGACCGATTTCGTTATAGTATATCTTGGACCGCAGTTTGTGCAGTTTATGAAAGGGTACAGATATCGTCTGTCATGGACATCCAGCAGCTCGTTGAAGCAGTCCTTACAAACAGAGACATCCGGGGAGACCAGAGTGAAACTGCCCTCGTCTCTGCTTTCCCGAATCTCGAAATTCCGATACCCGTGAAAAGGAAGGGAGACAGTCTCGATGCTCATAATCTGAGAAAGAGGAGGGGCCTCCTTTGAGAGGCGATCCGCGAAGACGCCGCTTTCCTTGCCCTCTATCTCGATCGTAACGCCATTGGATGAGTTTATGACAAAGCCTTTGAGGTTCAACGCTTTGGCAAGGTTGTACACGAACGGTCTGAAACCCACCCCTTGAACAATGCCCTTGACCGATATCCGAGTTCTAGTCTTCTTCATTGTATGTGCCTGTTTATAGCAGGTGACCTTCCCATTTGGATGGCAGATATGATGAAGAAGCTTTTATGCAACACCCTAATGCACCTTGACCACACGTTGCAAGCGCCGATCACTGCATCACACAAGGTTCAAAGTTCCGCCATGTGAATATGGACAAATTCTTGTCGCGCATAAAAGATTCTTTGTCACGTCTGCCATCCACCCCACACATCCATTAATAAGCAAAAAAAATCGGGTTCCAAGGTCTGTGTCTGACCTGAACCCGATTCGCTCACATTATGAAACTCTGACTTTGAGATCCTTATTTCTTCACAAGCGCCAGAAGCCAGTCTACCCAATCACTTATTCCTTGGCCTGTTTTGCAGGACACCTCAAATATCTTCAATTTCGGGTTGAGAGACAGGGAATCTCTCTTTATCTTCTCGAGATCCGCATTCGTATAAGGGAGCAAATCGATCTTGTTTAGAACCAGCGCAGTCGATTCCTGAAACATTAACGGGTACTTGAGAGGCTTGTCATGACCCTCCGCGATACTGAGCAGCATAACCTTGATCTCCTCACCCACATTGAACTCTGCAGGACAGACGAGATTGCCGACATTTTCTATGAAGAGCAGGTCGATGTCCTTCAAAGGCAGATCATCCATGACGACTCTGATCATATTCGCATCCAGGTGACACGCGCCGCCGGTGTTAATCTGAACAACAGGTGCGCCCGCGCTCTCTATCCTGCGGGCGTCATCGTCCCCAGCGATGTCCCCCTCTATTACACCAAGCTTCATTCTGCCGTTCGTAGCTTTTATCGTTTGTTCCAGAATAGAAGTCTTGCCGGCTCCGGGCCCGCTCATGAGATTAATGACATACACTCCCAGGTCTTGAAATATCTTCCTGTTCTCCGCGGCAAGCCTGTCATTGGCCTCAAGTATATTCGTAACAACCTTGACCTTCATTAAAAGACCTCCATCTCGTCAATATTGAGTTCACGCCCTGTATCGATCCGCAGGGATATGTTTCCGCATTTTGGACATTCAGTGACATAGGCATCATCCACCGTAAAATCGCTGCAACAACTATTGCAGTAACCGCTTACGGGAATTTCTACGATGGTGAGAACAGCCTTATCAGCCATTGTGCCGGGCTTCATGGCTTCAAATGCGAACATGAGAGCATCGGGCATGACACCTGAAGCCTTGCCTATTTTAACCTTTATTGATTCAATTCCTTTGTATCCCTGTTTCTTACAATTTTCTATTGCAATATCAAGCAGACCCTGAACAATAGATACTTCATGCATTCTCTTCCTTGGAAAACCTCTCTTTCTCTTTTTCGTAAGCCTCTTTCCCCGCCTCTATAGCTGATGTCAGAATAGTCTTTTTCTCCTCGTAATACTCTTTGCTCTTGTCGATGCCGCTGGTCACCTTCCCCTTCATGTCATCAACATAATCCACAGCCTTGTCTTTCACATCCTCTGTGAACTGTCTTATCTTTTGGCGTGTCTCGCGGCCCGACTGCGGTGCTAAAAGCAGCGCTACGCCGGCGCCCACAACTCCTCCAAGTATAAAAGAAAGAAATATGCTGCCTGTACCGTATCCGCACTCATCTCTCATTTTCCGCCTCCCATCCTCGAAAAAAGATTGCTGATTAACACGCCAAGGCCTGCTTTAAGGCCAGCCCTGAGTCCCGAAGCCTTCATCGCCGCCAATGATGAAACAGTACCAATCAGACCGCTCACACGACTGACGTTCTCTCCGACATCTCTGACAGACTTTGACAAAACCCTCACATCCGATGTGACTTCATTGATATCTTCAGAGACGCTCCTGAGACTCCGCAAGGTTTGCTGCACTTCGTCGAGGGTTGGCTTAAGGCTTTCTTCGGTCGTCTTCAGCATGTTGTTGACAGATTGGAGCGTCTTCTTCAGTTCAATGATAAGCGAGATAACGTAACCGGCTGTGGCAGCTACGGCGAGTGCAATTATTCCCAGCCATACATGGTTCAAATCCATGCTGTTATTATAGCAGAATAAATAATGCGTTAGAAGAAAATTGTGTTTCACGGCATCCCCTTACGCACGGGGGTGAATCCTGCCCTTTTTGCAAGGCGAGGTCGGAGGGGGTTGACCGGATGAAACATAAACTCCCCTTCCCTCTTGTCAGGGCGGGGATTTCCTGAACCACACAGCCTGTAACTGAATAATTATTTTATGGTATTCTAGTAACCCATGGACGACGTTTCCTTCATCAGGAGGACGCTTTCCCTCGCCAAAAAGGCCTCGGGCTTGACGAGCCCTAACCCGATGGTCGGGGCTGTCCTGGTAAGAAATGGTCAAGTAATAGCCGAGGATTTTCACAAGAAGCCGGGAACACCTCATGCCGAGGCATTGGTCATAGCACAGGCAGGAGAGAAAACCAGGGGCTCAACACTGTATGTGAATCTCGAACCCTGTTGCCATACGGACAAGAGGACACCTCCTTGCACAAAGGCTATCCTTGGTGCAGGCATAAGCAGAGTCGTGGTGGCCATGAACGATCCCAATCCGAAGGTATCCGGCATGGGGCTCCGCGAACTCGAAAGGGCCGGCATAATGGTCTCCTCGGGCATTTTGCAGGATGAAGCCCGGAGACTCAACGAATCCTATATAAAATACATAACGACCGGAATGCCGTTTGTGGTCCTGAAAGCCGCAATGACCCTTGACGGCAAGATCGCGACCCCGGCGGGACAGTCCAAATGGATAACCGGGGAAAAGGCGCGAAAGACCGTTCATCGGCTCAGAAGCAGCGTGGACGCGATAATTACCGCTATTGGCACGGTAAAGGCAGATGATCCTCAGATGACCGCCAGGATAAAAGGCGGAAAGAATCCGATACGGATCGTGATCGATCCCGGGCTTGAGATCCCTCCTGACGCGCGAGTCCTTAAGTCTCCCCCCGAGACGATTGTGGTCACTAAAGAGGTCAAGAAGAAGGCGGACTGCCTTAATCTGCCCGAGAGTTCTGTCATATGTTACGAAGGAACACTCAATCTCAAATGGCTTTTGGGGAAACTGGGTGAACGCCACATCACCTCCGTGCTGATAGAGGGTGGTTCATCACTGAACGCCCATGCGCTCAGTGACGGAGTTGTGGACAAAGTCATGTTCTTCATATCTCCCAAGATAATTGGCGGCAAGGATTCTTTTCCCGTTGTCGGGGGGAAGACATTCAGGCGGCTCGAAGAGGCATATACCCTGAGGGATGTCTCGGTGAGAAGGGTTGGGGGAGATATTCTTGTAGAGGGCTATGTTAACAACTGATCAAGTGCTACCCTGTCGTGCTGCCGCATTTGACATCTTTAATGTTTATTGATAAATTGAATCATCATGACAGAGAAGACAATACTTGTAATTGATACTGATGCTGAGACGTCTCAGAATATAAAGACGATCCTGGAATCTGAGGGATATGCGGTTTATAACAGTTCCGGCATGTCCGGAAGCGTCTCGACCGCGTTAAAGATAAAACCTTCCCTGGTCTTCATCAATATCGCGATGAGAGACACGAGCGGCCTGGAGATAGCCAAAAGCATACACGAATCAGAGCAGCTTAGAGATGTCCCGATAATCATAATCACACCGCACGGCGGGACCGTGGAGCCTCGTTACACTCTGATGTACGGCATCGTTGACTTCATCAAGAAGTCTTTCACTCCTGAAGAGCTGATTTCCAAGACAATAGATGTTACAGAGATGAATTCTTCCGGGAGTTCCACAGCAGAGAAACCTGTGGATGAGCCGCCTGGAGAAGAGCCGCCATCCGATCCGCCCGCGGAAGAGCCGGTCATCAGGGAACTTCATGAAGAAGAGATACCGTTCACGGAGACGATTAGCCGCCAACCAACAGATCAAGAGGCTTTTCATGAGGTGCTTGCGGAGATATCGACGGATGCGGCGCCCGAGTCGGGCAAAGAGGATAAGGATGATGATGAGGCAACCTGGAGTGTGGATCTTCAGGACGACACAGCGAAACCCGATCCGCTTCACTCCGATGATAGTACGTCAAAAGGAGAACCCGAGGCCGCTCCTCAGGAACCTGATGACATCCAGCCCGAGGAGGAAGACGTACCTGATGTGACAAAAGAGGACAGCGCCAAGCCAAAGCTCGCCACGTTCATACTCGCTGTTGTGCTTGTCATTGTTGCTGCCGGCGGGGGTGTTTATCTCTATACAAGGTTGTCGTCGAAACCCGAAACTCCGAAGCCCGCTGTCTCGGTGCCTCCCGCGCCTCAAAGCAACATCCCGAAGAATGAGCAGCCTCCTCGGGAAACACAGGTACAGCCGGCTGAAAAAGTCAAACCGGCAGAGCCAGTAAAGACCGAAGAAAAGATTTTACCGGTGGAACCGAAGAAGGTCCAGAAACAGGAAGCGAAGGGCAAACCGCTACCTGCCAAGCGAGCTCCCGCAAAAGGCGAAAGCAAACCTTTCTATTCTGTCCAGGTCGGGGTTTTCAAGAATAAGGGAAATGCTGTTTCACAGGTAAAGCATTTTGCCGGTATGGGTTACGACACATTTTCCTATGAGACCCACGGCAAAGGCAAGGGACTCTACAGGGTGCTTATCGGAAGGTTTGACAAGAGGAAGGAAGCGGAAGTCCTGGCGGGTAGTATTCGCTCTAAGGAAAATACCGGAGTTATAATCTTTTCATCGTCCGGCAAGAAGAAATAATAGTCTGTCACCGCACCAGAGAATAAATCCACGCCATGAGTTGTTCCCTCGGCAAAGCCCCAGAGGTGTCACCGAGCATTAATCCTCGTCTGTACAGAATAAATGTCGGGGTGGCAGTTATGTTGAACTGTGATGCCAGCTGGCGCTCGTCGTCGACATTAACCTTCACAACCTTTAGGACTCCTGCCCACTCCTGAGCCACGGACTCCACGACCGGAGCCTCTTTTCTGCAGTGGCCTCACCACGCCGCCCAGAACTCCACCATCACGACTCCGGGCCATTCCAGGACTTCCCGGCCAAAACTCCCGGTGGTAGCATCAACGGGTCTGGTCGGGAAGTAGATATAATTCCCGCATTTACCGCACTTGGGATGCTCCGCTATCCGTTCTTCAGGTATGCTGTTGAGCGCGCCGCACTTGCCGCATCTCAGTAATACGTTCTTGCCTATCAACATGGAAACCCCTGCATCAGGCGCGGGTATTTACTCTTTTGGCAGAGGCAAGTTTCATGTTTGAACCATTGTCAGTCTTTGCATATTGAGCTGCAACGGTCCTCAGGTTGTTCACCCTGTTTATCCAGCCCTTCAGATACTTGCCGTATCTGCCGGGCCTTATCTCCGCCAGACGAACGAAACGTCTCTCTCTCAGATTGAGGTATGTGTCAACATCTCCTCCCGCCTGTTTCAGGATCCTTCTTGCCGCCGCAGGGCTGTTCACATAAGTGTCGAAGTGAACTACACTCAGTGGATACGGCAGCTTGGCAGCACCGGATTTCTCCCACATCTTTCTGTATATCGCTTCGGCATCGGCCTTAGAGATATTCTTGATATCACCGGTATATCCGTACTCCCTGGCAGTGGACTGCAGTATGCCCATCCTGGACGATTCTCTGCCTCCGTCTTTATGCACATACGAAGTTCCTTCGTGCTTCATTACGATCTTCATGACTCTGCTGAAGTCATCGGCACGGGGAGGCTCAAACTGGGCAGTGACCTCGGGCATGGGTGCACAGGAATTCAGAACGACGTTGCCGCAGGTCTTTTGCATGGCCTCAGCCTCTTTGACGGAGGAGGCAAGCACTGCCTCAAATGATGACTTGACCGGTCCGGCCTTCGGCAGTCGACTCTTGTCACGCTCCTGAACAGGCCTTGCTCCTACTGATCCAATCTTCATAGGACGGTAAGACATACGGTTTCTCCAAGGGGATGCTCTCTCAACTGATACTCAATTTTAACACATGGGGCAGAAGATTCGCTGAACCGTATCACGGGTCTCAAGTCTTTCGGTCTATCGTTTCAGACGAGACCGATGAGCCGCCTGAATTCATCTGATGACTTTCTTTC
>Ga0187785_10000770_pt1 | contig 11470 bp, 12 predicted proteins | sample 0815_BV2_4_20_MG_FD_132466 | JGI IMG/M metagenome (GOLD analysis project Ga0187785, IMG submission 132466) | Tropical peat soil microbial communities from peatlands in Department of Meta, Colombia - 0815_BV2_4_20_MG | ecosystem: Environmental > Terrestrial > Soil > Wetlands > Peat | place...
CGACGCGCTTCCGCCGGAATACGCCAACGAGCTGATCAAGCTGCAAAGTCAGGCACCGCCGATGGGGTGGGCTTTCGTCAAGCGCCGCATGAGCGCGGAGCTTGGAGCTGATTGGCAAAAGAAATTTTCCGAATTCGAACATCATCCGGCCGCGGCAGCTTCGCTCGGGCAGGTGCATCGTGGCCGCGCTCTCAACGGCAGAGAACTGGCCTGCAAGCTTCAATACCCGGACATGCAGTCCGCAGTCGAGGCTGACCTCAGCCAATTGCAGTTATTGTTTGCGATTCGCAAACGTTTCGATCCGGCGATCGATACCAGCGAGATCGCAGTCGAAATCGCCGCTCGCTTGCGCGAGGAGCTCGATTATGTGCGCGAGGCAAAACACGTCGCGCTTTACGGAAATATATTGCAAGATAAAGCCGCGATCCGCGTGCCGCACGTTTGGCCCCAGCTCTCAACCGGCCGTCTGCTCACGCTTGATTGGCTCACCGGTCGAAAGCTGCTCAAACACAAAGGCGGCCCACTCGAAACGCGCAACCGTCTTGCCACCGCCATGTTTACAGCTTGGTGGTTTCCTTTCAGCCGCTTCGGCGTCATCCACGGCGACCCGCATCTTGGCAACTACACGGTTTTCGACGACGCCAAGGGAAAGCCCGCAGGCATAAACCTTCTCGATTATGGCTGCATCCGGATTTTCCCGCCGAGCTTCGTCGCCGGTGTGGTCGACCTGTATCGCGGCTTGTTACGGGGTGATGATGAACTTGTGGTGCATGCCTATCAGACGTGGGGGTTCAAGCGGCTCAACCGCGAGCTGATCGATGCGCTCAATATCTGGGCCCGGTTCATATACGGCCCGCTGCTGGACGACCGCGTACGGAGCATCGCCGATGGCGTGAAGCCATCCGAATATGGCCGCAAGGAAGCCTTTCGGGTGCATCAGGCTCTCAAAGCCAGAGGTCCTGTTACGGTCCCGCGAGAGTTCGTATTCATGGACCGTGCCGCCATCGGGCTTGGCGCGGTCTTCCTGCACCTGGCGGCGGAACTCAATTTCTACCGCTTGTTCAACGAGGCAATCGAGCGCTTCGCGGTTGATGAGGTCGCTGCGCGGCAAAGCGCTGCACTTGGCAAAGTTGGCTTGCAGCCGTCCACCAAAGGCTGAGCGCAGCAAGCGTTGCCCTTCGGCGGCAATTGCGCTAACCCCTGTGCGCCCGCCTTTCTAAGCGACTCGGAGAGTTTTCCCCATGGCTGACCACGGCACCGTCGAATACGCCACCGCCGCTGGCAATGATTATGCCGCGCACGAGCAAAGCTATCAGAGCTTCGTCCATTTCACGCTTGTCGGCATCCTCTACGTTGTGACCGTCGTTTTCGGCCTGGCAACCGGCGGCGTAATGGGCCACTGGCTCCTTGCGGCGGCAATCTTCGTGATCGGATTGCTTGGGCCATCCCCGGCCTGCTCAGCAGAGCGACGACTCCAAGCTATGTCGCCTTTGTGATCTGCTTTCTGATCTTTGCCTTCACCGGACTGTCGCCGCACTGACGGAAATCACGGCCGGGCGGGGAGGCACGAATGCGAATTGCCGTACCGCGGGAAGCAGAGGGCGGTGAACCGCGCGTCGCGGCGACTCCGGAAACGATCAAGAAACTCAAATCGTTTGGCGCCGAAGTCGCGGTTGCGCGCGGCGCAGGCGTCGCCTCCGGGATTCCGGATTCCGAATTCGAAGCGGCCGGTGCGCAAATTGCTGACACCGTGACCAAAGATGCCGATATCGTTCTGAAGGTGCGGCGTCCGGCGGCGAACGAGTTATCTGCCTACAAAAAAGGTGCGCTGGTGATCGCCGTTATGGATCCCTACGGCAATGACGCTGCACTGAAGCAAATGGCAGATGCCGGCGTCTCAGCGATCGCGATGGAGCTCATGCCGCGCATCACCCGCGCCCAATCCATGGACGTGCTGTCGAGCCAGGCCAATCTCGCGGGCTATCGCGCGGTGATCGATGCTGCCGAGGAGTATGGTCGTGCATTGCCGATGATGATGACTGCGGCCGGCACGGTGCCGGCGGCGAAGGTTTTTATTATGGGCGTGGGCGTTGCCGGCCTGCAGGCCATCGCCACGGCGCGGCGCCTCGGAGCTATCGTCACGGCGACCGATGTGCGCCCGGCCACAAAAGAACAAGTGGAAAGTCTCGGTGCGAAATTCCTTGCCGTTGAGGACGAGGAATTCAAAAATGCCCAGACCGCCGGCGGCTACGCCAAGGAAATGTCGAAGGAATATCAGGCTAAACAGGCGGCGTTGGTTGCTGAACATATAAAGAAACAAGACATCGTCATTACGACGGCGCTGATTCCGGGGCGGCCGGCCCCGCGCCTTGTCTCCAAGGACATGGTTGCATCGATGCGCCCGGGTTCAGTGCTCGTCGATCTTGCGGTTGAGCGCGGCGGCAATGTTGAAGGAGCCCGTGCCGGCGAGGTGGCGCAACTGGGGGGCGTCAAGATCGTTGGCTATCTCAATGTTCCGGGGCGGCTGGCGGCTTCGGCTTCGTCGCTTTACGCCAAGAATCTTCTGACGTTTGTCGAAACCCTGATCGACAAAAAAGAAAAAAAACTCGCGGTCAATTGGGACGACGAGCTGGTCAAAGCGACGCTGCTTACGCGGGACGGCGCGATCGTGCATCCGAATTTCCAGCCGAAGGCGGGGACCTGAGGAGATCCGATATGGAACATGTCGCAAGCGCCGTCGATCCCTTCGTTTTTCGACTCTCGATTTTCGTGCTGGCGGTGTTCGTGGGTTACTACGTGGTCTGGTCAGTAACGCCCGCGCTTCACACCCCGCTGATGTCTGTCACCAACGCAATTTCATCGGTCATCGTGGTCGGTGCGCTACTCGCCGTCGGGGTCGCGCTGGTCGCCAGCGACGACGGTCCGCTGTGGGCGCGATCACTCGGATTGGTCGCGCTGGTCTTTGCTTCGGTAAATATCTTTGGCGGCTTTCTGGTCACCCAGCGGATGCTGTCGATGTATCAGAAGAAAAAGAAGTGACGGGATAGCTGCATGAGCCCGAACCTCGTCGCGCTGCTCTATCTGGTCGCCGGAGTTCTTTTCATCCTGGCGTTGCGCGGTCTGTCGAGCCCGGATTCCAGCCGCCGCGGCAATTTATTCGGCATGATTGGTATGACGATAGCGGTGCTGACCACGCTCGGCTCGCATCCGCCGGCGACCCCGGCCGCATGGGGCCTGGTACTCGGGGGAATTGGTGTCGGCGGGGGTATTGGCGCGGTAATCGCGCGCCGCGTACCGATGACGTCGATGCCGGAATTGGTAGCCGCCTTCCATTCGCTGGTCGGCATGGCCGCAGTGCTGGTTGCAGCCGCCGCCTTCTACGCGCCCGCAGCATTCGACATCGGCACGCACGGCCATATTCACGGCGCCAGCCTCATCGAAATGTCGCTTGGCGTTGCGATTGGCGCCGTCACTTTTACCGGCTCGGTGATCGCCTTCCTGAAACTGTCCGGCCGCATGAGCGGCAAACCAATCACGCTGCCGGGGCGGCATATCGTCAATCTGGCCCTCGCCGCGGCTTTAATCTTTTTCATCTATGGTTTCTTCATATCGCAAAGCGCGATTGATTTTTGGATCATTACCGGCGTCTCCCTGGCGCTTGGCGTTTTGATCATCATCCCGATCGGCGGCGCAGACATGCCGGTCGTGATCTCAATGCTCAATTCCTATTCCGGATGGGCGGCTGCCGGCATCGGCTTTACGCTCGGTAACTCGGCATTGATCATCACCGGCGCGCTTGTCGGCTCTTCGGGCGCGATTCTGTCCTACATCATGTGTAAGGGCATGAACCGCTCATTTATTTCAGTCATTCTTGGTGGCTTTGGCGGCGAGACGGCTGGGCTTGGCGCGAGTGCCGAGCAGCGGCCGGTCAAACTCGGCTCAGCCGAAGACGCCGCCTATATCCTCAAGAATTCTTCCAAGGTCATTATCGTGCCGGGCTACGGTATGGCGGTGGCGCAGGCGCAACACGCGCTGCGCGAGATGGCTGACAAGCTGAAAAAAGAAGGCGTTGAAGTGAAATACGCCATTCACCCGGTGGCAGGCCGCATGCCCGGCCATATGAACGTGCTTCTGGCCGAAGCCAATGTGCCTTACGACGAGGTCTTCGAGCTCGAGGACATCAACTCCGAATTTGCGCAAGCCGATGTTGCCTTCGTTATCGGCGCGAACGACGTTACCAATCCGGCCGCGGAAGAAGACAAGACTTCGCCGATTTACGGAATGCCGGTGCTGCAGGTCTGGAAGGCGGGTACCGTGATGTTCATCAAACGCTCGCTTGCATCCGGATATGCTGGAATCGACAATCCCTTGTTCTATCGCGACAACACTATGATGCTGCTTGGCGACGCGAAGAAAATGACGGAAAGCATCGTAAAAGCGATGTGATCTGGCGCTCGCCGTCGCTCTGAATTTTCTGAACAGATTCAAATTTAGAAAACACGCAATCGTCCCATTAACCGCGGAACGATCTCGCTGCCGGTTTTGTGTCGTGAGGTGTAGCGATCGCGTTTAAAAAATGTTTTATGCGGCCCGCAAATTGCCGCAAGGCAAGTTCCGGGGAGGGACGAATGACTGACGATAACCGCGGTGAGGGCGGGGGCGAGATTGTCCAGTTCGGACGCAGACCGATTCCGCCACGGGCATGCGTGGTCGAGAACAAGACCCATGTGCGGACGTTTCTCAGCGAGATGCTTGACGAACTCGGGTTCATCGCGCGAGAAGCCGACACGACCGAATTCAAGGCCGCGCTACGCGACTTCCGACCAGATCTCATCGTGCTTGGGCCGTTGACGGCTGGGATCGAAGTACAATCGCTCCTGCGAACGCTTCAGGGACAAGGTTATGGCGGTGCGGTCATGTTGTTCGGCGGCCGGAGTTCGGCGGCACTCATCCGCAGCCATGAATTCGGTGAGCAGGTTGGGCTGACAATGCTGCCTCCGCTGGGGACGCCGTTTCGCCAGCGCGACCTCGATACAAACCTGGACAGCTTCTTGCCAGTCCGGCCGTCGCCGCCGTTACCGATCGACATCGATGAGGCGCTGTGTAACGGCTGGCTTGAACTGTGGTACCAATCCAAAATCAATGCAAAGTCGTTAGTGCCGTGCGGCGCCGAGGCGCTCGTTCGCGTTCGTCATCCGATCTGGGGTGTCGTGCCGCCGGCCCATTTTATACCGGCGGCAAACGATCCGTACCTTCACGGATTGTCACAATTTGTTATTTCACGGACGATTGCGGACTCTATGCAATTTGCTGCCGCCAATCATCAGGTCCAGATCGCTCTGCCTGTGCCGTTGTTCGCACTGGAGGAGATGCAATTCATCGACCGGATGATGGAACATCTTCCAGACAAAGCACGGCAGAACGGTTTTTTGATTGCGGTCGATTGCGTCGACCTGGTCAACGATCTCGATCTCGTACGACGTATTGCCAGCCAACTCGCGCTGCGAAATATCGGCATTTCCATCAATGACATTGACGCCAAAGGCGCTTCGCTCGCCGGCCGCCGCGACCTTCCGGTCGTCGAGATGAAGGTCGATCGCAAATTCGTTCGTGGCTGTGCCGACGACCGGATCAAGCAAGCCCATTGCGCGGAGATCGTTGCGATTGCGCGGGATTCGGGCGCGAAATCGGTTGCCGAAGGAGTGGAGACGCAGTCGGACTTTCTCGTCGTTCGTGATCTTGGGTTCGACCTCATGCAAGGCCATATGTTTGCGAGGCCGATGACGTCCGGCAAATTCGAGCGGGCTATGCTTGCTCGCCGTCACGCCGCGGTGGCGTGACGGCGCCAATTTTATTCTTTCGCCCAGGGAAACAGCACGACGGGGAAGTCCGCCGCAGAGCGACGGTTTTTTTCGGGGGGCGGGAGTGTTGGCGATGGGCTGCCTTGTGGTTCGACAACCTTGCGGTAGAGGTGCCAGGTGGCGTGGCCGAGCACCGGCATCACTATCGTAAGTCCGATGAAGAACGGGATTGAACCGACGACCAAGAGGGCGCCTACGATCAGTCCCCACACCGCCATCGTAAACGGGTTGCCGGTAACCGCACGAATTGACGTCAGAAGGGCGACTGCGGCGCCAACATCGCGATCGAGCAGCAACGGGAATGACACCGCGCTGATTGTGAGTACCAATATTGCAAAGAGCAGACCCACCCCATTTCCGACGATGATAAGCATCCAGCCCGCACGCGTGGTGAGCACGTCGTGAAGGAATGCATCGATCGAGGAGGGCGATGCATAGCCAAAGTTGGCGACATAGATTGCATTCGCGGCCGCTACCCAAACGCCAAAAATGACAAGCAGCAGCAGCCCCAATGCAGCGATGGCGCCGACTGAGGATGATTCAAATACGCTGAAAGCATGTGCTGCAGAGGTATCGAGCCCTGCTTCTCTGCGGCGGCTCAGTTCATACAGGCCAAGCGCTGCGACGGGTCCAACCAAAGCAAATCCGCTGGCCAGGGGATAGAGCAGCGGAAGAATCGAATAGCCGAACGTGAGCCGCGCAAGCACAAAGCCGACGACCGGGTAGACAATGCATAGGAACATGGCATGCGTTGGCATCGCATAAAAATCGTCGATGCCCTTGGTGAGGGCGTCGCCCAAGTCAGCCACGCCAATTTTTCGGATCGCAGGTTGCGAGATCTGCGTCCCGGCGCCAACCAGGATGTTCGAATATGCCATGACATTACCTCCCGAGACTTGGCCCGGTTGGCGTGGCGCCTGGAGACGGATTCGGAACCTGCGTTGCCGGCTCTTGATCGCGTCACGTCATGAGCCATCAGCCACCACTATAGCGCCACTCGTCGCGGGTTGTTCATCACAAATCCGCGTGCCGTTTTCTTCAGTTTTCGCGGCTTCAAAATGGCGCTGATTGCAATGCAAAGATCGCGTCAAATTTTCGTCGAAAGCGCATTCGGAGGAAATAATATTTTTCCTCGAACACGAAGGCCAACACGTCTTGCGGTTGCAGAAAACGTCCAACAGATCGATCAGCCTGACGTTCTGAAGCGCCGCCGATTTACGCGGGCGCCCGCGTCAGGCCGACTCGTTTGCCGGCAGAGGTAGCGCGCAATGCATGCGGATCCCGGTCGCGGCGTAGTTGATATCACTCTTGGCCTGAATCTGGCCGGGCAGCACAAAGGAAAGGAGCCGCGAGCCAAATCCCTGCTTTAAGGGTTGCGCCACGGGCGGGCCGCCGCTCTCCACCCAGTCGAAAGCCAGTGTTCGGCGCGTGGCGTCAATCGTCACCGCCCATGTCACTTCGACTTTGCCGCCAAAGACCGACAGCGCGCCATATTTTGCGGCGTTGGTCGTGAGTTCGTGGATCCCCATACCGAGCGACACCGCGATTTGCGAGTTCAACGGAACTTCCGGTCCGCTGAGCACGATGCGCTCATTGCTGCCGTCGTCGAAGGCGTCAAGTTCGCTACGCAGAATGTCCTCAAATCTGACTGCGCGCTGATCATCCGCAAGCAGCAGATGCGTCTTGGAAAGCGATTGTATGCGGCCGAACAAGGCAGTCTTGAAGTCCTCGATGTTGTCGACCGTTCGTGCAGTCGAGCCCATGATCGCCTGCACTGTGGCGAGCGTGTTCTTGACGCGGTGATGCAGTTCCCGGACCAGCAGTGCCTGTTGGTCCTCGGCCCGTTTACGGTCAGTGATATCCACCAGCATGTTCACTGCACCAATCAACTTACCGGTCTCGTCGTGGATCGGGGTCGGATAGGGGATGAATGGCACGCGTGTGCCGTCCGGCCGTTCGGCGGCGGCCTCCATGCCGCGGACGGCACGGTTCTCCTTGAGCGCCACTGCCATCGGGCACTGATCGTGCGGCAACGGGGTTCCGTCCGGCCAGAAAAGCTTCCACGAGCCACACCACTCGCTCGTGCCCAGCCGAGGCCGGTGGCCCCACAGGACCGCGGCCGCGTCGTTGTAATAGGTGATCCGGCCGGCGGCGTCGGTTGTGTAGATAGCGGCGGGGAGAGCATCGAGCACCTGGCGGAACCGGCGTTCGCGTTCCCGCAGGGTTGCTTGCGACCGCGCTATTTCGATCGGCACGACATTGTCGCCCGGCGCCGCCTGTCCGAACGCGGCTACCGCGCGATCAAGCTCGCTTTCCAAAAATCCGATTGCCTCGTCCATTTCCGCAAGATTCCCGCACACGGTACCAAGTCTGATTGCTTCATAGCGACCCACAGCGGCAACTCGGCTTTGGTCAAAAGGTTGCGCGGTTCGCGGCAGATTTTCAGCCATTTGGTGGCCTAGCCTTAACAAACTCTATCTGCCCGAGAATTCAGCCGGATCAAAGGCTTCGCAGCATCACATAGGCGTCGACCAGTCCCAGCCGCGGGTGCTGGAAGGTGCCCGGCAGCCGTCCGGCGATAGTAAACCCCAGGCTCTGCCACAATCGAACCGCCCGCTCATTCGAAGCGATCACGAAGTTGAACTGCATGGCGGTGAAATTCCGCTCCCGCGCCCGATCCAACGAGTGTGCCCACATGGTTCGCGCAACACCGCGCCCGTAAGCCTCCTGTGCGACGACGTAGCCGCAATTGGCCACATGGCCGCCGCCACCGCGGTTATTGGCGCGGAGATAATAGGTGCCGACGCTGACGCCAGCGCTGTCGGCGACGAATACGGCATGCCCGGGCGACCGCCAATAGGCGAGCGCGTCAGAGCGCGAGATGTCACGCGGAATGGGGTAGGTCTCACCGGCGCGGAAAGCCGGCTCCAGGATGTGCCAGATGGCGTCGTCGTCTGCGGCCGTGACCGGGCGAATAATCACTACTCTGCCGCTTCCTGTGTCGCTCCTTGCGTAAGTCTGGGGTTGAGCTCGCAGGCTTCTTCCCAACTCAGCACATTGAGCGACTTCACGAACTTGCCCACACCGTCGGTCTGTGCGCACAGCAAACCAAGTTCGATGATTTCCTCGTCGCTGAAATGTTTGGACAGGTCCTGGTAAACCTCATCCTTGTCGATCGCATGTTCACCTTTCTTGAACAGTTCGGCGTAATGCAGCGCTGCTTTTTCGCGCGCCGTGAGGTGTCTGCTGGTCTCGTAGGTGAACAGGTCGTTGATCATCTCCTCGGTCAAGCCTTCGGCTTTTGCGACGTTGGAGCGCACGGTCGAGCAATAACCGCATTGGTGTGCAACGGAAATCTTGATCCGGCACATTTCCTTGAGCTTGTGCGGCAGCACGCCCTCGTAAAGCACCTTATTCCAGTATTCGACCCAGCCAGTGCCGACCTTGCTGCGCGTCATGATGCTCACGACGCGCGGATCCGGGGCGCCGGTGCGTTTGGCCGATTCGATAAGTTCGCGGGTATGCGGCGTCTTTTCGCTCTCTTCGATATAACGTACGCGCGGCATGGCGTTTCTCCCTGAAGGTCTTCGCAAGGCTAGAAGGATCGGCTGGCGGCGGCAACCCGCGTGGCGGACTCTCGTGTTATGAGACAAGCATGACCACATTGAAATGGCTGTTTTTGATTGCCGCGCTCGGTTACGGCGGATTGCTGGCATTGATGTACATTTTCCAGCGATCGCTGATGTATTTCCCAGACCGCGCGCGGACGCCGCCGGCCGTCGCCGGCTTGGCGCAAGCGGAGGAAGTGACGCTTACCAGCGCCGATGGTGAAAAGTTGATCGTCTGGCACGTGGCGCCGCGAGTTACAAAGCCGATAGTGATCTATTTTCAGGGCAACGCCGGAGGGCTTGACCTGCGCGTCAACCGTTTCAAGTGGCTGGTCGCCGATGGCACCGGTCTGGTCGCATTGTCCTATCGTGGCTACGGGGGCTCGACCGGTGAGCCCAGCGAAGCCGGACTGATCGATGACGCTGCGGCAGCTTACGATTTCGCCATTGCGCATTATTCAGCGAGACGCGTCGTCGTGTGGGGCGAGTCGCTCGGCACCGGAGTCGCTGTAGCGCTTGCCGCCGAGCGCGAGGTCGGCGGCATTATTTTGGACGCGCCCTACACATCAATTGCGGATGTTGGGGCTGCCGCCTATCCGTTTGTACCGGTTCGATGGTTCATAAAGGATCCTTTCCGCTCGGATGAGCGGATTGCCAACGTCAATGCGCCGCTTTTGGTGCTGCATGGCGAGCGCGACCGCATTGTGCCCATACGGTTCGGTGAAAGGCTTTTCCTGTTGGCGAAAGAACCAAAACAGATGGTGCGTTTTCCTCTGGGCGGACACGTCGATCTCGACGACCATGGTGCTGAGGCGACGGTTAAGTCATTTTTGAATGAGCTGGCGCGGCCGGGCAATTGAGGGGGCGATCGCTATGATGATGCCATTGCGGCTGGCATGTGCTTTGGCCACGTTGGGTTTTCCGGCAAGCGCAAATGCAGCCGAGCCGGTGCGGCAGATCGGCATTTCTGTGCAGCCGTATTACGAAGCCGCGCGCACGCCCGGAGGGAAGCCGCAGGTTGCCGTTGGCAAGCAATACGACGATTTGCTCAACTCGACCCGCCGTGAAGACATCCTTGCCGCGCGCGATTTGATTTTAGCCAAACCTGCGCTGGTCACGCCGATGACCCTGATGGTGCTTGCCATCCGCCTCTACGACACGGGTTTACGCGACGACGCGGTGTTTTGGTTCTATGTCGCCAAAGAGCGCTACATCGTGATGTCTGAAGTGCTGAACGTAAAGGCGCAAGGGCTTGCGCAGGCCGACGATGCAGTGCGTAGCTTTGCGACTCTGGCTGGGCCAACCATCAATGGATACGCCTTCTGCGATCTCGCCAGACAAGAAGAGCAGCATGCGAAAGCGGTTCAGTGGGTCGAAGCCAACCCCTACGAGGTGATGTTCATGGCAAATGCCCCGGCTTTACCCGGAAATCGTGCCGATAATGCCAGGCGCGCAATCGCTATCGCAAAGGAACGCGCGGCCAAGGAGCGGGCGTATTTCGATGACGCCAAGACGCGCGAGGCGTATTACGTTACCCGAAGGCAAAACGAAGCGGACGTCAAATTTTGCTGGAAGTAGACGGACGCTGCGGTCGTGTCGCTGAAAAACAATAGCGCGGGCAACTCGAGGCCCGCGCCACCGGTCCAAATTTAGGAAGAGTTGCTTGCTTATCCCATGCGCGGGGCACGATGGCCGCGGCCGTGTCCGCCGCCAGCACCACCACCGCCAGGACCTGCACCCGGAGCCGGGCGCGGCTTCATCGGCAAAAGACCCTCGCGCTGCATCTTCTTGCGCGCGAGCTTGCGGGCCCGGCGGATCGCTTCCGCCTTTTCCCGCGCCTTCTTTTCCGAGGGTTTTTCGTAGTGACCGCGGAGCTTCATCTCGCGGAAAATGCCCTCGCGCTGCATCTTCTTTTTCAGCGCCTTCAGGGCCTGGTCGACGTTGTTGTCGCGAACGAGAACTTGCACGCTTGCTCCTTTGTTGTTGGTCCGACGGGTTAAG
>Ga0187785_10000773_pt1 | contig 11462 bp, 6 predicted proteins | sample 0815_BV2_4_20_MG_FD_132466 | JGI IMG/M metagenome (GOLD analysis project Ga0187785, IMG submission 132466) | Tropical peat soil microbial communities from peatlands in Department of Meta, Colombia - 0815_BV2_4_20_MG | ecosystem: Environmental > Terrestrial > Soil > Wetlands > Peat | place...
TGCGGAAAAAAACATCTCGGCCCGGCGCATCGCGGAGATTCTCGGCCACGGGAAGAAGCTCACCGAACGGAAGGATGCAGGGGTCTCGACCTATACCTTTGGCGACACGACCACGGTCGGGCTCCGGGGCCATGTCGTCGAGATCGACTTCGAACCCGGGTACACAAACTGGCGGAGCGAGGAGTACACCCCTCGAAGCCTGATCGATGCAAAGACGATCAAGCGCCCCACCGAACCGCGGATCGTCTCGCTCCTCCAGAAACTGGCGAAGCAGGCGGACCGGGTCACGATCGCGACGGACTTCGATACCGAAGGGGAACTGATCGGCAAAGAGGCATACGAGCTCGTCCGGGCAGTAAACCCGAGGGTGACTATCGACCGGGCGCGCTTCTCCGCCATCACGAAGCAGGAACTCCAGCATGCATTTGCCAACACTACCGAGCTCGACTTTGCGCTCGCCGCTGCTGGCGAAGCCCGCCAGTCGATCGACCTGATGTGGGGGGCATCCCTCACCCGCTTTATCTCCCTTGCCGCCCGGCGGGGTGGCCAGAACATCCTCTCTGTCGGGAGGGTCCAGAGCCCCACGCTCGGCATGATCGTCGACAGGGAAAAAGAGATCGAGGCGTTCGTCCCGGAGAAGTACTGGCAGCTTGCGCTTACTACGGAAAAGGCCGGCGAACAGATCGAGGCCCGTCACACCCACGGGAGGTTCCATGACAAACAGGAAGCAGAAGCTGCCCGGGACCGCACCCGGGAGCCACTCCTCGTCACCGAGGTCAGGGAAGGGACCAAACAGGACCGCGCCCCTTCGCCGTTCGATACCACGACGTACATTGTTGCCGCTGCCCGCCTGGGATTGTCGGCGGCAAACGCAATGCGCATCGCTGAAGACCTGTACATGAACGGTTTTATTTCATACCCGAGGACTGACAATACCGTGTACCCGGCATCGCTGGATATCGATGGGATCCTCAGGACTCTGCGGACATCTCCCTTTAAAAAAGATGTGGAATGGACGATCGCGCACCGGCGGCCTGTTCCCACACGCGGTAAGAAATCCTCCACCGATCACCCGCCTATCCACCCGACCGGCGCCGGCACCCGGGAGCAGCTCGGTGATGATGCCTTCAAAGTTTACGAGCTCGTTCTCAGGCGGTTCCTCGCTACCCTCGCCCCGGATGCCCAGTGGAAGACCCTGAAGATCCTGTTTGAAGCCGGTGGCGAAGAGTACACGACAACGGGCGGGCAGCTGGTCGAACCCGGCTGGCACGCGGTCTACCCGTTCAGCGAAGCGAAAGAGGTGCTCCTGCCGGCATTTGTCACGGGAGAGAAGCTGCCGGTACGGAACGTCATCCTCGACGAGAAAGAGACCCAGCCCCCCGCACGCTATACCCAGAGCAAGCTGATCCAGCGGATGGAGGAACTCGGTCTCGGGACCAAGAGTACCCGCCACGAGGTGATCGCCAAGCTGGTATCCCGGAAATACGTGGAAGGAAACCCGCTCCGCCCGACCCTCGTCGGCAGGGTCGTCACCGAATCGCTCGAACAGCATGCCGATACCGTGACAAAGCCGGACATGACCCAGACCATCGAAGCACACATGCAGCAGATCAAGGAGAAGACCAGGACAAGGGAAGACGTGATCAAGGAATCCCGCGAGATGCTGCATGCGGCCTTCGACCAGCTTGAAGCCAACGAGCAGGTAATCGGTGACGACATCCGCAACCGCACTGCTGAGGAGATGAACCTCGGGAAATGTCCGGTCTGCGGAGGGATGCTGGCGATCAAGCACCTGCGGGGCAACACGCAGTTCATCGGATGTTCCCGTTATCCCGAATGTACCTTCAACATCGGTCTTCCCATGGCACAATGGGGGTTTGCCGTGAGGACCGACGAGGTCTGCGACAAGCACCAGTTGAACTTTGTCCGCCTCGTCCGGAAAGGCGCCCGCCCCTGGGATATCGGTTGCCCTCTCTGCCACCATATCAGTTCCAACCGTGAATCCCTGGCTGAGATGCCGTCCATGACCCCCACTCTTGCGGAAAAACTTCTCGCATGTCATCTGTATACCGTCGCTGAGCTGGCCCGGAGTGCACCGGAGGATCTGGCAAAGCGCCTCGGTGTCCCTGTTGCAGATGCCGCCCGTCTCACGGCCGAAGCAGCCGCGATGCTGGAAAAACTCCGCCGGCGTTCCGAATGCAGGAAGTTCCTGCGCGACCACCTCATCCCGCGCAAGGGCCGCAGCTATGCAAAGATCATGGAATCATTAAAAAGTCATGGAGTCACGGAGCTTGCCGGTCTCGCCCATGCAAAGGCGGAAACACTGAAGAGTGCCGGAATCGGTGAAGCTGAGGCCGCACAGGTGCTGACAGAGGCAAAAACGGTGTACTATGGGCAGGTCCTGAGGGAAATGGGAATACCGGCCGTGAGCCTGAAAAAGTACCTGGCTGCCGGCTTCATCACTCCGGATGCCTTCTGCGAACTCGGGCCCGCTACCCTCAGCGAGAGGACGGGAATGTCCGTCGGGACTGTCCAGAAGCATATTGCCCTCGTCTGTGCAGCACTCGGGCGCCAGGCACCAAAAAAGGTCTCGAAACTCCAGGCCGAGAAAGGAAGAAAAGAGCTGCTTACCGTGAAAGGTCTCGGTGAGACACTGGCGGAAAAACTGATCCTGGCCGGTGTGACGGACGGAAAATCACTCCTCGCGGCGGACCCTCAGTCCATTGCCGCAGAAACCGGGATTTCCCGCCAGAAGATTCTCGATTTCCAGGCGGCACTCCGGAGGAAGAAGGAGATCATTGAGATTTAAGGGAGTCACGTTTTTGCGACTCAATTCTGGCTTATTCCGGCTTCCTGAGAGATGACCCTCTGGTGCCCATCAGGTCCTTATGGGTAAGGGGGCGGGCCTGTAGTACCGTACCTGAACGGCAGAGTGCCGCATTCGTGCGACGGGCCGTTTTGACGGCGGCGCGAACAGGGGGTGGCCAAACAGCCTTGACGGGTAACCTTAATTAGGCAACCCGGTAGGTACCCCGGGGGACCTGGATCTCAAACCGGGCTCCGGTGCCGGAAACACCGTTCTCCATGATCGATATCCCCGTGATCCCCAGGATTTCACGGGAGAGGAACAGGCCCATGCCGGTGTTCCTTCCTACCCCGCGTTCAAAGATCTTCTGTTTCTGCTCATCGGGTATGCCGACCCCGTTATCTTCACAGATGATCGTAAGGCCCGAATCCGTGTATTCAGCAGAAAAGCGGATCGTAGTGAGAGTCTCCCCATACCGGATGGCGTTGTCCACGAGGTTATAAAAGACCTTTTCAAGGAGCGGATCGGCATACATCTCCACGGGTTCCAGATCAACCACAACTGCCGCGTGGGCAGCTTCGAAGTTGCACATCATCCGGGTAAGTACGGCGGACACATTCTGCCACATCGGCAGGTGAACGCCGACTTCCTGGTACTCCTTGGTAAAGGCGATCTGGCGCTGGATACTGCGCGTCAGGTCCTTGACCTCGCCGAGCAGCTCCGCCCGCTCGCTCGGATCCACGGCCGCGTTTGCCATATCCACGCAGCCAAGGAGTCCCGTGATCGTGTTGAGAATATCGTGCCGCGTGATGTTGTTCATCAGGTTCAGTTTCTTGTTCGCAAGCTCAATGGCATCCTCCGCCCGCTTCCGTTCGGAGACGTCGCGCAGGATCCCATAGATTCCTGCAGGCTTCCCGGAGATATCCAGCCGGAGGAAGCTCCTCTCCTCAACCCAGAAGGTGGTTCCCCATTTGTCCAGGATCCTGAACTGGGAGACGATCTGGGCCCCGTTCTCAAGCTCCCGGATCTGGTTGTTCTCAACCTGGTCGATATCCCCGGGATGGATGAGCATCGAGAGCGATCGCCCGACCACCTCTTCTTCCAGATACCCGTATTTGTTGATCTGGGGAGAGACATACGTGATCATTTTGGCCATGTTGGCCGAGAAAAGGATGTCTGGTGTGTTTTCTGTGAGGGCCCGGTACTTCTCTTCGCTCTCCCTGAGCATTTTATCCATGGCAAACTTGTACTGGGCCATCTCGATGACGGACCGCAGTTCGCGTTCATCGTACGGTTTGATCAGGTACCCATACGGGTCGGCATGTTTTGCCCGCTCGAGGAGATCGTTATCAGCATACGCGGTGAGAAAGATGACCGGTACGTCGCTGGTGCGGTGAATTTCCACGGCGACATCGACCCCGTCCATGGTGCCTGCCAGGTGGATATCCATGAGGACGAGATCGGGGCTGAGCTCCCGTATCTTTTCAACAGCAGTCTCACCCGACCGCGCAGTTCCGGCTGCAGCGTAGCCCAGGCTTCTCAGCGTTTCGGTGAGGTCGGCTGCCACAATAGCCTCATCTTCGACGATAAAAATGCGGTACTCTCTCATACCAGTACTACCAAGTGGATCTTTCGTGGATCATGCTGTTTCGGATGATCTGTTCCCTTGCTCCACAGGCCGGATGACTCGTGCCACCAGCCGGTCATATATACCAATAATCGGCTTCCAATAAAAAACTCGTTATATATCATACTGAGGGGATGTAGTGATATACCAGTAGCCAATGCAAAAAGGACAAGGTTAGCGGAGAACTGCCACTCAACAGCAACGGTTTCTATCGACGTTTCTTTTATTTTGATGGGCTGGTTCGGAGCGTTTTTATTTTTTCAGTGCCAGCTCGATGGCAACCCGCAGTTCGTTGTCCTCGAAAGGTTTGATGATGAAACCGTCGGGTTGGGTCGCCTTTGCCCGTTCCAGGGTCGGCCCGTCTGAGTGAGAGGTTACATAAATTACGGGGATATTGAAACCTTTCTTGATCATCCTGGCTGTCTCGATTCCATCGATCTCGCCCTTGATATTGATATCCATCAAGACAACGTCAGGTTTATTCCTGACCACGAACTCCATCGCTTCGGCACCGGTCGTGGCCCTGCCGATCAGGGTATAACCGAGATTCTTCAGCCGCCACTCGGCTACCTTCGCAATGATGTTGTCGTCCTCGACAAGAAGGATTTTTTCACCGGACATGGTTTTTACGCTTCCTCATATAATCAAAAGAGCACCTGCCTGATATTTTTACCTCACCGTTATTCGCGGGGAAGCCTCCAGGTGCCATGGGGGATCCGGATCTCGAAGCGGGCGCCCCTGCCAAAAACCCCGTTCTCTTCGATGGTTATCCCGGTTATCGCCAGGATTTCTGCCGTCAGGAACAGGCCCATGCCGGTATTCTTTCCCACACCCCTCCTGAAGATCTCGGTTTTTTGGCCGGGCGGGACACCCACACCATCGTCCTCGAAAACAATCGAGAACCCCTTATCGGAGATCGTCGGGTATATGGAAATCGACGTCAGGGTTTCCCCGTACCGGATCGCGTTGTCAATCAGGTTGTAAAATACTTTTTCGAGGAGGGGATCGGCGTAGACCTGTGTTCTCTCAAAATCAGAATAAAAGGTTATTCCGGATTTGGCAAAATTCTGCACGACTTTATCCACGAGGTTATTGATATTCTGCCATTGGGGGAGATGGACTCCGACCTCCTGGTACTCCCGGGTAAAGGAGATCTGGCGCTGGATAACACGGGTGAGGTCCCTGATATCATTGAGCAGCTGTTCCAGTTCATTGGGATCCTGCGTTGCTTTTGCCATATCCACGCAACCGAGAAGCCCGGTAATGGTGTTGAGGATATCGTGCCGTGTAATCTGGTTCATGAGATTCAGTTTTTTATTGGCAATATCGATCGCATCTTCCCCCCGCTTTCGTTCGGTGACATCACGCAGGATCCCATAGATCCCGATTGGATCTCCTGACTCATTGAGGCGGAGAGTACTTTTTTCCTCGAACCACCAGGTTGTCCCCCATTTGTCGAGGATCCTGAACTGTGAAACGAACTGCGCACCTTTTTCCAGTTCATGCGACAGGCTGCTTTCCACACGGGCAACATCGGCAGGATGGATCAGGATGCGGAGGGATTTGCCAATGACCTCTTCTTCGAGAAAACCGTACCGGTTGATCTGGGGGGAGGCGTAGGTAATAACCCCGGACATGTCGGTGGAAAACAGGATGTCCGGCGTATTTTCCGTAAGTGCCCGGTATTTTTCCTCGCTCTCTTTCAGTGCATCTTCAGCGAGTTTCTGCCCGGTGATATTCGTAATCGTTCCGACCCAGCCGTTCAGGGTTCCCGCCGTATCCATCAGGGGAACAGTCTGGCCATAGAGCCAGTACGGCGTCCCGTCCGGGTGGATATACCGCACTTCTGCACTGCTTGTTTTCCGATCCCGGACCGATTCCCTGATCTCGTCAAGGAGGTGTTCCCGCTCCTTCTCCGGTAGAACGTCTGCCCAGTATCTTCCCCGGATCTTCTCAAACGGGATCCCGGTAATTTTGCTGAAGGTGTCGTTGACAAAGGTGACCCGGCCCGATGAATCCAGGCGGTACACACCTACCGGGGAGGCCTGCAGGATGCCATTGAGGAGTTCAGTACTCTCGCGAAGGTCGGATTCGATCCTTTTACGAATGGTGTTATCGATGAAGGTCTCCAGCAGGCACGGCCTGCCATTGAGCATAACGGGAACAACATATTTGATGATGGATAGTGTCTCTCCGCCAGCGGTCAGCAGGAACCGTTCGGCATTATCGACACGCTGTCCAAGGTCCGTGATAGGACAGAAGCCTTCCTTTGCCGGGCAGATAAACCGGTGACAGATCTGGCCGACGACCTGCTCCCTCCTCGCCCCGATGAGCTCAAGGGCTGCCGGATTGACGTCAACAATCCTGTGTGTCCGCACATCAATGACGAGGATTCCGACCCGGACCGAAGTGAAAAGGCTCTGGAGATATTCCCGGCTCTCGGTTAATGCCTGTTCGAGGTCCACCCGGTCTGTTACATCAACGACGATCCCCCGGAAGCCGGTGATCCTTCCCTCCTTCCGGATAAGCGACGTGGAGACGATCGCCTTCATAACGGTGCCGTCCGGCCGCCGGAGTGAATAAATCTCACCGGGGGACGGAGAACCTGCCATGACTGCCGCAAGCCCTTTTTGCATCTGTTCGCTATTTTCCGGTGACAGGAACATGCGGACATTGAGGCCCTGCCCGATCTTCTGCTCAGTGATCCCAAACTGCTCTGACCCGGCCTTGTTTATGTAGAGGATATTTCCACCGGTATCCATCTCGAAGATGATCTGGGGCAGAAGTCCTGCAAGCTCACGGAACCGGGTCTCACTTGCCTGGACCTTGTGGCTGATGGTGTCGATGGTGTCCAACATCCGGTTAATCTCGGACGCCAAACCCGAAAACTCGTCCCTGCCCCCGATATCGACATGGGCCGAACCCGGGGCAGTGCTGCCGATGGTGTGTACCTGGGCAACCAGTTTCGCAAGTCGTGAGAGTACAAGCTTGTCGAGCAGGAGCATAACGATGACACCGAACACCAGCCCTGTGAAAAGGATGATCAGGATAAACCGGAATGTCGTTGTCAGGCCCTGCTGGAAAATACTCCGGGAGTCTCCTATAGACAGGATGAGAGCATTATTTCCGTAGATGTCCTTCAGCAAGGCATAGCCAACTATGGTATTCTGGTCCGATGGCTGGATAAACCTCCCCTGAACGTTGTTGCCTTCGAGGTTCTGAAGGATATACGGGGAAAAGGCTGGGTCGGTAACCCTCGTAAACCTGAGCGTTGGCAGGGTGAGCTGGGCAAGGCGGTTTACTTCCCCTTCATCCAGATAGCGACCCATGATCACGACTCCCTGAGGTTCACCGGAAAAATCCGTTCTCACAATCGGGCGGGATGCAATAATCATGGGAGATTCTGAAAGCATGATGATCCCACGTGTGTCTCTCCGTGGATCAGAAATATTCATCAACGGATTTTCAAGGGTGAGCCGGGCAACCAGATCCGGGGGAACGGGAGCAACTGTCCTGCTGCTTAAATTATAGGCACCGGAATAGATGATCTTACCATTCTTATCGATGATCAGGATCACGTTGAGCCGGAGGTTATTGAACGTGTCAGGTGCAAGGTTTGTGGCGACAAAATCTGCCTTGTTTCCCTGTACAAAATTGTAGGCATCATCCCATGGCCCCCAGTCAGAGACGAGGGCAGAGAGCGTACTGGTCTCATCATCGACCCGCGTGACAGCCTGCTGGAGATCTTTTGCCGTATACTGCCGCTCGAGATCCGAATAGCTGGAAAGTATTACCATGGACGAAAAAACACTGACCAGAATGAGGAGTGCAATAAGAAGGCCGACGAAAATAAGAGCTGTTTTTTCCTGAAGCTTCATGAGAATCGCTGATATCTTCCCGATTTTGATTTAAGGATGATAAACTGTTCGATTCGGGCCTTGTGATATCCCCGGTTCATTTTCGATCGACTGTCGGGTAAGGCTCTATCCGACATTTTCATTTTTAAGATCAACAAGCGTATCCCCCTCATTCTCCCGAATGGGGGAGCAGCATGCTGGTGCAATCCCTCTTTACTCTGTCTCAAAAAAACATTTTCATCCACCATTCCTGCCCGATGAGGCCCAAAGGAGCGTCCGGCGACGCCGAAAGATGGCTCGAATCGAATCCTCAAAACCGGGGGGGATTATATTTTAGGACAGGATATGTCCAGGTCTCCAGAAATAATGCAGATGAATCTGTTTGCCTGTAAAGAGATCGGAGCTCAGGTTTTCCGTATACCGGGTCCAGGGCTGCCCCACGGTTTATGAGAATGGAAAACACACAGGTACTGTACGATGAAATGGAAAGACTGGGTGCATGTGACCAAACTCGATCCCGACAAGCAGTTGAAACCCGGCGACATTGAGGCCATCGCTGCAAGCGGGACTGACGCGCTGATGCTCTCAGGAACCCTCAATGTTACCCAGGAAAACCTTGCTCTTCTCCAGAAACAGGTGAAGGCCTATGACCTGCCCCTCGTGATGGAGCCGGCGGGGCCCGAGGCGGTCCTCCTCCAGGGTATCAACTACGTATTTGTTCCCAGCGTGATGAATACCACCGATGTCCAGTGGCTTGTTGGCAAACACCAGTCATGGGTCCGGATGCAGAAAGGCCGAATCCCGTGGGACTTCATCGTTCCGGAAGCCTATATTGTCCTCAACCCGGACTCATCCGTAGGAAGGGTCACCAAAGCTGTTGCCGGCCTGGGAGCGGATGAAGCGGCAGCCTACGCAACCGTAGCGGATTATTATTTCCATTTCCCGATTGTCTATATCGAGTATAGCGGCATGTACGGAAATCCAGCGATCGTGAAAGCGGTGTCTGAGGCGCTTGACAAGGCTGTCCTGTATTACGGCGGAGGTATCAACTCGGCCGAGAAAGCAGCCGAGATGAGCAGGTACGCAGACACGATCGTCGTCGGGAATGCCGTCTACGACCAGGGTGCTGCAGTCCTGAAAGCCACGGTCGATGCTATCCAGTAACTCCCTATGCCCGAGATCGACATCGTCCTGGTTGCTCCCATCTACGAGGGCAACGTCGGGTTCTGCGCCCGGGTCATGAAAAATTTCGGGTTCTCCCGCCTTGTCCTCGTCGACCCGTGCCCTCTGGGGAACGAAGCGAAGGCCCGGGCATCCCATGCCCAGGACCTCCTCGCGGCGGCGGAAACTTGTTCCATCGAAGATGTCTTTGCACGCAGCAACATCGTCGTCGCAACTACCGGGACGGTGAGCAAATCGGTCTGCCACTCGATGCGGATGCCGTTTTATTCCCCGAAGGAGCTCCGCGAACGGGTCCAGGATGCGGGCGGCCGCATCTCCATCCTCTTCGGGAGGGAGAACTGGGGGCTCAACAACGAGGAGGTGAAGCGCAGCGACATGATCTGCACCATCCCCACGGCAGAAGAGTACCCGATCCTCAATCTTTCCCATGCAGTCGGCATCATCTGCTATGAGCTTGCCGGCCTCCCACTGCCTTCCTTCCGCCTGGCCTCTCCCACGGATATGGGGTACCTGTACAGACACATCGACCGCTACCTCAACACCATCCACCACCCCGCCTTCAAACGGGAGAATACGATGGTGCTGATCCGGCGGGTCCTGGGGAGGGCGAACCTGACCATCCGCGAGGCAAGTACCCTGCACGGTCTCCTTCGCCGGAGCGAATGGCATATCGACCCGGCGCTGCTGGACCGGGATAAGACGGGGGCACAGAACCTCGGCGAAATGGGAGAAGATGGGGAATGACCGGGAATCATCCATCCTGCCCGGATCGTTCCCGTATCTTTTTATTATTAATTAATCAACGTATGCTGAGCGCATGGATGAGTATACCAGCTCAAACCTGAGACTGGCCCGCGAATTATCTGAGGTCGTTCTTGGCGATCTGGAGATGAACCAGCTGCCCATATCGCAGATTCTGATGAAGGCCAAGCGCCTCGCCCGGACACTGCACGATTCGGATGCGCAGCGGTGGCTGGATTACGAAATCACGGGATACCCCCCGGTCTTCGACCCGGAGGAGCTGGGCTCCTGCAGGAAATACTATACCAGCGAACGCCCGGTCATCCGCGATGAAAGGACGAACAAGCCACACTATATCGGTCTCCCTCACCTCGAGTCCTACATCCATTCCACCCGTCCGGATACGGTCCAGAAGATTGGTGCGCAGGAACACCAGAAGATCCAGATCCTGAACAGGCACCACGAAATGGTGAACGATTTCGAGCGGCTCAAGACCGCTATCCATAATTACGTAACCGAGGTGAATATTGCCCTCTCTGTCGGCGAGTTTGCCCAGGACATCTTTGAAGAGACCCGCCTTTCGGCGGACAAATTCATCCGGGAGCACTGCCCGCGGGCCGGGGAGCAGCTCCTCGCCATCAGCGAAAGGATGCGCTGCGACGATCCGGAATCCTATTCGCAGGCACTTGCCGCCGTCAGGAAGATCCTCGCGACGGTCGCAGATACGGTCGTACCCGTGCGGGAACCCAGTTACCGGGACAAAAAAGGTGTCGAGCGGGTCATCGGCCCGGACCAGTACCTCAACCGGATCTTCTCCTATCTCGAACAGAACGCCCGGCACGATCCCCTGTTGTCACTCGCCGAAGCACAGATGACGTATATCTTCACGAAAGCCGATCGCCCCGCCGACAAGCCGCGGGCAGCCCACGAGAGCGTTGCGAAGGAGGACGTGGAGCTGGCGATCATCCACATGTACCTTGTCATCGCCGAGATCGCCAAGATCGGCAAAGTGGATACAATCTACCTCAATACGATAACTTCGAGGACATACTAAAGCTGGACGATTTTTTCTTGTCCTTCAGGGTTCACCTATCCCGACCGCCCTTGATGAAAAATTGGGCGAGTATCGAATGACGAACTTCCTTTGTTCTGCCAGGGCTGTTCTTTGAGGGGCAGGCATCTTCAAAGCTGCTTCGTTTTTGTGAGAACAAATGCCTTGAAATTTTTTTTATGTCATTTTGCTTTAAAA
>Ga0187785_10000774_pt1 | contig 11461 bp, 8 predicted proteins | sample 0815_BV2_4_20_MG_FD_132466 | JGI IMG/M metagenome (GOLD analysis project Ga0187785, IMG submission 132466) | Tropical peat soil microbial communities from peatlands in Department of Meta, Colombia - 0815_BV2_4_20_MG | ecosystem: Environmental > Terrestrial > Soil > Wetlands > Peat | place...
CAGTACGAGAACGACGCTAACGGCGACAACCGATACACGAGGGCTGCCGCAACTCTGAACCAGTGGCTGAGTGAGGGGATTTTGACCAAGGATGCCAGCCCTTCCCTTACGGTGTATCGCATGGATTTCGAACAACCCGACGGCGGCGTTGCTTCTATAGACGGACTCATCGCGCTGGTGAAGGTGGACGCTTACGGAAAGGGCAAGGTCCTGCCTCACGAGAAAACGTACAAAGGGCCCAAACTCGATCAATTGAACCTGCTCAGGGCATGCAAAGCCAATTTCACGCCCATCCACGCCCTCTTCAATGATGAATCGAATGCGATCATGGGCCGCTACGAGCAATGGATTCAGGGTCCACCCCAGCAAGAGACGAAAGACGCCAACGGGACGGTTCACAAGACCTGGACCGTTCAGGATGCAAAGACCATAGCGGACATCTGTGACCTGCTTCTGCCGAAAAGCCTTTTCATTGCTGACGGCCACCATCGATATGAAACCGCATTGGCCTATCGAAACGAAATTCGTGCCACGGGCGTTACCGATCCCGATGGGCCTCACGAATACGTCATGATGTACCTCACATCCATGGCCCACCCGGGTCTCACGATTCTGCCGGCACATCGCATGGTGAAGGGACTCAGGGGGCTCGATCTCTCGACCGTTGAAAAGGTGCTCGAACCGTATTTTCATATAGAAGAACTCGCGTTTTCACAGGACGACAGAAAAGAGGTGGCGAGAGTTTTAGTGGAACGGATTCGTTCGTATTCCAACGTGGGCGGCAAGTTCGGCATGGTAGTCCAAGGGGAAAAATGTTTTCGGTTGTTACGGCTCAAAGATCCGAGAGCAGTGGATTCGTTGATGGACGACGACATCCCGTCGTCTCTGCGGGGACTGGATGTGACGATCCTGCGAGAGATCATCATGAATCATGGGCTTGGATTGGACAAGGATAACTCTGAAGGCAACATCGAATATACGCCGCTGGTGAGCGAGGCCATGGACAAGGCCTTAAAGGGCGAGGTGCAGATCAGTTTCATCTTGAACCCCACGCGGGTCGATCAAATGCGCACGGCCGCCGAGTTGGGACACAAGCTTCCTCACAAGTCCACGTATTTCTTTCCGAAACTGTCTTCGGGGCTTGTGCTCAACGTATTTTGACGTAACGGGCGTACGTAACACGTGCAAACAACCGGACGGGAACCAGTGGTTCTTACCGTGGAAGGCAAACGGACAGGTGAATCCATAGACGGCCTGCTCCGGAACAAGATCCGAGTGATTCAGTCCCTGCGCGGATACAGGGTCTCTGAAGACGCGATGCTTCTCACGTGGTTCGCTCGTCCCAGTCCTGGAGAGCTCATCCTGGATGCGGGGACAGGATGCGGGGCCATCGCATTTGCCCTGGCGGTGAGGCAGCCCACTGCTAGAATCGTGGGTCTGGAGATACAGGCGGGGCTCGCGGATCGAGCCGCGAGAGGAGCAAAGCTCAACGGGCTTGAAGACCGGGTGTGGATCCTCCGGGGTGATGTGAGGGCGGCTGGCAGGTGCGTTGCTACGGGAATTTTCGATGCTGTGGTGTCCAATCCTCCGTATCACGATCCCGGCAGGGGCCGCATTAACCTGGAAGAGGAAAAGGCCTTATCGAGACATCAAATGATGATGCCCCTGGAGGATTTGTTCCGGGTGTCGTCCGGAATCCTCAGGCCCGGCGGTCGATTAGCTCTGATATATCCCGCATCGGGCCTGCATCGCATCAGAAAGGCCGTGGAAGATACTGGATTTACGGCCTCGCGTGTGCTATGGATTCACTCCTATAAGGGAAGCGATCCCGGGCTCGTATGCGTGGAAACGAGGAACGCCAACGATGATCGGGCATTCGTAGAGGAATCCCTGTATTTGTATCAGCGTCCCGGCAAAAGAAGTCAGGCCGCAGAGGCGATTCTGGCTGGGGAGGATATTCCGACATCCGGGGCTTGACCGCACACCGTATACCTGTCGGTCGAAAAAAAGGTTTCAAGGCTGGTACTCGCCCGATACCTTCAATTATTCCGCAGTACGGCCCCGATCCGCCTGAAAAGACTTCGTGCCGGAACAATTCTTGCCGTGTAGTAATAGTCAACCGGTATGGTTGACCCGGAGGTGAACGTGGAAGAGTTCAGAAGAATCAAACGGCTCCCCCCCTACGTGTTTCAAGTGGTTAACGAGCTGAAGATGCGGTTGAGACGCGGTGGAGAGGACATCATCGACCTGGGAATGGGAAATCCCGATATTCCCACGCCAGGGCACATTGTCAACAAAGTCATCGAGGCTGTGCAGAATCCCAGGAATCACCGGTACAGCGCGTCCATGGGAATCCCCAAGCTCAGGCAGGCGTTTGCGGACTGGTGGAAGCGGCGGTACGACGTGGACCTGGATCCGAACACGGAAGTGGTGGCGACAATGGGAGCCAAAGATGCGTGCGCTCACCTGGTGCTGGCAACGGTCACCCCGGGCGACGTGGTATTCGTGCCCTCTCCCACATACCCCATTCATCCATATTCGGTGGTCATTGCGGGGGGAGACCTCAGGCATATTCCCATCAGGCCCGATCACGATTTTTTTGAGGATCTCAAGACAGCGGCCCGTCTCACGTGGCCGTTGCCGAAGATGTTGATCATATCGTTTCCCCACAATCCCACCACTATGGTTGTGGATGAGGACTTCTTCAAGAAGATTGTGGAGTTTGCCCATGAATACAAGATCATGGTAATCCATGACTTCGCATATGCCGACCTGACGTTCGACGACTACAAGGCGCCGAGTTTTCTTTCCGTTCCGGGCGCCAAGGAAGTCGGGGTGGAGATTCTGTCCCTGTCGAAGAGTTATTCCATGGCAGGTTGGCGCGTGGGATGTGCAGGCGGTAACCCGCAAATGATAGAAGCATTGCGACGATTGAAGAGCTACATAGATTACGGCATTTTCCAACCGTTGCAAATCGCGTCCATCATTGCGCTTAACGATGTTCAGGACTGTGTCGGTGAAATCGTGGCCGAATACAAAGACCGACGTGACGCCTTGTGCAATGGGCTGAACGATTGCGGATGGCCGATCGTCCCGCCGAAAGGCACCATGTTCGTGTGGGCGAAAATACCGGAACAATTCCGATCCATGGGTTCTCTGGAATTTTCCAAGGTACTTACAGAAGAGGCGAAGGTCGCGGTAAGTCCGGGCATCGGATTCGGACCGTTCGGCGACGAGCACGTGAGATTCGCTCTGGTAGAGAACCGAATGCGGATCAACCAGGCTGTCAGGGGTATTCGGCATTTCCTGGGGCACCCTGCTTCAACCGAAAAGGTGACGAAATTCGCGGAGTCCGCGGCCGTCTGATAGGATTGCGCTCTCATGAGATGGGGTTCGGTGGTCCCGCGAGACGAGGCGTTACCGGAAGTTCCTTTCCGATTCGCTCCGGCCGGGATTGACCGGAACATGACTTCCGACGAAGGTGCTGGCCTCCCCATATGAGAAGTGTTCGGGAGACAAACGGGGTTAATATGAAAGAGATATGCATCGGGCTTATAGGGTTCGGGACCATAGGCTCAGGTGTGGTTAAAATCCTCGAAGAAAACAAAGACGTCCTGGACGCGAGAGTCGGACTTCCGCTACGGCTCAAGCGTATTGCAGATCTCGATGTAACCTCCGACCGCGGAGTGAGAGTTGACCCGTCACTGCTTACCACGGACGTACGGGAAATTCTCGACGATCCCGAAATTAGCATCGTCCTGGAACTGGTGGGCGGATACGAACCGGCCAGGACATTCATTCTGGAAGCATTCCGGCAAAAAAAACACGTTGTTACCGCAAACAAAGCGCTGCTTGCGGTGCACGGGCCTGAGATTTTTCGTGCTGCTCACGAAGCGCGCCTGGATATAGCCTTCGAGGCGGCGGTTGCAGGGGGAATACCCATCCTCCGGTCGCTGCGTGAAGGTCTGGTCGCCAACAGGTTCGAAAAGGTTCTCGCAATTCTCAACGGCACCTGCAATTTCATTCTCTCGGCAATGGACGAAAACCCTGGGGTATCCTTTCCTGACGTCCTGAAGCAGGCACAGGACCTGGGTTACGCGGAAGCCGATCCGAGTCTGGATATCGACGGGATAGATGCGGCGCACAAGCTCGTGCTCGTACTGAGCCTGACCCACGGGATTCGCGTTCCGCTCAAGAACATTTTTGTGGAGGGAATTCGCGCGATAGACCCTTTTGATGTGGTCATGGCAAAAGAGTTCTCCTACAAAATCAAGCTCCTTGCCGTTATAATCAGCCACGGGAATACTGTGGAAGCACGATTGCACCCCACCATGCTTCCCGAGCATCACCCGCTGGCACGGGTTGACGGAGTCTTTAACGGGATTTATCTTCGGGGCGACATGGTGGGAGAACAACTGTTCTACGGCCGGGGGGCCGGGAAGGAACCTACTGCATCAGCAGTGATCGGCGACATCATAGAAACCGCGCGCAACGTAGCCGCGGGAGACGCAGGTCGCGTACCGCCTCTGGGCTATCCGGAAAATTGGAAAGCACCCGGTGGCGTCATGGACATCAAAGAAATTATGACAAACTATTATCTCAGGGTGCAGGCCATGGATCGTCCGGGAGTGTTATCCAAAATAGCCGGAATCATGGCGGAGCATTCCATTAGCATTCATTCGGTGGTTCAGAAGCGGCGTCATAGTTCGGGAACCGTTCCGGTGGTATTTCTCACGCATATCGCGAGGGAAGCGGACATACAGGATGCTTGCGGGAAGATCAGCCGACTCGACGCAGTAGAAGGACCTCTGAAGATAATCAGAATCGAAGACGAGACGCTCGATTGAAGCATGCGCGGTACAGCGCATTCGAGATACAAAAAGGTGGCGATTACATGTGGAAAGGTATCATACGGCAGTATCCCGAATTTTACCACTTCGACAACGATAAGCACATCGTGACCATTCTGGAGGGAAACACCCCTCTCATTCCCGCTCCACGTCTGGCTGCGAAAATCAATCCGGGAATTTCCCTGTTCCTCAAATTCGAGGGACTCAACCCCACCTCGTCGTTCAAGGACAGAGGCATGACGATGGCCGTCTCCAGGGCTGTGGAAGCGGGTTCCACGTCCATCATATGCGCGTCCACCGGGAACACGTCCGCATCGGCCGCAGCGTACGCCGCGCGTGCGGGAATCAAGGCGTTCGTGCTGATTCCTCAGGGAAAAATAGCTCTGGGAAAGCTCGCACAGGCCATGATTCATGGGGCGCTCGTCGTTCAGGTATCGGGTAATTTTGACGAGGCACTGACTCTGGTACGCGAAATATCGGCCAACTACCCCGTAACCATGGTCAATTCGTTAAACCCGCACAGGATTGAAGGTCAGAAGTCCGCTGCTTTCGAAATATGTGATACGCTGGGCGGAACTCCCGATTACCATGCCCTTCCCGTCGGCAATGCCGGAAACATAACGGCGTACTGGGCGGGGTACAAGGCTTACAGAGACGCAGGCAAGATCAAGAATCTTCCCAAGATGATCGGCTTTCAAGCGGAAGGCGCTGCGCCCATCGTCAGAGGCAAGATTGTGGAAAATCCCGAGACAGTCGCCACCGCGATCCGCATCGGGAATCCTGCCTCCTGGAAACCGGCGGAAGCCGCGCGTGACGAATCGGGCGGACTCATTGACATGGTGAGTGACAAACAAATCCTGGAAGCGTACGCAATGGTGGCTTCCACCGAAGGTGTTTTCTGTGAACCGGCCTCCGCGGCATCTATTGCCGGCGTGATTCAAAAGAACACAGAGGGGCTCTTCAGCAAGGGAGATCGCATCGTATGTACTCTCACAGGCCACGGACTGAAGGATCCCGACAACGCGATCAAGCAATCACCACCGCCGATCACATGCGAACCGGAAATGAAGAAGGTGCTGGATGTCCTCGGTTTCTGAAACCAAATACGTAATTCTGGTACCCGACGGCACGGGCGACCTGCCGGTCCCCGAGCTTGACGGCGCCACTCCTCTCGAAGCAGCCAAGACCCCATGGATGGACAAGATGGCTGCCGCGGGGAAAATCGGGCTTGCCCGGACTGTTCCTGAAGGCATGGAGCCGGGCAGCGATGTGGCGAATCTCTCGATAATGGGCTATTCCCCGTCAGAGGTATACACCGGCCGCGCTCCCTTCGAGGCAGCGTCCATGGGCGTGAACCTCAGGAAGAACGATCTGGCGTTCAGACTCAACTTCGTCACCCTGGACCGTAACTACACCATGATGGCGGACCACAGCGCTGATCATATTTCCACCCAGGAAGCTCATGAGATAGCTCGATCCATCGCTTTCGAGGCTGAAGCATTCGGAATGCTACTGGTCCCCGGAGTATCCTACAGGAATCTTCTGGTCTGGAAGGATGGTCCGAACGGTATGGTGACCCATCCTCCACACGATATCCCCGGCGAATTCATCGACAAGTACTTGCCCGCGGGTCCGGGTTCCGACGTGCTGTTGAGGTTTATTATCAAATCCTGGAAAATACTTGAAGAACATCCTGTAAACCAGCGTCGCCTGAAGAGGTGTCAGGGCCCCGCGAATTCGGTCTGGCCATGGGGCCAGGGCAGAGCCCCGAAGATGCAGACACTCAAACAAAGGTTCGGTATCTCGGGGGCAGTGGTGGCGGCAGTGGACCTGGTGCGAGGTATCGGCAAGTATGCGGGCCTGGAAATGATGAATGTGCCGGGAGCCACCGGGTATCTGGACACAAACTACGAGGGAAAGGTTCAGGCCGCGCTGACATCGCTCAAAGACAAGGACCTGGTATTCCTCCACGTGGAAGCGCCTGACGAGGCGGGGCATTCCGGTCAACGGGACCTCAAGATCAAGGCCATAGAGGATTTCGACGAGAAAGTCGTGGGACCCGTCCTGGAAGGCTTACAGGAATTTCCCAAATGGCGAGTGCTCCTGATGCCGGATCATCGTACGCCGGTTGCCTCCAGAACGCATTCTGCTCATCCTGTACCTTTCGTCATTCTCGACTCAGCCGACTGGAGCCGCATCGGAAAGGACCCCGGACCGGGATACTCGGAAAAAGCGGCCGAACAAGCGGCTTGGATGGTGGAAGACGCATCCAAGCTCATGGACTTGCTGCTCAAGGCCTGATCGAGGGATTCTCAAGAGTAAGGTCGGTTTTGATCAGGCGAACAGGTTGAAGGATTGTCATTGCGAGGGCAAAGCCCGAAGCAATCTCCAACTGACCAAGACTGAGATTGCTTCGTCGTTCCACTCTTCGCAATGACATGATTGCACGGACGGAATGTGGGCGAGAGTCGTGAACGAATGCGACAGAATTTGCGAGAACTGCTATAAAAAGTTTGAAGATCGCGCCGGCGGATACTGTCTGAGAGAGCTTCTGCCGGTGTATCCATTTAGTTAGGAATTGGAAAAAGGATGTCATTGCGAGCGAAGCGGAGCAGTCTCCGGCCCGATGCGAATGCGCTTTCCAGAGCTAACTTTGAACGAAGATCCGGGTCACCCGGGGTGAGATCTTGCAGACGATTTCGTAGTTGATTGTCCCGCCGTTTGCAGCTATTTCGTCCGCGAGAATCTCTTCATTGCCCTGGCGTCCGATGAGCACTGCCTCATCACCAACTCTCGCGTCGGGGACATCCGTTACGTCAATCATGATCGCGTCCATGCAGACAGTCCCCAGGACGTTGCACCTCCGCCCTCGAATCAGCACCTGCCCCACGTTGGACTGGAACCGGGGATAACCGTCGTTATAGCCCACGTGCAGGGTGGCTATGCGACAATGACCCGGTGTCACGAATCTGCGGTTATAGGAAATACAGCGTCCGGGAGGTGCTTCCTTGATCTGAGCGATTTTGGTGGAAAAGGTGATCACCTGTTCCAGGTGCAGCAAAGACTGGATCGCGGGCGACGGGTACATTCCGTAAATGCCTAATCCGGGCCGTACCATGTTGTAGCGGGTCTGCGGAAATCTCACCGTCGCGGATGTGTTGGCTGCGTGAACGTAGCGGAAGCTGTAGCCGAGACGCCTCAGGTCCTTCAATAGGCGTTCGAAGGAATTGATCTGCATAAGAGTGTAATCGTCCGCATCAGGATCGTCCGCACTGGAAAAATGCGTCATAATTCCTTCTATTTCCAAATTCTTCACGCAAAAGACACGCTCAATGAACGGAATCGCCTCTTCAACCCAAATCCCCGACCTGCCCATACCGGTGTCGATCTTGAGGTGCACGGGTATCTTGCGCCCGCCGGCAGCCCGGTTCAGCGATTCAGCGAGTTCCAGGGACGACACCACCGCACTGAGATCGTAGCGTACGATTTTGTCGACCTCCTCCGAGAGCACGTTGAATACCAGGATCGGAGCGTCGACCCGATTTTCCCGCAGAGTGGCTCCTTCATCGGGAAACGCTACTGCCAGGTAGTTTACGCCGTTTTCCAGCGCAACCCTGGATGTGCGTATGGAATCGTTGCCGTACCCGAAGCTCTTCACAACGGTCATCAGCGACACGTCATCACCGACCAGTCCCTTGATCGTCTTGACGTTCGCGGCGATAGCGTCAAGGTTCACGACCAGTCGGGTAGGACCTATAGATCCCACCAGCTCCCGGGCGATCCGCTCCAGCCGAAACCACCGTGAGCCCTTGAACAACACCACGTCGCCGCGGTTCATGATCTTTTCGAGTTCTTCCGCTGCTTCGTTGTAGCTCCGGGTGTTCGTGATTCTGCCCTGATGCATTCCTTCCAGTCGCGCGGCTCTGCCGATGAGGGCAGCGTTCTCACCCACGGTAATCAAGTGATCGACGCCGGTCCTGACAACTTCCTTGCCCACGTCGAGATGCTCTTCCCGGCTGTGTAGCCCCAGATCCAGCATTTCACTCAGTATTGCGATTTTTCTTCGACCTCTCCCCACCTTGGCCAGGACGTCCAGGGCACCTTTCATGGACGCGGGATCGGAATTGTAGGTGTCATTGATGAGTGTTACCCCGGTGACGGTGGTGTGAATTTCCAGCCTCATGGGTGAAGGATGGAATTCACGAAGGCCCTTTCGGATGGATTCCGGGGAGGCCCCAAGCATGGTGGCAGCAGCGGCCGCAGCAAGGGCATTTAATATGTTAAATCTTCCGGGTACCGGTAGAGTGACGTCCAGATTGTCGCCAAAGAGCCTCATTGTGAATTGGTGGCCTTTTTCCGGCAGTGCAGCGATATCTTCCGCTGCCACGTCGGCTGTTTCCGAAAGACCGAACGTAACCACCCGAGCACTCGTTGAGTTGCGCACGGACATGCTCAACGGGTCGTCTGCATTGAGTACCAGGAAAGATTCGCTATCGAGATGTTTGAAAAGACGCTTTTTCTGTTCGAGCGTACTCTCCAGACTGCCGAGGCCGCCAATATGGGCTTTGCTGATCACGGTGAGTATTCCGTGATCCGGCGCGATCATCTCTTCCAGGCGGTCCATTTCGTTCGGGAGACTGATTCCTGCTTCTATGAGCGCAATTTTGTGCTCCGGCCGCATGCCCAGGAGCCCCAGGGCCGCGCCCACCTGGGTATTATAGGACAGCGGGGAACGATAGGTCTTGCGTTCCAGGCAGAGTATGGAGGCAAGCATTTCCTTCACGAGCGTCTTGCCGTTGCTGCCCGTGATACCGACCACGGGATATGGGAACCGTCGCCGGTACCATGACGCGAGTTTCTGGAGAGCTTGAAGGGGATCGTCCACCACCAAAATCGTGACGGCTTTGGAAAAAGGCTTGTCCAGGAGATCGAGCCGGTTTGTAACCGCAGCTTTGATTCCTGAGTGAAGCGCTTCCTCAACAAAATCGTTTCCGTTGAAATGCTCGCCCTTGAGCGCCCAGAATATGAAGTCCTCTCCCATGGGCTTGCGCGTGTCGATGGCAATACCCGAAACGGGTCCGATGCCCGGTCCCAGCACACGAGAAGGTTTTATGACCTGAATCACTTCGCTCAGGTCCAGGAATCCCACGTTTTCGATCCCCTGTTTTTCTCTGGTCCTGGTGCGCTGAGAAGACGGTGTTTGGTCCAGGGTCTCCTCGTCGGGCACACTTGCCGAGCATTCGAATGTCATACCATCACTCATCGGTCCTCAAGACAGTCCCAGTCCGGGTAAACGCCCTCGTATCGGACAGCATCACAGCTCGACCCGGTTTATGATTTGCGAACAACTTCTTAGGGCAAGGCTTTTACCATGACGGCTTTCAAAATACAATATTGGAGCGCCTCTTGACACAGGCGGATTGGACGCGGATGATGAGAACAGCGGTCCGGAAAGCCCTGAATTCCTGATTGCTCCATCTTCCCTCGGAGCACGTTCCCCATGACCATGAACCGTGAAGAGCACGACGTCCCAGATGAGCCCTGGAACGAAGAACCCGTGGAAATTCCCATAGACGGCGTGTTGGATCTCCACACATTTTCCCCGAAGGAGGTCCGCGACCTTCTCCACGATTATCTGGCTGCTTGCAGGGAACGGAAAATCTATGACGTACGCATTATACACGGCAAAGGCAAAGGAATACTCCGGGACCGGGTGCGAGCCCTCCTGTCGAAGCATCCTGCGGTAGACAATTTCATGGAAGCCCCGCTGGAAGCAGGCGGCTGGGGAGCGACACTCGTGAGGCTTCGCCCGGAATAGTCATATTCTCCTGCAATGATTCGCATGAGAGGTGTGCAAGAGTGTCATTCAAAGGCCAAAGCCCCAAGTACAGGTTTTCTCAAATCAGGTCGCACATTTTTGTCGGAGCAGATTGCTTCGCTTCGCTCGCAATGACACTGCTCGGCCCTGTCATTGCGGGGAGCGCAGCGACGAAGCAATCTCTCTTGGTCATAAAATCCGGCACCGAACTTACGAAAAGCAATACTTAGTAATCTCCATTAGCCAAAAATGAGATTGCTTCGTTGTTCCTCCATGCAATGAAGCGGTTAGCCCATGTGGAACGTGGGCGAGTACATGAGCGAATCAGACGGAATTTTCGAGAACTGGTATAATCTTGGTTATCTCAGGTTCAGAATGTCGTTGTGGACACTGTGGATGGGCTCTGCATGAAAATACTCGGTCCTTTGCTCCTGATCGCCGGGCTCGCGACTGCGGCCACGGTCATTTTTGCCATTGTGGATACTCTCCTTCCGCACTGGGGGGGCTGGATCGTGTACGGCATCGGCGGCATCTTGATTCTTGTCGCGTACTTGCTGCGCCAGGCGAGAGAAGAAAAGTTGAATCAAACTCGCGGAAGCCTTCGCGGCATGACCGTCACCGATGCAGATGAACATGGCAATCAGGAGAACCTGCATCAGGTGCGGGAGCGTATTCGAAGGAAGAAAGAGAAAGACGGTTCCAATGAGCGGTTCTCTAGGGATTCTTAAGAGTAGTGTCGGTTCTGATTACGCGAAAAGATTCGAAAAAATTCATTGCGAGGGCAAAGCCCGAA
>Ga0187785_10000776_pt1 | contig 11457 bp, 11 predicted proteins | sample 0815_BV2_4_20_MG_FD_132466 | JGI IMG/M metagenome (GOLD analysis project Ga0187785, IMG submission 132466) | Tropical peat soil microbial communities from peatlands in Department of Meta, Colombia - 0815_BV2_4_20_MG | ecosystem: Environmental > Terrestrial > Soil > Wetlands > Peat | place...
CGCGAACACCATAACCGACAAATCCAACCCGCGGTCCTTGCAACCGTGAGCGGAGGGAAGAATGCCGGCCGTACAAGAGACCGTCGAACAGGTTCGCCGTATCGACGTTGATCAATACAAATATGGGTTCGAGACCAATATCGAATCCGAGAAGGCCCCGAAGGGCCTATCGGAAGACACGATCCGTTTCATCTCCGGCAAGAAAAACGAGCCGCAATGGATGCTCGACTGGCGGCTTGAAGCCTTCAAGCGGTGGTTGACCTTGCACGAGCCGACCTGGGCGCGGGTGAACTATCCGAAGATCGATTACCAGGACATCTACTACTATTCGGCGCCGAAGAAGAACGCCACGCTCAAATCTCTCGACGAAGTCGATCCAGAGATTCTGCGAACTTATGAGAAACTCGGCATCCCGCTGCGCGAACAGGAAATTCTTGCCGGCGTCGAACGCGCCGATGGCACACGCTCGCGCGTGGCTGTGGATGCGGTGTTCGACTCGGTTTCGGTCGCAACCACTTTCAAGGAAGAACTGAAGAAGGCCGGCGTGATCTTCATGCCAATCTCGGAGGCGATCCGCGAACACCCGGACCTGGTGAAGAAGTATCTGGGCTCGGTTGTTCCGACTTCCGATAATTTCTTCGCGACGCTGAACTCTGCGGTGTTCTCCGACGGCTCGTTTGTCTACGTGCCCGAAGCCGTGCGCTGCCCAATGGAGCTTTCAACCTATTTCCGTATCAACGAGAAAAACACCGGCCAGTTCGAACGCACCCTGATCATCGCAGACAAGGGCGCATATGTAAGTTACCTCGAGGGCTGCACCGCGCCGATGCGCGATGAGAACCAGCTTCATGCCGCGGTGGTCGAGCTCATCGCGCTTGATGATGCCGAAATCAAGTATTCAACCGTGCAGAACTGGTATCCCGGCGATGCCAACGGCAAAGGCGGCATCTTCAACTTCGTCACCAAGCGCGGCGACTGCCGCGGCGCACGTTCGAAAATCTCATGGACGCAGGTTGAGACCGGCTCGGCAATTACCTGGAAATACCCGAGCTGCATCCTGCGCGGCGATCATTCCCGCGGCGAGTTCTATTCAATCGCAATTTCGAACGGTCATCAGCAGGTCGACAGCGGCACCAAGATGCTGCATCTCGGCAAGAACACAACGAGCCGGATCATCTCCAAGGGCATCGCGGCAGGAAAATCGAACAACACGTATCGCGGCCTCGTCTCCGCGCATCGCAAGGCCAAGGGCGCGCGCAACTTCACAAATTGCGACTCGTTGCTGATAGGCCACGACTGCGGCGCGCACACAGTGCCCTATATCGAGGCCAAGAATTCCTCGGCGACGTTCGAGCACGAGGCCACCACTTCGAAGATTTCCGAGGACATGTTGTTCTACTGCCGGCAACGCGGCATGTCGGCGGAGGAGGCGACCGCGCTTGTGGTCAACGGCTTCGTCAAGGACGTGCTGCAGCAGCTGCCGATGGAATTCGCTGTGGAAGCGCAGAAACTGATTTCGATCAGTCTTGAAGGTTCGGTGGGTTGATTGGCCATGGCGCGTTATTGGTTCAAGCCAAGACGTTACGGTTACGGTGCGGCGCCGACTACATGGGAGGGCTGGGCAGTTACCATCGCATCGATGGCGATCGTACTCGGTTCGATCTTAGCCATGAACCTTTTGGTGGATCGGTCAAATTTTTTTGCCTGGCTGATTTGGGCGGCGCTCATTGGGGTGTTGGTGTGGTTTTTCGTCCAATTGTGCCGCCAGCGTACCGACGGCGAATGGCGGTGGCGTTGGGGCGAACGCTCGGACACGAATTAAATCTGAAACGGCAAGATGAAATCAGTTTGTGAGGTAGAGACGTGGCATTCCTAGAAGTAAAAAATCTGCATGTTGAGGTCGAGGATAAGAAGATCCTCAACGGCCTGACATTGTCTGTTGAGAAGGGCCAGGTCGCGGCCATCATGGGTCCGAATGGCTCCGGAAAGTCCACGCTCGCCTATGTCTTGGCTGGCAAGGACAACTACAGGGTCACGGAAGGCGACGTGTTGCTCGACGGTGAAAGCATCCTTGGCATGGCGCCCGATGAGCGCTCCGCCAAGGGGATGTTTCTTGCGTTCCAGTATCCGGTGGAAGTCCCGGGGGTTGCCACCATGACGTTCCTGCGCACTGCGCTCAACGCCCAGCGCAAGACGCGAGGGCAGGACGAACTGTCAACACCCGAGTTTATGAAACTGGTACGTGACACAGCCGGCCATCTCGGTATCAGTCAGGACATGCTGCGACGTGCGGTCAATGTGGGCTTTTCGGGCGGCGAGAAGAAGCGCAACGAGATTCTGCAGATGGCGGTGTTGCAGCCGCGGCTCGCGGTGCTCGATGAAACCGATTCCGGCCTTGATATCGACGCGCTCAAGATTGTCGCCGACGGCGTCAATCGGCTGCGCTCGCCCGATCGCTCAATGGTGGTGATTACGCACTATCAACGCCTGCTCAATTACATTGTGCCTGACGTTGTGCATGTGTTGGCCAATGGTCGGGTTGCGAAATCCGGCGGCAAAGAGCTCGCGCTTGAGCTCGAGGCCAATGGATATGCCCAATTCCAGGGCGAGGCGGCCTGATGAAAACGGACACGCGCGCGATGAAAACCCCGGCCGAGCAGGCCCTCAGCGCTGCTTTTGCGGCAGCGCGCAGCGGGCTTCCGGGCAAAGGCCCGCTCGTTGCACTACGCGAGGATGCGTTCCGGCGCTTCGACGCTGCGGGCCTGCCGCATCGCCGCATCGAGGAATGGAAATACACGGATCTGCGCGCGCTTATGCGCGAGGCCAGGCCGCTGGCGGAGCCTGCCAAGGCAAAAGGCGTCGTGCCGGGGCTCTCCGGTGTCGAGGCTAGCCGCATTGCTATCGTCAATGGACGCTACGAGCCGGATTGGAGCGATTTCAAAGCCGGCGATCCCGGCATCACGTTGACTGAGCTTTTTGCCTTTGCTGCCGAGCGGACGAGTTATCGTCTCGGCGATGTCCCGGGCAAAGACGATACCGCGTTTTGGCTCAACACCGCCTTCATGACCGGGGGCATTGTAGTCCGCGTCAAAAAGGGCGTCTCTATCGAAAAGCCGGTGCATCTCGCCCACGTATTTGCGAGCACAACCGCGGCCGCAATGTACCCGCGGTGTGTGGTGATCGTGGAAGCGGGCGCCAGCCTGACGCTAATTGAAAGCTTTGATGGCCCTGACGGCATCGACTATCAGGTCAATTCCGCAATTGAGCTCGTTATCGGTGAAGGCGCGTCAGTCGATCATATTAAAATCGGTCGGGACGGCGACGCTGCGCTGCGAGTTTCGACGCTCGGCGCGACAGTCGACGCGAAAGCCAAGTACCGCGATTTTGCGTTCACGACGGGCGGGGCCGTCGTGCGAAATCAGACTTTCGTGCGGTTTGTTCATGAAGGGACCGAAGCTTCGGTCAGTGGCGCGACGTTGATCAGAAATCGCCAACATGTCGACAATACATTGCTCATCGAGCATGCAGCGGGGGGGTGCACCAGTCGTGAGCGATTCAGATCGGTTCTCGATGACGAGAGTCACGGCATCTTCCAGGGCAAGATCGTGGTCGAGCCGCATGCGCAGAAGACCGATGCGAAAATGGCAAGCCACGCATTGCTTCTCTCCGATGAGGCAGAGGCCGACAACAAGCCGGAATTGGAAATTTTCGCCGACGACGTGCAATGCGGCCATGGCGCGACTGCGGGGGCTCTCGATAGCGCGCTCAAGTTCTACCTGATGTCGCGCGGTATCCCTGACAAACAGGCAGAAGCTTTGTTGATCCAGGCTTTCATCGGCGCAGCGATTGAGGAAATCGCGCATGAAGGTGTCCGTGAAGCGCTCATGCAAGAATCCGTCGAATGGCTGGACGCACGGGCATGACAACTCATCCTGCGGTAAGCAATGGGTCCTATGACGTCGCCCGCATCCGTGAGGATTTTCCCGCGCTGGCGATGCAGGTCTATGGAAAGCCGCTGGTCTATCTGGACAACGCCGCCTCGGCACAAAAGCCAAAGCAAGTCCTTAATCGGCTACAGAAGGCCTATACCGAGCAATACGCCAATGTGCACCGCGGATTGCATTATCTCGCCAACGAAGCGACCGAGGCTTATGAAGCGGCTCGGGAGACCGTGCGTGCTTTTCTGAATGCCGAACGCAAGGAAGAAATTATCTTCACGCGAAATGCCACCGAAGCAATCAATCTGGTCGCCTATACCTTCGGCCATGAGCGTATCAAGGCGGGCGATGAAATCGTGCTCTCCATTATGGAGCATCATTCCAACATCGTGCCCTGGCACTTTTTGCGGGAGCGTCAAGGCGCCGTGATCAAATGGGCCCCAGTCGACGATGATGGCAATTTCCTGCTCGACGAATTTGAAAAACTGCTAACGCCTCGCACCAAGATGGTGGCGATAACACATATGTCGAATGCGCTTGGAACCGTGGTGCCAGTGAAAACGGTCGTGCGGCTTGCGCATGCGCGGGGCATTCCGGTGCTGCTCGACGGGGCGCAGGCGGCTGTGCACATGGATATCGACGTGCGCGACATCGGTTGCGATTTCTACGTCTTTACGGGGCACAAGGTGTACGGGCCGACCGGCATCGGCGCGCTCTACGGAAAGCATGAACATCTTGCTGCGATGCCGCCGTTCAATGGCGGCGGCGAAATGATTCACGAGGTGTTCGAGGGCCACATCACCTACGGCCAGCCGCCCTACAAGTTCGAGGCTGGTACACCGGCAATCGTGCAGGCCATCGGGCTCGGTGCAGCGATCGATTATGTCAATTCGGTTGGCAAGACACGCATTCGTAAGCACGAGAGCGCACTGATCAAATATGCGCACGAACGGCTCGGTCAGATCAACTCCCTCCGCATTGTCGGCAATGCACCGGATAAAGGACCGATTGTGTCATTCGAGATGAAAGGCGCGCATCCGCACGATGTCGCAACCATCATCGATCGAGGCGGCATCGCTGTGCGGGCCGGGACCCATTGCGTGATGCCGCTGCTGGCGCGCTACGGCCTGACGGCCACCTGCCGCGCCTCGTTCGGCATGTATAATACGAAGGATGAGGTGGATACGCTCGCCGCCTCACTCGTCAAGGCTCAGGAATTCTTGCATGACCGATGATACGTCCGACAGTGCACCTGTGGCGGAGAAGGCACCGGAAAACGCTGCCGTGGTCGGCTCACCGGCGCTGCCACCCGATGAACTCAACAAGCTCACCGATGACATCATCGCGGGGCTGAAAACGGTTTATGACCCCGAAATACCGGCCGACATCTATGAACTTGGCCTGATCTATAAGATCGATATCGGCGACGACCGTGCGGTGAAAATCGACATGTCGTTGACGTCCCCCAATTGTCCGGCCGCGCAGGATCTACCGGTCATGGTGGAGAATGCCGTATCGAGCGTGCCGGGCGTAAAAGAAACCAAAGTCGCCGTTGTATGGGAACCGCCCTGGGACCCAAGCCGGATGTCGGACGAAGCGCGACTCGTGTTGAATATGTGGTGAGTTGCAGTGGGATCGGCGAGACCCCAGATTAAGGCATGACAGCAATGACGATGGCAACGGCACGGCCCCGACCTCAGGTAATGCGGCTCACCGACGCCGCCGCAACGCGGATCAAGGACGTGATGGCACGGGCCGGCAAACCCGTCGCCGGCGTGCGCGTGGGCGTCAAGAACGGCGGCTGCGCCGGCCAAGAATACACCATGGAATATGCCGAGGCGGTCGAGCCTACCGACGAGGTCGTTGAGGATAAGGGCGTGAAGATTCTGATCGACCCCAAGGCGGTGCTTTTCTTGCTCGGCACCGAGATGGACTACAAAAGCGACAAGCTGTCTGCGCAGTTCATTTTCAACAATCCGAACCAGACCAGCGCGTGCGGCTGCGGCGAGTCGGTGCAGCTCACCCCGGCGAAGGGCGCGGATTAGCTATCAGGCCACTTCCGTGGCGGCACTGTCGGCGCCGATTTGCGGGTCTGTCTCACACATCACGCAGTTGCGGCCGTGCCGCTTGGCGGCATAAAGGCATTCATCGGCGCGCTCAATGAGCGACTGCGCATTGTCCCCGTTGTGCAGTGTGGCAACTCCGATCGAAATTGTCATCCGACCGAGATGCTCGCCGGTCGAACGCTTCATTAGCTCTTTTGCCATAACCGCGCGCCGAATGTGGTCGGCAACCGTCACTGCCGCGCGCAAAATGGTGTTCGGAAGTACGATGGCAAACTCCTCACCGCCGTATCGCGCGGCGGTGTCCTTGCCTTTGACGTTGTGCTTCACGGACATCGCCACCAGCCGCAAGACCTGGTCGCCAGTTAAGTGACCAAAGCTGTCGTTGAAGTTTTTGAAATGATCTATGTCGGTGAGCATCAGCGAGAGCGGCTCATTTGTTGCGACCGCATTCGCGATGGACTTTTCCAAGGTAATATCGAAAGATTTTCTGTTTGCAAGTTGAGTCAGGGGATCAGTGAGGCTTTCGGTGCGAACCGCCTCGAGATTTTCCTGTAGCTCATTGATTTCCTGCTTTGATGCCGATAGGCGCTGTTCAAGTTGCCGGTTGGACGCCTCCATTGTTTGCGTTGTACGCACCAGACTTTCGACGATTGCACGCAGGCCCTCGCGATCCTTTGAACCGTCGAGTTGTTCGGTCGCACCGGCAAGACTTTCGGTATAGCTAGTTGTGGAACCGACGGCGGCGCCAATCATCGCCATGACCTGCTCGATTTCGTCTTTGATCTGACTGCCGACTTGGTCGATCCGTTCCGTCAATCGGGCGGGCGACAGGTAGTTTTCGTAGATTTGCGTCAGATCGGCTTCGGAAATCGTTCGCTTGGCCTTGAGGATTGCATTAACCTGTTGGTTCAGCGCGGGGTGATAACCGGTCGCATAGGCGTACCAGATTTCATAATTGCGTGGGGTCGCAACCTGGCGCAACGCCTTCATCTGCCCGAGCGCAATGTCCGCGAACGCCATCGTGCGTTCGAAGTCTTCGGCCCGCCCGGTCATTGCTGATACCCCCAGCTGCAAGCATTCGCTTGCGGAGGACACGTAAGGCGCCTCACCGTGAACGTATGTGACGGAGGTGAATCAGGGGTAAATTTGGAACTAACTATGCAACCGTTGGTTGCGCGGGTTGCGCTGGCCGTCAGGCTTTGACCGGCCGCAACAAGAAAGCCGGTAAATGGCCGCTTTCGTTTTCTTCGGCCCTCGGAGGGTGCGAGGGTAAGTTGCGGGCGGGGGCTTCCTTTTTCCCCCGGTTCGCCGGCTTGCGGTCGCGGTGCCGAGGACGCGCGCCAGCGTGGGATGGTTGTTCGCTTTTTTGCGACGGGGCTCTCTCCGGCGTCTCGGTGGACGCAGGCTTGCCCATCCATGAGATGGTCTGGCCGATCAGACGCTCAATGGCGGCGACCGACTTGTTATCGATTGGGGCAACGATGGTGATTGCAGTGCCAGCTCGCCCGGCGCGCCCCGTGCGGCCAATGCGATGAACGTAGTCGTCCGGATGATGCGGCACGTCAAAATTGAACACGTGGCTGACTTCCGGAATATCGAGGCCGCGCGCCGCGACATCCGATGCAATCAGTAACTCTGCTTCGCCACGACGGAAACGGTCAAGCGCCGCCATACGTGCAGGTTGATCCATATCGCCGTGCAAAGCCACCGCGTTGAATTGGTGGCGCAGCAGCGAGCGATGTAGGTTAGCGACCTCGCGCTTGCGATTGCAAAAGATGATGGCGTTCTTGAAGCCGGCGGCAGAGCGGATCAGTTGACGCAACGTCTCGCGCTTCTCGTGGGCATCTCGGCCGGTCGGCACCAGCAACTGCGTGATCGTCGCAGCCGTTGTCGCGGGTTTGGTGACCTCGACACGCACAGGATTGTGCAGAAAATTATCGGCGATCCGTTGAATCTCGGGAGGCATCGTCGCCGTGAAGAAAAGAGTTTGCCGCGTGAACGGCACCAGCTTTCCGATGCGCTCGATGTCGGGGATAAAACCCATGTCGAGCATGCGGTCGGCTTCATCGATAACCAGAAGTTCACACCCGGACAGGAGCAACCGCCCGCGCTCAAAATGGTCAAGCAGGCGGCCCGGAGTGGCGATCAGCACATCGACGCCACGCAACAACTTGGCGTCCTGGTCGTCGTACGAAACTCCGCCAATAATCAATGCGACATTGAGTTTGTGGTTCTTGCCATATTTTTCGAAATGTTCGGCGACCTGTGCAGCGAGTTCGCGCGTCGGCTCAAGAATAAGTGTGCGCGGCATGCGTGCGCGTGCGCGCCCTTTTTCCAACATCGTCAGCATTGGAAAAACGAACGCGGCGGTCTTACCGGTTCCGGTTTGCGCAATACCGAGAACGTCGCGCCGCGCGAGCACGTGCGGGATAGCCTGGTCTTGGATGGGGGTGGGGGTCTTGTAGCCGGCCGTTCCGATGGCGGTGAGAACCTTGGCGGATAAGCCGAGATGAGAAAAAGGCATATAACCTCAGAAGCCGCCCAGATCGCGCCGGACTAAAGAAAACCGATTGCTTTGCGCGGGGGACGACCGAATCTTAAAGTCTGATCGGTTGCACGGGAACATAGGGTGCGAAGGGCCAAAGTCAATGCTTCTGGATCGCTTAAGTCGTATTAATTCTTAATCTTTTGGCATTGGAGCGCATGATGACACCCGTTTTGCCGCTCGTCCTCGTACCCGGATTGTTGTGCAGTGCCCGACTTTATACACCACAAATTGCGGCGCTTTGGCCATTTGGCCCAGTTACCGTGGCCGATCACCGCCGCGACGATGACATGAGCGCAATTGCCGCTCGCGTTCTTGCCGATGCACCGCCGCGTTTCGCGCTCGCCGGACTTTCCATGGGTGGTCACATCGCCTTCGCCATGCTGCGATTGGCACCTGAGCGCATCGCGAAACTTGCGCTTCTCGATGCATCGGCGCGACCGGATAGTGCTGAACAATCCGCCGAGCGCGAAAAATTCATTGCGATGGCGCAAGCAGGCAAGTTCAACGACGTGGTGGAAACGCTTGCATTGCGTTTCCTGCATCGTGGTAAGCACAACGACGAGGCATTCAAGCGCATTGTACGAAAAATGGCTGACGATAGCGGGCCACAGGCTTTTGTGCGTCAAGAAAAGGCTCTCATGTTGCGGATGGACTCCCGACCATTGCTCGCAACAGTTCGCTGCCCGACTCTTGTGCTTGTCGGCGATGGCGATGAACTGACGCCGCCCGAGTTGTCGAAAGAAATCTGCGCCGGTATCCCGGGCGCTCGCCTCGTTGTCGTGCCAGGGTGCGGACATCTATCGACCATCGAGAAACCCGACGCGGTGAATGAGGCGCTCGCCGATTGGCTCTCCACCTGAACTGCATTGGGGTAGATTGCGTTGTAAAGCGATACAATTGTGCAACGCTTTCCGGGCTTCGCCCCTTTGCCTTCACAAGCGCTCACGCCTATAGCAGGCATCGGAATCTTTCGGGAATCAAGTGATGCGCACGCAGGTCGGAATTGTTGGAGCGGGCCCCGCCGGTCTCATGCTGGGGAGGCTTCTGCACCTGCAGGGCATCGAATCAATCATCATCGAAAATCGCAGCCGCGACTATATCGAAAACCGCATTCGAGCCGGTTTGATCGAGCATTGGGCCGCCGATCTGCTCGGCGACGTTGGCGTGGGCGAGCGGCTAAAACGCGAAGGTATGCCGCATTGGGGCATCAATATCGGGATCAATGGCGATCTCCACCGCATCGACTTTAAGTCGCTGGTGAACAAGCGGGTCACGATTTACGGCCAGCAAGAGGTTGTGAAGGACCTGGTTGAGCGCCGACTCGGTGATGGCGGCCCGCTGCTCTTCGAGGTCAATGATGTCGCTGTCGCTGACCTAAAGTCGCAAAAGCCAAAGATCAAATTCAAACACGATAGTGAGGCAAAGGAGATCGATTGCGATTTCATTGCCGGATGTGACGGCTTTCATGGAATCTGCCGTCCAAGCGTTCCAGACGGCGTGCTCAATGTGTTCGAACGTGATTATCCATTCGGCTGGCTCGGCATTTTGTCGGAAAGCCCGCCGCCCGATCACGAACTGATCTATTCTTATACCGACCGCGGCTTCGCGCTCTACACAATGCGTTCGCCTACGCTGGCACGACTCTATCTGCAGTGTGACCACGACGAGGATATTGAGAACTGGCCCGACGGCCGCGTCTGGGATGAATTGCACAAACGGCTCGGTGGTGCGCGCAAACTTGCTGAAGGCAAGATATTGCAAAAAGGCATTACGCCAATGCGCAGCTTCGTGGTCGAGCCGATGCAATATGGGCGGCTATTTCTCGCCGGTGATAGCGCACATATCGTCCCGCCGACCGGTGCCAAAGGTATGAACCTTGCCTTCGCAGATGTGATGATGCTTTCGCATGCGCTGGAAGACTTCTACAAACACAAGCGGAGTGACCGGCTGGACAATTATTCCAGGACTTGTTTGCGGCGCGTTTGGTATGCCCAGCGCTTCTCCTGGTGGATGACGCAGATTATGCACCGGTTTCCGAATGAATCGGCCTTTGATCGCCGCCGCCAGCTTTCCGATCTCGATTATCTGACCAGCTCGAAGGCTGTCGCCACCTCTCTGGCAGAGCAATATGTCGGGCTGCCGATAGACTAATCGCTCAGAACGGAGCGAAGCGGGCGACGCAGAATAGCGATGATGATTGCCGATAAGGCCGAGATAAGCGCGAGCATCAAAAAGAAGAACGGTTTTTCCATTCTCGACCAGAATGTGCCGAGATAGCCTGCAAGGAATCCGCCGACGAAGCTGGTCGAAAGCCACACACCCATCATCATGGACAATAACGATGTCGGCGCGATCTTCGTCACTAGCGAGAGGCTCGTCGGCGAGACATAGAGTTCGCCGATCGTGATGACGACGAAAAAGGCGAACAGCCACAGCCAACTTGCTTTCCCGTCGCCGGCGCTCCAGGCCGCCGTCATCATAACAAGATAGGCGAGGGCGTTGATCAGGCACCCAATCGCAAGTTTTGTGGCCGTCGACGGCTCGTTGTTCCCCTGACGGCGCCACAGCGCGACGATGAATGGCGTAAAGGCGAAAATCATGAAGGGGTTGAAAGCCTGAAACCAGGTCACTGGAATCTCACCTCCAAAAAAATGGCGGTCAGTGAACTGATCGGCCCACAGTGTGATCGTATTGCCCTGCTGCTCGTACGTGGCCCAAAAAAGGCTGATTGGCGCAAACAGCAGGGAGAGGGCGATGATCGATTGCCACGCGGTGCGATCGAGCGGCACCTGCGGAGTTACGCGCTTTTCAAAAGCGTCCTTCGGCAAGTGGGGAGTCGCGGCCAGATATATAATAAGGCCAAGCGTCATGCCGAACCCTGCGGCAGCAAACCCGTAATGCCAGC
>Ga0187785_10000777_pt1 | contig 11444 bp, 11 predicted proteins | sample 0815_BV2_4_20_MG_FD_132466 | JGI IMG/M metagenome (GOLD analysis project Ga0187785, IMG submission 132466) | Tropical peat soil microbial communities from peatlands in Department of Meta, Colombia - 0815_BV2_4_20_MG | ecosystem: Environmental > Terrestrial > Soil > Wetlands > Peat | place...
AGGAATTGGTGGTGCCTAAATCAATACCGATTACCTTTGCCATACCATCCTCCTTGTAAATATCTTAATTCCCTGACATCCTTCTAAAGTCTTTCGGGCAGAGCGCCCGGTGCATGCGGCTGTTCGCCGAGCCGTGGCGCCGTGCCGACTTCATTCGCTGTCTTCGGTGGTTTGTTCAACGGGCGGATTTTTTGCCACCCCTACTTTTGCATGACGGAGTATCTTGTCGTAATACCGGTAGCCTTCCTGGAAAACCTGCACGACCGTGTTTGACGGCGCCTCGGACGTCATTACCTGCATGACCGCGTCGTGCATTGCAGGATTGAAAACTTCCCCTTCCGCCTTGAAAGGAGTGACGCCGAATTTTTCCAGGATGTCACGGAGCTGCTTGTAAACCAGCTCCACTCCCTGCCGAAGCCCTTCCGTGGTTTCCGTCGCCTCCGAAGCATGCTTGATTGCAAGGCCGAGGTGATCGACGACGCTCAGCAATTCCTGCGCCATCTGCTCGTTTGCATATCTGCGGAAGTCGGCGAGATCCCGCTGCATGCGTTTGCGGTAATTCTCGAAGTCGGCGTAGGTGCGCAGATATTTCTCGTTCAGCTCGGCTGCTTCCTTCTTCTTCTGTTCGAGCTCCTGCACAAGCTTATCCTGATTGCGGGGAGGAGATATCGGGGGTGAAGTTTCACACTCCTCCTTCTCAGGCGGGATCACCTCGATGTCTTCTTCCCGTATATCGTCGAATTCTCCGTTCATCGCCCTATGCCCCTTTGATACCGCTCCTCCAGCAGTTTTGTCAGAAGCTTCGCTGTATAATCCACAACATGGATGACTTGTTTGTACTGCATCCGCGTAGGTCCTATCACGCCGAGTGTGCCTACGATATTCCCGCCAGCTTTGTAGCTGCCCACGACAAGGCTGCAGACCTGCATTTCATAGTACGGATTTTCCGATCCGACAAACACCTTGATGCCCTGTGCTACGGCACTCCGATCCAGCAGCTTAAGCAGTTTGTATTTGTCTTCAAAAGCGCGGAAGAGCTCCCGCATTTTTTCGACGCTTGCGAATTCAGGGGAATCGAGAATCTGAGATGCACCCCCGATGTAAACTTTTTCGCTTTCTCGCTCCTGGACCTCGCGGCTGGCGCGATATGTTTCCTCCATCACCTGGACAAGAAGCAGTTTTTCCCTGCGCATTTTTTCAAGCAACATTTCACGAATCTCGCGCAAGGTCAGGTGCTCCAGCTCCTCATCCAGATAGGCGCTGAATTTGTTCAGTTCAGACTGCTTGATGCCCTCATCGACATCAATCAGCTTGTTTTGAACGATGCCGCCCTCGGTAACGAAGATGATGAGGACCTGCCTTCCCCGGAGTCTGATGAATTCGATATGACGATAGCGCGTATCGGGTTCACTCGGAGAAACGACAACACCTGCACATTTCGACAGTGTCGCCAGCAATCGGCTTGCTTCCTCCATGAGTTCATCCAGGTCATCCCCGCGCAGTGGGGGATTCTTATCCAGCTGGCTGCCAAGCTCGCTGGCTTCTCTCTCCACACTGATCAGACTATCAATGTAATACCGGTACCCCTGATCCGTGGGTATTCTTCCGGCAGATGTGTGCGGATGCGTTAAAAAACCGAGTTCTTCAAGTTCGGCCATTATGTTTCGCAAGGTAGCCGCACTCAGACCAAAACCATACTGCTTGACGAGGACATTAGATCCAATGGGCGCACCGCTTGCTATGTAACTGTCGATGACCGCCTGAAGAACGCGTCTATTTCTTTCATCCAAATCCATGAAGAATGCCTTGTATCTATGTACCTGCCAGCGTTAGCACTCCCTGCTATAGAGTGCTAATAATTTAGCACATGCGATAATGATGTGTCAAGCAGTTATTATTTTTTTGCCGGTCATAATCGGTTAACAACATGCTTTTTTTCGCCTTATTCACAAAAAAGCCACTACGCACGTTCAGCGCGTAATGGCTTTGGATTGAATGTCTTTGCCATGTTACGCCGCTTTCTTTGCTTTCTCTCCTTCAATCGCGACTGCTGGTTCTTTCGGTGCTTCGATCTCGATCTTCTTTGCTTTTGTTGTTACTGGAGCAGGCACCGTAATTTCCAGAATCCCATTTACGAATTTTGCCTTCAGCTCGTCGGTCTTGGTGCCTTCCGGCAGAAGGAAACGCCTCTCAAAGGAGCCGTACACGATCTCACGGTGGACGTAATTTTTTTCCTTCGTATCTTCTTCGTGTTTGCGCTCGCCCTTGACCACGAGTTCACGATCTGTAATGCTCACATCAAGATTCTTTGGATCGACACCCGGGAGTTCGGCCCGGAAATAGATCGTGCCGTCCTTTACGTAACTTTCAATCGACGGCATCCAGACACGCTCTGCCTCTCGGGCCGGATCTCCGCTCAGGACACGATTGAAGAGATTATCCATTTCTCGCTGCATAGACCGGAACTCTTCAAAGGCATCCCCTAACCTCATAATGCTGAACGGGTCCCAACGAGTCAGGCTTTTCATAGGTCATCCCTCCTTTCGAGTCGATTATTCATCATGCATCTTTCTCATTTATTAATATATCGCATAATTAGCACTCTGTCAATTAGAGTGCTAATTAATAAGATGTTGATTTTATACTATATTTATAGAATTTACGTCAGTCTTTCTTCCGGAATGAGAGTGCGGCAAGTGAAAGGATCGAAATGGAAAGGATAGAGACAATAGCAATGTCTCTGCTCAGGGGAAACTCCGGGCCGAGCGGCGGTGTGCTTTGGCGGAGCAAGACATGCTTGAAAGCGTCAATTCCGTAGGTAAGGGGATTTATGACCGTCAGGTGTCGGAGGGCAGCGGGCATCGAATTCACGGGATACATGGCCCCTGAGAGGAAAAGCATGGGCATCACGAGGAAATTCATGATGATGTTGAAGCCGTCAAAGGATGTCAATCGGGCGGCAATGAGAATTCCCAGCGAGGTAATGCAAAAGGACACGAGCACGGAGACCACGACGACTTCCAGGAACTGAACAATGGTCATCTGGAGCCCTAAAAAAGGAATGAACAGCATGATGATAATAGCCTGGGCTACGGAAATCAGCGTTCCCGAGATCGCCTTGCCGATGACAATTGAGAGCCGGGAAATCGGCGCAACCAGCATTTCCTTCATGAAGCCGAATTCCCGGTCCCAGACAATTGAGATGGATGAAAAAATGGATGAAAACAGGATGGTCATGCCGATCATGCCGGGAAAAATGAATTGAAGATAGGAAAAACCGGTCTGCGGCCTGATAAGGGACGCCATACCGTTGCCGACGACAAAGAGCCACAACAAAGGACGTGCGATCGTGCCCAAGAGCCTGCTTTTCTCGCGGAAGAACTTGACGAACTCCCGGTAGCAGATGACATACACAGGCCGCCATTGGATCATCGTTGAGCCCTCCGGTGGCTTCGCACGAACTCCCGCGTCACTTCCTTCGCATTCTGAAGCGCATCGTCGCGGATCGTTCTTCCGGTCAATTTTAGGAAAACGTCGTTGAGCGTCGGTTTCGTGATGCTGACAGACAGGGTCGGCACGGAAAGGCCGCGGATCAGGCGGGGGATGAACTCGTCGCCCTTTTCCGCTTCAACAGCCAGCATGCCGCTTTCTTCGCGGGCTGTCAAATGAAAGCGCTCCCGGATCTCCTTCAGTGCTATCTGGTTGTCGTCGGTAACGAGATGAATCATGTCGCCGCGGACGAGCTGCTTTAATTTTGAGGGCGTTCCTTCAGCAATGATTCTGCCGTGGTCGATGATGGCGATACGGTCGCAGTTCTCCGCCTCCTCCATATAATGCGTCGTCATGAAAACCGTTATTTTTTCGCGCCGCCGCAATGCATGGATGAAATCCCAGATCGTGGATCTCGTCTGCGGATCAAGTCCCAGGGTGGGTTCATCGAGGAAAAGCACCCGTGGATAGTGCAGCAACCCCCGGGCTATTTCGAGCCTCCGCTTCATTCCGCCGGAAAAGTTCTTAACCAGCTCGTATTTGCGGCCCTGCAGTTCGACAACACCCAGCATTTCATCGATGCGCTTTTCCGTCAGCGCCTTGTCCAGATTGTAAAGGTATGCGTGAAACTTCAGATTTTCATATGCTGTGAGACCCATGTCGAGGGTTGTGTCCTGGAAGAGCAGTCCGATAGACGCCCGAACAGCATCCGGTCTCGTTGTGCAGTCAAAACCGGAAATTTCAGCTTTGCCGCCGGACGGAGAGAGCAGGGTACACAGGATATTGATGGTCGTGGTCTTCCCCGCCCCATTGGGCCCCAGAAAGCCGAAGGTCTCTCCTTCTTCCACGGAAAAAGAAATGCCGTCAACGGCTTTCAGTGCCTTGAACTGCTTTGTGAGATTTTGCGCAAAGATGACGGACATATGTCTGCAAAAAAAGATCAACGTTCAGTAGAACAGTTCACCGTAAAATACAGAATGCAAGTTCTTCAGGCGGAACGCGGAGCGCGGTCCCCTGAACGGTCGCCTCTTACCACTCCATCCTGTTCTTCGGCACGTACCAACGCGTGAAGTTGTACAGAATGCCGAGCGGCTCGACCTTGACACCCTTGAAGCGCTTGTGCAAAATGGGTGTTGCGTCCGGTACATAAAGAAATGCATACGGCTGTTCTTCAGCAAGAATTTCGTGAATGCGGAAGTAGATCTGCTGCCTTTTTTTCAGATCAAACGTGCGCCGTCCTTCGACAAGAAGGCGGTCAACTGCCGCATTCTTATACCCGATGAAATTATATTCGCCTTTTTTCGTTTTGCTCGAGTGCCAGATATCGTATAAGTCGGGGTCGCGGCTCATGCTCCACCCGAGGATGATCGCATCGAACGACCGTTTGTCGATCTGTTCGAGAAAAGCCTGCCATTCCATCACCCTGATGTTGATGTCGATTCCGACGGCCTTCAGATTCTGCTGGATGATCTCTGCGGTCTTGATGCGTTCGTTGTTGCCCTGGTTCGTCATGATCGTGAACCGAAACTGCGCGCCGTTCTTGCGCAGAATGCCGTCCTTTCCCGGCAGCCATCCGGATTCAGACAGCAGGGCGCGCGCTCGTTCAGGATCATAGGGGTAGCTTCTTGCATGCGGGTTGTACGCCCAGGAAACATACGAGAACGGTCCGGTGCAAGGCCTGCCGATGCCCAGGAGAATACCGTCGATGATCGCCTGACGGTTGATCGCGTATGAGAGCGCCTGGCGCACCCTGATCTCGCTGAACAGCGGGTTTTGCAGGTTGTAACCCATATAGGTATAGGCATTTGCGGGATAGCGGAACTTGACATAATTGTCGCGGATGCGGCGCGTTTCGCTCTTTCGCAGATACTGGATCGGATTCAATCCCATCATGTCGATGCCGCCGGAGAGCAATTCCTGAAACATGGTCGAGCTGTCGGGGATGATCCGGTAGATAAACTGGTCAATGTTCGGCCTTCCCTCGAAATACTGGTCGTTTGCGTCCAGGACGATTTTCTGACCGGCAATCCACTCTCTGAACCGGTACGGCCCGGTTCCCACGGGTTTGCGGTTGAAAGCATCGGTATTGATATCTTTTCCCTGGAGGATATGCCTCGGCAGAATTCCCATGCTCCAGCTTTCGAGGGCAGGGGAAAAGGGTTCTTTATAGGTTACGCGAAACGTGAGGGGATTTACGACTTCCGCCCGTGCGATATCCATATACGAGCTGCTGTAGGGTGTTGCGACGTTGGGATCCATCAGTCGTTGATAGGTAAAGAGACAGTCGTCGGCCGTAAAGGGCGCGCCGTCGTGCCAGAGAACACCTTTGCGAAGGTGGAACGTGATCGTTTTGCCCCCGTTGGTAATCTCCCAGGACTCTGCCAGGTCGCCTATGAGCTTGATGTCCTTGTCGTATTTCACGAGTCCGTTAAAAACCTGGTCGTTGATGGTTGCGGAAGCGCTGTCATTCGCGAGTACGGGATTCAGACGCCGTGCATCACCGATGGAAGCTTCTACGAAGGAGTTGGGATGTCGTTCCGCCTGCCGGCCGCATGAGGCGAGAATCGTCAGACAAAGTGATACGATGATAATCGGATGCGGCCTGCGCTCTGTGCTGTTCATAACGGTCCTGATAAAAAAAGGGTAGGCAAGGCCTACCCTGGGGTGGTTCACGCTGGAGCGTTCGAGCGTGATTTACTTCGACGGCGCTGGAGTCGGCGCGGGCAAAGTCGGTACAGGAGGCGCCAGTGGGGAGACCGGAGCACTCTGGACCGGGGCAGGAACGCCCTCCATGACCGAACTTTTCTTGGCTGTCGTCAATGCCAGGCCAAGGGAGGTGAACATGAATACGATGGCTGCGCCCGTGGTAAGCTTCGCAAGGAAGCTCTGCGCGCCGCGGGGGCCGAACACGGTCTGTGAAGCGCCGCCAAAGGCAGCTCCGATATCGGCGCCCTTTCCTTTTTGCAACAGGACCATCCCGATGAGAATGGCCGACACGATGACATGAATGGTAACCAAGAAAATCCGCAGCATTACTGCCTCCTTCAACGGGTGTTCGCCTTTTTGAAGCGGCGAGGAACCGAACTATTTGTAATTCACCAATGACGAAAACGAATCAGGTTTCAGGCTTGCACCGCCCACAAGTGCTCCGTCGATGTCGGGCCTCGCCATGAGCGCCGACACATTGTCCGGTGTGACGCTGCCGCCGTACTGGATGCGGAGTCCGTCAGCGACATCGGCAGAGTACAGGGATTGAATCTTGCGGCGAATGAAGGCATGTATTTCATTTGCCTGGTCAGGCGTTGCCGTCTTGCCGGTGCCGATGGCCCAAACCGGCTCGTAGGCGATAACAATCTTCGTCATTTCACCAGCCGCGACTCCCTTCAGGGCTCCCGTAACCTGCCGGTCGATCACATCGTTTGCCGTGCCTGCTTCACGCTCGCTCAGCAGCTCTCCGACGCAGACAATGGGAAACAACCCCTTGTTCAGGGCCTGACGTACGCGCTTGTTGACCGTTTCGTCGGTTTCGCCGAAGTACTGCCTTCGTTCGCTGTGCCCTATGATAACATACTTGCACCCCAAATCCAACAGCATTTCCGCGGATATTTCACCGGTAAATGCACCTTTATCCTCCCAGAACAAATTCTGCGCCGCCAGTGAGATGTTCGTTCCTTTGATCGCTTCCCCCACGGCTTGCAGCGCTGTGAACGTCGGGGCGAGTACAATTTCCCGATCCGTTACGCCAGCGACGAGAGGGATTAATTTTTTTGCCAGATCGCGCGCTTCGCCGGTTGTTTTGTTCATTTTCCAATTGCCGGCTATGATGGGTCGACGATTTTTGGTCATGCGTTGACTCCTGTGGATGTTCGTATTGAATGCCTTCGTGCTGAGGGAAGACGGTCCTCATGCTGCCGTGATGCAGAAGGAACCGTTTCAGTCCTTGTCGTCCGTCAGTGCCGCGAGCCCCGGCAGTTCTTTTCCTTCCAGCAGCTCCAGTGAAGCGCCGCCGCCCGTTGATATGAACGTAATGTTGTCGGAAACCCCCGCCCGGTGCACGGCGACGTCGGTGTCGCCGCCGCCCACGATCGTGGTTGCATACGCTTCAGATACGGAGCGCGCAATGGCGAAGGTCCCGCGCGAGTAGGCGTCCTTTTCGAAAAGGCCCATGGGACCGTTCCAAATGATTGTCTTTGCGTCCTGGATAGCCTCTGCAAAAAGACGCGTTGTGGCGGGGCCGATATCAAGCCCTGTCCAGCCTTTTGGAATTTCCTGGGCGGTAACGATCTTCGCTTCTGCGCCGTCATTTGCGTTTTCAGCGGCGACGAAATCTACGGGGAGATAGAACTTGACTCCTTTGTCACGTGCACTTTTCCTGAGCCTGTCCGCCATATCAAGCATTTCTGGTTCAACCAGCGAATTTCCTACTTCATAGCCGCGGGCCTTGAGGAAGGTGAACGCCATAGCACCGCCGACGATGATCTTGTCAACTTTGTTCTCGAGGTTCTCGATCACGCCGATCTTCCCAGAGACCTTGGCTCCGCCCAGAATCGCCACGAAGGGCCGTATCGGGCTGGCAACGGTCTTCTGCAGATACGTGATCTCTTTTTTCATCAGAAAACCGGCCACCGACTGCTTTACATGCTTCGTGATGCCGTACGTCGATGCGTGGGCGCGGTGCGCCGTGCCAAAGGCGTCATTGACATAAATGTCGGCGAGTGCGGCAAGCGATTTCGAAAAAGCTTCGTCGTTCTTCTCTTCTTCTGCATGAAAGCGGAGATTTTCGAGAAGCACTACATCACCCGGACGCATGCCTTGAACAAGGTGCTCCACGTCGGGACCGACACAGTCTTTTGCGAACTGTACCGTTTTGTTTAACAGCCGCGAAAGCCGTGTCGCCACGGGCGCGAGACTGAACTTCGGATTGGGCTTTCCCTTGGGCCTGCCGAGATGCGAGGCAAGGATGATCCGGGCGCCGTGGTCCAAAGCGTAATTAATCGTGGGCAGCGTGGACCGGATGCGCGTATCGTCGGTGATATTGCCGTTTTCATCGAGCGGCACGTTGAAATCCGCACGTATGAATACACGCTTGTTCTGCAGATCGACTTTCTCGATAGTCTTTTTATCCATAGATCACCTCACAGGTCAGCCATGAGTCCCGAAGGATGGAAGTGCGATACGCTATCGTATGCCCCGAGATGCTCCGAGCAGCCCTTCCGGTTTTTTTCGCACTTCAATTACAATTTTTTTGCAACCATGATGGCAAGGTCGCGAAGCCGGTTCGAGTAGCCCCATTCGTTGTCATACCAGGAGATTACCTTCACCATTGTGCCCTCCATGACGCTCGTAAGCGCGGCGTCGATGATGGACGAGTGCGAATTTCCCTTGAAGTCGATGGAAACGAGCGGCGCCTCTTCGAACTGGAGGATGCCTTTCAATTTCCCATCCGCAGCGGTTTTGAGGGCTGCGTTGACCTCTTCTTTCGTGGTCTTCTTTGAAACCTCGAACACGACATCCACAACGGATACGTCCGGCGTCGGAACACGGAGCGACATACCGTCGAGCTTGCCCTTAAGCTCGGGCAGAACAAGCGAGACCGCCTTGGCCGCGCCGGTCGAAGTCGGAATGATGGACACGCAGGCCGCACGCGCCCTGCGCAGGTCTTTGTGTGGGAGATCGAGAAGCCGCTGGTCATTGGTATAGGAGTGAATCGTGTTCATCAGGCCGTGCACAATGCCGAAGTTTTCATGCACGACCTTGGTAAAAGGCGCAAGGCAGTTCGTCGTGCATGATGCATTTGAAATGATGTGGTGCTTCGACGGATCATAGGTATGCTCGTTTACGCCGATGACGAAGGTTGCATCCGGCTCCTTGGCCGGGGCGGAGATCAGCACTTTTTTCGCGCCAGCGGCAAGGTGCTTGCCCGCGTTCGCCTTGTCCAGGAACAGGCCGGTGCACTCCAGCGCTATATCCACCTTCATGTCCTTCCAGGGAAGTTCGGCAGGGTCTTTCTTCGCCGTGACCACGATGTCTTTCCCGTTTACGACGAGCTTCCCGTCTCCTGCCTTGATGTCGTGCGGAAATTCTCCGAATGTGGAGTCCCACTTGAGCAGGTGCGCAAGTGTCTTGGTGTCGGTGAGGTCGTTGAGCGCCACGATTTCGATGTCCTTGCTGTCCAGTGAAGCGCGGAAAACGTTCCTCCCGATGCGTCCGAATCCGTTGATTGCGACTTTCACAGCCATGGTAGCCTCCTTGGAATAGAGTTCAGAGTTCAAAGTACACAGTACAAAGTTATGCCTCCCCCTCTGTACTCTGTACTTAGTACTTCATTCGATTTTATGCATCACGAGCCCCGTCAGGAGCTTGGGATAGAAATAGGTCGCCTTCTGGGGCATGCGTTCGCCGGCAGCGGCGACGTTCTTCACTTCCTGCACCTTGGTCGGGTTCATGAAAAAGACAATTTGTGCGGCGCCGTTGTGAACACTCCTGTCCGCTTCCTCTGCCTCTTTCAAGTATTCGATATTCAGGCCGAGCTTGTGCGTATCCATGCGGACACCGAGAAGCTTATCGATGATGAGGTGATGAAGAATGGACACGTCAAGTCTGCGGTATGCCGGCGATTTATCCGGCAGCAGGACATCCATGTCCGCTTCGCTGCGCAGCGTCAGGAGATAGTAGCTGTGCTCGCCGCGGACCCGCATGCCGAATATATGTGCATGGTCGGCCCGGTGCACCATAGTATCCAGGACCGTGCGCAGGTCTTTTGGCTCGGAACGATCAGAAAAATCGATGCGCTCGATATTGAAAAACCTGTTTAGGTCGTTTTCGAACGCACGAGGATTAAAATCCTGCAAGTTGAACAGTGTCCGGTGGGCTGGCAGAATGGTAAGTCCCGGGTCCTCCATGCACGCCAGGAACATCGCCGTATAATTGCACCCATCCTCCTCAGAGAGTGACTGGGAGGAATTCCTGCGTTCATTGCGATAATTGATCGCCGTATCATAGCGGTGATGACCGTCCGCAATGAAGAGCTGCTTGTCCGACAGTTCCCGGGAGATGAAATCTTGCGCCTCTTTGTCTGTCAAGGTCCAGATCCGGTGCGTAACCCCGTCGTTGCTCCGGACTTCCATGGATGGGGCACCCTTTGCCCGGTTGAGAATGTCGAGAACGGCTCCCCGCGGATCCGAAAAAAGGGCAAAAATCTGGCTGAATGTAGCGCGGCACGCTCGCAGCAGGTTCAGCCGGTCTGTCTTCGGACCGGAGAGCGTTGTCTCATGCGGCCTGACGACCCCCGAATCATAATCCTCGATTCGGACGAGACCGACCAGCCCGCGCAGTTTCTTCGCGAGCGGGGCGGAATATTCCATTTCATAAATATAGAAGGACGGTTCCCCATCCTGCTGAAGGATCCCCTTTGCCAGCCAGTCGTTCAGGATTGCAGCAGAGCGGGTATAACGGTTGTCCGTGTCCGTATCCGCAGGGCTTTCCAGGCCAAATTCAAGCCGAACAACATTGAATTCGTTTTCCCGATAGAGTGCCTGCTGCGACTGAGGAGTGATGATGTCATAGGGCGGACAGACAAGCCCGGAGAGCCTGCCGGCTTTCTTCTGATTATAAAGGACCCCCCGGAAGGGGATGATTTTTGCCATCTCTTGTATTCCTCGAACGATTATCCGGGACGTGAAAAGAACTATTTTATATCACATGGCTTGTTTTCCTGTCAATATATATCATATTTCCCATGGTTTTTCCGGAATGAATATAGCCAATAATGCCTTGACCATGCAGTGTATTGCCGGTATAATCATAGAACTGAACTGTTCATGGGTTTTTCGGGGGAAGGCGAAGTGAACTCCCGTGGGGCAGTAAGCCTGCAAAAAACGATTTTATTTTCTGGATGGCGGTGTCATACGCTTGAACCACACTCATAAGACCGACAAGAGGATAATTTTGGGAAG
>Ga0187785_10000778_pt1 | contig 11433 bp, 10 predicted proteins | sample 0815_BV2_4_20_MG_FD_132466 | JGI IMG/M metagenome (GOLD analysis project Ga0187785, IMG submission 132466) | Tropical peat soil microbial communities from peatlands in Department of Meta, Colombia - 0815_BV2_4_20_MG | ecosystem: Environmental > Terrestrial > Soil > Wetlands > Peat | place...
AGATTCGAACTCCTGACCCCCAGATTCGTAGTCTGGTGCTCTATCCAGCTGAGCTACGGGCGCTTGATTCCGCTGCCGGAAACCGGACCACGGCACCGCGGGCATAGCTATCGCCTTGACCCGCCATTGGCAAGTGTCGGCGCCACCGGCGCTTACGCCGGTTGTGCGGCCCAGGCCAGCGCCTCGTTTTCAATACGGATTCGATAGACGAGCAACGCTGCATTGGCGACCGAGAAGACGAGCGCGAACAGCGGCAATCCGAGCGCCAGTGGAACGATGGCGATTTCCAATGCAACGATCAAATAATTCGGATGCTTGACCCAGCGATACGGCCCGCGCGCGACCGGAGCGGCGCCGCGCAGCACGATGACCCGGGTGGTCCATCGCCGGCCGAGACTCATGATCACCCAGAGGCGGCCGAATTGCAGAACGATAAAGAGCGCCAGCCAGTACAGATTGACTGGCCGGTCGTGACCGAATGCCCACAAACCCAGCAGCCACAACCCGTGCAGCACGATCATGAGTGGATAGTGCGTAGCCCCGAATTCGACGGCGCCTTTCGCGCGCAGACGCATGGTGTTCAATTGCGCGAAGGCAAGTTCGGCCAGTCTTTGCGCGACGAGGAACGCGACCAGCCACGCCCCCTCACCCATGCGCCGTCTCTAGCGCGAGAAAGTTCGCGGTGAACCCGGGGCCGAGCGCCGAAAGCATGGCGGACCCACGCAAACCGCGCCGAAGCGCGCGCTCCATGACGAACAGCACGGTCGGTGCCGACATGTTGCCGTAACCGCGCAGCACCTCGCGCTCATCGCGCAGCGTGCCTTTTTGCAGACCGAGCGCAACCTCTATCGCGTCCAGCACTCGCGCGCCTCCGGGATGACAGATGAGCTGCGGTGCCTGCAGTTGCGCGGCTTTTATGAAGCGGCGCACCGGTGCGGCCATTTTCTCCTCGACAAAGCGCGGCAGCGAACGCGAGAGCACCACGCGGAAGCCGACGGGATCGATCATCCAACCCATGATATCGAGCGTACGCGGCCAGGTGTGTTCGGCGGCAGCGCCCACGCGCAACGCGCCTGCGGCAGGCCCGGCGCGCAGCACAGCCGCGGCGGCACCGTCTCCGAACAGCGCCGATGAAATCACATCGGCTTTGGACCCTCGATCGATCCGGCAGGCGAGCGTGCACAGCTCGATCACCACCACGAGGACAACTTCGCCCGGCTCTGCGCGCGCGAGCCGGGCGCCGAGTGCGAGGCCCGAGACACCGCCGGCACAGCCGCGGCCAAACACCGGAACACGCATCACGGAGGGCCGGAATCCCATTTCCGGACCGACGCGTGCCTCAATGCTGGGTGTGGCGATGCCGGTTGAAGACACTGTCACGACCACGTCGACGTCGCCTGCCGAAATGTTTGCACGTTCGAGCGCTGCGCGCGCCGCTCGAATGAATAATTCGCTTGCACTCTCGAGGTATACTTTGGTGCGCTCCGCCAGGTCATGCGGCGCGCTCAACCATTCCAGCGGGCGCGCAGAATAGCGACGCTCGATGCCGGCATTGACGAACACGTCGGCCAGCTTGGGGTAGCGGGCAAACGTCCGCGCGTAGACGTGGCGCGCAGCTTCCGTGACTGCCCGCTGCTCGATCGCGTGTGGCGGCACCGCGGTCGCGACCGCGAGCACGTTAACCGGCGGCACCATGCCTATATCCTTTGTGTAAAAACGAACGAGGCGCCCTTATGCGAAGAACACCGCAGGTTGTATCCTCTTCCCGCGGTCAGGCGTGGGCGCGTTCACCTCGTCGTGTACTCAGATCGACCGCGCGATCCGGGATCGTAATGCTGAATGTGGCGCCAATGGTTCCGGGCACGAGGCGGATTTCGCCGCCATGCGCGCGCACCAGTTCCGCGGCAATCGCCAGACCAAGCCCCGTCCCGCCCGCGCGGGCAGAGCCCTGAAAAGCCTGGAACATGTGGGTACGCGCCTTCTCCGGTACGCCGGGCCCGGTATCGGATATCTCGATGATCACGACGCTGCCTTCACGCCGCCCGGTTATACGAATCTGATCGCGTGCGGGATCGCGCTTGCCGCGCGCCTCCAAAGCCTGCGCCGCGTTTCGCGTAACGTTGACGAGGACACGAAACAACTGATCGTGATCGGCCTCAACCGTGAGATCGCGCTCCACCGCCACGATCCATCGGATCGGAACGTCAAGACCGAGACCAAGGGCTTCGTGCACTTCCTCGATCAGCGGCTCGACCTCGACCGTCTTTCGGTCGGGTGGCGACTCCTGCGCGCCGCCATAGGAAAGTGTCGATTGACAGAAAGCAATCGCGCGCTCGAGCGTGCGCATCAGCTTGGGCGCAAAGCGTTGCACCTTGGGATCCGGCGAGGTCGAAAGCTGATCGGAAAATAGCTGCGCCGAGGCCAACAGGTTACGCAGATCGTGATTGATTTTCGACACTGCGAGACCAAGAGCCGCCAAGCGGCTCTGCTGGTGCAACATCGAGGCAAGTTCGCGCTGCATAGCCCCGAGTTCTTCTTCGGCTGTGCCGATTTCATCCTGCCTGCCGCTTTCGGAGATGATGCGCGACGGATTTTCGGGATCGGCGCGGAAAGCGACCATATTGGTGGTGATACGCCACATCGGCAGCACCATCAGGTAATGCAGGGCGAAGAACACCAACATGGCGGTGATGCAGGAAATCGCCAGCGACAGCATCAGGATGTTTACGGAAAACGTCCACATCGCCTTGCAGAGCGGACTTTCATCGAGAATGACTTCGAGAAAGTCGCCGCCCATCGGCGCCGCTCCCACCACGCGTATCACGTCGCCCGGCTTGCATGTGAGCAGGGTCTCGAACGCGTCGAAGATCGACTGCCACCAGGAGAACTGCCGCATATCGATGTCTTGCGTGAGCCCGGTCGGCATATTGGAGGCGGCGAGCAAGCGGCGCTGATTGCCCATCTTCATTGCGACTGCGCGCGCGCCAATACTTTTCAGGATCTGGTTGGCAAGGCTTTCTGGCACCATTCCACTCGGCGTCGCATCGAGCACGAACGCCGCGGTATGTGCCGCAGCCAGTCGATCGCTCAGCCAGTTCAGGCGGAAATTCGCAACCGAAGGCACGTAAATCAAAATTTCCGCCACCATCACGAACAGAATGGTGAGCAACAGCAATTTGCCGGAAAGGCCAACGCGCCACGTTCGCGCTGGCCGCGCCTCCACCCCGGTTACGTTTCCTGTTTCGTTTACGGTTTCCAAAATCGCCTCAGCCGAATTTTCGCATCCAGCCGATGATGCGCCGCACCCAGGTATTGGTCAAACGAGGTATGAAAAAATCGATGGCTGCACGTTTTCCCAGCTCCGAAAACGTCGGATATGGCAGTACGAGCTCGGTAAGAGCCCGGATGTTCAAGCCTTGCGCAATTGCCAGCGTCCACATTGCTATCAACTCGCCTGCCTGCGCGCCGACGATCGATACACCCACTATCTTACCTTTACCCGTTGTGATGACTTTAATATGACCGCGCGTTTCGCGCTCGATATGCGCGCGGTCATTGTCATTGTAGGGCCAACGCGTGACATGAATCTTAATGCCGCGTGCACGCGCCTGCGCTTCAGTCAGGCCGGCATGCGCGAGTTCCGGTTCGGTGAACGTCGCCCAGGGAATGGCGCTGTGGTTCACCCGCACCGGGTAGCGAAACAGCGCGTTTTGAACGACCAGACGAGCGTGGTAGTTGGCCGCATGCGTGAGTGGTGAATGCCCGGCCGCGCAATCCCCGATCGCGTACACCCGCCCGTTGCTGGTTTTTAGCTTTCTGTTCACGATAATTCCGGCGCGGTCGTGACGGATTCCTGCGGCTTCGAGATCGAGACCGTCGATCATCGGCCGCCGGCCGGCAGCGATCAGCAGATGGCTGCCGGTAATGGTCTGCTCGGCATCGGCTGTTTCGATTGTCGCCGTTACCGCGCCGCCGGCGTGAGCGATCCCGATCACCTTCACGCCGCTACGGATAATCACGCCCTCACGCTCGAGGCGATCGAGTACAATGGCGGCGCATTCCGGGTCGTCATGGGCGAGCGGCGTCGCACCCTCAAGCACAGTGACCGAACTTCCCAGACGGCGAAAGGCTTGCGCCATTTCGAGGCCGACAGACCCTGCACCGATAATAATGAGATGCTCCGGCCTCTCCTTGAGCTCGAAAATATTCTCGTTGGTCAAGTAGGGTCCGCTGTCGAGTCCGGGAATTGGCGGTATCGCAGGCGCTGATCCGGTGGCGATCACGAAGCGCCGCGCGCGGATTTCAATATCGCCGGCCGTAACGCTTCCGCGGTCCTTGAATTTCGCCTGCGCGCCGATGACCCGCACGCCGAGGCCTGCGAAGCGCTCGGCAGAATCCGCCGGCGCAATGGCTGCAATGACCCCATGCACGTGATCGTGCACTTTGGCAAAATTCACCCTGACATTTTGTGTCTCGAGCCCGAATTCGCCGGCGCTGCGGATGGCCTCGGCGCGTTTGGCCGCTGCCAGCAAGGCTTTGGATGGAACGGAGCCAGTTATCAGAGAGTCACCCCCCATCGCGCGGCGTTCAATGAGCACCGTTGGCACACCAAAGCCTGCCGCCGCGGCGGCCACCGACAGTCCGCCGGGCCCGGCGCCGATCACGCAGATGTCGGGTGTCAGCGTTTGCGGTGAACTTGCGGACATTGGCGCTTTATACACGAGCCTTTGTCCGGAACGGGCGATCTTCACCGGCTTGTGAGGCTTTTTGGGGCCGGACTCCTCTTGGCAGGTGGTCGCATTGACGGGTCAAAGCCCCTCCCTTATAAGCCGCGCAAATTCGAGTGCCGGCCCGAAAGAATTCGGGATTCGATGGCGTTTCGAGGACGGCGTCCTCTTGTCCTCACGGCGCGACCAGCGGAGAACCTGAAACGTGAAGCGGACCTATCAACCGAGCAAACTTGTACGCAAGCGCCGTCACGGTTTCCGCGCGCGCATGTCAACCAAAGGCGGGCGCAAAGTTCTGTCGGCACGCCGCGGACGCGGACGCAAGCGGCTGTCCGCTTGACGGCGCAAAAACGCCCCGCGCATTGCTTCCATGGAACGATTGAGGCAACGGGCGGATTTTCTGGCCGCGGCATCCGGGATCAAGGTCCCGGCCGCGGCGTTCGTGCTGCAGGCACGCAGGCGTCGCGATGAGGGGCCAGCACGGTTTGGTTTTACCGTGTCAAAGAAGGTCGGAAATGCGGTTGAGCGTAATCGGGTCCGCCGCCGCCTGCGGGAAATTGTTCGGCTCTCGGCCGCAGACCGGCTTCGCGCCGGACATGATTACGTGCTTGTCGGACGGCGCGCGGCGCTCAATCTGCCGTTTGCCCGGATGGCACAGGACTTCGAAGGGGCGTTGCGGCGAGCGCATGCGCGGCGCAACGACAATATGGAATCGCAATGACTGACAATAAGAACACCATCCTCGCCATCGTACTGTCGGCGCTGGTGCTTCTCGGTTGGCAATATTTCTTCGCCGTCCCGCAGGAAAAGGCGCGGCAGGAGCAATTGCAGGCCCAGCAGCAGAAACAGAATGTGCCTGCGCCCGCCCAAACCGGGCAGCCGGCACAAGCGCCCGGGCAATCCGCAGCGCCGCAAGTGCCGGGACAGGCAGGCGCTCCGGCAGCCACCAACACGGTCGACCGCGCTGCGGCTCTGGCGGGTTCACCGCGCGTGTCGATCGCGACCGCCAGTGTGCAAGGTTCGATCGCGCTCAAGGGCGGGCGTATCGACGACCTGGCGCTGGTGAAGTTTCGTGAGACGGTAGATCCGAAATCTCCGCCAATCATCCTCCTCTCGCCGTCGGGGACCGCTGATCCCTTTTACGCCGAATTCGGCTGGACCGGCACCGCCGGCGATAACGTGAAGCTCCCGACATCGGAGACCGTGTGGAGACAGGCGGGCTCCGGCGCGCTCAGCGTCACGCATTCGGTCACGCTCACCTATGACAACGGCGAAGGGCTGGAATTCCGCCGCACCATCGCCCTCGACGACAAATATCTGTTCACGATCAAGGACGAGGTCACGAACAAGAGCGCGAACCCGGTCTCTCTTTTTCCTTATGCGCTGATTTCACGTCACGGCACGCCGCAGACCGCCGGGTACTACATCCTGCATGAAGGTTTGATCGGGGTGCTCGGCGAATCCGGATTGCAGGAATACACGTACAAGAGCATCGCCGAAAAAAAGGTCGTCAATTTTGACGTGACCAATGGCTGGCTCGGCATCACCGACAAATATTGGGCTGCAACGCTGTTGCCCGACACGACTGCGCGCCTCAAGGCGCGCTTTTCAACCGGCACACTTGGCAACCTGCCGACCTACCAGACCGACTATCTGCTCGATGCGCAGACGGTCGCCCCGGGCGCGACCACTTCGGTCAATGCGCGGCTGTTTGCCGGCGCGAAAGAGGTGGCAGTCGTCAACGACTACGACAAGCAGCTCAAGCTCAACCGTTTCGATCTTCTGATTGACTGGGGCTGGTTTTACTTCATTACCAAGCCGTTGTTCATCGCGATTGACTATCTCTACCGCCTGGTCGGAAATTTCGGCCTCGCGATCCTCATCGTGACTGTGCTGATCAAGATCGCTTTCTTCCCGTTGGCCAACAAATCCTACGCCTCGATGGCGAAGATGAAGGCGGTGCAGCCGCAGATGACCGCGCTGCGCGAGCGCTACGCCGATGACAAGGCCAGGCAGCAGCAAGAATTGATGCAGCTCTACAAGAGGGAAAAGATCAATCCGCTCGCCGGCTGCCTGCCTATCGCGATCCAGATCCCCGTATTCTTCTCGCTCTACAAAGTGCTGTTCGTCACCATCGAGATGCGGCACGCGCCCTTCTTCGGGTGGATCCATGATTTGTCCGCGCACGATCCGACCAACATCTTCAACCTGTTCGGATTGATTCCGTTTGACCCGACGGTGTTGCCGGTGATCGGCTCATTCCTGCATCTCGGCGCCTGGCCGCTGATCATGGGGGTGACGATGTGGTTTCAGATGAAGCTCAACCCGGCGCCGCCCGATCCGACGCAGCAGATGATCTTCAACTGGATGCCGATCATCTTCACTTTCATGCTGGCAAACTTCCCGGCCGGACTCGTGGTCTACTGGGCGTGGAATAACTCGCTTTCCGTGCTGCAGCAGAGCGTGATCATGCGCAAGCACGGCGCCAAGATCGAATTGTTCGACAACATCAAGGCGTTGTTCGTCAGGAAGAAAACCGAATCCTGAGAGCGATCGCCGGCTGCAAGCCGCGCATATGGGCACCGGGGACTTCACCCGCGCTGAAATCGAGGCTGGCCGGCGTCTCTTCGCCGGGGACTGGCGATTCGTCGCCGCCGCAGGCACGCCTGCGTCATTGCCGCCGATGCGCGGCATCGAGATCGCCTTTGCCGGCCGTTCCAATGTCGGCAAATCGAGCCTGATCAACGCCCTCACCGGCCGCAAAAGTCTCGCGCGCATCTCGCGCACGCCAGGCCGCACGCAGGAACTTGTCTTCTTTGCCGGCGATGAAGCTCTCAACGTCGTGGACATGCCCGGCTACGGGTATGCGGCCGCGGCGAAATCCAAGATCGCGGCCTGGACGGCGCTGATCGATGCGTTTCTGCGCGGCCGCAGCAACCTTGCGCGCGTATACGTTCTGGTGGACGCGCGCCACGGTCTCAAATCAGCCGACGATCCCGCGCTTGATACACTTGGCCAGGCGGCCGTCAGTCATCAGATTGTCCTGACCAAATGCGACGAGCTGAAGCCGTCGGAGGTAAAAACCCGCACCGCTGAGGTGGAAGCGGCGCTCTCCAGGCGTTCCGCTGCTTTTCCGACTGTCCTGACGACCTCATCTCGCGAAGGCACCGGAATCCCTGAATTGCGTGCAGCAATAGCAAGGTTATTGGCGGAAAGGGGCCGCTGACGCATTGTCGGACAGCCGTTACTTCGGCTAGAAACCCCGCGATGAGCAAAGCCCCCAAGATCGACCCGCAAGAGCAGGCCCGCATCCTGTCCGAGGCGCTGCCGCACATGCAGCGCTACGACGAGGAAATCGTCGTGGTGAAATACGGCGGGCATGCCATGGGCCAGGAGCAGATGGCGCGCGACTTTGCCCGCGACATCGTCCTGCTTGAGCAGACCGCGATCAATCCAGTGGTTGTGCACGGCGGCGGGCCGCAGATCGAGGCCATGCTCAACAGGCTCGGCATCAAATCCGAATTCGCCGCCGGATTGCGGATTACCGACGCCAAGACCGTCGATATCGTGGAGATGGTGCTGGCCGGCTCGATCAACAAGCAGATCGTCGGCTACATCAATGCCGCCGGCGGCAAGGCGATTGGACTGTGCGGCAAGGACGGCAACATGGTGCAGGCGCGCAAGGTCAGCCGTACGGTTGTCGATCCCGGTTCCAACATCGAAAAGGTCATCGACCTCGGGTTTGTCGGTGAGCCGGAAAAAGTCGATCTCACCATGCTCAATCAGGTGATCGGCCGCGAAATGATTCCGGTGCTGGCGCCGGTGGCAACCTCCGCCAATGGCGGCACATTCAACGTCAACGCCGACACCTTTGCGGGAGCAATCGCCGGCGCGCTCAAGGCCAAGCGGCTATTGCTGCTGACCGACGTAACCGGTGTCCTCGACAAGTCGAAAAACCTGATCGCGGAACTGTCCGTGGCCGAGGCGCGCAAGCTGATCGCCGATGGCACTATTTCCGGCGGCATGATCCCCAAGGTGGAAACCTGCATCTACGCGCTCGACCAGGGCGTGGAAGGCGTCGTCATCATGGACGGCAAGGTGCCCCACGCTGTGTTGCTGGAACTGCTGACCGACCATGGCGTCGGCACGCTGATGCACCGGTAGTTGCGCTGCGATCTGCTCATTCCCCGCGCAAGCGGAAATCCAGAAAAGATCAACTTGGAGACGCCAGATATGCCCTGGACCCCCGCTTTCGCGGGGGTGAGCGGGAATTTGTGCGCACTAGGAGCTCACCCGCTCATTCCCGCGCAAGCGGGAATCCAAAGACCAGAATCCTGCGGTGAGATGGCGATTCCGCGTCCAGTGGATGCGCACTAGCATCACTACATGATTCGCCAATTCGTCCTCACAGCTGCCACGGCAGTCGTCCTGCTGGTTACGCCGGCGCGCGCCGAGCTCTCGCTGTGCAATCGCACCAGTTACCGCATGGACGCCGCGATCGGCCTCGAAAAGCGCGCCAATGTCGCGACGCGCGGCTGGTTTCGCCTCGATCCCGGCCAATGCAGGCAGGTCGTGGACGGGCCGCTCGACGTCGACATGGTCTATCTGCACGCGCGCGTGCCGGCGGTCTATGGCACAGCGCCGCTGCCGCAAAACGGCCAGGCGGACTTCTGCATTCGTGACGGCGATTTCGACATCGCCGATGCGCGAGGATGCCCTGCAAGCCAGCAGGCCCATTTCAGCGCAGCCAAGCCGTCCGACTCTCCGAAAGGACCTGTCGTCAATCTGGCGGAAGAATCTGACTATGATGATGTGCAGGCGCGCCTTGCCGGCATCCAGCGGCTGCTGGTAATCGCCGGCTACGACGCCTATCCCATTGACGGCGTACAGGGCGCCAAAACACAGGCCGCGGTCGCCAGGTTCCTGAATGACCGCAAGCTTGCCGCCGATGCTGTCGCGGCGCCAAATTTTTTCGACACCTTGATCGCTGCCGCGCTCAAGCCGGAGGGTGCCGGCTTCGCGTGGTGTAACGACACAAAGTATGCGGTGATGGCTTCGCTTGGTATTGTCGAAATGGGTGCGATCGTTACCCGCGGCTGGTATCGGGTGGAGGCCGGCCAGTGCCTGCGGCCGGATTTGCGCAACGATCCGCACCGGCTCTACAGCTATGCCGAGGCGGTTGATGGCAATGGCCGCACGATCAAGCGCGGTGACACACCGCTCGCCTGGGGTGGCACGGTTGCGCTATGCACGCGTGATGGCCGTTTCGAGTTGGCTGACCAAAAGGATTGCGCGGCACGCGGTCTGAATACGGCCGGCTTTGCTGTCATCGATCTGGGCAGCCAACCGGCAACGACCGTGCGCTTCAAGGAACCATAATCTCGTGCCGACAGCCTCCCGTTCCGCGTCGCGTGGTTTCGGCCAGGTCGAGACCTGGGTTTTCGATCTCGACAACACGCTCTATCCGCATCACCTCAAGCTTTGGCAGCAGGTCGACGAGCGCATACGGGCCTATGTCTCTGACTTTCTGAAGGTCTCGAGGGATGAAGCCCTGCGCCTGCAGAAGGATTATTACAAGCGCTATGGCACCACGATGCGCGGAATGATGACCGAGCACGGGATGAAGCCGGACAACTATCTCGAATTCGTGCACCAGATCGATCATTCGCCGCTCACGCCCGACCCGGCGCTCGGCGCCGCACTGGAGAAACTTCCTGGCCGGAAGCTCATCCTGACGAACGGGACCCGCAAACATGCCGACGCGGTCATGCAGAAGCTCGAGATCCATCGGCATTTCGAAGACGTCTTCGATATCGCTGCCGCCAACCTCGACCCGAAGCCGTTGCCGCAGGTGTATCAGCGCTTTCTGGTTCGGCACGGTGTCGATGCCACGAAAGCAGCCATGTTTGAGGATCTCGCACGCAACCTCGAAACGCCACATGCGCTCGGCATGACCACCGTGCTGGTCGTACCCGAACGGCAGCGCGAGGTGTTCCGCGAAGCCTGGGAGCTGGAAGGGCGCGATGCGCGCTATGTCGATCATCTCACCGATGATCTCGCGGGATTTCTCGAAAAGATTGTGCGGCGCTGACTATGCCGCCGGAATGACTTGCTGCACCAGAATGGCAAGCCCGATGCCGGCAATCCCGGCGCCGACAAGGCGCAGCGGCGAGAGATCCGGTGACCGTTGCGCGAAGCTGCGTGCGATCTTTACCGCGCCGAGTGCAACCGCGCTTTGAATGACCGCAAGGCCCAGTAAATACGCGTAGAGCGGTGTCGGCTCAGCGCCGTATATCGATTCGCCGAGCGCATAACCGTGAATGACGCCAACCAACGCAAACAGGACGAGCGCAGTGCCCGCCTGCATCTGACGGTGGGCAAGCATCAGCGCGCCGAGCGCGATCACCGAAAGCGCGACCAGAATTTCGGCGCCCGGCACCGCCGCGCCGCGCAAGTGCAGCGCAACGCCTGCGATCAATGCCACCACGAACACAACGGCAGGCGGGTACGCTGCCCGATGCGCGGCGGCGAGGCAGCCGACCGCCACAACAGCGGCGAAGTGGTCGAGGCCGATCACCGGATGGCCGAGCCCCGAGAGAATACCTTCTCCGAACGTCGCCGGCGTGCGGCCACCCATCAGGTGATGCGCGAAGGCCGGCACACTGGTGAAGGCAAGCACGATCAGGCTCAGACTCAAGCGTCGAAA
>Ga0187785_10000779_pt1 | contig 11430 bp, 11 predicted proteins | sample 0815_BV2_4_20_MG_FD_132466 | JGI IMG/M metagenome (GOLD analysis project Ga0187785, IMG submission 132466) | Tropical peat soil microbial communities from peatlands in Department of Meta, Colombia - 0815_BV2_4_20_MG | ecosystem: Environmental > Terrestrial > Soil > Wetlands > Peat | place...
GAACGTTATGCCGACAAGCCAGAGCCCGGCGCCAAGGCGCGCTATTCGCCGCGCATCGAGAAGCTGTGGGCAGCCTGCACCAAGAAGGAGAAGAAGACCGGCGATCCCTGCGTGGATTTCGACATCTGGGTCAACGCCCAGGACTGGGAGATCAAGAATCTCAAGGTCGAGCCTCTCAAGAGCGACGACCAAACGGCGGGGGTCTTGGCGAGCTTCGACAATTTCGAGCGCCATGAGGACATCAACTTCCGCCTCATCAAGGACAAGAAGGGCTGGATGGTGGACGACATCTCGACCGGTTGCGGCACGCTCACGGACGTGCTCCAGGGCAAGCCATCCACGTGCGATTGAAATGAGGGCTCCCGTCGAGCTCGCCGCGATCGCGCTGCTGTTGCTGGTCGCAGTGCCACACGCGGCACTCGCCAAGACGCAGAGCGTGGTCGCCTATGTCTTGTCGCTCTACGATCCTGACGCGCTCGGCGGAACCGCTCGCTACACGCCGCGCACGCAGCACCTATGGGACGAGTGCTTCCGCATCGCCAAGAAGAACGGCGACGCCTGCATGGACTTTTCCATGATCGTCATGGGCAACGATTTCGATCTCAGCGACGTCACGGCGGTGCTGATCAAGGGCGGCGACAGAAGCGCGGTGGTCGACGCCAGGTTCAAGAATTTCGGCAAGATCACTTTCGTCACCTACGAGCTCGTCCGCGACAGAAACGGCTGGATGATCGATGAGATGCGCTCCGGCTGCTATCTGCTCACCGAGGCCCTCCAGCAAAAGGCGAAGTGCTGACGGCCATCGCGCGCTCAAGCAGCGACTTCCCTCCTGCTGAGACTCAGTATACCTACTGCTTGAGTAGGTCTGATCGGAGTTGAGTGTTGTCCGGATTCAACGCAACCGCTTATTCGAGCGACGTCGAAGACATGAAGGCAATCGCGCATCTGCCAGGTCTCGACATCGAGATCCTCCACCGCCCGTCGCCAGATGGACGGGGCGAGCAGATCGCGATCACGCTCACGGCTATTCCGTCCTTTGAGGCCTTCGCCAAAACCTTCGAAATGCTCAATCCCTTAGCGTTCTGGGCCGAGACCATGCGGCTTGCCTGGGCTCCTTGGCTCGACATGACGCGCGCGACGACGACGCCCGCTTCATTGCCGAGGCTCGGCTCGGGACATCCGCCCTATCGTTCAGATCGCGGCTAGCGAACGGTCTCGCCGCGTGGTCAGGTGCGGCGCTTGCCGCCGGCGACATCCTTACGCAGCGACGCAATCTCGGCCCTCAGCGCCTTGATCTCGGCGGCCAAGGGCGCCGTCTCCTCGTGCATAATCTTGCGCTCGGCCTTGCCCGCCTCGGCGTGCTCCTCGCCGATGGCGTTGACGATGATGCCGATGATGAGATTGAGCACGGTGAAGGTGGTCACCACGATGAAGGAGATGAAGAAGATCCAGGCGTAAGGATGTTTGACCAGGATCGGCTTGACCACATCGTCGACCCAGCCTTCGAGCGTCATTACCGTGAACAGCGTGAACAGCGAGCGCGGAAGCGTGCCGAATTGCTCCGGGAAATCGGCGCCGTAAAGGTTCACCGCCATTACCGCCGCCACGTAGAAGACGAGGCAAATCAAGAGCAGAATCGAACCCATGCCGGGGAGCGCCCTGATCAGGCCGCCGACCACGCGCTGCAGCGCCGGCACCGCGGTGATGAGCCTGAGCAGGCGCAATACCCGGAGCGCGCGAAGCACCGAGAAGGCCGCCGTCGCCGGCGCGACCGCGACGCCGACCACCACCGCATCGAAGATGTTCCAGCCGTCGCTGAAGAACGCGGCGCGCTGCACGATGAGCCGCGCCAGGATCTCGACCACGAAGATGGCAATGGCGATGCGGTCTATCGTGATGAGGAGCGGACCGTAGCGTTCCATCGCGCCGCCGCTCGTCTCGAGCCCGAGCGTAACGGCATTGACCAGGATGAGCGCCATGATGACGCGCTCGGTCAGCGGATTCTCGTCGAGCTTGCGTAGCCACTCCATTGGTACACGCTCCCCCTCACCGCCATTTTAGCGTCAAGGCCCGGAAAACAGGAAGCCCGCCGCGCGCGAAGCACGGCGGGCCTGGCTGTCGCTGAGCTAAGCGGGGGGAGGACTTAGCTCGGCAGCAGCACGGTGTCGATGACGTGGATCACGCCGTTCGACTGCATCACGTTCTTGATGGTGATCTTGGCGGCGTCGCCCTTGGCGTCCCACACCCAGATGGCGCCGTCCTTCATCTCGAAGGTGAGCTCGGCGCCTTCCACGGTCTTGAGGGTAGCCTTGCCGCCGCCCTTCTCGATCATCTCCATCAGGTCCTTGGCGGTGATACGGCCCGGCACGACGTGATAGGTGAGCACCTGGGTGAGCTGGCCCTTGTTCTCGGGCTTGAGCAGCGTATCGACCGTGCCGGCGGGAAGCTTGGCGAACGCGTCGTTGGTCGGCGCGAATACGGTGAAGGGACCTTTGCCCTCGAGCGTATCGACGAGACCGGCCGCCTTGACCGCCGCCACCAGTGTCGTGTGGTCCTTGGAGTTGACCGCATTCTGGATGATGTTCTTCGAGGGATACATCGGGGCGCCGCCGACCATCACCGTCGTCTCCTTGGCGAAGGTGGGAACGGCGGAAAGAGCGGCGAAAGCAAGACCGGCAGCCGCGGCGCCGGCAATAGCGAACTTCACGAACTTCATATCAACCTCCTGTTTGCCTGTTGTCCCGTTCAAGGGTACGGGCTGAGCTACGGGAGGCGTCCGCGCGCGGATGCAGCGATGCGCCATGACGTTTTCGTGATCTCGCTTCGGCGAAGATTTCAGTTCGACCGCTAACGCGAAGGCCGGCCCTGTGCATCGGCAAGCCTGAGAGCGACGCGGTATCGCGCTTGGGTATTGCTCGCGCGCGTAGCTTGATTGCAACAACGCACAGGTGGAGACTGAGACTTCAAAATCACAATCTGGAGGACGCCCATGCGTGCGGTTGAGATTTCTTCAACGGAAGGACAGCCCGGTCGGACGAAGCTCGGTCAGGCAGGCGCTATCACCGCACTCGCGGGGAGCGTCGCGGTAACGGCGCTGTTCGCCTTGATGAGTCCCGGTCAAGCGCAAGCCCAGGACAAGCGGCCCAACATCGTCATGCTGATGACCGATGACACCGGCTGGAGCGATTTCGGCGCTTACGGCGGAGGAACGGCTCTCGGCCATCCCACGCCGAACGTCGATCGCATGGCTCAAGAGGGCGCGACCTTCACCAATTGGTACGGCCAAGCGAGCTGCACGGCGGGGCGCGCCTCCTTCATCACCGGCCGCATTCCGATCCGCTCGGCGCTCTCGATCGTGGTTGCTCCAGGCGACAAGAACTATCTCCGCAAGGAAACGCCGACCATCGCGGAGTTCTTTCAGAAGAACGGCTACGCCACCTATTTCTCGGGCAAGTGGCATCTCGGCGACATCCCGGATTCCTATCCAACCGAGCACGGCTTCGACGAGATGAAGCATTTCGCCGCCTACTATGCCGGCGTCTACGCTTACGACGACACCTCGAAATTTTTTCATCCGTGGTTCCCCTCCTACAATCCGGAATTCGCAAAGGCATACGAGAGCGATGCGAATCTCGGTGAATGGGAAGAAGTGGCCGGCCAACCCGCCAAGAGGGTCGGCACCATCGATTACGATTCGCTCGCGACCTTCGACATCCGGCAGACCGATTCGGCGGTCGACTACATCAAGGAGCACGCCAAGAGCGACAAGCCGTTCTTCATGGATGTCAATTTCATCAAGATGCACAACCCGACCAACGCCGCGCCCGAGTTCAAGGGAAAGTCGCATCTCGGCGATTATTCGGACTCCATCATGGAACTCGACGCCGATATCGGCCGCATCATGGACGCCATTCGTGCCGAGGCGCCCGACACCATCGTCATCGTGACGGCCGACAACGGCGCCTGGCTCGACGCCTATCCCGACGCCGGCACCACGCCGTTCCGCGGCGAAAAGGGCTCCGCCTTCGAGGGAGCCTGGCGCGTCCCGGCCATCATGTGGTGGCCAGGTCACGTTCAGGCAGGCGCCCGCTACGACGAGATGATGTCGCATATCGACTGCTGGGCGACGCTTGCCGCCATGGTCGGGCTCACGCCTCCGCCGCACGATTGGGTCGGCAATGACGGCAAGCCGATCTACTTCGACAGTATCGACAACAGCGCCTACGTCCTGGGCAAAGCGCCGCATTCGGCGCGCACCACTTGGATTTATATCGACGGCGAGACGTTCAACGGTGCCCGTGCCGATATTGGCGGGGATCCGAACGAGCCCTGGGTGCATATGGCGTGGAAATATATCAGCACGGCGAAAGACTCTTGGCTCGGTCCGGTGACAGACCTCGGGGCCATCGGCGCTCTCTACAACCTCACCATGGACCCTTACGAGAAATACGACATGATCTTCAACGGGGCCGCGCCGATGCGCGTGATGACAAGCTCGCCCGGTCGATATGCCGGCGAAGACAATGGCTGGGTGCTGGCGCTGATCTCCCCGGTCATCGTCGATTTCGACAAATCGATCATCAAATACCCGAGCATCAAACGATTCCCGGGGGGAGCGTCGACCGACCTCACGCCGGATCTTCAGCACCCGGAAAACCCATTACCCTTGCTGAAGGACCAAGGTGCTCAGCCGCAGCCGGTCGGCGGTGGCGGCGGTTAGGCGAGGAATTGAGGGGGCGTGCTGGTCGCGCGCCCCCTTTCGCAAGGCTTCACTCGGCCAGCCGAACCTGCCGCTCGCGATCAAAGAATCTGTGTGCAGAGTCTCGATAGCTCAATCAGACATTGTGAAACGGCGTAACATTTTGCCGCGCATTTGGGTACAGGGGGGACGTGCCCATGCTCACATGCCTCAGGCGCGGAACTCTGCTGCTCGCCAGTTTTGTCCTGCTGGCGATAGGACTTGCCGAGGAGGCTCTCGCCCAGAGCGACCTCCCTCTGCCGCCCGGCGAGATCATTGGCGGACCTGTCTTCCGGCGTAACGGCACGTTCGTGCCGGAGATCGACACCGGCGCCGACGCCAATAGCTATCTGAATATCGGGCCGCCAACCGAGCCCTTCACGCCGTCGGCTGAGGCCAACGTCGTTCGCACCTCGGTCCCGACGCAATATGTGCGCGCTTACACCGATGGCGTGACGAGCCCGATCGGCAGCTTCCTAGCTGGATCGAACGCGATCAGAGGGTTGAATGCCGAGCAGATCCGCGACGTTCTTGCGCTCCCCTATCTCCCCGACTCGCTCACCATCGTTCAGGTCCCGGTGGGAACGTGCATGATCGTAGGACAGGCGGCGCCGATCCTCGGCAATTTTCCCGCAAACCCGCCCAACATTCCGACCGCGGGCCCGTGGGGAAAGGGCGGCGTGCAGCAAGAGCGGCTGATCGGCATCAGCTCCGAGCCAGGCTGCGCCAATCCGCAATTCGTCCCCGTCGAGAACTACATTAATCTGCAGCCGATCGGCGACGCGGCGCTGTCCTACCGGCCGCGCGCCGGCGCCGGCAACACGCTTGCCGTGGCGCGCGCTCTCGACGCTGGTCCCTACCCCGAACTCTACACCGATATGGACTCGATCTATAACGGCCTCGATCTCATCAATATCAGTGACGGAAGCACGCTGCGGAAAGCGCTGACGCAGCTCGGCGGGGAGCCTTATGCCGACATCCCGACCGTCGAGACGCAATCCGCGCGCATGTTCCTCGACACGGTGCATGACGAGCTAAGACTCGACCGCGCCGATAGGAACGCCCGCGAAGCGCCGGTGCGACCATGGCTGACTGGCTTCGGCGGTGCCGGCGGACTCGACGAGAGCGGCGATCTGCATGGAATGGATTACCAGATCGCAGGCGTGGCGGGCGGAATCGACCGTTGGTTTGGGCCGTCATTCCTCGCCGGCTTTGCCGTCGGCTATGCGCGAAGCGACTTCGACGCGAACAAAATCTCGGGGAACGGCAATAGCAATACAATCTCCGGCGCCGTCTATGCGACCTATGCGCCGGGGCGATGGTATGTCGACGGCGCGATCGGGTTCGGTCACAGCGACGGCTCGCTTGATCGCAGCATCGTCTTCCCCGGTGTCGCGCGGCAAGCAAAAGGCGAACCGACGGCGAACGCGTTCCTGTCCAATGCCGAGACCGGCTATTCGTTTGCGCTCGGCCGCACTATGCAGCTCACACCGATCGCGGCGCTGCAGGGAATCGTGATCGACGAGGATAGCTTCGCCGAAAGCGGAGCCGAGGCGATCGACCTCATCGTCCACGGCAACAGCACCGAGGCGGCGATTGGTCTTCTTGGCGGGGAGTTGTCGCAAGAATTCGCGGTCGGTCTCCCTGCGCCGCTGCTGATCAAGCTCCGCGCCGGCTGGGCCCACGACTTCGGCGACACATCCCGCAGCTTCACTGCCGGCTTCCAAGGCCTGCCGGGTCCGAGCTTCGCTATCACGGGCGTCGACGCCCCGGGCGACGCCGCGGTGATCAACGTGCTCGCCAGCATGACGGTCAAGCGCTCGCTCGACCTTTACGCGCGCTACGACGCGACCTTCGCGAGCGGCGCCGACGGAGCCTCGGTGCAAGGCGGCTCGGCTGGCTTCCGTTTCGTGTTCTAACTTTACAGCGCGGCCAGTTTGCCGTTGGCGATCACGGGGCCGGTAGGCTGGCCCGTCGGCGAGCCGCCAGGCGGCTCGAGCGAGACCGCAAGCACCGCCTCGCTGTTGAGCTTGGAGAGCAGGTCCTTGGGCACGCTGATGGTGACCGGCCGGTTGGGGTCGATCAGCCCAAGCGAATGCGGCTTCTCGCCCGCGGGAATGAGCCAAAGCTCCATGGCTTTCTGCTCCTCGGCGCTGAGCAGCGCAGCCGGCACGATGGTGAGGCTTCCGCCCCCGCTACTGACCGCGGCGACGAAGCCCGTCTTGCCGCCTTCGGCGCCGAGCTGCGCCACAAGCGGTGCACGCGCCGTCGATACCGCCCCGACATAGATCAAGGCGGCAAGACACGCTGCGGCAAGTGCGCTCGTGCCGATCGCGAGCGAACGCCAGAAAGAGAGGCTCTGCCAAAGTCCCTCGCTTCGCGCGGGGCCGGCCTTGGCGCGTCCAAGCTCCGCCTCGATGCGCGCCCAACCGTCGGCAGGCGGGGCGACCGGAGGCACCAGCGCCGCAAGTCCGCCGAGCCGCTCTTCCCAGAACGCGACCTCGGCGGCAAAGGCCGAGCTTCGCGCGATGAGCTGCTCGACGGTCCGCCGCTCGGAAGCCTTCAGCACGCCGAGCACGTATTCGGCGGCGATCAACCGTTCGCGCTCGTCAAAGTCTCTCGTGCCGGTGTCGCTCATCGCTCAAGACAGGCTCTCAATTTGGCGAGACCGCGCCTGATCAGACTCTTCATCGTGCCGAGCGGGACGTTTGCCGCCCGCGCCAGTTCCTCATAGGTCGCCCCGCCGATGAAGGCCGACCTTATGGCATTCGCCTGGCGCGCTTCGAGCTCCTTGAGGCACGCGGCCAAGCGCGCCTGCTCTTGACTGCCCACCAGCATCTCCTCGGCCAGCGGCGAAGAATCAGACACCGCGTCCGCCGCCTCGATCGGCTCGGAGAGCCTCGACACGCCGCCCGAGCGCAGCCTATCGATGGCGCGGTTTCGCGCGATGGCGACGAGCCAGGTGATCGGGCTCGCCTTGCTCTCGTCGAAGGCCGCCGCTTTCCGCCAGACGGTCAGGTAAACCTCTTGCAGCACGTCCTCTGCCTCACTTCGGTCATTCAATATACGAAGGCAGACGCCATAAAGCTTCGCGGCGGTCTGATCATAAACGAGGCGGAGCGCCGCGCGGTCGCCGCCGGCGGCCCGGCGTATCGCGGCGGAAAGTTGCTTGCGCCTCGCCTCTGCGTCCATCGCCGGCACTGTCCCACCGAATTGGCCAGGAATGCGCCACCCTTAGCGCGAGGTACCCATTCCTGTCTCTCACGAAGCACGCAAGCCGACGCCGTGCCGTCAAGACAATTTCGCAGTTGCGAATTGAGGTGGGCGCGCTACTCTCGCGGCGATTATGGTTCACTTTGATCCATAATCCTCTGATTCGGCTGTGTCCGGCTTTGCGTCCTCGTTCAGGCGCCACGGAACAGTCGAAATTGGATTGATGATGGGGCGCGGCCGTTCCTAGGGGTGGGGGTGGCTGACGTGCAAATGCCAAGCGCGGTCACCGCGCGGGCGGGACAGCCAAGCGCCAAGGCGCCGGCTTGGGTGAGGGAATAAGCATGATGCTGAGACGTGCGGGTCTTGGCCTTCTCGTCGGAGCAATCCTATCCGCTCCCTCGGCGGCGACCGCGGGACCTGCGCTCGTCTTCGAGCCCTATAACGGGACGGTGTTCTACGCCGAAGACCCCGATGCCATGTGGTTCCCCGCCTCTCTCACCAAGCTGATGACCGCTTATGTGACGTTCGAGGCGCTGAGGGACGGCACGGTCAAACCCGATACCCAGCTCATCTGCTCCAAGTTGGCAACACAGCAGGCCCCCAGCAAACTCTGGTTGAAGGAGGGAGAATCGATTCCCCTCGACGTTGGGCTCAAGGTGCTGATCGTCAGATCGGCCAACGACGTCGCGGTGATGCTCGCCGAAACCGTCGCCGGCAGTCAGGAAGCCTTCGTCGCCAAGATGAATGAGGCCGCGCAGCATCTCGGCATGACTCGCACGCATTTCGTCAACGTCAACGGCTTGCCCGAGGAGGGACAGTACACCACCGCCCGCGACCTTGCGCGACTCGCCCGTGCCATCATTGTCGAGTTCCCTGATCACCTCGACCTCTTCACCACGACCGAGGTCCAGGTCGGCAAGCAGATCATCCGCACCCATAACGGCCTCCTCGTCAGCCTGCCCGGCGCCGACGGCATGAAGACCGGCTTCATCTGCAACTCAGGATTCAACATCGTAGCGAGTGCCACCCGCGATGGACGCAAGCTGGTCGCCGTCGTCCTCGGTGAGCAGTCGGTCGCCACGCGCCGCGCCCGCGCCACCGACCTCCTGGAGAATGGCTTCAAGCGCTATTTCTGGAAATCGCTGTTCGGCACCAGCCTCGATGGACTTGCCATCCAGGCCTCGTTGAGCGACACGCCGGCCCATTTGGCCGACACCATCTGCGGGGCGAAGGCAGCCAAGTTGTCCCGCAAGAAGTACGGCAAGAAGTCCAAACCCACTCTCGACCTCGATGCCGAGGACGCCGTGGAAGCGAGCACCGACGCCGCCGCGGCCGTCACTAAGGGCGCGGTGACCGCCACGACGGGAGCTGCGGCCGCGGTCGCTCAAGGTGCGGTCAAGGCCACCAAGAAGACGCTGCGCAAAACCGTGAAGACGGGCGCCAATTGACGCCTTCTCTTCTCATGCCGGCGCGCCGTTTGGCCCTGTTCTCCATGCTCGTTTGCCTCGGCGCAACTCTCGGCCGCGCCGCCGAGCCGCCCGACAATGTCGCTCAGGCCATCGCCGACGCGGTCCAGTCGTGCAAGGACGAAAATGGCAAGCCGAATGCCGATTCCGTGTTGAGCACGCAGGATCTGAACGGCGACGGCGGCGAAGACTGGATCGCCGATTACAAGAAATTGAAATGCGAAGGCGTTCCCAATCCCCTGTGCACCGATGCCGGCTGCACGCTGCAAATCTATTTCTGGGACGGCGAAACGGCCTGGGACCTCGTCTTCGAGGACCTGGTGCAGAGCTACAAATTCGGCAAGGCCGCCGGCAAGCCCATGTTGTATGTGACGACGTCCGGCGATCCCTGCAACAAGCCGACCACCGATCACTGCCAATACTCCTATCGTCTCGACAAGGACGCCGTCGTCCCGGTGAAGTAGCCCGCCGTCTCGCTCTCCGATGCAAAGTCATTTAGTCTCTGCTCGTCCATTGAGGGATGGGCATGGCCGACGCGAATAACAGCCCGAAAATCGTCGTTTCTTACCGGCGCGCAGATTCCGCCATGTCTGGGCGCATCTTCGACCGCCTGGTCGAGCGCTTCGGCCAGAACAGCCTCTTCATAGACATCGACAACATTCCTTTCGGCGGCGACTTTCGCAAACATATCGCCGACGCGCTGACCTCGAGCGACCTCCTCGTCGCCGTTATCGGCCGCGACTGGCTCGGCCGCCGCGAGAACGCCGCCGCCCGCATCATGAACGCCGCCGATCCGGTCCGGGTCGAGATCGAAACGGCGATGCGGAGCAGCGTCCCCATCCTGCCGGTGCTGATCGACGGTGCCGTGATGCCCGACCCCGAGCAGCTCCCCGACAGCATCAAGGAGTTTGCCTTCCTCAACGCGCTCGAGATCGAATCCGGGCGCGACTTCAAGGTCCATATCCAGCGCCTGTTCGGCGCGGTGGCGCAGTTCCTCGGCGGCAAGGTCGCGGCGGAGGAAGCGGTCGCGTCGGGTACCCCGGTGGGGCTTCTCTCGCCGACGCCCGCGCCGGTCAAAGACCGCAAGCGCTCCCTGCTCCCCATCCTTCTCGGAAGTTTGCTTCTCGCGGCGCTGCTCGGCGGCACGCTCTGGTTCCTGCTGCGGGAGCGGTCCTCGTCGCAAAGCGCGGGACCCACGGCGGCGCCCGAGTTCTGCAACGCGCTCTATCGCGTCATCGCCGAGGCGCGCACGCAATTCACCGGCATTCTCGGCCCGCAATCCTCCGGCTTATGGACCGCGCGCATCCAGGCTCCGGGCTGGCAGGACTGCACCGTCCGCGATTGGACCTACGAGGGCAAGACGATCCGCTATTACTCGTGCTCGCTTCCGACCTACCAGACACTCGATGAGATCAATGCACGCCTCAATGTCGAGCGCGTCAATGTGAAGGCCTGTCTCGGCGGCGAGTGGATCGAGCATCAGCTGCCGCTCGACCAGGGTCAGGAAACGGTCACCTATGAAGCCGGGCAGAACGACCCGATCGTCGGTCTTCGCACGAGCTACTACGATAGCTCGAAAGATTGGACCTTGCGGCTCACCGTCGATGCGCCCCAGGCGAGATAGACCAGGAGGCTAGGACGCGCCCTCCGGCTTGGCCGCAATCGCGGCCTCGACCACGCGCTTGGCCTCGGGCGAACTCCAATCCGCCGGCCCGACCAGCCGGCCGATCTCCCTGCCCTCGCGATCGAGCACGAGCGTGGTCGGCATGCCCACCGCCTTCAGCACGGCAAACATCTTGCTCGTGGGATCGGTGTAGAGCGGAAGATGCGTGGCGCCCGTCTCGGCGAGGAAGCTCTTCGCCTTCTCCGGGCCACCCTTATCGATATTCACCGCGACCACACCGAAGTCTTTGCCGCCGAGCGCTTGCTCGAGCTTGTCGAGAGCCGGCATCTCCTCGCGGCACGGCACGCACCAGCTTGCCCAGATATTGAGAAGCACGACCTTGCCCTTGA
>Ga0187785_10000780_pt1 | contig 11388 bp, 10 predicted proteins | sample 0815_BV2_4_20_MG_FD_132466 | JGI IMG/M metagenome (GOLD analysis project Ga0187785, IMG submission 132466) | Tropical peat soil microbial communities from peatlands in Department of Meta, Colombia - 0815_BV2_4_20_MG | ecosystem: Environmental > Terrestrial > Soil > Wetlands > Peat | place...
ATCGCTATTATGCTGCTTGGGCCGGTCGTCCAGGCCGCCGGGACGAATGGAGTATATTCAGGTAACCGGCCGCCTGGCGGTTTTATAGGAAAGAAACCGCACGGTGGTTTTATAGGAAACAAGCCGCGTAACGGCCCGATGGAGAAGCCACAGGCGATGATACTGTCGATCGTGGCAGGCCCGACTAAAGATGGAAACATGACTTTTACAGTGCCATCTATGGGTCTGGTGGGAAGCAGGGGCAATGCCACGCTGACCAGCTTTACGGTGCCTCTGCCCGGATCTTTTGATAACTCCAGCGGTACGGGGATGATCTCCATGGAAAACTGTAAGGGAGCGAACAGGACCAGGTCAGCCGTAAGCACTGTGGCGATCCCAGTAGCCGGAACGACCGCCATCATTGCTATCGAAGGGTTCAACCTGACTGGCGACGCTAAGAAAGGCCATGGAATGGAGTTCAACAAGGTAGTAGTAGAACTTCCCGATGGAACAATGAAGTCATATAACCTGAATACCCCGGCCTCGATCAGTGGCTCCCAGAGCACCAAGACAATACACATAGAGGCAAACCAGGGGCTGACAGGGATTATGGCGGACATTTTCAAATCCGGCCGAACCTTCCCGTCTGACGCTCCGCCGGCGGCGCTGAAAGACATATTGTCAGCATAACTAACTGGCATCAGCCCCATTTTAGTTATACGGGAGCGTGGAGAGGTGGGAGACCCGTCCCTTCAGGAAGGGGAGATGGATAGCCTCTCTGCTCCTCGTATCCACAAGTTATATTTTGCATCGCGACCGCTATCCTTTAGAGACCCTTCTCAAGTATCGGATATTCGCAAAGGCGAATCTTCGTGAATATATGACATGGGCGGTGTAGGATAGGTAGCTGGGGATTCGAAAGGATACTCGGTAGTCTCGTCAATAGATAGGTGGGGAGGCCGGAGGGCAGACTCACGCAAATTAAATTGTTAAAGCTGCGGCGATGACAAGCCACGTCCCTCAGGGGATGGCGGTTGACTTCTCGCTACTTACTTACTGGCCGATCAGAAGGCTGTATATCTCGAGCACTAACATGGATATGAATAGCATGATCGTGCCTAGGAGCATAATGGATTCTTTATTATTGGCCAGAGGGGTATGCAGGCTGTATTTTATGTTGCTGATCAGGGTAAAGATGGCGAAGGATGGGAGGATAACAAAAAGGTTGTACATTAATAAAGAAAGGGCGCTGTGTCCGGATTCGGCTGCATAGCCGACGACAGGCGATAACAGGCTGTTGCCGTACAAGAGGATATCCAGCGCAACTAGCGCTCCGATGAATATGAAGAACGTGATCTTCACTGTCTCATTACGTGATGCGGACCGGGCGAACCCGGGCGAAAATTCTTGGGCCAAAAGCGCGATCAGGATGCTCGCGACCGCCATCAGCATCATAATGATGAAATTAGAGGTTCCAACCTCGATGCCGCCTGGCAGGGTCCTATTATATTCGAAGGTGAAAAACATGATGAAAATGCCTGCCAAGTAATATTTGGTGTAACCTGGTATCCGGCTTTTATTATAGACGAACAGCAGGCCGACTAGGATTAGCGAAGCCAGGATCAGCAGTGGGTTGAGGCCGGCCAGCAGTCCGGATATTGTCAGGTAGTATAGCTCGCTGAAGATATCAGCGTTGGCAGCCGGGGCGTTAACCGTCATAGTGTTGGGTACGCTGGGCATATGTACTATAGGCACTAGAAACACTGTCATCGTTATGATGACGAGTATAATGATGGCGAGGCGTTCCCACTTCATAGCACAAACCTGCGATATTGGAGGCTTATGGACTGCTGGTATGTATATTTTGCCCAGTCGGAAACGACTAAATTAGTACTGCGTACTAAAAGGTTTATACCGGTTGCTGCTCTAGTATCATACGTTATGGCAGCACCGAAAACATCAAAAGCACCGAAGAAAGCTAAAAAGTCGGTAAGGCAGTTTGAAAAGTCGGCGTCAGTCGGATTGAAGAAAAGGCCGGCTGCGAGGGATACTGGCGACAATGAGGAGACCATAGCTGCGATTTTCGCCCGGGTGTCGGAACTTATGGGCTCGTTCGAAAACTCAGAATCCGATGAGCAGCTCAAGCCGTTCGACTATGAGGGCGTGATCCGGCTGTTGGATATCGTCCTGGCCATCGATCCCAAAAATAGGGACGCGTTGAATTATAAGGGTATCATGTATATAGGATGTGGGGACAACGAAAAGGCGATAGGCTACTTTGATCAGACGCTATCGGGTAACCCTGCCGATAAGGAGGTCCTGAATAACAAAGGAATCGCCTTGTACGGTATTGGCAAGGATAAAGAAGCTCTGGAGTATGTGGATAAAGCCATTGAACTGGACCGTCGCTACTCTGATGCTTTGATGAACAAGGCGGTCATTCTCCATGGGATGGGCAAAGATAAAGAAGCGGAACAGCTGATGGCGAAGGCCCGTGCATTTTATACAGTTAATGGATAGGCTATTACAAATTTTTCAATTACTAATATGAAATAATGTTAATAAAAGCATATTTTTGAAAAATAGCTTAACCGAAAAGGTTAAATTAGATTCTAGCAATAAATTATCTAATAACGTTAAATTGAAGCATAATTCAGGGGTTTATTGATGGCTATCGATGGAGAATTGCCGGACTTAGACGATTTGAAGATGCCGTCGGGAGATCTTGAGCTTCCACACCTAACGAGCCTGGACCTACCAGCCCCGAGCGGTGAGCTGGCACCACCCGCGGCGGCGCCTGTCATACCGACAGAGCCATCGATAAAAAAGCCACAGCAGCAGGCAAAGAAGCCGGCCGCTACTACAGCCGCGAGATCACAGCCTAAGCCTTCATCGGCCAAGCAAAAAACTGAAAAAAAACCTGCAGGACCCTCTGCGTCAGGAACGCCCCTGGCCCTGAACATATTAAGCGTCGCCCTTCTGATCGTCATAGCCGGAGTAATGATCATCTTTGAAGTACCGATAAATGCAGTCCCGGATCTAACCCTGACCACTTACGTGCAGGGACTGTGGCTGCTTGCAGGGTGCTTCTTTATCATCGCCATGCTCCAGGACTTCAGAACCGCCCTACTCCTGACCGGCCTGAACGTCGTCCTACTCGCAACCGTATTTCCCACCCTGTGGCTGTTGCTGAACATGCCCATGAACCCAATGTACTTCTTCGTAATCGGAATGATCATGCTGCTCGCCTTCGTCTACACGCCCCTGAGCGTACTGAGGCCTAAAATGCCCCCTGTCAAGGCGCAAGTCAGCGATTGATGCGTGCCGGTTGCAGCAGGGACGCGACAGTTCTGCTTTTTCCCGATAAGGCTTAATACAATTAAGCGACAACCGGTTATACATGGATAAATGGATTTGCACAGTATGCCAGTACATCTATGACCCTGAGAAAGGAGACCCTGATAGCGGGGTTCAGCCCGGCACTGCTTTCGAAGACATCCCGGACTCCTGGACCTGTCCGGTCTGCAATGTGGATAAGTCCTTCTTCGAAAAGCTAACAGAATGAACTACCACGCCCTAAAGGGGCTGTGGCTTCCTATTTCATTGAAGACGCTTGCCATTCTCGCGAATGGTAGGACCGTCTTTCTCCGCAGGTTGATGCCAGGAACCGGCCCATGATCATTAAACCTTTTTGAGGATATTCACGCGGCACTCTCATCCCTTCCACCGCCCATACCGATATGGACATTCGTGTGTACTCGTGGTGATATCCATACAGTGCTCCTACACAGCGTTCCCGCGATGGCCGCACGCCAGGGTTGTATTAGGACTTTGACTCGTATCACTCGTTTACCAGCGTCCTACGTCTTGTACTCGAGAGTTTCCTGGTGAAATCACCCCACGCCGCACCATGGATACTCCTTCTCAATGTCTGTCTCGCCCTTGGTGTCATCAGTAATATGATGTCGCCCGTCCACCGTATCGGGATGTCTATGTCCTCGACGACATCGTAGGAGTCTACGTATCTTCTGCTTTCCTGGCGGCTATCGTCACGGATGCTCTTGATCTTCTCATGGAGGCTGGCTACGAGCCGTCTCACCGCGATTGTTAGAGCCTTTCTGCTTTCTCAACAGGGATTTCTGGAGGAACATGAGCCTGTCCAGTTTTCGCGGTAGGAATTTTGGGTTTTCAATAGTGGCCGTCGTTATAATTGAGGAGTTGGATTCGTCCAGGCGCTAAAACAACCGAGTTTCCTCCAGCCCTACAGTCCCATTTCTATAAAAAGATTTTTTTGGCTATTCCATTAAGCCGTAAGGCCGGCTCATATACATGTCAGGATTCTTATCGAAGGCTTCTCGACATGTGTCGCTGCAGAAACAAACATGCTTGCCCTTATAGTCCTTGTATGAGGCGGCCATGTCGTGGTAGACAGTCATATTGCATACGGGGTCCGTCGCCATTAGATCACCATAGCCTGCTCAGACTGCGTGGTATAATAGTTAGCGGAAAAGGTGAACGGACATAGCCCTGCCGGAGGGTCGTTATCACCGTTTTTCGCCTGGCGACCAGGCTGAGACTCGGCGCCATAAGTTTTCCGACGACCTGTCTACCTCGTGGCAGATGATCCGGTGGGGAACGTCACATGGCATGATCGAGTAGGCTTCTCCGCCTTTGATCCGTAGGCCCCAGGTCTCGTCGGTCAGCAGGAAGTACCCATCGCTGAGGTCGATTTCCGCATGCTCCAGCATATCCGATACTTCCCGGGCCACCTTGATGTTTTTAACCTCCCCTGAGCGTGCCTCGAACGTCCAGCTGTCCGAGATGACGCCTTCAACAGTGCGGACAACTAGTTGGTATACCGTCCGGGTGTTGGTTGACCGGTCCCTGTCCCTAGACAGGTACACCACTATCCGGCGGTTCTGCCCGATGTCGAGCAGCACGTCATGGGTGAACGACTCGACCCGCTTCCGGCAGAGGTCGTGGGTCTCTGCAAGTCGGTGAGGGAACTGCCGGGATAGTCGATCGGCAAGCGCCTGGTATGGGTTGTCGCGCGGCGTGAACTCGACAGGGTGCAGTGATGCCTCGTGCTGCAGGTACGCCTTCACAGCCTCGGTATTATCATTGTAGACGACTACTGGCTCCGCGGCCCTCCGGAAGGCCTTGGCAAACAGCATCCCCAGCGCAATTGCCGCCATCTCGCACTCTAGGTTGCTCCCCGGGTCGGGTACCACCCTGGTGGTCGATTGGTGAATCTCTACGCCGTCCGCCACGATCACACAGCCGATGAAGCAGGGGCTTCCTTCGTTGAAAGAGGCGTCACAGTAGATATCCAGCATGTACAGGCATAAACGCTGTGGAACCTTATGAAATTTTGCGAAAAACGAGGGGCGGGGAGCCTTACGCTCCCTCGATCAGCCCATCTCTGACTTTGATGATCCGGCCGGTCTGTGCGGCCAGCTCATGGTTATGGGTGACCATGACGATGGTGAGCCCCTCTTTGTTCAGGCGTCGGAAGACGTCCATGATCAGGTCGCCTGTCTTCGTATCCAGGTTACCGGTCGGCTCGTCGGCCAGCAGCAGGGCCGGCGCCTTGACCAAGGCCCGAGCAATGGCGACCCGTTGCTGTTCACCGCCGGACATTTCGGCAGGCCGGTGGTTCATGCGATCTTCCAGCCCTACCAAGCGCAGGGCCTCCGCTGCTTTTGCCCGGCTATCCTTAATTCCAGCCAGCCTAGACTGCAGCTCGACGTTCTCTAGCGCCGTAAGGAAAGGCAGTAGGTAAAATTTCTGGAACACATACCCGATCTTCCGACAGCGAACGCCCGTGAGCGCCGCCTCCTTCAGCCGGGATACGTCCTGCCCGTCGACGAGGACCTGGCCGGATGTCGACGAGTCTAGGCAGCCCACCAAGTTCAGCAGGGTCGATTTACCTGAGCCGGACGGCCCGATAATGGAGACGAACTCCCCTCGACTGATGGAGATGTCGATACCTCGCAAGGCCTCCACGGTCACTTTGCCCATGCGGTAGGACTTTTTCAGGTTCCTGGCCTCTAGCACGATCTGGCCGCCCGCTTTTTCGACGGTGACTGTGACCTGTCGCTCACTCATAGCGAATCGCCTCTAGCGGCTGGATCTTCGAGGATTTGTACGCAGGGATCAGCCCTGCGGCGATCCCGATCAAGGTCATGAAGATTACGGCTCGGAAGATAACGTCCACAGATGCGAACGCCGCCCCGAACATAAGCTTCATGACTATGAAGGAGATTAGGATGCCGATGATGCTGCCGAGAAGGCAGACGATGACCGACTCTTCTAGCACCAGTGTCAGGATCTTCGACCTGCTGGCGCCGATGGCCCTCAGCATGCCGAACTCCTTGGTGCGCTCAGAGACGGACATGAACATGACCATCAGCGTCACCACCCCAGCGACTACCAGCATCGTCAGGTCGATCATGCCCATGAAGGTGTGTGTCATGGAGGCCATGCTGTTCAGCGTCTCGCCCACGTCCTTCTGGGTCATGACCTCCAACTCCGGGAACTGGCCTCTCACGGAAGCGGCCAGCGAGTCGACTTGGTCATCGGACGGAGCGGTCAAGATCACCGTGGAGACCCCGGGCCGGCTGAAGATCTCCTGCGCAGTGCTCAGCGGGGTCAGCACCATGCCATCTACGAGGATCGAGCCGGTGGGCTTTGCGATGCCGACGACTGTCAGGTTCCTATTCTGCAAGTTGAGGGTATCACCCACGCGGACTTTGTAGTAGGTGTTCGCCGCGTAGGAGCCGAGGATCACATCGTTCTTGCCGTTAAGCGTGCCTTTCCCCGTCTCAAAGGCCGTATCACTGTAATACGCCTTCTCGTGGCCTTCCGGGATTCCCACGGCGATCACCTGAGGCGGGCCGCTCTGGAAGAGCGAGGGCGCCTGTGGCACCAGCAGCAGCGGTGCAGATCGGGCCGGATCGATACCGCTGACGTTCATCAATTGGCTGGCCTTCTCCGCGGTCAGGCTGGATGAGACCGGCGGGAACTCCAGGGCATTGCCGGCCTGAGTGGATGGCGTCTTCACATACATCTGGCCGTTGAGTAGATCTTTCGAGTCGGTGAACATCCGATCCATCGAGCTTGTGGCCGTCGAAAGGACAAGAAACAGCATGATGCACACCGAGATGGCCACCACGGTGAGCCCTGTCCGTGTCTTGCGTTGCCACATGTTTTTAAACGCAATGTCTAACATATTCACTCCAGCTCCAGCAGTTTCCGATAGAATTCTTCCGCCATCTCCAGTTCCTTGATGCCGGTTTCCATCACCATGGACGCGTACTTATCCAGTAGTGCCCCGAACTTCTCGCGCTTTTCCCGGGCCTCTTTCACCTCTTCCACTTTTTCCCTGTACAGTGGCTCGATGATCCTGCGCCGCTCCTCGGGGTTGATCAACCCGAAGAAGACCGCCTTGCTCTTGAAATCGAAATCGGTTTCACGGGGTTTCATAGGCTCCGCTACCATCTTTTTCAGGTGCTCGACGCCCGCGGGGGTGATCTCGAAGATCCTCCTATCCGGGACTTTCTCCTGTTGCTCCCGCTTGCCCATTATAAATCCCCCAGCCTCGAGCTTGGTGAGCCTAGGGTACAGCGAGCTGTTGCTCAGGCCGATATACCTCTTGCCGAAGCTTGCTTCGATAGCCTGTTTGATCGCGTATCCGTGGGCAGAGTGGCCCATCAGTGTCCCAAGTATTATGAGATCCATGTTTACCATTGTATCGCCTGTTTCATAGTTCGTTTAGACATAGGTCGTATTGACATATTACGAATTTTTATCGTATATATTTGTTGCCAGAATAGGGTCTGTGAAGGAGAAATTATGCCTCCTTCCACTTTACCAGCAGCACTCCGACTGCGAACAGCACAGCTGCGATGACTGCGACGATGGCCAGGTTGACCAAGCCGTCGCTGGTATTGCCCGAGATCATTAGGTCCCGGAGGCCGGCGTTCACATAGGTCAACGGCGAGGCAGCAGCGATGGCCTGGAAGGCCTCCGGCATGTTATCGACAGGGAAGAACGCCCCGGAGAGGAACATCAGGGGAAAGGTCAGCATGCTGGCGGCGCTGGCAGCTGTGTCCTCATTCTTCAGGAACGCTGCCATTATCATTCCCAGCCCGACGAAGGCGATGGTTCCGAACACCATCAGAACGATCACCAGCACGTCGATGTGAGGGTGCATGCCGAAGACCAGCACTGCAGCTACCAGCGCTATGGCTATGGCAATCAAGGTGACGATCGCCTGGGTCGCAATCTTGGCCAAGTTCCATTCGATACGGCTGATTGGGGTGGTCGCCAGCTTGCGGAAGACGCCGCGCGCCCTATTCTTGGCGTTTACCCCGACGGTGAGGCTGATGGCGGTGGTCATGATGCCGATGCCCAGTATGCCGGGGAAGCTGAACTCCAGCATTGACATAGAGCTCGTGGCCGTCTTCTGGGGTACGACGACGATCTTTTCCGATGCTCCAGATAGCTGAATGTTCTTATGTTCAGCCACCTGCTCGACCACATTGATCAGAGTGCCCGAACTGGCCTGATTTTCGTCGTAATAGATCGCTACCCGCGAGGCCGGCCCGCTGCCCTGGGTGGTGGCGCTAAAGCCGGTAGGGATCACTACATAGGCGGCGATCTTCCCATCCTTCAACATTTGCGAAAGGTTTGAGCCGGACCCGTCCACCGTCTCGACCGCCCCAGGTATGTTCAGCGCCTGCACAAAGGCCGCCGAAGCGCTAGAGCCGTCGTTGTCCGCGTAGTAGAGCGTCATGGGCCCGCCCTGGGTCGAATACATGAAGCCGATGACCAAGAACAAAAGCATCGGGAACCCGAGGATAAACAGCATGCTGCCCCGATTTCGGGCGAACTGGAGCAGTGAGTATTTGATCTCCGAGAGTATGCGGCTCATCTAAGCCACCTCCTGAGCCAGCTTCTCACCGGTCAAGTTGAGAAATACGTCCTCCAGAGTGGACTTCTTGACGTAGATCTCCCTACACCCGATCGCCCTATCGTTGATAAGCGCGACCGCCCGAGTAATGCTGGCCATGCCATCGCCCACCGGAAGCCTGGCGATCACGCCATCCCCGGACATCTGCGCCGCGGGAATCTCGTTGATGAGCAACCTGCAAGCGGCCTGATCGCAGCCCCGAATGACCAGGGTGTTGCCGCCACCGTACTGGTTGATCAGGTCTTCAGGAGCGCCCTCCGCGATGATCTGGCCCCGGTGCATAACGTTGATCCGGTCCGCGAGGTAATAGGCCTCGTCCATGTAATGCGTGGTCAGAAATACAGTCTTGCCCCTTCCCTTCAGCGTCCGGATCGCCTCCCAGACATCCCTCCTTGCTTTGGGATCCAACCCGGTCGTCGGCTCATCAAGGAACACGATCTCCGGATCGTTGACCAGGGCTATGGCTATTCCGACTCGCTGCTTCATTCCACCTGACAAATTCTTGAAGAGCACGTTCCTCTTCTCTCCCAGGTCGAGCATGCGGATCAGCCCATCGACGTTTGCCCTACGACCGTACATCTGCCCGAAGTAATCGATGTTTTCATAAACCGTCAGCCAGTCGAAGGCGTTGAAGCTCTGCGGCAGGACGCCTATCTTCTCTTTGATTTTCCGCTCGTCCCTTCGGATATCGTGTCCCAGGATGCTAATCTCGCCTGAGGTTGGAGTCTTCAAACACTCCAGGATTTCGACCGTGGTGGTCTTCCCGGCGCCGTTCGGCCCCAGGAGGGCGAAGACCTCGCTCTTTGCTACTGTGAACGACGTGCCACCTACAGCCGTAAATGTACCGTACTGTTTTACCAGAGACTTGACTTCGATTACATTCTCCTGCATATGTATCACCTTGTTAACCTTTTCAACTTTCATCTCCGACAGGGTACCCGCTTGATCTTGTTCCGCGGCACGGGTGCTGAGCCGAATTTGTTCACTGCAAATTTTTCCACCATATAGTTCCATCAGGCATAGGTCTTAATGTAATAGTCATTTTTATTACTATGTCATTTTGACCTATGTCCTAATGACCTATTATCACCTCTGGTACTTATAGTTTGCTACCGCGAGGGCTTCGCACCCAAAGTACCTATTTCCACAGACCTTAGGTACAAGATTGGGACTTTAGATGCAGAATCGATAGGTTTATAAAGAAGTTGCCCATGCTTCGACTACCGTCCATCCGACAAACAAAAAAAAGAAGACAATAATTAAAAACCTATTTTCTGGCCGTTTTCCCACGAAATAAGCAATTCCTATCGTATCGATATTAGACTAATGTTAGCCCATACTCAACACAGTATAAAACATTAGGCGCATCCCAATTTTGCTATAAAATTATAGGTCAATCCAAGAGCGTTGGAGAGGCCAACTCGAATTTTATAGCAAAATTGGGATACACCCAAAACATTTGAACTGGGCTATTTTATCGCGCCTTTACTCAATCATTCTCCATGATCTCTTCGAACATTTCAATGTACAATTTCAGTAACTGGACACCAAACCGTAGTAACGTCAGGCTATTTTTATCTAGCTCTATCTGGCACTTATCTATTTTTTGTTTTGCATCCGAATGATTAACTATGATTTTAATAAGGTGTATGGTAATAGCAGCGAGATCTACCCATCCGGACGCGGCAATTCCAGGTGGGTCCGCGAATTCCTCGCGACGAACCAGATATCGACCGTGCCGCACCTGGAATGCGGCCTGGACAGCCGCATCCCCCACATCGATCCTTCGGATACGGTCCGATAGTACGGTGTCGATTACTCGGAAGTGACCGATCTACGCAAACGGCTCTACCCAGAACGCCACGAGTATGTCCTGATAAGCTCTTCAGTTACCGACTTGCGATGGTTTGACAGTATACCCTCTGACCGGCCAGCGCTCGCGGTTGCCAAAGGACTCACCTATTACCTACAGGAAAAATAGGGAATAGCACTGTTTACCAGTATCATTGAAAGATTCCCGCATAGCGAACTTATATTCGATACCTTTAGCCACCTGATGATACGGCTCGGCCGCCGCCATGCCGCCATGCGGGCTACCAGCGCGTCCCTGGATCGGGGGATCGACGATCCACGGGACCTCGAAAAACAAGTCCCACGCCTAAAGCTGGTCACAGAAGCGAATTCCATGAACACGCCAGAGTTTACCGCACGCATAACCACGGCCCATACATAAAATGCCCCGGGCAGCGACAGAATCACATTCGTGAGAAGAATGGCACAGGTTCTACGCTATCGGTTTTAAATACTGGGACTTCTCGCTTGCATTTTACGCAGAACATCCTATCGAACCGGATATGCTCAGCATCGATCTTCTCGCTCATGAGTCCCATGCAGGCGTGCGATAAAAGCAGGTAACTGATCAATCCTCGAAAATA
>Ga0187785_10000782_pt1 | contig 11367 bp, 9 predicted proteins | sample 0815_BV2_4_20_MG_FD_132466 | JGI IMG/M metagenome (GOLD analysis project Ga0187785, IMG submission 132466) | Tropical peat soil microbial communities from peatlands in Department of Meta, Colombia - 0815_BV2_4_20_MG | ecosystem: Environmental > Terrestrial > Soil > Wetlands > Peat | place...
CATCCGTAAACTCGTGCAATGCGGAAATGATGCTCTGAACAGCAGCCCCGGTCAGCCCGGGATACACCCCTACCCAAAATGTGTTCCTCATGATGAGATCCGTGTTCGCCAGGCCACCTGCAACCCGGTAGGCACCTTCCGATCCGACGAAACAAGGATGTCTGAGGAGATTACCGGCAAACAACATTCGCGTCTGAATATTCCTTTTTTCCAGATAACGCACGACGTCATCTCTCGTGAATCGAGCGGTTTCCCTGACGGTCATCACGAATCCGAACCAGCTCGGCTCGGTATCCGCCGCGGCATAAGGCAACACGAAACATTCTTCCAGAGGAGCAAGGCCCTCCAGCAGTGTGGCGTGATGCTCCCGACGCTTCTGTATGAACGTGTCCAGCTTCTGCAGCTGCGCGCAACCAATGGCGGCCTGCAGGTCCGTGGCCTTGAGATTGTACCCGAAATGGGAATAGACGTACTTATGGTCATATCCGAACGGCAACTCACCGAATTGCTTGTCGAACCGTTTGCCGCACGTGTTGTCGCGGCCTGAGTCACACCAGCAGTCACGGCCCCAATCACGGAACGACCTCACGATGCGGGCCAGTTCCCTATCATTCGTGAATACTGCTCCCCCTTCTCCCGTCGTGATATGATGCGCAGGGTAAAAACTGCTCGTGGAAACATGTCCGAAGCTTCCCGTGAGCTTACCTTTGTACCTCGCTCCAAGGGCATCGCAATTGTCTTCGATCAGCCACAGATCGTGGTCCCGGCAAATGTCCGCCACCGCGTCCACATCAAACGGGTGTCCCATGCAATGGGCCACAAAAACTGCTTTGGTATCGGAGCTTACCGCGTTCCGGAGCAAACACGGATCGATATTGTACGTGTCAGGTTCAATATCTACGAAGACCGGCACTGCTCCGTACTGAATCACGGGAGAGACAGTGGTGGGAAAACCGGCCGCAACGGTAATCACCTCATCGCCGGGCTTTATCCTGCGCTGCCCGAGCTTGCCGGATGTAAGAGCCATAAACGCAAGAAGATTCGCGGAGGAACCGGAGTTCACAAAGATACAATGCTTCGCACCTATAAAGTTCGCGAGGCCCGTTTCGAAACGGTCGGTGAACCTCCCCTGTGTCAGCCAGAATTCCAGAGCGGCATCTACCAGATGCACGAGTTCGCTTTCATCGAATACGCGGCCTGCAAAAGGCAACCGGGACTTCCCCGGAATGAACGGTTCTCGAATGGCATGCGTCAGGTAATAAAATTCCTCGACCTTACGGAGAATTTCGTTTTTCACCTTTTCCGCGGCTGTGGTGAGGGAGGTCATGAGATTTCCTGGTGAAATTCCTGTGAAGCTTATACCACTATAACGTAAGGATGTCTTGCGCAAGTCCAAATCTTTTCCACCGGGTATCCAGTGAGTTACCGGTGGAAAAATGGTGTTATTGCGAGCGAAGCGAAGCAATCTTTTCACGCAAAAATCGAGATTGCTTCGTCGTCTCAAACCAATGCGCCTTCAAAAGAGTAACAGTGAAAAGCTGGTTCACGGCCTGTCCTGCCAGATCTCCTCCGCTACAAACGGCGCGGCCTGACTTGCCTGCGGAGACCCGCCAGGACAGGCTTCATCCATCGTCACTTGCCTGACCGCGCATTGGTACCATTCCTCTCAATGACACGGAACAATGGTTCCCCCACGGGATTGAATGATTACCCCCGGTGAGCAATTTTTGTGGTAATTACCATCTTGGCGATGCATAAACATTTTTCCGGGCATTGTTTCTCTATGTGTTTTCACCTGCAGCGTCCAACGGAATCCGTCATGCCCATGATCCGCATGCTTTTGCTGTTGTGCGTGCTCCTGGTAGCCGCGGCGACCGTGTGCACGACGTATGTAAACGAAGATCTATTCCTGTCGTTTGCTGCAGGGAGAGATATCGCTCAAGGTTTGATCGCTGCTCCCGATCACTGGTCCTTTACGGTGTCCGGAAAAGTGTGGATCAATCAGGCCTGGTTGAGCCATCTCGTCCTTTACGCATCCCACAGTCAATTCGGCCCGGCGGGACCTGTTCTGGTGAAAATCGGCGTGCTGCTCGGATGCATTGCCCTGGTTTTCCTCAGGTGCAGGCGGCTTGGAGCGTCCATTGAGGTGTCGCTCTTTGCCATTTTCATGGGGACCCTCGCTTCCGGTCCTTTTTTGGGCATCAGACCGGAGAACTTCGGCGTCTTTTTTTTCATCCTGTTCACCGTCTTGCTTACGGACACGAGGAGTTCAAGGGTCGCGCGCCGTGTGGGAATACCTCTCGTACTGGTAGTCTGGTCGAATGTTCACGGCTCCTTCATGCTGGGTTTGGCCTTGCTGGGAATGCAAGCCGCGCTCGGAACGGTAAGGACAATTTTCGGAATCTCATGGGGAATTCAGCGAGAAAGCTCGTGGGCCGACGTTGCGGAAGGGTGGACACTGGCGCTGGCGAGCATCGCAGGCATCGCCGTACTAAACCCGTACGGGACCGCCAACCTTCTCATGCCGTTCAGACAGGTGGGGACAGAGGTCATCACCGGCCATTCGGCGGATTGGCTGCCGCTGTTGAAATTGCATCTGGCAGACGCAACGGGATTCCCGGCGCTGGGAGGCTATGCGTATCCGGCTTTTCTGTTCCTGTTCGGAATGGCTCTTGTCGCGCTCTTGACACTCGAGTTCAAGAATCACGGCTATGAGGGGCCTTCAGGATTCCGGTATCGACCTGATCTGATACTGGAAGGTATTATCGTGTCGGCCACCGGGTTACTTGCCTTTCGGTTCGCACGTCTGGGGCTGTTTGCGGGCTTTTCCCTCGCGCCCCTTTTCGCTTTTGTGCTTCAGCGCCTGCAGGTCAGGCTCTCGGCATTCAAGACACTTCAACCTCGGATATCACAATTCGCCACTATTGCAGCTTTTATTCTGACGATCGGCATGGGGTGGGTGTTCTACAGGGGAGGAATTCTTCCGTACATGCCGGGAAACCCCACGCGGCCACCCCGCACTGTGGCAAGGGAACTCATGAGCTTTGACGCGTATTCCCCTCATCTGGCTTCCTTCATGAAGGAAAACGCAATTCTCGGCCGGGTATTTTCGGGATGGGAGCTTTCCTCTTTCCTGATGGACCGGATACCGGAAATCCGGCTGTTCATGGATTGCCGAGATCAGTCATTCTATCCCGCGAACGTGGTGACCGATTATTTCATCATCCTCGGCATCATGACGCCGAAAAACGCGGACCCCATGTCCCTCCTGGACAGATATGGAGTCTCCACGGTAGCCCTGGCCACAACCCCCATTGATTTCGAGCTGGCCATGAAACTTCTGAAGACCAGAACATGGGCATGTGTGTACGCGGATGCCTGGAGTCTTGTTCTGGTGAGAACCGATTCTGAGAGGTTTCGAGGAATGGGGGGAACCCTTGAGGGCCTGTGGTTTCCGGATTCGGATACCAAGATCCTAAGTGATGCCATGTCTTCCTATTTCCTGGAAAATCGGATCAGGCCTGATGTGCTGGAAAGCCTGAAAAGACTGGTCATGCGAGATCCGCGGCCCGATGTGTACAGCCTCATTTGCCTGGGGATGGAGAATGGCAGCGGCGAAGCATGCTTCAGAAAAGAAACCGTGGATTTTCTGCTGTCCGAAGCAACGCGTCTTTCCAAAAGCGATCCGGGGGGAACACTCCAGCAAGGCCAGGTCCTCGAAAGTCTCGTGCGTATCTACGAAATACTGGAAGACAACGCGGGGAGGTGCGGCGACCGGCACAGATTTCCCGAATATCGGGCAGCAAGAATGTTCTTTCAGGACAAGAATCAGGCGTTGGTGGGAAGGTACACGGGACGGATCTTTTGATTTACCCGGGCCCCGGATGTGTTGTGGTGAATAAGCATGAAGCTCCGGGAGCCGCAGGCACTCCTTCGCGGCGGACGACGCAGAGCGGTCTCATGACTTCGCTCAGGAGAGCTCCCGGCCCTGCAATCTCATAAATCTTGTGGCGAATGCGTATGAGCGTCATGGTACCGTCGGCGTCAATAGGGCCCTGTGGCCTGTGTACCTGAATAATTGCGCGATGAAGCTTTTTTGACTTGCATTTCTACGCAATTTTCCTGAAAATATCCTGTTAACTCACACATCCCGCTACCTCGGGTCGCGGTGACGGCCGCGTCGACAGGGATGGAGGATCAACCCGAAAAAGGAGAATCAAGAATTTGTCTCTCATCACGATGAAGCAATTGCTGGAGGCTGGAGTTCATTTCGGTCATCAGACTCGCCGGTGGAACCCGAAAATGAAGCAGTACATCTTCGGGGCACGCAACGGTATTTACATCATCGATTTGCAGAAGACCGTTCGCCTGTTCAAAAGGGCTTACACGTTCGTGCAGGACACATGCGCCCAGGGCAACAGCGTCCTCTTTGTGGGCACCAAAAAACAGGCTCAGGACGCGGTGTATGAAGAAGCCTCTCGCTGCGGTCAGTTTTATGTCAATCAGCGCTGGCTGGGCGGCATGCTGACCAATTTCAGCACCATCAAGCAGAGCATCGAAAAACTTAATCATCTGGGAGCTATTCTGGACAAACCCGAAGAGACCAATTTGACGAAAAAAGAACTGTCCAATCTCGCTCGACAGTACGACAAACTCAACAAGAACCTCTCGGGCATTCGGGAAATGCGGAAACCCCCCGGAGCAGTCTTCATCGTCGACCCCAAGAAAGAGAATATCGCTGTCAAAGAGGCGCGCAAGCTCGACATTCCTATCGTTGCCATTGTCGATTCGAACTGCGATCCGGACGAAATCGATTATGTAATCCCGGGCAATGATGACGCGATCCGCGCGATTCGCCTGTTCGCCGCGAAAATAGCAGACGCTTGTCTTGACGGCCGTTCCATGTATGACGCTTCCTTGAAAGAAGACCTCGGCGAAGCCGAAATACCTGCCGTGCAACGGGGCGAAGGAGAAATAGCTGCAGCCTCCCCGGAAGGAGAGTTTGAACCTTCTCAGGAACCTGCATCCGGATCGGGAGACGAAGAAGAAGTGGGTGGGGAAGAGGTAGAGGTAGAGGGAGAAAAATAAATCCGATTCCCGGCTCTGAATACTCCAGGCTGAAAAGGCCTGCCCTGAAACAAAATCAAACAAATACCCGGGGTGAACATCCGATCAAAACGGTTCTGCCGAGCACGGCGGAGCCATGACGGATCGTTCACCCGTTCATAGGAGATATTAAATGGAAATCACAGCCCAACTGGTAAAGGAGCTCAGAGAGAAAACGGGCCTGGGGATGATGGATTGCAAGAAGGCTCTCACGGAAACCCAAGGGAATCTCGAAGAAGCAGTGGACTACTTGCGTAAAAAAGGAGCCCTGAAAGCAGCCAAGAGAGAAGGTCGAGCCACCTCGGAAGGCCGCATCGGTTCGTACATCCATATGACAGGAAAGATCGGAGTGCTTCTGGAGCTCAATTGTGAGAGTGATTTCGTGGCAAAGACGGAAGAATTCAATCAGCTTGCCAAGGATCTGTGTATGCAGGTGGCCGCCAGCGCTCCCCGGTGGGTTAATCCCGAGGACATTCCGGCGGACATAGTCGCCAAAGAAAAAGACATTTACATGGGTCAGGCGAAGGAAGCCGGCAAGCCGGAGAAGATGCTCGAGAAAATCGCGGAAGGCAAATTGAAGAAATTCTATTCGGAAGTTTGCCTCATGGAACAGAACTTCGTGAAAGAGCCGGACAAGACGGTAACCGACCTTATTAAGGAGAAGATCGCACAATTGGGCGAGAACATCACGGTAGGTCGATTTGTCCGCTTCCAGCTTGGTGAGACTTCACAGGCATGAGAACGCCTGGAGGGTACCGCCGCGGTCTTCTGAAGATATCCGGTGAGGCTCTTTCCGGAGATCGGGCCTACGGCCTTGACCACGGGACAGTTGCCTGGATTGCCGGGGAGATTGCTCGCGGCCACAGGCAGGGGCACGAGATCGGTGTGGTCGTGGGTGGAGGCAACATCCTGCGAGGCGTGGATTCCGAATCTATCGGCGTACCGCGCATGGTGGGCGACCACATGGGTATGATTGCCACGGTCCTGAACGCGATGGCCCTGAAATGGGCGGTCATCGCGGCCGGGGTTTCAGCGCGTGCCATGGCCGCGTTTCCTGTGGGTAATTTTATCGAGGTGTTCGATCTTGAAAAAGCTCTGGATTACCTGAGCGGGGGATCCGTGCTGATCTTTGCCGGCGGCACGGGAAATCCCTGTTTCACCACGGATTCGGCCGCGTCTCTCAGGGCCGTTGAAATGGGCGCGCAGGTAATGATAAAAGCCACGCAAGCTCGAGGGGTATTTGACAAAGATCCGAACAAGTGTTCCGATGCCACCTTCTTTGAATCCATAACCCCGGAAGACGTCCTGGCACGAAGGCTTGCGGTGATGGATGCTGCATCGGTCGAGATTCTGGGCAGAAAGAAGATACCTTGCGTCGTCCTGGATCTGCATGTGGAAGGAAACATTGCCAGGGCTCTTGCAGGGGAGCGAGTCGGGACACTTATTGCGTGAACCGGAATTTCCGTTCCGGAAAGGAATCGGGAAGACCGATGAATGAAAACCGGGCCAATTCCAACGAGGGGCATCCATGATAGACGATTTACACGAACAGACCAAAGCAGGCATGCTCAAGTCCATTGAGGCATTGCAGAAGGATCTCCGGCGAATCCGAACCGGGAGAGCGTCGTTGGCGCTGCTGGACGGAATCATGGTGGACTATTACGGCAGTGCGACTCCCATAAATCAACTGGCGACCTTGTCTATCCCCGAGGCGCGGCAAATCGTTATTCAACCCTGGGATACCAAAGCGCTTCAAGACATAGAAAAAGCTATATTGAAATCCGAACTGGGCCTGAATCCGAACAATGACGGCAAACTCGTGCGCATCGTCCTGCCTCCTCTTACCGCGGAAAGACGCAAGGAACTTGTGCGAGTCATCAAGAAAATGGGAGAAGAATTCAAAGTCCAGATCCGCAATCACCGTCGCGATGCAAACGAAATGCTTAAAGACATGAAGAAAGAAAAGCTTGTCTCCGAAGACGATATACATAAAGCGCAGGAGCGAGTTCAAAAGACCACAGATGACTACATCGCGAAAGTGGACGCCATCGTTGCTGAAAAAGAAGCGGAAATAATGGAAATATAGCCGTTTCCGCAGTCCGACCGCTTTGAATGACTGGTAAAGCAGCCGTCCGTTTCAGGAGATCTTGTTGACTTCATCTTCAGGTCGTACTCTTGAACTCCCTCGCCACGTCGCCATCATTATGGACGGAAACGGTCGCTGGGCTCGTCGTCGCATGTTGCCCCGGCTTGAAGGCCATCGTCAGGGGGCCAAATCCGTGAGGCGCGCGGTCGAATTTTGCCGCAGCAACAATATAGCGTATCTCACCCTTTATGCGTTTTCCACGGAAAACTGGCAAAGACCTCAGAGAGAAGTGTCCGGTTTGATGAAGTTGCTTTCCCAGTTTCTTGATTCTGAACTGGAAGAGCTTCACTCGAACGGTATTCGGCTGGGAATTATCGGCCAGTTGGATCGTCTGCCGGCCCCTCTGGTCGCGAGGATAAGCGAAGCTATCGAAAGAACGAGCCGGAACGAGGCCATGACTCTCAATATAGCTTTGTCTTATGGAGGAAGGCAGGAGATATTGGCGGCTGCGAGAAAAATCGCCTGGCGCATCAAGACAGGGGACTTGAGCGAGGAAGCGATAGATGAAACATTGCTTTCCGCCTATTTGGACACTGCCGGGATACCCGATCCGGACCTGCTGATCCGAACAGGGGGTGAGATGCGCATCAGCAATTTTCTCTTATGGCAGTCGGCGTACACGGAACTGTATTTCACACCGGTGCTCTGGCCCGACTTTGACGATGCAGAATTCATGAAGGCAATTGAAGAGTACAAGTCCAGGCAACGGAGGTTCGGCAGGACCTCCGAACAAATCGAGGGCGGCGAAAGGGGTTTGTGATGCTGGTGACTCGAATCTTGACTGCAGCGATTGCGGTGGCGGTGCTAGTGCCTGTCCTTTTATGGGGACGTGCATGCGGAGTGACTCTCCTGGTGGCTGTTTGCTCGGGAGTTGCCGTATGGGAGCTTGCTAGGTGTTTCCCCGGATTGAAGACTGCTCTGGGTAAATATCTGACGCTGGTATTGGGATTGGCCATCGTGGCGTGTTTCTACGTTTTGCCATATAGAGCTCTTCCCGCGGTACTTGTTGGCTTTCCGCTGGTGGTTCTTCTGATTCACCTGCTTCTCTACAACGTCATCGAAAACACCATTGAATCCATCGGCAGTATGACGTTCATACTTGCCTATGCGGTCATTCCTCTCGGCCACGCGATTCTGCTCAGCCGTCTCGATACGGGGATAGCGTGGGTGTTTTTCGTTCTCGTGGTGATATGTCTTGGAGACGCGGCAGCGTATTTTACAGGAAAGTATTTCGGCAAGCATCGATTTTCCGGGAATGTGAGTCCGTCGAAGACGATTGAAGGACTGATAGGAGGGGTTGCAGGTAATTTTCTGGGCATGTTGATCATGGAAGTGTGCGCTCCTGGGTTGCCGCCTGTGGGCACTCTCGCCAAGATCACGATATTGCTCGCCATCATGGGTCCGCTGGGAGACCTGTGCGCTTCTGCAGTAAAGCGACGCCTGCTGATCAAGGATTTCGGCGCCACCCTTCCCGGCCACGGTGGAATCATGGACCGTGCGGACAGTCTTATTTTCGCATTTCCCGCCGTCTTTCACTATCTCGTCATTGCCGTGTGGTCGATTCCGAAATGAAGGGAATCTCCATTCTCGGATCCACGGGTTCCATCGGAGTACAGACCCTGGACGTGGTGCGTCTTCATCCCACCATGTTCAAGGTGGCAGGTTTGGCAGCAGGTTCGAACGTAGCTCTGCTGGAGAAGCAGATAAGGGAATTCAGTCCTTCCATAGTCACCTGCTCGAACGAGAAAGCCCTCGAAGAATTGAAACAGCGCCTTTCTGATTATGCTCGGCCCATCAATCTGGACATCCGCCCCGAAATTGCAGCAACAGCACCGGAGGCTGACCTTGTAGTGGGAGGCCTGCCGGGAAGCACAGGACTCGAGCCTACTTTCGCTGCGGTGGAAGCGGGCAAAGACGTGGCGCTGGCTACCAAGGAAGTGCTGGTTATGGCCGGCGCGCTGTTCATGGAACTTGTCGAGAAAAAAGGTGTGGCACTTCTGCCAGTGGATTCGGAACAATCGGCCATTTTCCAATGCCTCAAGGGCAATGAGGCGAGCCCCATCCGGCGGATAATCCTGACGGCTTCAGGCGGCCCTTTCAGAGATATGCCGATACAGGAATTCGAGAAGGTGACGAAAGCGCAGGCCCTGGATCATCCCCGCTGGAAAATGGGTCCGAAAGTCACCGTGGATTCCGCCACCCTCATGAACAAAGGACTGGAGGTCATTGAAGCAAAGTGGCTGTTCCAGGTGCCCTCCTCAAAGATCGAGGTCGTGATTCATCCCCAAAGTATTGTGCATTCCATGGTGGAATTCGATGACGGTTCCATAATGGCGCAACTCGGCGCGACGGACATGCGCATACCCATCAGCTACGCGCTTGCGTATCCGGAGCGGGTGGAATCCGGAACAGAACCTTTGGATTTTCCTGCGCTGGCATCTCTGACCTTCCGGGAACCGGACACCACAAAATTCCCGCTGCTCAAAGCCGCGTACCAGGCTCTGGAGCAGGAAGGTCCTGCAACATCGATCGTCCTTAATGCTGCTGACGAGGTCGCAGTCGATTTGTTCCTGGCAGAAAAATTGCCTTTCAAAGACATCCCTCGCGTGGTTCTCGGCGAGCTGGAAACCGCGGAATCCGCCCATTTGAGCACTCTGGCGGATATCATGGAATTTCACGATCATGTCATATCCCGGGTAAGGCGTCGCTGGGACCGGTAAAACACGGCATTTCGCCGCCACTTTGATATATCATTGGCTTTTCTGAGCCGCAGTATTCGGGGCTACAGATAAAGGTACGTAACCAAGTACTTGGGGGAAGTGCCTATCCTCTGTCATGGCGAGGAGCGAAACGACGAAGCAATCTCGATACTTCTCTACGCTCGCCATGAAGATCTTTTCCCACCCGTAACCGAATAGCTACAGATGAGGCCCCTTTTCCCTTGACTTCAGATCCCACCAGCTGTTACGCTGAAAATAGTATTGTGAGAATTGAAAAATCGGTGATGGGTAACCCTGCATAGGGACTTTAGGGAAAACGGTGAAAATCCGTTGCGGACCCGCCGCTGTGACCGGGGACGAAAGCCGCGTAACCACTGTCAGTCATGACGGGAAGGGCGGCGATTAGGACGAACCGGAAGCCAGAAGACCTGCCCATGACAAACGACGTGTCGGCTCTTCGCGGATCGGGAGCTTGGCAGCTGGGATGAAATACGGCATCCCCGGAGTCCAATGATTCCGGGGATTTTTTATGCCCTCCATTTCTGATTTTCCCTTGCCGTGGCCTGCCCGACATTCCGGTGCTGACATTTTGAAACACCCGATCATGAATCGTCTCGGTCGAGATCTTCACCAGGAGTAACGTTTTGGCTCGAATGGTTCTTGTCACGGGCGGCAGTCGGAGTGGAAAGAGCGAATTCGCAAGGCATTTCGCGCAGACAGTGCCTGGTCGCAGGGCTTTCGTTGCCACCTGTCCGGTCGTCGATGAAGAAATGAAGGAGCGTATCGAAAAACACCGGAGGCAGCGGGCTCAGTCCGACTGGCAGACGATTGAAGAACCAATCGATCTTCGGAAGATACTCCTGGAATCGTCTGCATTTTCGGTTTTCTTGATCGATTGCCTGACGCTGTGGGTGAATAATCTTCTGTACGCAGCTCAAGAACAAAATCGGTCGTTTTCCGAAGAGGACGCTGTCGAGAAATGCGCCGAATTGGTGGACGCGGCCAGGAATGTGGACGGAACCGTGGTTATCGTAACCAATGAAGTGGGATGGGGAATAGTACCGGAGAACGCCGCGGCACGGCTTTTTCGTGACATCGTGGGCAGGTGCAATGAAACCGTCGCCGCAGCTGCGGACGAGGTGTTTCTCATTGTGTGCGGATATCCTGTAATCCTGAAGAAAGGAAATAGGTGAATGGGCCTCCTTGAAGAAACGGTAGATCGAATCTCTCTTCCCGACTTCAACGCAAGATCAAAGGCCATGGAGCGACTGGACCAGCTTACCATGCCGCACTGGGCGCTGGGACGCCTGATGGACCTGGCGGTGGAACTCGCAGGTATGACTGCGTCCGTAACCCCTGCAGTGGACGAAAGAGTCGTGGTGGTCATGGCCGGAG
>Ga0187785_10000785_pt1 | contig 11356 bp, 12 predicted proteins | sample 0815_BV2_4_20_MG_FD_132466 | JGI IMG/M metagenome (GOLD analysis project Ga0187785, IMG submission 132466) | Tropical peat soil microbial communities from peatlands in Department of Meta, Colombia - 0815_BV2_4_20_MG | ecosystem: Environmental > Terrestrial > Soil > Wetlands > Peat | place...
CCGCTCATCCTTTCTGGTTACTGTCCATCGACAGGCGCATGGCATCCTGACAATGCTTTCAGCTTTCAATACGACAGAGCGTATCTCCTCTATAGGAAGCACTTGGCCGAAGTGTTCTGCCCTAGCCTTTTCCTCCATTGCCCGGATTATCCCTGATGGAAGACGCCCCTTTTTTGCAAACAATGCTTCCAGTCGCCCCAGTGTTTTAAACCCTTCCTGCATCGTGGCTTCATGGAAATCTTCGATAAACTTCCGTCTCTTAATGTCGGAGAGAAGATCGTTGGCATAATTTGCGGCATTCTTATACCAGATTTTGCCGTCACCGTGCTTCATGCAAAATTCACACATCTTTAATTTTATTGCGCCAGATCAAGGATGGTCAAGCTCTTCCGTATCCAGGGCGGCCTCCTGTATAATTACATTGCAATCGGTCCGGCTGCATGCACGGACTGTTATTTCGCCGGATCCAATTTTATCAAACCGAACTAATGCGGAGGAGACATGGCCGACCTGAAAAAGATGTATAAGACAATCATGGATGATGATTTCCCGGAACAGATCACCATCAGCTTCGGCGGACAGACGCTCCTATACCGCAAAAAGAGCTGGAAGATCGCCGACGAAAAAACTGGAGAACTCATAGAGAAAGGACTTCGCTACGGAGAGAACCCCGACCAGCAGGCGGCCCTATACGAGCTGATAAACGGGAATCTTGCGCTTGGCAGCTGTAAATTCATCGAGCCGGGAAACGGCCTCGTCAGCCACATCACGGAGGAAGACATGCTGCAGGCCGGCAAACATCCGGGCAAGACAAACCTTACAGACCTGGACAATTCACTCAATATCCTCAAATTCCTGGTCGACCGTCCTGCCGCCGCCATCATGAAACATAACAACCCATGTGGAGTGGCTTACGGCAAAAACGTAGCCGATGCTTACGATAAAGCAAACATGGCCGATCGCATAGCGGCATTCGGGGGATGCCTTGTCGTGAACCGTCCGATGGACAAGGCCGCTGCCGAGATGGTAAGCGCGAATTATCTCGAAGTGGTCGGTGCGCCGGAATACGAAGACGGCGTGTTCGAAATGCTCGCAAAAAGGAAGAATCTGCGTATCGTTCGCATCGATGCTATCGGGAAGCTCGAAAAATACCGCTCGACAAGATTTGTGGATTTCAAATCGCTTATAGACGGCGGCTTTATTGTGCAGCAGTCTCCTGTCAATCGCATCAGGAGCAGGGCCGATTTTCTGCCTGCCAAAACCGTTTACAAAGGCAAGGAGTATTCAATCGCGCGGCAGCCCACAGATGCCGAGTTCGACGATATGCTCTTCGGCTGGAATGTGGAGCAGGGCATCACGTCGAATTCCGTAATATATGTGAAAGATGGCGTGACTGCAGGCATAGGTACCGGCGAGCAGGACCGCGTAGGAGTGGCTGAAATAGCCGTTTTCAAGGCTTACACGAAATATGCCGACGCACTTTGCTTTAAAAAACATGGAGTGCCATATAAGACTTTCGAGCTGGAAGCAGCACAGGGCAAGCGGGACCTCGCCGCTCTGAAAGAAATCGACGGACAGACAAAGATGGACAGGGGCGGCTTGATCGGCTCTACAATGGTATCCGATGCCTTCTTCCCGTTCCGCGATGGCGTGGATGTCGGGATCAAGGAAGGCGTCAGGGCCATCGTAAATCCGGGCGGCTCCGAGCGCGATTTCGAATCAATAGAAGCCTGCAATGAGGCAAATCCGCAGGTAACAATGGTATACACCGGCCAGAGGGCGTTCAGACACTGATAATTAATGGCTACGGAGAATAGTATTTCTTTTTCTTCGGCAGGTATTCCTGCTCTACATGTCCGCCATAGGCATGGGGATATTTATACCCTTCACCATGTCCGAGTTTCTTGGCGCCTGAGTAGCTGCTGTCTTTAAGGTGATCCGGCACCGCCATTGTCTCTTCACTCTTCACGTCCTCGAGAGCAGCTTCGATCGCCCTGTAAGCCGCATTGCTCTTGGGCGCAAGGGATACGTACAATGCGGCTTGGGCCAGAGGAATCCTCGCCTCAGGCATTCCTATGAATTCCACCGCCCGAAGCGCAGAAGTGGCAACCACAAGCGCCATCGGATCGGCATTTCCGACATCCTCAGACGCACATATCACAATCCTGCGGGCAATAAACCTGGGATCTTCGCCGGCATAGACCATCTTGGCAAGATAATAAACAGATGCATCGGGGTCGGAGCCGCGCATGCTTTTGATAAAGGCGGAAATAGTATCGTAATGCTGATCGCCTTTCTTGTCATAGAGCACCATCTTCTTCTGTATCGATTCCTCAGCTACCTGAAGTGTAATTCTCACGATCCCGTCGGTATCAGGGCCGGTTGTAAGGGCAGCTATTTCAAGGGCCGAGAGCGCCCTGCGGCCGTCCCCATCCGCCATCTTCGCCAGATGAGCCACTGCATCCTCATCAGCCACGACATTCAGCCTTCCCAGGCCTCGATCAGAATCGGCAAGTGCCCGCTTGATAATACTGACGATATCTTCAGTTGGCAGAGGTTTCAGCTCGAAGACCTGGCTCCTGGAAAGCAGCGCAGAATTGACATAGAAAAAAGGGTTTTCGACTGTTGCAGCTATAAGGATGATATTGCCTTCTTCGACGTCCGGTAGAAGCGCGTCCTGCTGGAGCTTGTTGAAGCGGTGTATTTCATCGAGGAAGAGAATTGTGCCCAGCCCTTTTGCTTTTCGGGTCCGCGCGGTCTGTATCATCCTGCGCAGGTCTTCGAGTCCTGCTGTGGCCGCGTTCAGCCATTCGAAGCGGGACTTTGTCCTCGCTGCAATTATTCTGGCAAGAGCCGTCTTGCCGGTGCCCGGCGGCCCGTAAAGAATCAGAGAGCTTATGCGGTCGGCCTCGATTGCCCGTCTGAGCAGCTTTCCATGACCGACGATATGCTCCTGTCCTGCATATTCCTCCAGGGTGCGGGGCGCCATGCGATATGCCAGAGGTTCGGACCGGACATCTTTTTCTGCCGGTGCAATCTCGGGTTCGGAGTCGAACAGATCCATAATCAGACCTTTCCTAGCATCTTGATGAAGACCCTCAGCAACTCCGGGTCGTAATTGCCGGTCTCCTTGGAAATATTGGCCAGTGCGTAAAAGGGCGTAAAGGCCGGCTTATAAGGCCTGGCTGTTGTCAATGCGTCATAGCAGTCGGCAATTGCGGCTATTCGTCCGAAAGGGGCTATGTCCTTTTCGGAAAGCCTGGCAGGATATCCCCGCCCGCTGATCTTCTCGTGGTGCTGAGTAACGGCGGGAAGCGATTCCGCGGGGATCCGCCTGTTATTCTTCAAAAGCTTTTCGCCCTCATAAACATGACTCTGCATTATGAGAAATTCGCGGTCGTCGAGCTTTCCCTGCTTGTTTAATATTTCAGCCGGGACCGCGCTCTTCCCGATGTCGTGGAGCAGCGCTCCTATACCGAGCTTTTCGACATCCCCTCTTTTCATATCGACAGCAACCCCAAGGCCGATCGACAGGACGGCTACATTCACCGAATGAGTGTAAGTGTAGTAATCAAAACAGCGGAGTGACAAAAGATCATGTATCGTATCCTTATTGGCCGTAATGGAATCAATCATATTGTTTACTGCATCCTGAGCGTCTTTGATATGTGCGCCGCTACGCGGGTCCTCGAGCAGGCCCTTGACGATTATCTTCGAGTTTTCCTTGATGACAAAGGCTTTCACGCGCTCTATGTCGGGGCCTTTTACATTGTCAGCCTTCAGAATGGAGTTCAGGTATTCATTATAAAGGCGCAGATCAGACGCCTGTATCATCACATCGCCCGGGAGTAAAGCAACCTTCTCGTCGATTACTGCCGGCAGTTCCGGGCCGGCATGCAGAACGAGCGAATACGCATAATTCTTCATTGTGTAAATGCAGAACGGCACCGATGAGCCTGGAAGGAGCATGCCCTTTTCAATCTGATGATAGTTGCTTTTGCGGAATGTATAGTCCTTGAATGCCTTCTGACTGTCTAGTACGGACGCTCCGTCATCTACGCCTCTGGCCATATATGAATCGAGAGATGCCTTGTCCTCGTCCACGACGTACAGCTCGTTAATACCCCGGTCTACTAAAAACTCCTGGCTCAACTTGGTATAGTCAGCGCCTGATCTGAAGAGGGTCCTGAATATACCGCCCTCTTTCATCAGGACATCGAAGGGCAGCCTGGTCCCGACGATGAGCCTGTTGGCGGCGAACGGAATATATCCCCGCCTGTCTATCGTCCTGAATGATGTAGTCACGCGTTCGGCCCCGCAGGGAAACAAACCTGCGAAAATGCTGTCGACAGGTCTTTCATATTTAAATTAATTATGATTGAATGTCAGTGATTTTGCAAGATTTAGCGGTCCTTTCTTATCGGCCCGGACAGAACCTGTCCAGCATTAAACCGCCGACTATATTCCCCGATAATCATCATTATCGTATCTTGATTAAAGGCCCTGTAACACTTATAATGAGGAATGTCAATATCATATCTTTTGCTCGCCCCAGATGCTCAGGTTTTCCTGCAGGAAGGCGCTTCTGAAGGACAGAATATTATATGGATCTGATCGCCGTCCTGGGCCTGCTGGTAGGAGTAGCCGCAATAATCATCGGCAATATTGTCGAAGGCGGCACAACTTCCCATCTTGTACAGGCTGCAGCCGCTTTTATAGTCCTGGGCGGCACATTGGGCGCTACAATGCTCAGTTACCCCCTCAAAGAACTGCTCAGGGCTATCTCTTCGCTGAAGCTGGTATTTACGAAGAAAGATGCGGATCCGTATCTCATAATCGAGGATTCGGTCAACATTCTAATCCAGGCCAGGCGTATGGGCCTGATCGCGCTGCAGCCGCAGATCATGGAAATTCAGAATGCATTTCTCAGAAAAGGCCTTAATCTTGTGGTGGACGGGATGCCTCCCAAGATGATTCGCGACATCCTGGAACGTGAAATCTCAACATTCGAGACTGCAATGAGACGGTCGGCGAAGGTCTTCGAAACTGCGGGCGGCTACGCGCCGACAATCGGGATACTTGGAGCCGTTCTCGGACTGATCCAGGTCATGAGCAACGTTGCTGATCCCTCAAAGATAGGGTCGGGAATATCGGTGGCATTTGTCGCAACTATCTACGGCGTCGGTTCAGCAAATCTCGTCCTCCTTCCAGTCGCCAAGAGAATAATCAGTCGCATGAATGAGGACATTTACATTATGGACCTGATAGTAGAAGGCGTGCTTGGGGTCGAAAGCGGCGTCAATCCGTACTTTCTCAGGGCGAAGCTCAATGCCTTTCTCGAAAATCGCCCGGCCGGTAACCCATGAGAAGACACAGACGGCTTGAGGACGATCACGACCATATGGACAGATGGCTGATATCATATTCAGACTTCCTGACCCTTATGTTCACCTTTTTTGCGGCGCTCTACGCCTTATCGACAGTCGATAAAGAAAAGGTCGGTCAGTTTTCAACTTCCCTCAGGCAGGCATTCAATGTCATCGAAAAGCCTGTTGCTGGGATTGAGGAGGGTAAAAAGCCGATCCTTGAAGAGATGCGGAAAAGCTTCGGCAATGTCGAGGGCATCTCGGTGAAAAGCGACCCGAGAGGGCTGGTCGTCACACTTTCCAACGATACTGCGTTCGCATCAGGCTCGGCTGACATAACGGAAAAAACCGCTGCCGCGCTGTCATCTCTGGCCGGGATCCTGAAGAAGAACCCCGGCAGGATTGTCGTCGAGGGGCACACTGACGAGATGCCGACATCCGGCCCAAGATATAAGTCCAACTGGGAGCTTTCAACAGCAAGGGCTGCGAGCGTGCTTTCAGCATTGATCGGACAGGGGCTCGATCCTAACAGATTTATAGTTGCCGGATACGGCGAATACAGGCCGCTGGCCTCCAATGCCACCGAAGAAGGTCGCGCCAGGAACCGGAGGGTCGAGATCGTGGTTGCCCCGTCGTCATTGAGATAGGAAGGATTTATTCAGATTTATTGCGAGATATGAAGTGTTATAATAGGAAGGAGCGCCATGACTGATTCCAGCGAAAAGAACCTGCGGGAATTCTCCCGTGTCGACGTAGTTATCCCGTTTGAAGTCCGGCTTGTTCCCCCTGAGGAGAAACAAAACGTCAGGTCTATCTTCGTGGGTGAAACGAGATTGCCCGATTTCCCTACACCGCCGGATGTCGAAGATATAATCCTCGCAGAATGGCTTAAAATGCTGAACGCAAAGCTGGATACAATCATAGCGACGCTGTCGGCTCGCGAGGAGAAGGTGCAGATAATGCCCCAGAAGAAGATCAACATCAGCGGGGGCGGACTCTGCTTCGACTTAAACGACAAATACATGTCCGGCGATCTACTGGAAATGAAGATGATGCTGCCTTCACTCCCGTCGACATTGCTGTATCTGTATGGCGAAGTTGTCGATGTCCGTGCAACCGATGAATATTACCATACCGCAGTGAGATTCGTGGCCATCGATGACGAAATACGTGATGAGATAGTAAAACTGGTGTTCAAGACGCAGCGGAACATACTGCGGAGAAAACGGGGATAAAGGCTTAGGACGTCATGTTTGTAATAATAGGATCGGTAATAGTGCTTCTCAGCGTCATCGGCGGCTATCTCATGGAGCACGGCAATCTTTCGGTGCTGGTCCAGCCTGCCGAACTCGTCATTATAGGCGGAGCTGCATTGGGTTCCCTGATAATCGCGTCCCCGCTTAAGGTAATAAAGGATATTTTCAAAAGCATTATTCGCGCCCTCACAAACAAGGGCTATGCGAAGGCGGACTATCTTGACGCTCTCATTATGCTCAACGAAATCTTCTCTAAAATACGAAAGGAAGGATTGGTTTCGATTGAGGCCGATGTCGATAGTCCTGAAGAGAGCAAGATATTCAGCTCGCACCCGAAGTTTCTGAAAAACCATCATGCGGTTAACCTTGTAACCGACACGCTGCGAACCGTCATGACAACCAGCATATCATCATATGAACTGGAAACGATGCTCGACAACGAACTGGATACACACCACGAGGAGGGGATGGCGCCATCCAAAAGTCTCGCCAATGTTGCCGATTCGCTGCCGGGGCTTGGTATCGTTGCAGCCGTTCTCGGCGTCGTGCTCACCATGGGCAAGATGAAGGAGCCGCCGGAAGTGCTGGGCCACAGTATTGGAGCTGCGCTCGTTGGAACCTTTCTCGGCATATTGCTCTCATACGGCTTCGCTGCTCCCCTTTCCAGAAACCTGGAGACAATCGTAAATGAAGACAAAGAATATCTGTCAGTTTTAAAAGTGGGCCTCGTGTCATTTATCGGAGGCGCAGCTCCGCAGATCGCCGTTGAATTCGCCAGGCGCGCAATCCCCGGTCATGTCAAACCTTCATTCGTAGAAGTCGAGGAAACGCTGCGCGCTATGAAGAAATAGCCGCACAATAATTCGTCAATGGCAGACAAGTCCAAGACAATAATCATAAAGAAGGTTAAAAAAAGCCACGGCGGACATCACGGCGGCAGTTGGAAGGTCGCATACGCCGATTTCGTGACGGCCATGATGGCCTTTTTCCTTTTGCTGTGGCTTATTTCCATGGTGACTCCCGAAAAGAGGGCCGTGCTGGCGGACTATTTCCGCAATTTTAATGTCTTTCAGCAGGGGGGACGCTCTTTTATGGAGCAGTCGTCAAGCATAAAATCTGAGATCAAGACATCTACGGCCGAAGTCGTCACCGGAGAAATGGCCGTTGAAGACATCAAAGACAAATTGAAGGCCGCGATAGAGGAGCAACTTAAAAGCCTGAAGGACCAGGTTATTCTCGACATCGTTGACGGGGGAGTAAGGATCCAGATAGTCGATCTCGAAGGCAGGCCGATGTTCCCATCAGGCAGCGCCGAACCGAATGAAAAATGCCGCCAGATAATAAAAGTAGTTTCAGAAAATATAAAGGATTTTTCAGGCAGGATCGCGGTGGAGGGTCACACCGATGCCTCTCCTTTTAAGAAGTCCGGGGAGACGAACTGGGAGCTTTCCACTGCCAGGGCATCGTCAGCCAGAAAAGAGCTCGAGCATGACGGGATCGATCCCGACAAAATCGCAAGGGTGGTCGGCTATGCCGATACCGAGCCATTGATAAAAGAAAACCCGGCTGATCTGAGAAATCGCAGGATCAGCATAATTCTGCTTGCCGGTCGCCCAAAAGCCGCTTCACAGGCTGCGGGAGCTACGCCTGCAACCGGGGCTTCAGGACAGCCAGAAGCGCTGCCGCCGATTATCTCGCCGCCGACGGTGCCGAACACCTCGCAACCTGTGGTTGCCGAGCCGTCCGGTGCTCAAAAGAGCCAGCAGCAGGACAGCCGCTCAGTCCCCTCCGACAAGGACAGAAAAAGGGTCATTGACACCGGCATTAAACCGGACAAGCCAATAGACGTGCGGCCTTCCATATTCCCAGGCCTCGACCGTTAAACCGAAGCCGATCTTTACTGCATAGATCGAATGAACTGCTTCCGGACCGTTCTGACGAAATGCGGCGCATTGTCATTCGGCGTTTATATTCTTATAATTAATTCAAATCAATTCCATCCCCATTTCTCTTGACATTTTAATTGCCGAATCAGCATTATAAGCACAGTTTGCAAGCATCCGGGAGAACTGAAAATGCAAATACCAGGATCATACATCCCATACGAGTATTTGCCCATCATGGTAATCATGATAGTTTCTATTTTATTTTCAGTCGTAGTTCTCCTTGTCGGCAGCCTTTTCCGCCTGAAAAGACCATACACTGAAAAGCTCTACATTTACGAATCCGGCAATCCACCGGTGGGGGAAACAAGGGAGAGGTTCAGCATCAAGTTCTATATCATTGCCATGCTGTTCGTGGTGTTTGACGTTGAAGCTGTTTTCCTTTATCCGTGGGCGCTTGTGTTCGACAGCATCGGCCTGTACGCCCTCGTCGAAATGCTGCTGTTCATCGTAGTTCTGCTAATCGGTTATGTTTACGCCTGGAAGAAGGAGGCTTTCAAATGGTAGCGCTGGGGACTTCGAATGATAATTGACGGCACCACTTCCCTTGTAGAAGTCGAGGAAGGAATAAAGATCATTCCGGGCGCCAACACCATTGTTGCTGCACTTGATAAAGTCGTAAACTGGGGCAGACGGTCTTCCATCTGGCCGATGACCTTTGGTCTTGCCTGCTGCGCAATCGAGATGATGGCGACAGGCGCGTCTCATTATGATCTTGACCGTTTCGGCGTAGTCTTCAGAGGATCTCCGAGGCAGTCAGATGCGATCATCATAGCCGGCACATTGACAAAAAAGATGGCTCCGGTAGTCAGGACTGTTTATGACCAGATGCCGGCGCCCAGATACGTCATAGCAATGGGCAGCTGCGCATGCAGCGGCGGCATCTATAATACGTACAGCACTGTACAGGGAGTAGACAACGTGCTGCCCGTCGATGTATTTATACCTGGATGCCCTCCGAGACCGGAGGCCCTGCTGGAGGGTCTGATCAAACTACAGCAGCTGATTGATAAGGAACATTTTAAATGGAGCAGATGGAGATAATTTGACTCCTGTCCAGATCTCAGAATTGCTCAAGTCAAAATTTCAGTCCGACGTCCTGTATACGGTCGAATTCGGCGGTCAGGTGTCTGTGACGGTCAACAAAGCCAACATTCTGGTCATTATGAAGTTTCTGAAAGCCTCTCCGGAACTCGACTTCGACTATCTTGTCGATCTCTGCGGCGCGGATTATATGGGGAGAAAGAATGACAGGTTTGAAGTCGTCTATAATCTCCGCTCGATAAGCCACAATCACTGCATTCGCATCAAGGCAGTGGTGCCTGAGAATGACTGCAAAATAGCCAGTGTTGTCGGCATCTGGGCCGGTGCGGATTGGCATGAGCGCGAATGCTTCGACATGTTTGGGATATCCTTCGCCGGTCATCCTGATCTTCGCAGGATACTGATGCCTGAAGACTGGGAGGGCCACCCGCTGAGAAAGGACTATCCGCTGAAAAGCGATCTCGGCGAAGCCGAGTGGAAGGGATATAAAGAGGTAGTGGAAACTGCCGAAAGAAACAAGCAATACGAGGTTCGCTGAGCGATGCTGAAAAAGAAAGAGCTCTCGATCAACATGGGACCTCAGCACCCTGCAACCCACGGGGTTTTGAGGCTGGTGCTCGATCTCGACGGAGAGACGGTCGTAAAATGCACGCCACATGTAGGCTATCTGCACCGCGGAACTGAAAAGCTCGGTGAAAACAGGACCTATCCCATGGCGCTTCCACTCACGGACAGGCTGGATTATGTATCCAGCATGTCAAACAATATCGGTTATTGTTTGGCCGTCGAGAGGCTTCTTGGCATAGAGGCGCCGCCGAGGGCCAAATATATCAGGACGATCATGGCGGAACTTACAAGGATAGCTAACCACATTGTCTGGATTGCTACCCACGCGCTCGATATCGGGGCCATGACGGTGTTTCTTTATGGCATGAGAGACAGGGAATGGATTCTCGACCTGTATGAAATGGTCTGCGGCGCCCGCCTGACGGTTACCTATCCACGAATCGGCGGCGTAAGATGCGACGTTGACAATGAGTTCATGGACAGCTGTTATAAATTTGCCGAAGATTTTCCCAAGCGCGTTCTGGAATATGAAACCCTTATAGACCAGAACAGGATCTGGCTCCAGAGGACCGTAGGCATCGGGGTCATTTCGGCCAAAGAAGCAGTCAACTGGGGACTGACAGGCCCTACCCTCCGCGGCTCGGGAGTAGCATACGACGTCAGGAGGGCTGTCCCTTACGACGCATATGATCAGGTGGAGTTCGACATTCCGGTAGGCAAGAACTGCGATGTTTATGACAGGTACCGCTGCCGCATGGAGGAATTCCGGCAATCGGTCAGAATAATCAAGCAATGCCTTGATAAAATGCCCGAAGGACTGGTCCTGTCCCCTGACGCACCGGCTTATGACATGCCTCTTGGCAAGCCGCGCGTAATGCCCGGCCATCCAATGGGAGAGATACTGCCCGGCGAAGAGGAAGAGCCTAAGAAGGAACCCTTTGACGAGCTTTACTCTGCGGTAGAAGTACCGAAGGGAGAACTCGGCTTCTATTTCGTCAATGACGGGACCGCCAAACCTTATCGGATGCATATAAGGGCGCCTTCGTTCGTTCATGCGTCGGTTTTGCCGAAATTGTCCGAAGGCTCTCTTGTCGCTGATGTCATTGCCAACATCGGAACCATCGATATCGTCTTAGGTGAATGCGACAGATAATCTAAAGGTGGATATGAATGGATACTA
>Ga0187785_10000787_pt1 | contig 11346 bp, 8 predicted proteins | sample 0815_BV2_4_20_MG_FD_132466 | JGI IMG/M metagenome (GOLD analysis project Ga0187785, IMG submission 132466) | Tropical peat soil microbial communities from peatlands in Department of Meta, Colombia - 0815_BV2_4_20_MG | ecosystem: Environmental > Terrestrial > Soil > Wetlands > Peat | place...
CAGCTCCGGGTAACCCGGCTCGATATGGACGTCGCCATTCCCTGCGGCCTGATCGCCAACGAACTCCTGTCAAATTCCCTGAAACACGCCTTCCCCGACGGGCGGCACGGGAAGATCCTGATCCGCCTGGACGCTTCAGGCGCCGACCATTGCGAGTTCGTTGTCAGCGATGACGGGATCGGGGTACCTCCGGGCTTCGACATCCTTGGGGTGAAGACCTTCGGTCTCCAGCTCATCCACGGCCTCGCAACCCACCAGATGCGCGGGACGGTCGAGCTTGACCACGGCAACGGCACTACAATCCGGGTGCGGTTTCCCTGCCGGCAGGAGCAGGACCTATAATCAGGAAGAAAACGGGGGCTGTCTCCCGCGACAGCTGTCTCGCCGGTCTCCCGCTTCGTGGATGAATCCCCCGGATACCCGCTAGGAAGCATAGAGACGGGCAAGTTCAAAACAACGCTCAGCTTCGGCGTCTTTGCCGTTCCTTTTCAGCAGTGCCCCTTTTGCATCAAGGATCCGCGGGTTCCTCGGATAAATCGCGAGGGCTTTGTCGTATGCCTCGAACGCCTCGGTATCGTGCCCGAGTTTGTCGAGCGCAATTCCCAGACCGAACCATGACTGGTAACTGAGCGGGTTGAGCGCGACAGCATTCCGGTAGGCATCGGCAGCATCGGTATACCTGCGCAGGAAAAGACAACAGTTTCCCCGGTCATCCCATCCCGCTGCGTCGACGGGGATGGCAGTCGAGGGGAGTTTATTGCACTGGTGCTCGAAGGCGATGCTGATCTCCGAGAAGCGAGTGTCCCCGATGGTTCTGTTCCTTCCCCCTTTCTCCGGAGAATGGCCCCCGTCTGCCGGGTAGAGGATGATCACGGCCCCGCGAAGAGTGTTCTCCGAAGTCCTGATCGGCTTTGCAAAGCTCTCTTCCACAGGAAAAGATGCGTTCCTGCGGGAAAGGACGAGCGAGTTCTCCGGAATCGTCCCGATGACGCCCTCCCGAATGATGGGGACTCTGTCATAATGGAAGAGATCCCCACTGATGGGGTCCCGGAAGGTAAGGACCTCTTCCAGGAGTTTTCCATAGGCTTCCTGGTTTGTCCATCCTGTCATCATCTCCGCCGCCTGGTTGATGAGGATGACCCTGCCATCAGAACCGATCGTGATGATCCCCTCTGAGAGCATGCTCATGGTACTGTCGAGCCAGAAGTGCCGGTCAGTCCTTTTCTGATCAGCTTTCTTCCGGTTCAGCGCTACCCGGATCGTAGTTCCCAGGGTATTCCGGGAGAACGGCTTGACGATATACCCATAGGGAGAAGCGACCAGTGCGCGCTCGAAAGTCGGCTGGTCGGAAAACGCAGTGAGAAAGACGACCGGGATATCCAGAGATGCATGGATCTGCTCGGCAGCGGAAACGCCATCGATCCTGCCCTGCAGGTGAATGTCCATCAGCACGAGGTCAGGTCTCTCGCTGCCTGCTTTTGCGACAGCCTCCTCACCGTCAGCAACCAGGCCGGCAACCTGGTAACCGAGTTCAAGAAGGTTCTTCTCGATCACCTTTGCCACTATGAAATCGTCCTCCACAATGAGGATCGATTCCCCGTTCTCTCCACTCATCACATTAGTGCTGGTCTCCGGCAATATAAGGAATTGCCCGGTTCACCAGTTCTCCTGCCAGAGCCCCACTGACATCAAATCCGGGGTTCACCTCTATGATGAGCGCCCTGTAGACAATGGACTGATTCCGGGACACAGAAGTGCAAGGTCTTGCCATTGATGCCGGCTCGCCGCTAACCCGGTCGAAGGCGGTACTGCCAGCGGGTCAGGCCTGCGGTGACGTTGGATGTTCCACCCTGTACGCGCCTTCCGGTGCCCGGATCTCGAATCGCGCCCCTCTTCCGGGCGTGCCGTTCTCGCGTATGGTCAACCCCGTAATCGCAAGGATCTCACGGGCCAGGAAGAGCCCGAGGCCGGTATTCTTCCCGAATTCCCGGTTGAAGATGATCTCTTTCTCGCCTGCGGGGATACCGGTCCCGTTATCCTCATACACAAGAGAGAGCACGTTGTTCTCCTGTACACACGAGACCCGGATCTCCGTAACGGTCTTCCCGTGGCGGAGGGAGTTGTCGATAAGGTTGTAGAAGACCTTAGGCAGCATCGGGTCACCGAGGATTTCAGCTGGGCCGCATTCCACGATAAGGGTGATCTGTGGAGGGACCGAAGCCCGGGATATGACTGCATCGACTTTCTGCCACAGGGGATCCCTGGTTCCGAGCGCTTCGTAGTTCTTGGCAAACTCGATCTGTTCGTGAATAAAGGCAGCCGCATCTCCTGCTTTTTCCAGGTAACGGAGCAGTTCGGGATCAGTGATCTTCCGCTTCGTAAGTTCCAGAAAACCGGTGAGGGTGCTGAGCTGGTTCGCGATATCGTGCCGGGTGATACTGTTGATGAGGTTGAGTTTTTTATTGGTGAGTTTCAGGCTTTCCTGTGCTACGATGGTCTCGGTGATATCCATGAGGGATGCGACAGACTTCCGCGTCCCCGGGATGAGGTCGATTGTCAGGAAGATCTTCCGGATTTCACCCGATTTTCTGATGAAACGGAACTCGTAGTGTTTCAGGGCCGGTTCTCCACGATCCCGTCTCCGGTTGTGCTGGACGACCATACGGTCCCGGTCTTCCATTACGACAAACTCCACCCAGCTCTTCTTTCCCTCGATTTCCTTTCGTGAATATCCCGACAGCCGTTCGAATTCTGCATTGGCAAGCGAGATGATGGTTGTATCTTCGATGAGGACGGTGGCCGTCCCGGTATTCTCGAAGATTGTACGGTACATTGCTTCAGAGGTTTCCAGAGCCTTCTCTGCCTCCCTTCGTGCCGTGATGTCCCGGAAGATCCCCTCCACCCCGAGGAAATCCCCGTTCTCATCGTAATACTTATGGCTGTTCGTCTCTACGATGAGGGTCGTACCGTCGCGCCGTTTCAGCACCACCTCGAAATTATTGACGTACCCGTCCCTGTTCAGTGCCTGCAGGAGCACCCTGCGCTCCGACGGGTCAGCATACATCGTTTCTGCAATATTTTTTCCGAGAAGTTCCTTCTCTTCGCCGTATCCTGTCAGCCGGAGGACAGACGGGCTGATCATGATAATGTTCCCGTCCCGGTCGCTCCGGTAATAGGCGTCCTGGATATTTTCGATGATGGTGCGGTAGTTCCTCTCGCTCTCGCGAAGCGCCGCCTCTGCCTGCTTTCTCTCGGTGATATCGACAAACGAGGCGACGGTCTTTTTCGTCCCGGGGATGAGTGCAATGGTGATAAATGCGCTGCGGACCTGCCCGCCCTTTGTGATGAACCGGAACTCGTAGTTCCGGGGAGCTTTGGAGGGATCGAGTCTCCTCAGTCGGTGATACTGGATCATCGGCTCCAGGTCATCAGCGAAAATAAGCTCAGGCCAGGATCTTTTCCCCTCGACCTCCTCCTTGGTATAGCCCATGACCCGCTCGAATTCGGGGTTGACAAAGGATAACGTCATGTCCGCTTCGATAATGATGGTCGCAGAACCGGTATTGTTCAGTACCGTCCGGTACATCTCTGCTGATGCCCGCAGCGTTTCATCAGCCTTTCGCTTCTCGCTGATGTCCTCGCAGATACCGTCGATCCAGTCGATGCTTCCGCGGGGGTTCCTTTTGACCTGGGCATTGACTGAGACCCAGATCGGCGTCCCGTCCTTCCGCCGCATCTGCAGGATGAAGTCTTTCACGGAACCCTGTGCGCGGATCCTGTCGATGAACGCCTGCCGCTCATCCGGGTTTTCGTAGCTCTCGGTAACCGGTCGTCCCTGGACCTCTTCCAGCGATGGGAACCCGAAAATCCTGAGAAACGCCGGGTTCGCCCAGAGCCACCGGCCGGGCATTTCAGGCGTGTTGCGGTAAACCCCGACGTTGAGGTTATTGACCAGGGAGCGGTACTGCTCCTCACTTTCCCGCAGGGCCGCCTCTGCTGCTTTGTGCTCGGTGATCTCCCTCGATACCACGAGAACGGCCGTTGTTTTCCCGTCGGCATCCTTCATTGGCACCAGGAGGGTGTCCAGCCACCTCAGGGTGTCCGGATGACCGATGGCGATCTCGACACGGGAACCCTTGCCCTCTTTGAATACGTGCCCGATCGACTGCTGATGGGATGCAACAACATCGTGCGTGGAGAGCTCAGCCGAATGCCGGCCGATGATCTCCTCCGGGGTCATGCCGATGAAGGCTGCTCCGGCGCGGTTGATAAAGGCAACCGTGCCGTCCCTGTTCACGAGGATGATAAAGTCGCTCGATGCCTCGGCGAGCGTGCGGTACTTCTCCTCACTCTCCCTCAGGGCATCTGCGCTCTTCTGCTGTTCGTCGTATTGTTTCCGCAGTTCTTCTTCGGTCGCGGTGATTTGTACGCAGGCTTCCCGCAGCTCGTCCTCGGCTTTTTTCCGGTCCGTGATATCCCTTCCCACGGACTGGAATTCGATCAGGTTTTCGCTTTTGTCATAGATTGCGCGATCGCTCCACTGCTGCCACCGGATTTTTCCGTCTGGCATAATAATCCGGTGTTCCATCGTGCCGACAGGGTTTTCGGGGGTCAGGCTCCGGAGATGCTGTTGTACCTGTGGCTTGTCCTCTTCAAACAGATTCGGAGTGAATTTCGAACCGATAATCTCCCGGGAAGTCAGCCCGAAATACCGGCAGTAGGCTTCATTGACAAAGACATGCGTCCCGTCAGGCAGGAAACGGGTGATAAATTCGGTCTGGTCTTCGATGACAGCGCGGTAACGTTCCTCGCTCTCGTGCAGCGCCTGGAGGGCAGTCCTCCGTTCGTCCTCTATCGAGACTGCTTTGGCAAGGAAGGTGAGGATCTCCAGGTCCTGCGGACCCGGGGAGAACGACTTCTGGTAGACTACGCAGAGGGATCCCAGGAAGCGCATCCCGATCTTCACCGGCACCCCTAGATAAGTGTGGAGCTGGTACTGGCGGACGTTCGGATCTGTTTCGGCATAGGAGGATGACTGGAGGTCGGGGATAATCGAGGGGTCCTCCTTCCCTTCATGGATGATATCCGTGCAGATATGTCCGTCCGGGGCATCACAGGACTTGAAACCGGGAGGCGTATTCCACATGCCGAGAGAGCAGAGAAGCCCGCCCTCAAGGCGGTTGTAGAGGGCGCAGGTCCCCCCGAGCATCCTGCCGGCAAGTGCTGTCAGGATGTTGATATTCCTGACCGGATCGGGTGTGAAGGAGAGGAATGCGCTGTTGATCTCCGAGAGCCGGCCCTCGCTCTCCCGCAATGCTTCCTCAGCCAGTTTGCGGCCGGTAATGTCCCGCATCGATTCGATCGCGCCGGCGATCCTGCCACTGGTGTCGTACAGCGGGGAGGCAGTCAGCCAGAGATATGCCCCTTTCCCGCCGTAGAGTCCGGGGGCCCGCATCTCGCAGACGAGGGTGTGGTCTTTCCTTTGGATGGCGGGATACATGCTTGCGATGCCGGCCTCGTCATGCAGGACGAGGTTGATAAGAAGGGGTCTCCTTGTGCCGTAGAAGGGGAGGGAATAGGAATAGTCCCTGGTACCAAGGATCTGCTCCTTGGGGACTCCCGTCATCTCCTCAATGGCCTTGTTCCACGCGATCACGGTGCCGTCAAGGGAGATCGCCAGTGTCGCATCGGGCAGGTGGTCGATGATCCCGGTCATCCGCTGACGGGATTCCCTGAGTTCGTTCTCGGTCCGCCGGTGTTCGATGGCAAGGAGGGTCTTGTGTTCCAGTTCCACGAACTGGGAACGGGGATCCCCGCCTTTCTGCAGGTAATAATCAACCCCGTTGTCGACTGCTTCGATGACGACCTCCTCGCGCCCGCGGCCGGTAAAGAGGATAAACGGGATGGTGTTCTTCTCCTGGCGCAGGTGCTTGAGGAACTTGATCCCGTCCATGACGGGCATCTGGTAATCGGAAATGATACAGTCAAATGAAGTGGTTTTCAGGCGCCTGAGAGCCTCGTCCGCGGAGAGGGCGGTTTCCACAGTAATGACGCCGGACATCTCAAGAAAAGCCTTGCCGAGTTCAAGAAGCCCCGGTTCATCATCGACATACAGAACGCTGTACATTGGGGGTACCCTGCAATGTGGGACATTTCTGTGCGGGATATTAATAAGGTCTCTGGCAATAACCAAACTCGATTCCTGGAACTCACGTTACCACCCGTACGCAGAGGGTCTTTTCGCGCCCCCGTGGGAAGGAAAGGAACCTCCTCCTGCAAGTGTCCCCGCCGGCGGGGTGGTGCGAGGGTTTTCCCATTCGATGAAAAGCGGTTTTCTCCGGATCAGCATGCACGGTCTTTTGGAGTGAAAAATTCAGGCCTGGTGAAAATATTCCGGTTCACATGTGGTGGAATCTGTGAAGGAGACTCCTCTTAGCCCGAAAAGGGGGGGCCCGAAACATCATCGCGACAAAAATGAAGACCTGTCAGGTTTCCACAAAGCAGTAATTTCAGTTCGGATTTACCAGAGCCGGGGGACCAGCCGGTACCGGACATTCCGTGTATACTCCCGGTACCCGTCAAGTTCCCTGACGAGCATCTTCTCTTCCCCAATTATCCTTCCGGCGAGAAGCAGCGTAAGGGCAACACCTGACAGTTCCCCCAAAACTGATCCGAGAAGCAGGGGCACCCCGAGAAACATCAGGATTGCGCCAAGATACATCGGATGACGGACAAACCCGTACACTCCCGTCGAAATTACCGTTTGTCTCCGTTCTGCCTGGATCCTGACCAGCGGGGACAAGAATGTATTATCCGTGAAGGACCGGAAGAACAGGAAGAAGGACCCGATCATGCAGACAACCCCGATCACATTCAGCCAGAGCGGAAAGAGCGGGGACCACCCGAACCGCTTTGCATCGAGGGGCATGATGAGGATCCAGGCCAAAAACCCGATCACGATCCCATAGACCACATACCGGTCCCAGCCTTCCTGGTTACCGGCGCCGGGTTTCTGGTACCGCTCGGCAAGGAGTGCCGGATCTTTTCCTGAGAGGTACAGGATTGTCGAGAAGCAGAGGAGGATGAACCAGATGCCAAAGACCCAGCCCGCGGGCCAGAACGGGTCGCCGGAGAGCAGGAGGATGAGGGCCGGGAAGATCAGGGTGTACAGGAGTGCGAAGAGTGTTTTTTTGTCCATAGGGAGATATGGGTCGGAAGGATGATGAGGCTGCCCACGGGGAGCGAAACAGGCTGCATATTAGTCTCATAACAACCTTTTTTCCCCCCTGGGCCTATGTCTTCCCGGTGAAGGGAATGGATACGGGGCGATCCCTTTTCATTCTGCTCCTGGTCATCGTGACGATCGCCGTAGCAGTCGCCCTGAACGGAGGTGGAATCCCTTCGGAAACGAGGGGTGAAAACGCAACCCTGACCGGAAACGTTTCCATCGGCCCGCTCTGCCCGGTGGAACCATGCCGACTCTCCCACGACCAGCTGGTCGCGGCCTATGCTGCCCGCCCCTTCTCCGTTACTGTTCCCGGCGGACCTGTTGTTGCCACCATCATCGCAGACCCGGATACGGGTTATGCCATCTCACTAAGACCGGGAACCTATACCGTTGTCGATACCCGTTATCAGGGTATTGGCGGGAGCCGGGATCTGCCGAAGACCATAACCCTCCGGAGCGACGAGATGGTGTGGCTCAATATCTCTGTCGACACTGGCATACGCTGACCTGACAGGTTCCGGCTGGCAGGCTCTCTCCGTATCAGGGAGATGAACTATGAGAGTGGGGTGAGAACGATCCGACACTACGTGGAAAATCCCGGTTCAGCTGCGACTCTGAAAACCTTCATCCGGAAAGCCGGCACCCTGTGCGGAATGGCCGGGCCGGTGACCTACACAATCGTAGTTCTTCTTCTCGGCACCCTGCAGCCCGGGTTCAGTCACCTCACAGAGCTGATGAGCGAACTGGGTGAGACCGGGGCCCCCTATGCAGTTGTCATGAACCTTGCGGGGTTTGCCCTGACAGGAATTCTCCTCATGGCCTTTGCTGCAGCCTTCTTCCTTACCTTCTCAGGGGTTCGTGGTACAACGGGAGCCTCCCTCCTGCTCGCGCTCGTCGGTATCTTATATCTCGGCGAAGCCCGTTTCTCGTGTGATGCCGGATGCATTCCGGTGACAGGGCCCGGCCTGCTCCATCTTGAGATCGGAGAGCTCCTGGTAATCTCAGCAGTCCTCGCCGCGTTCCTCATCGCATATGTCCAGCGATCTGCGGGAAAGGCGGAAGGGTACTGGCAGTACTCAGTCACCACCGGGGTTCTGGTCCTTTTCCTGATACCCGTTATGCTGTCCCGGCCCGACCTGCAGGGACTGTTCCAGCGTCTCCTGGTGGGAATAATCCTGCTCTGGTGGGAAGTGCTTGCCATCTGGATGTACCGCCAGGACCGAAAACAACCATGAGGACACCCGGGTAACCTGATCGAGTGCAGCAACCTTTCATCAGCAATGGTTCTGTTCAGGAACTGTGCTGTGCGGCCCCGGGCCAGCTATGAACCCCCCGGAAAGAGAATTACCTCAAAAAAGCGTGACCTGCCGGTAAGTTTCAACCTACCGGTATCAGGCCGGGATTGTTCCCGGTGATACTGCGGCCGCCGGCAGGCGTCACGACGAACGTGTTCTCCGTGCCCACCATGCCGATCCCCGCGATCCCCTTCTTGGGTTCGAGCGCAATGACCATTCCGTCCTCAAGTGGCCTGTCAAACCCTTTGGCGATGACCGGGTTCTCGGCGATCTCGAGACCGATCCCGTGGCCGAGGAACTGGACCTTCCTGTCCCCGTAACCCATGAAATTCTCGAGGAATGCCGGCTCGAGATCGGCCGTGACCTCCGCATATATCTGCGAGGGCACTGCCCCCGGCCTGAGCCGGGAGACGATGGCATCCTGGATTCCGATGCACCGCTGGTGGATCCTGACCACTTCGTCCGGCAGGGTGCCGCCAAAGACGTAGGTCATGGTCTTGTCCGTGTGGTACCCGTGGTACCCGCAGCCGATGTCACAGAAGATGAGGTCGCCTCTCCGGAGTTTCCGGTCCCTGCTCCCGAGTAGCGGGACGGCAGGCGACATCCCGGCATTACCGCCGGGGCTGTCGAGGTATGTCGGGTAAATGGAACTCTCTCCGAAACCGATCAGCCCGAGCATGATCTCGGCCCCTGCGATGCCGAAGCGCACGATCCCGTGGTGCCCCTCCCGCACCATGACCGCGTAGAGTTCGGCAGAGAAATCTGCCTCGCTCATGCCCTCGCGAAAGAGAGCCGGCGCAAGGTCCTCGAGAACATGGCGGTGGATCGTGCCGGCCCGTTCCATCAGACGCTTTTCGTAGGGTGTCTTGACCGATCGGAGATCCGCGACCACGCTGTCTACCGAACGCACATCGTCGAACGTGAAATATTTTTTCAGCCGCTGGAACTGGGCGAGGGTGATATGCTCTGTCTCGAGCCAGCCGGTACGGGGGATCTTTTCCGTGGCTTCTGCAGCATTCCGGTAACTCTGCATCTGACGGATCCGGGGAAAGGTTGATTCATCCGTGGCTCGCTCGAAACTCCGCCGCACCCAGAGGACCGGCTCGCCATCCCGCGGGATCAGGAGGATCCCGTCCTGCATCGTGCCGGTAAAATAGTAAAGGTTGACGTAACTGGTAATGACTGCAAGCTCCCAGTCCGGGTCCACGGCAGCCATCCGCTCATGAAAATGACGGAGGCGGTCGCTGAGTTCGCTCAGGGGCACCTTCGCATGCATGCGATAGTGTAGCACCCGGCAAGTAATAACTGTGGCACAAACGAAACCGGAAACAACCGCCCGCTTGCTCGCACCCGAGAGTATTTCGGTGCCGGCATGAAGGAGCCGGAACACAAGACGATCAGATCTGCTCGATCTCTTCCCAGATCTCGCGCCACTCAGGCCGGACCTTTCTCTTCACCGTCATCTCGAAGAACGCAATGACAAGCCCCGCAAGCAGGATGTTCCAGAAGAGCAGGCCTTCGATGGAGAAGGTGGAGGTGATCAGCCCGAGCACGGCTGAAGTGAGAACGACTACGACGACATTCCGGGAACAGTAGAACTGTTTGATCCTGCGGAGGATCTCCCGGTTTCTCTTCTCGATGTCCGCAACGCGGGTACTGGTATAGTGCTTGCGGAAGGAACCCTCCTCCACCTGCCAGATATCGGCCCCGTGATCATGGAGGCGGAGGCTGTTCTCATCGAGACAAAAATCGGGGCCCGGGCTGAGATAGTTCTCCCAAGATGTCTGGGGCATCAGTATCCCTCACTTGTACCCCGCTTGTCCGGTATTTATCCATTATGATTTATTCAAAATTGCCCTCTCGAATGGGCAGGCGGGAATTTCCCTTAGAAGTCCGCGTTACGGTCTCCGTTTTGGGACTTTCAAAAAAGGTGAGGAACTTCAAAAGGACCGGGTGTGCATTGGTCAGGTTTCTTCATTCAGCAAAGTTCGTGCAGATCGGCTTTTATTGATCGGGAGATACTGATCTCTTCAGTTTTCCCGGATGGTGCTCCGGGCCTGTGCATACGCTCGATCTTTTCCTGGATATACGGCGAGAAATATCCATTGTACCGGTGCTGGAGTTCGGGGAGCATCCAGTCTTTTTCCGTGATCCGCTTTCGGCAGTGGGCAGACCCGCACCCGCATTCCAGCGAGAAGACCATATCGCTCCCGACCGACTCGGCAACGGTCATGGCATAATCGAACGTGACCTCCTCACCGGCACAGATGTCCCGCATCGCGACCAGGAAGACCTGACCCCTGAACCCGCTGTTGGGATCGCAGCTGTGATTGAAGAAATCCGTATCCTCCGGTTCAGTCCCGGCAGGACCCAGGACAAAACGGTCCTCGATCTGCATGGGAAAACGCTGCAAATCTTCGGGGAGCAGGTACATATCATCGATCAGCATGATCTTCCCCCCGAAAATTGCCAGCCGTTCGCCCTTCCTGACAGCCGTCCGGGCAAATATCCCGGCACCTTGTTTTGCGGAATCACGCTTCTCCAGGTGAGGGTGCAGCCAGCTGTGGGTATTCATGGACTTGCTCGCGTGATGTTTGTGGAAGAGTGTACGAGGGCCCTCTTCCTTATCTGTTGTGGTCGGAGGATTGGTGTTCCTGGATCACCTGGTTGCACTCATCCAGAAAACATGTGGGAACCGGTGTAAGCGGCGTGCCGATGCATAAGAGAAGTACCTCTGGTATACACGGAAAGCGTTGTCGCCGATGGGCTTTATCATTGGGTGAAAATCCGCATTTTCTGTCAATACATAATGTTCGTACCGGA
>Ga0187785_10000788_pt1 | contig 11343 bp, 10 predicted proteins | sample 0815_BV2_4_20_MG_FD_132466 | JGI IMG/M metagenome (GOLD analysis project Ga0187785, IMG submission 132466) | Tropical peat soil microbial communities from peatlands in Department of Meta, Colombia - 0815_BV2_4_20_MG | ecosystem: Environmental > Terrestrial > Soil > Wetlands > Peat | place...
CCGCCCACAATCACCGATCTGTAAGGCAACAGTGAGGCAAGTTCCCCGAATCTGGACGCCGGCCATCTCTTCGTCTTCCACCTCGCTCCGGGCACAAGCACAACATACTCCGTCATGGACGAATCACTCAAGTCCACAGATGAAGGCTGGAGCTTGAGAGGTTCTACCATACTTTCAACAGAAGAGAGCTTCTTGAATGGAGGAAATGGGAAAGAGACTTTGGAAATATCACACCCCAGGAATTCAGCGATCTTCAGGTACCTGTCAACCGCATGAATGTTTTTTCCCCCGGCAACCCGGTGTGTATAAAGAAACCTGCTGCCTTCACGAGCTTCGCTGAACCCAACCCTCATCGGCGCTCCTGTGGCCGCAGCAATCAGGCCGCTGCGCAGGAGCCCTTGCAGATCTACGACAAGGTTAAATCTCTCTTTCCTGAGTTCCTTCATAATCACGCTGATTTCACCGAGAGCAGCCCATGCCCTGTCTATCTTCTTCCATGACTCTTTGTCGATGACCCATAGCCTGTCTATCATCGGATGCCCTTCGAGCAAACTCTCAAATCCTCTGAATACGAGCCAGTGGATCTCAGCCTTGCGGAAACGCTTTCTGACGACGTCGAGAAACGGTAGACTATGCACAATATCGCCAAGAGAACTCGGCTTGATGATCAGGATCTTCTCAGGGATTCTCATTCCGGAGTATCCACTCCACAGCCTCCGAGAGGTTACTTGCGCTATAGTCGGCGTTAGACGATTCGCGAAGCATGCCCGTCCGGACCAGGATGGTCTTGGCGCCTACTGCCCGGGCAAGCAGCATATCAGCTTCCTTATCGCCTACGATATATGATTTCTTCAGGTCTATCCTGTGTATCGCCCTGGCCCTCAGGAGCATTTCGGGCTCGGGTTTCCTGCAAGGGCAATGCTCATCAGGATGGTGAGGACAGTAGAAGAAATCGTCAAAGCCGTACTTGTCGATAAATATTTTGTTCGTCTGCCGCACAAAATTCTCGTCAACAATTCCGCGTGCTATCCCTGACTGGTTCGATACCCCGATCAGCATTAATCCCGCTTCCTTCAGAAGGCGCAATTGACCGATGTCCTCAAAGACGTGGAAATCACCAGGACTATTGATATATCCTGTGTCCTTGTTCAGAGTTCCATCGCGGTCAAAGAACACGGCGGTCCTGTGCGCGAGCAGCTTCTTTATCCCAAAATATACATCGTCGGGAGTGACCGCATACATGCATTCCATGTCGTTCTTGCTGCATACGCGCCCGAAGCAAGGACTGCATGGAATATCAGGCTTTATGACGACGTGAGAAACCCCTTCGGCTTCAGGAGGAGGGCCTGTAAGCACAGGATCTGTGGAACCGAAGATTGCGACCATGGGAGTTCTAACGCCATAGCCTATATGAAGCGGTCCCGAATCATTCGTGACCAATACATCGCATTCAGAAATGAACGCGATGAGTTCTCTCAATGTGGTCTTCCCGGTCATGTTCAGAAGATGTTCCCCAAGAAAGTTGTACGGATACTTCTGTTCCGCGAACTTCTCCAACTCAAGGTCTCTGCAGATCTCTTCAGAAATATCAGATTCTGCCTGCCCTCCGAAGACTACAACACTTCCCCCGGTATCTTTGATAAACCAAGAGGCGACCTCGGAAAACCTGTCAGGGAACCACCTCTTTGCAGAACCGTATGTGGCGCCGGGATTGATGCCCAGCAAGGGTCTCTTTATCTGCCCGAGAATCGTTCTCGCCTGCAGTCTTTCGTCTGCAAGCAGATAGATATAGGGATAGGCATACTCCGCTTCAATGCCCGCTTGTTTAAGGAGGTTTAAATAGTAATATATCTGATGTGTTCTGTCAGCGTCTTGCGGTACGGGAACCTTTGTGTTGAGGAGAAAGCCCCTGCCGTCCCTGCTGTAACCGACGCGGTTTCCGATGCCCGACAGAAGAGTTATGAGAGCAGCATCAAATGCGTTCTGCAGGAGTACCGCCCCGCAAAAGCCTTTCTTGCTCAGCCTCCTGGATAGTCTGAGCCTGCCAAAGAAGCTGCGATACTCGTCACCATAAGGGATGATCTCATCTATGAATGGATTGTGCTCAAATACCGGAGATACCCACGGTTTTACAAGCAAGGATAATCTTGAATCGGGCAACGCCTTCTTTAAGGATCTGATGGCGGGGAGCGTCATGACGCTGTCACCGATCCAGTTGACTCCCCTGACGAGGACATTCTTGCAAGATCTGTCAAACATGAAATATTGTAACATTTCACCAACTGCAAATAGAGTCTCAACGGATGGTTTGTACATAGTCAATAGCATCAGAAGGAGGGCCGATCCGGGACATTTTGCCGCCTCAGGATTTTCTTGCGATTCATAAACAGTGTCGTTATAATGCTAGTACGTCCGGTGCTTTGATCCTTCAGTAAGGCGTAGATGGAAAGGACACAGAATGGCAATAATAATTCTCCTCTTGGTCATCATGTTGATTGTGGCTGTGTTTTCTGTGCAGAATGCCATGCCGGTGGCTGTCACCTTCTTCTTCTGGAAACTTGAAGCGTCTCTTGCTATCGTGATATTTCTCTCAGCCCTCTGCGGAGCGTTAATAGGCGGGATCGTCGCGACTCTGCTGAGAATGAAGGCCGCTGTCAGAAAGCCGCCGGAAGACATCCTTAGCGAGCCTCACAAACCCGTTACTTAGTAGGATATATGTTCAGTGGGAGATCGTGTTTGTTACGCTTCTACTGAGGTGATTGGGGAAGTATCATATCTTCCTCTATTGCGCCTTTGCGCACTATTCTTATTGTGTTGTCCACAGTATCCACAATAGTAGAAGGAAGGCCGCCAGGGGTGTTCCCACCATCCACAATGAGATCGATTCCGTGCGGAAAGTATTCTCTGACGGTCCGGGTATCCATCGCCGGGGGGCTGCCTGAGGGATTTGCGCTCGTAGATGTTATAGGAAATCCTGCGCATTTCGCCAGATGGAGCGCAAAGGATTCCCCCGGAATCCTGACCGCGACCTTACGGCTCCCAGAAGTTATCCATTCGGAGACGCCATCCTTTGCCGGAACTAGAAGCGTGAGAGGACCGGGCCAGAATCTCTCGATCAGGTATTCAGCTGTTTCATTAATACGACAGGAGACAAGTGACAGTTGGGCTGTGCTGCCGATTATTATCGGCATGGCCTTATCCCGCGGCCTTTTCTTGACATCATACAGTCTGTGCAGAGAACTCTCGATATCAAATCTAACGCCCAGAGCATAAAAGGTCTCCGTAGGATACGCTACAATGCCACCAGATTCGAGTGTCTCTAAAGCAGTCTGCGAAATCCTGTCGATGTTTGTCTCAGTAATTCTCACAATAGACATTCAGAAATACTACCATATCGATTACGTATTTTTCATTTCTTTCAGCGGCGAAAAACTTTATAAAAAGGCATTCTAAATCAATTATTTTATTGACATTTGGGAGGTTTTACTTTAAGATTTTATAAAATTCTTTTCAAGTTTAGAAAGGAGGTGTTAGATGAGAAAGATAGTTTTGTTGGTTATTTCTTTATCATTCTTATTTGCTTCGGGTTGTGCCACACGAGAGTATGTGAAACAGCAGATAGACCCTCTCATAGACAGGATCAGTAAACTTGAAGCGCGTGTCTCAGCCATAGAATCCAGACTGAACACGGTTGAAGGTAAGCTCGCGGATGTAGAGGCGGCCAAGAAAGAAGCGAGAGATGCCAAATCACTTGCACAGGACGCCATGAGAGTTGCGAAAGATTGTTGCGACAAAGATGCGACTGCTCTCAAGAGGGCCGAAGCAGCAGCCATGAAGGCAGAGGAAGCAGCCAGGAGGGCTGAAGATGCTGCCAAGAAGTGCACAAAGGCATTTGAACTGCATCAAAAGAAGTAAATACGATATCCTGCTAAGAGGCTGAAGATTTCTCGGCCTCTTAGCAGCCTCACTTCGAGATATTCACCGGGATGCCCTTCTTCTCCTTCAGCGCCGAAAGCAGTCTGGTCCTATCGATATTGGTGTAAAGATTCTTCTGCTTGAGCAGCCTGAGAGCTTCATTGAAGTAGTTGATCTTCAGTGAGCTGTCCCTGTGAGCTTCGAGGTAGACCCTGCCGTCAGCAATCCCCACTTTGACGGGTTGTCTCATGATCGTGACTCTTGTTTGATTAGGTACGACCTGAAACAGGGTAGGGATGTCCTCGGGATACATGCGGATGCATCCGTGGCTGGCCTTTCTGCCCACGGCGTATGGCTTGTTGGTTCCGTGAATGAGAATGCTCGGAACTGAGAGTCTCATGGCGTGGGATCCGAGAGGATTCTCAGGGCCGGGAGGGACAACACCCGGAAGCTCGGGTCTCTCCTTTCTAATGGATGCCGGCACAACCCAGGGCGGATTCACAATCTTGTCTACTATCTTGAAAGAACCGACCGGCGTGTCTTTTCCCTGGTCACCGATCCCGATCGCATAAGTCATAACCTTGTCTTTTGTAAAGTAATACAACCTCATCTCCGAGAGATTGATGACTATGCCGTCGTATGAAGACATCTCAGGGAGCAGCCATTGCGTAGCTATCTGAACTGTCTTGCCTTTCCCAGGGACAAAAGGATCTAGTTTTGGATTGGCCTCGACAATCCCATTGTAGCCGATTCCGAACTTTCTGGCTATCTCAATGAGTGACTCGTCCCCCTTAATCGTATATGTCTTCAGCCCGCCGATTATATTGTTGTCCTGGGAGTAGCTGAAGGCTTCTGATGCAGAAGAGACTCCGGATAGGATCAGGATACAGTACAAGATAGTCAGAATTCGAAGGACCATATTTCTGATAGAGATCAAGATACTGGTGAAATGAACGTATCAGGCCGGCAAACTAAAAAGAACCGGATACGTGTCAGATCAGCCACCATATTATGGATTCGGACACAACAGCGATAACTCACTGGGATTCCGAGCTCTCCTCCTTTTTTATAGATTCAATGATTCTGTCAATCCTTGTTTTTGCCGGGCCTTCAAAGATCTTTCTTAGATCCGCATCGGAGAAATGGCCTTTGAGGAAGGTCACGATGTCGGTTCTGCTCTTCCAACAGCCTATTATATTTCTGCAAGGCAGGTTGTCGTTTACGGAGGTGCAGTAGGTGAACTCGACTATCATGCCCAGCTGGCCGCAATAAATGTCCACAGCGATCTAGTGATCCTCTTCTGCTCCAGGACCCAATACAAAGCAATCGAATCGGTCCATGTAAGGTTTGTGAAAAAACAAAAGGGGATCAGGGTTTGGCCCTAATCCCCTTTTGCCATATTTATGGCTTCGGATACTTTTCGAGGTCCTTCAGCAGTTTCCTGATGTCATCGTCCGGCAGAACATAATTATCGAGCTTTCCGGTCAGATAGGCATCATAAGCAGCAAGGTCAATGATGCCGTGTCCGCTCCAGTTCATAAGGATGACTTTTTCCTTGCCTTCTTCTTTTGCCTTTTTAGCTTCTTCAATGACACAGGCTATTGCGTGGTTTGTTTCAGGGGCAGGTATGAAGCCTTCAGTCCGTGCAAAGGAGATGCCGGCTGCGAAGGTCTCAAGCTGGGCATAAGCCCGCGCCTCGATCAGGTTGTCCATTACGAGTCTGCTGATTATCGGCGCCATCCCATGATATCTCAGACCGCCCGCATGAATCGGAGCCGGGACGAATCCATGGCCGAGTGTGTGCATAGCCAGAAGAGGCGTTGTCTCCGCGGTATCGCCGAAGTCGTAACTGTATTCACCCTTTGTAATGGAGGGGCATGACGAGGGTTCAGCCGCTATGATATGAACTTTCTTGCCGTGCACCTTGTCCCGGATGAAGGGGAGGGCGATGCCTCCGAAGTTGCTTCCACCGCCGGCGCATCCGATAACGATATCAGGATACTCTCCGATGGACTCCAACTGTCTTTGCGCCTCCAGACCGATAATAGTCTGATGCAGGAGGACGTGATTCAAGACACTGCCCAGCGAGTATCTCGAGTCCTTACTCGTAACAGCGTCCTCTATAGCCTCACTTATCGCAATACCAAGACTCCCCGGGTGTTCAGGATTCTGGCTGAGAAACTTTCTTCCAGCATTGGTGTCAGGGCTCGGGCTCGGGACACACTTGGCGCCCCAGGTTTCCATCATCAGTTTCCTGTAAGGTTTCTGATTGAAACTGATCCGGACCATATAGACTTTCAGTTCCAGTCCGAACTGATTGCAGGCAAATGAGAGGGCACTGCCCCATTGCCCAGCGCCTGTTTCAGTGGCGATTCTCTTGATTCCGAATTCCTTGTTGTAATAAGCCTGCGCTATGGCAGTATTCGGTTTGTGGCTGCCCGGAGGGCTCACGCCCTCATTCTTGAAGTAAATGCGCGCAGGCGTCCCCAGAAACTTCTCCAGGAATATCGCCCTGTACAATGGAGTCGGCCTCCATATCAGGTATTTCTCCAGTACTGCATCCGGTATATTGATCCACCTCTCCGTGCTGACTTCCTGCTCGATCAGGTTCATCGGAAAGACCGGAGCCAGCATGTCGGGGGTTATGGGCTGTCCTGTTCCGGGATTGAGCGGCGGCGGGAGGGGAGTCGGCATGTCCGCCTGAATGTTATACCATTGCTTCGGTATATCTTTCTCGTTTAATTCTATGCGTCTGTTCACAATCGCCTCCTTTATATTTGCATTAGAACGACAGGTAATATTTTACTTGTATCCGCGAATTTTTTAAAGTGCCCGATATTGCGTTTATATCACTTGCTATACCTTGACAATCAACCATATATTCAGTAAAGTATTTCCATGCGCAGACCTTTTATGGCAGCCAATTGGAAGATGAACAAGACGGTCTCGGAGACTGCGGAATTCATAGAAAGCTTTGTGCCTGAAGTGAAAGACGCCTCCGGAGTTGATATAGTGCTGGCCCCGCCTTTCACGTCTCTCGCACTGGCGGCCGAAAGGCTGAAGGGAACGAATGTAGGTCTTGCGGCTCAGGACGTATTCTATGAGGCAAAAGGGGCATACACCGGCGAGATATCTCCGTTAATGCTTGTCGATATAGGTTGCAGTCACGTCATAATAGGTCATTCCGAGAGACGGCAGTATTTTCACGAGACGGACGAGACAGTAAACAGGAAGATCGTTGCCGCAAAGAAGGCAGGACTCGGGATAATCTTCTGCATCGGAGAGTCTCTTGAGGAGAGGGAGGCTGGCAAGACACTGGAGGTTCTGGATAGAGAGATCAAGAAAGGTCTTGCGGAAGTAACGCCTGAAAAGATGGTCGTGGCTTATGAACCCATATGGGCTATCGGGACCGGAAAGACTGCGACTCCGCAGCAGGCTCAGGAAGCGCATGCATATATCAGGGAAAAATTGCGCGGATTGTATGGAAATAGGGCCGATGAATTATGTATACTATACGGTGGCAGTGTGACGCCGGACAATGTGAACGCCCTGATGATTTGCCAGGATGTGGATGGCGCCCTGGTGGGTGGTGCGAGTCTTAAATCCGACAGCTTTGCGAGGATCGTCAGATTCAAGGGGTCTGATACATAAAGCCTTAAGCTTCATAGTCCGGAGTTTCACATCATAGCAGGCGACTGCCAGCCGCTGAACATAAATAATTGGAGGTTTTGATGACGATTCTCTTGTTGATAGTTCATATTTTTGTGTGTCTTTTTTTGATTGCTGTTGTCCTGCTTCAGAGCGGAAAAGGCGCTGAGATCGGGGCCGCCTTTGGCGGATCCAGCCAGACACTTTTCGGGAGCCGCGGAGCTGCGACATTTTTGAGTAAGATGACGACTATCGTCGCCGTTGTTTTCATGATCACATCCCTGTTGCTGGCGATAATAGCCTCCAGGGGCGGATCCGTTGTGAAAAAGACCGTTATGCCTCAGCAGCAGACGATGCCTGCACCTGCGACTCCTATGGGAGTCCAGCCTGTACAGCAGATACCTCAAACGCCGCAACCTGCTCCTCAGCCGATGCGGAAGGTTCCGCAATCCTCACCTGTGCCTGCTCCGGCTCAGACTAAATAGCCTTTTCCTATAAAGTGATTTTCTGATATCTTCCGGCCTGCCCCCGTATCAGATGCGGGGCAGGCTCCGGACTCACACGCCTTGCGAATACCGGTTAAAAAGTCCTGTCCAAGAACTTCGGAGACTGGCTTCTCTTCTTGTCGGAATTACAGTTTACGTATAGACAGGCTCTTACGGCCTGATGAGGATAATATGGTAGGTCTATGGGTAGCTAAGCTGCAGTCTCTGCACTGCCTGTGCCTTGCCTGTCTCGTCGTCCAACTCGATGACGATTGCGGAGAATATCCCTTCCCCTCGTGCTGTTTCGAAGCGCATCGGCATGTTTGTCAAGAATCTGTGAATAATCTGGTCCACGTCAATCCCTATGACGGATACCGCAGGCCCGGTCATGCCGACATCAGTGAGATAGGCTGTACCACCGGGCAAAATCTTTTCATCGGCTGTTTGAACATGGGTATGGGTCCCGACAACCGCACTCACCTTCCCGTCCATGAAGTAGCCGAAGGCTATTTTTTCCGATGTGGCTTCTGCGTGAAAGTCAATGACGATCAGGTTGGTGTGTTCCCGCATTTTATTGACTTCTTCCTTGGCCGTGCGGAATGGACAATCGACATTCGACATAAAGACGCGTCCCGAAAGGTTGATCACTCCGACTTTTTTGCCGTTACTCGCTGAGTAAAGCAGACTTCCGTAGCCCGGGACTCCGGGAGGATAATTCAGCGGCCGGAGGACCCGGTCGATTTTGGATATCTGCGGGATGAATTCCTTCTTGTCCCATACGTGATTGCCTGTAGTTATCACGTGTACGCCGCAAGCGAAGAGTTCGTCGGTTATTTTATCCGTTATTCCGAACCCGCCCGCTGCATTTTCCCCGTTGGCAATGACGAGATCGATCTTGTACTTATTAACAACCGAAGGGAGGAGAGCTTTGATGGCGCTCCTCCCGGTCTTGCCAACTATATCGCCTATAAAGAGAACTTTCATATGATGTCAGCGTCTATCCGCAGATGTTCTCTCAAAAGGATATGCTAAAGCCAGAGTTCATCATCCTACTAGTCGCAGATTACTGCAAAAAGTGCTATTTCGCATATTCGATGAACCTGGATTCCCGGATGACAGTTACCTTTATCTGTCCAGGATATGTCATTTCAGCCTCTATTTTTTTAGCGAGTTCCCTGGAGATCATTGAAGATATCTCATCGGTCACATCCTCCGGCTTCACGATTATCCTGATCTCCCTTCCAGCCTGGATTGCATAGCATTTATCAACGCCCTTGTACGAAAGGGCCATCTGCTCAAGTTTTTCGAGTCGCTTGAGGTAGTTCTCGATGCTCTCCTTCCTTACGCCGGGTCGGGCTGCGGACAGGGCGTCAGCAGATGCCACGAGGGCAGCTTCAACCGTTATCGGGTCTCCCTCTCCATGGTGAACGAGTATCGAGTTTATGACCTTGTTGTTCTCTCCGAATTTTTTCGCCATGTTGGCGCCGATCTCCTGGTGTGAGCCCTCTATCTCATGGTCGATTGCCTTGCCGATATCATGAAGAATGCCCGCCCTCTTGGCGAGCTTCACGTCCACTCTGAGTTCGCCGGCCATCATACCCGCCAGGTACGCCACTTCTCTTGAATGCTGTAAGACATTCTGCCCATAGGAGGTCCTGTATTTCAGTCTGCCTATGAGCCGAACCAGTTCGGGATGGATACCGGAGAGTCCGAAGTCAAAGACGGCCTTCTCCCCCTCCTCCCTGATATGAGTTTCCACCTCTTTCTTGACTTTTTCCACGATTTCCTCGATCCTGGTCGGATGAATGCGTCCGTCCGTTATGAGTCTCTCGAGGGAAAGCCTGGCGATTTCTCGTCTGACCGGGTCAAAAGCCGAGAGAGTGACGGTCTCAGGTGTATCATCTACGATGAGGTCAACGCCGGTGGCTGCTTCCAGTGCCCTGATGTTCCTCCCCTCCCGCCCGATTATTCTGCCTTTCATTTCATCGTTCGGAAGGTTGACTGAGGAGACGGTGGAGTCACTCACATAGTCGCTGGAGTATCTCTGGATAGAGAACCCTATTATATCTTTTGCTTTCTTTTCAGCATTCTCTCTTGCCTCGTCTTCAATCTTCTTGGCCAGTTTTGCCGCGTCAAACTTCGATTCATCCTCAATCTTCTTAAGAAGTTCCTGTCTGGCCTCCTCCGAAGTGAAGCCGGAGAGCTTCTCGAGCGTTTCCGTCTGGTCCTTTATCAATTTGTTGATCGAGTTCTCTTTATCCTGGATACCGCGCTCTTTGTTTGTATACTCCCTTTCTCTTTTTGAAAGCTCCTGTTCCTTTTTCTCGATCTGATCATACTTCTTATCAAGAGTCTCTTCCTTCTGTCTCAGCCTCTTGTCAAGATGGTTAAGTTCCGAACGTCTTTCCCTTATCTCTTTCTCTGCCTCTGCCTTTGCCTGATATACAATATCTTTCGCTTCAACGTGGGCCTCTTTCCTTAGGCTCTCCGCTTCCTTCTGCGAATCCTCGATTGCTCTGGCCCGTTCTCTTTCGATTTCGAGCTTCTGGGTTTTCAATCTTGATTGCAACACGAAGAAAAGAAGCAGGCCGAAGACGAGACCGGTAACTACTGCGAGCAAGACATAAACGATATTCAGATTCATATATGATAAACCCCCTTCCTCAAATTTCCCCAAAAGTTGAGGGATGTCAGTGAGCGACGCGCTCCTAATTTCTATTTTTTAAAGGGGTTGGGTTATGACTCAGACAGGAATAGAGGCGGCGAGAAAATTGAAATTTTTTGTACGGTCTTCCTTTTATTCTCTATCATAAAATATCTATTATTTATCCTGTACATCATGCTAGTCATATCAACCAACCCAATAATATAAACCCACCCTGCCGTGTAAAGCGAAATCAGATCCGCCTGTAAAACAGGTGGGTGCCCTGAAAGAGCCTTCAGGCTTCCCTGCATTCATGCGGGGCATGCACACCAGTTCCCTACGCGGGCTCCCAAAAGATCTAATTTGCCGGATCAACACATTCACCTTATCACTAACAGGGCAGGCAGCAGATAACCCTGAAATCTGTCCTCCTTAAGGTATTTTTAGCTAGATTTAGAATAAAATAAATACACATCTTATGGCAAGGGGAAAATTCCTGCGGTTTGCGCTCCCTGAACGTCAATATACCCCTGATCAGTTCAAGTTTTCTGCGGCGAGTCCTGGAAGCAGTCGCGGCTACACGAAGAGAAGCAAAGTGTGGGTATACCTGGAGAACTAACACCCGGAGAGGTAACGGCGGTAAACGATTTC
>Ga0187785_10000790_pt1 | contig 11326 bp, 7 predicted proteins | sample 0815_BV2_4_20_MG_FD_132466 | JGI IMG/M metagenome (GOLD analysis project Ga0187785, IMG submission 132466) | Tropical peat soil microbial communities from peatlands in Department of Meta, Colombia - 0815_BV2_4_20_MG | ecosystem: Environmental > Terrestrial > Soil > Wetlands > Peat | place...
CCCTACCCATACAAGTACTCCTACTGCGACTCCGACTCCTACAAGTACTCCTACTGCGACTCCGACTCCTACAAGTACTCCTACTGCGACTCCGACTCCTACAAGTACTCCCGCCCCTAATGTGACTTCGACTGCATCACCAACGGTTACTTCAGTTGCTATGCCTAGTGTAGCGCCAACCGATAAGGTTTCATCAGCACCGACTCCGAGTGCGGCTGCGACGAGTAGCGCTGTGCCTGTGGTTCGTGTCACGGTCTTACCGAGCGTCAAACCATTGGCTTCACCGAGCGTCAAACCAGCGAATAATGGGACCTACACAATGCTATCAACAAACAGTCAACCCTTGCTGAGTGGCTGGGTCACATGGGTGACAGCGCTACTGGTTGCTGTCGTTGGAATTGGGTCGACCGCATACTTCTTCATACTTAGAAGATGAGTGGCTTGGCGGGTAGATGATCCGCTAACCGCTCCTATTTATAAAACGTCTTAGCTTTTTTATCGAGGCAACTGGCCATAGCTATGATCGACGCTATAATTCTCATCAACGGCCTGAATACTGTACCTATCACCTGAACGGCGTTTCTGGCGCCGCCTTACTCCCGAACGAGTCCTTGATCTCAACATTGTTTTGTTTATCCGTCACTATTCGGCCTTCTCCCCCACAAAGCGGGCAGTTTACATAGGTGCTAACACCGCCTGCTGTGCCGGACGCCCCGTCTGTCATGTAGGTGAACTCGTCTACGATGGAATGGGCCTTTTCCAGATCTCCGACTTTAGTACATCCTGACGACATATATCGGGTTATGGGCGTGATTATGGAGCAGGTGCCGCTTGTGCGGGCTATCGCTCTTCGCGCTGATGCACTCATGCTCAACGTAAAAAATACGGCCTCCCTCCAGCCTGTATGCAGCCATGCGAGTCCTCCTGAAGTAAATTCGCTCTCTCCGTATGTTACCTGAATATGTAGCTGCTACAGCTTGTGGCAAGCAGCCTCCATTTGTTTATAGATCCTCATGGTGCAATACCGATCATACGAAAATGGCGAGAATAATGCTTTCGGTGGTATAACATACCAGATCTGGGTCATCGAGTGCTGCTGGTTCCATTACCCAAATCCTAATGCGGAATTATAATACCACAAATTAAAGGTCTATTTTATATTTAGATTGTAAATGTGCGCATATATTGTCGAACGCCAGCAAAGTTTTGTAGTTTAAGGTAATAACGGTCAAAATGGCTTAATTTACGGTTTAAATATGATAACGGGAGTTAAAAAGCCAGATGAGTCGCCATACCTGATGGTAGGCCTGGAATTTATCATTGCTATAGCTGCAGCACTCTTTTTCATCTCGGTTATAATGGATAACTTTACCGCCCTGCCGGCACAGCTGGCCGTGTTCATCCTGATGTTCCTATGTGTATTGATCTCTTTGATTATATTCTGGTCAACGGAGAACCGAGACCTGAGATCGGTCATCTTGGGCCTGCTTATGTTTCTCATCGTAGAACTGTTATCCGGCGCCTTCCTATATGTACTGCCTGAGGTGGGCGGTAACATTTCTATCATCAACAACCCGGTAGTTTCGCAGGGTGCCATGATAATGATGCCCCTTGCGTACATACCTCTGATATATGCCATGCTGATGGTCGCGAAGCCTTGGCATACGAGTGGACGCTCGCTCGTGACCCGGATCATCGAGTTGACCTTCGGCGTTTCGATCGTCGGGGCCCTCTCCTTTTTTGCCTTAGTTTCATTGTATGATCATGGGATGTTATATATCTCGTTTATCTACGGCGCAGCCATAGTCGGAGATACTATAGTCATCGGTTTATGCGCTATGCTGATACTCGCCGGCGTATATAACGTGAATAAATATGCGTATGGGATCATCCTCGTTGCTTTCGTCCTGAGCCTGGCGGGGGACATACTCGCCGCTTCCGGGTGCTTCGGCTTTCTGGTTGCCTCGAATCTTACGCAGCTCATCTATTCTATCACAGTGACGTTTATGGCTGTGACTCTCCTGTTCTACTCCATGGGCAGCGTCAACAGGATGCTTCTGGACAGGGTGAACCGGGAACTGTACGATACAAGGCGGCTTGTCAGTGATCTGCTGCTCTATTCCCCGGATGCGATGTGCGTGACATCGAGCGACGGCACAGTGATAAAAGCCAGCAATCAATTTTCCACGATCATCGGGATCACTTCAGGAGAGCTAATTGGCAATTTTAACCTGTTTCGAGACTACCGCCTAATAGGGGGCGATATCGGCGATCAGGTCAACCTACTTAAATCCGGCAACACTACAGTATCAAATAGCATCGGGATCGGTGATAGAGGCAGACGATACCGGGTGAAGATGTTTCCCACCTACTCCGAATCCGGTGAGATATCCAGCTATGTGATCGTCGTGGAGGATGTAACAGAGGTAGAGCAGGCCTTCAACGACCTGAAAGATGCTCAGAATGCGCTCAAGCTGGCTAACGACGATCTGGAATCACGGGTCACACGACGGACGCTTGAGCTTGCCGAGCTAAACCAAGCGCTGACAAAGGAGGTCGATGAACGTAAGCTGGCCGAAGGTAAAATCCGGGCATCGCTCGCAGAGAATGAGGTGCTGCTGAAGGAGGTTCACCACCGGGTGAAAAACAACCTGCAGGTTATCACCAGCCTGCTTAGCATTCAGTCGTCAGTGATCAAAGACAGTGAAGGCCGGAAAATTTTCAGGGAGAGCCAGAACCGGATACAGTCAATGGCACTAGTACACGAAACCCTTTACCAGTCCAATGAACTTGCCAGCATCGACTTTGGGCGCTACGTGGATATCCTGTTCCGGAATCTATACTTTTCCTATTATAGTGAGCCTGATCAGGCACAACTGATCCTCAATACCTCCGGAGTGAAGATTGATGTCAATAGGGCAATTCCATGTGGCCTTATCATCAATGAGCTACTTTCGATCGCCCTAGGTTACAGTGATGCCAGCACAGCCATTCGGGAGATATACGTAGGGCTCCATAAAAACGATATAGGACTGCTGGAACTGGAAGTTCGTAATCCATGGGTTGCCTCATGCGCTAATATCCTCGACAGCACCTCTATATCATATACCCTGATAGAACTGCTGACCGATCAACTCGAAGGGAGTATATCTATCGACCGTCGCAACGGGCTGAGTTGCATTATCTCATTTAATGCCTGACATTAATTATAAAAATCGCTCGGTATATTCATTGTTTACCACTTTCCAGCCCGAAATACTATAAAAGCCCTGATCGTGACATCCCCCTACGGCTAAAGTTCATAGGCTATACCTATAGTTAGGTGGAAACTTAAAGGTTGACAGTACATGGTGAAGGTAATAGGCCTGGGCCGCTTCACCCTATTTATAGTTCTTGAAAGGTTTTGTACTTGGCAGAGTTGATTGATTATTATCCCTAATAAAACGGGGACAAAATGGATTGTTGTGTTGTACCTAGTAGGGATTGATTGTTCTGGCATAGCGCAGCGATCGTCTGCTGTCTTGCCCCCTCTGAGCGATAGTATAGGCACAGTGCAGGATCGTATTTGCCTGATAGTATATACAAGGTGCCCGGCCAATAACCTCTACGAAGCTATGGTAGTCTGAAACCTTTCAAAAATGACAATAAAGTCGTGGGTTTCGCTGCCCCTTGCCCCTCGGTCAATTTATTTTACCTATCTCTGGGGTAGGGTGATAACGATCCTAGTCCCTCGCGATGGGTTTCCCGGTACCCTATCCTCGATCCAGATGCGCCCGCTGTACCTGCCGACGATCTTTTTAACCAGGTAGAGACCTGTGCCCGAATTTTTTAAACTTTCGGGACGGAAGACGCTGGATTTGCGTTCATCGGGTATTCCCGGACCATTGTCCGATATCTCGATCTTGCAGGTGCCCATCCTGTCTTTCACTACCTTGATCTCCATGTCAATTGCTGGAGTCTTCGCGTGCATGACCGAGTTGATCAGCACATTTCTGAAGGCATACTGAAATAGTGGTCCCACGGTAATGCCTGGGGGTACAGGCTTGCTGACAATGTTCACCTTATGGTCATAGGGGTGAGATAAAATCCGCACATCTGCTATTGCCCGTTTTATCGACTCTTCTATTAGTATCGTCCGTAACAGGGCATCCCCGCCGGTCTCGCTTACTGCCTTGATGGTTGCTACCGACTCATCGTTGCTATCCATCGCCCATCGTACGTTATCCGGCAGATTTTCGCCGCTATTCTTCTTTCTCCAGGTATTGATGATGCTATTATGGGCGGCTATCTCATGGGCAAGCAGTTCGACAAAGAGCTTGGCATCTTCGGCACGCGATGAGATGGCCTCTTCAGAGGACCGGACGTTAAGCGATATGGCCAGTTGGCTGCAGACCTCCTCCAGCGTGCTCAGTTCTGCTGGCGATAGCGCTCGGGTATGGATGACGGTAAGCACCCCTATCAGTCTGTCATGGTCTATCAACGGGGTGACGACGACAAACTCGCCGCCGATACGTTCGATCGCTTCTTTCACGCTGGTCATAAGGCCGTACTCTTCGATGGTAGTGACCATCTGCTCGCGATGGTAGGCGCTGCGTCCTGCCATGGATGGGGCATCCGGGGCGATCGGCACCACACTTATCATGGACTTCAGCTTCTCTGTCCATCCTTTGCTGGCCAGAAGCTCGATCTCGCCATCCCGAGCCACAAAGCCTGCCAGGCCCATATAGCCATACGTCTCTTTGATCAGCCATAGCGCCTTCTCTAGCAGTTCTTTTGGGGTCTGAGTCTGGGTGGATAGCTTCGACAGGTCAGATAGTATCTTCATCAGCGTGACGTTGCTGAGCATGACGATGCCGCTCACACGATCCCCCCGTGAATTGTACATCCGCCGGCATTCTACTCTGAAGAATCGCCTTCTTCCAAGCCGATCTCGGTCCTCCAGTGTCTCGCCATGCCGGCATGCGTCGGTCATGCCGGCAAAGAGCTGGTTGAACATCATGCCCACAGGCGCAGCCCGATGTGAGAACTGCTCGACAAACGATTGGCTGGCCCAGACGATCATGCCATCCCTGTCGATCACACAGGTACTGTCGCCAACAGTATTATCCATATATTCATCAATCCATATATTCATCACTGGTCTTTATACCAATATTAATCTTTCACCGGGCGTTTCCTGTTCGAAATTGTTCAGATTGATCTGTCCGACCGGAAAATATTCGGGCGGATGAAATCGACGATAGTGTAATCTATTGCCCCTATTGTGTTAATGTGAACTACCATACTATAGGGCTGTTGTTTCCTGTTTCATTGAAGGACGCTTGCTGTTTCCGTTCGCGATGACGGTAGGTGTGTCTTTCTTTATAGGTTGAGGCCTGGGGGCGGCTCGTAAGATCATTAATCCTTTTGAGGTGTTCATGGCGGTGTTCTCATCTGTCAATTATCACCCACCTTGGCCCGTAATCTTTAAGCTTCTTGGAGCTTATTGTACAACCGCAGTAATGCAAGTGGATCTGGATATGGGATTCGACAACAGGGCTGCCCGCATATGCACTATCTTATTAAGCGCTGGCGTGAAACTTCTGCCGCTGTTCGTTCTGCTGATGATGTTGTGCTGGATTTTACTGATCTTGATGGTGCTTGGGCTGAATACCACGGTTTTCCAAGCATTTTCGGATGGACCGTGAGGCACAGCATATCTAATTTTTCGATGGTTGTATTTGTGTTTTCGTGTACTTCACTGGAAACTCTTACACGGGGGTCTCTAAACCAAGTAAACCGTCATCGCTCAACACGGATAGTTGATCGATCGTACATATAATGTTCGCCACTATTGTTCGTTATATTTCGAACATTCTATCATATACGAACAATAAATATATGTACCTTGCGAAATAACAATCCTTCCGAGATGAACGGAGTGAAAAAAGTAAAAACAAAGCCGCAGATCCCTATCGAGCTATTTGGCACCGATACCGGCATAAAAGCCATCGATAACCCCGTCTTGGTCAACATATTATCAATGCTAAAGAACAGCGAGATGCCCTTCGATGAAATTGTGACCCGGTCGGGCAGGGCAAAATCGACCGTTTCCGTTCACTTGACCCACATGATCGACGCCGGCGTGATAGGCTCCCGGGTCGATGTCAGAGATCGCAGAAAAAAGATCTTCTTTATCAAATCCAGCTACCTAGGCGACCTGAAGAAAGACTACAGCATAGATGATGACATCCGGGATTACATCGGCCGCGCTCAGGGCGGAACACCGGATATGTTCGACTTCTACAGGCTTATGTTCCGGACGATCCGAGTTGAACTGTACCAGAAGGGTATCAACATCGAGCCGATCTTGAGCGATGCCGGGTTCAAGATAGGGCAGGCGCTCTACTCCGGGATCGCCAGCAACGAGCTTGACGTCATGCTGAGCAACCTTTCAAAGTTCTGGTCAGATCACCAGTTGGGCAGGATGTATATCGGCAATATCGATCCGCTTACCATTTACGTATACGACTGTTTTGAGTGCTGCGACCTCCCGGTCATCGGACGTCCGGCCTGTGCATTCGACCTAGGCATGCTCAGGGCGATCTTCATCGAGCACTTCGGCAGAGATCCCGGGGTGCAGGAGACCGAGTGCTACACAATGGGCGATAGTCGATGCTGTTTTGTCATCGGTATAAAATGATATGTTCCACCGGACGAGCGGAGTAAACTTTTCAGGAGGCCAGTAAAAGTGGTGGTCCATGAAAGCACGACACCTGCTGAACCTATGCACCGTCCTGATCGTCTCGAGCATCTTCCTGGCACCAGGGACAGTATACCTCGGGATAGGTAAGGGCCTTGCCGCAGAGCTATCATCCCTTCTTCTGCTCGCCGGGATCTTTGCTGCAGTCGTCACAGTTAACCGCGATATAGAAGAAGGACATGATTCTGATTCCGATAAGCCCTGATGACGCCTCTTCTCGTTGATTAAGTCGTTCTTAAAATGTTCATGCGCAGCAGGATCAGGTTGATCATTGTCCCCTACCCAGCCGGGAACGAAATGATCGCTGCATCGTGCTTGATGGGCGTTGTTCTGATGAGATGAGAAGAGCGATTGCGTCGAAGCCTCGGAGAAGTACGACTATCGCTGTGTTGTGCATGTTACAGATCTCTCAGTACTCCTGGCGATTCCGGAGATGAACGCTACGCTATGCAAACCGATTGCTCAGATATGGTGATCCAGTAAGTAACACGATCGCTGCGTTGCGTCAGAACACAGATGCAAGTGCTCGGCCGATAACCCTTACGAGGTTGTGTCAGCCTAAAACCTTCGAAAATAAAGATATATCAAGCGATATCCCTGGATGTATCGATATTGATACGATCCATAATCTTAAACCTGATATACTCATTGACTGGCGGCATGCCCCGGATCTTGGGGATCGACAGCTTGTTGCTAATCTTGTCGCCCTTGAGATCGGAATCTATATTAAAAATCGTATCGCAGTAGCTCTCGAACAGGTTCTCGATCCGCTCGGTGTGGACCCCTTTCAGGATAAGTAGAATACATGTGCTATCCCTGTCGGATACCATATCATAGATCTTATCGAGCAGCCGTTTGAGAATGGTGATATCTATCCCTAGGTCGATCAGGAAGCTGAAGTTATCGAATATGATAGTGAAAGACTGGTTAGTATTGGCATATATATCGTCCAGCTGGGAATCGATGAACTCGATCACCCGGCGGTCTGCTTCTGCGGCGTCCTGAGAGGAGATGTAGATATTATTATAGTACTCGTCGTGGATATCGACGAACTCGAGGTTATCCATCGAAAAGTTCAGTTCTGACATATGTTTCATGATATGGGCTGGATCTCTATTAGTGGAAAAGTAATAGGTCTTCCTAGGAGTGGTAAACTCGAATAGAAATATCTCAGGCTGTGATTTAGGGTCGGCGCCGAAATATACCAGCGATCCCTTTGGAATGCCGCCGTTCAGAGTTCGATCTAGGATATCCATCCCAGTAGGAAGCCTGTTTGCCGATATCGGCTCCTGCTTTTCGGCCTTGCTCCTCACGGAGTCAGTCTGCTCTTCGTTCATCTTGCGAATGTCTCTTTGTCACGATGGTATTTTAGTTTTTCGTTATAAAAAAGATAGCACTAGGGTCGATCTACCCCTTACCTAGTGCCAATCGGTCGATCGGTTGGATAGTCAGTCGATCAGATGAAGACTGTGAATACCACGTAAGCGATCAACATCATGATGAGCGAATATTTAAGCCCTGACATCCAGTTGCCCTCGCCCATCTGTCCGGCAAGCAGGCCTGCAAACATGCCCTGTATCACCGCAGCATGGAAGAACAGCCTTACGTAGTCGTCGGGATTGAAGGCGTGGATGAATGAGGATTGTGCGCTCATCGACTGGGTCACCCCGCTGCTTGACGGCGAGCTGGCGCCCGCTGCAGATGCCATGACCGGTATAAAGCTCGACGTGAGCGTAAATACGCAGTATAGGAACACGCAGAACGAGATCAGGATGATCACCACATAGATAAGCATGCCATCGGACCGTTCCTTGCGCATCATCTCGGTGGCTCTGGCGTCATTCGCGGCGATATTCAGCACATCCTTGATGTCGCCCGACGATTCGCTCGCCTTGGTGATCAGGGTGATCGTCCTGGTGGCTGAGGAGGTGCTCAGGGCATTGGCAAAGCGTTTCAGCGATGTGCTAACATCCGTGCCCCACTGCATATCTTTGTAGACCCTTTGTACATAGCTGCTTAACGTGCCGAAGTTCGTGTTCGCGATCAGGCCGATCGACTGACTCAGCGTCATGCCGGTCTCGTTCGTCGAGGACAGCTGCTTAAGGAAGTCCGGCATTTCCTGGGCGATCTTCCGCTCCTTCATGTTCTTCGCCTCGTGGAAGAACGCCAGCGGAGTCATCGCGATGACCAGGAAGTAGACGAGGAAGTCATCGAAGTAGCCTATGATCGGCCCGTAAATCGTAAACGGATCGTTTGTCGCCTGGATCTTACCCAGCATTATGTTGAGCTGTATCTTGCTGACATCGGCGAACGCCTGGTTCATGCTTCCGAAGGTCAGCACGACCAGTAGTACCACTACCAGTATGCCGATAGGAGCGCTGATAGCCAGCGAATTAATAGGGTCTTTCTGGATCCATGCCAGTGGGTTAGCCATAAACGTCTTGTACTTCTGGCTGTCCCTAGCCTTCTTCAGGTCTCCCAGCTTCTTTTTATCTTCCTTTGCCGCCGCGTCTGAGTTCGCTTCAGCAAGCATGTCATACTGTGTGACCAAGCTCACCTCGAACGGCTTGGGCTTCATCTCTTCCTGAGGTGCCATCATGGCGATCATGACTATGAAGATGATCGAGCCCAGCGGTAGTACTGCGTAGATGATGATATACAGCATCATTGGGCTGCCGCCGTTCATGATAGTCATGACCGAGACCATGATAATGATGAACAGCGGTCCCGCAACGAACATCGTCACGTAGGACTCCGCGATCAGCCCCAGGATATCTAGGAATGATTTCTGGTCCTGTGCGATCCTCAGCCGGTACTGCTCTACCTTATTGTTCAGGTACATCGTGATATCGCCACCGCTGTCGATCACCGAGAGCAGGTTCGTCACGAGGTCCTGGAGCAGGTCAGACGGCGTCTGGTTGGCCAGGTTCGTGATCGCTGCTCGCAGGTCGCTGCCGAAGTAGTCCATATCACGTATAATAAAGCCGATCTCCCTGGAAACCTCCCCATATGTGGTCTCCGCCTCGTAGAGCGACCGCAGGACCGTGATGATATCCGCGCCGCCCTTGGACATCGCATACATGAACGTCACCGCAGATGGCAGGCCTTTATTGATCTTGGACTTGCGTTCGCTCGCGCCGAACGATGGTATCAACATAAACACGCCGTAGGTGGCCACGAATCCTATAATTCCCAGTAGGATCATCGATAATAGCAGCACAATGACGCCAGCAAACGGGGCCAGCCAGGGCATGCTTACCGGGAAATGAATGCTCGTCGAGCTGAGGATAGCTCCACGCAGGAGGAACCCTATCAGCAATCCCAGTACAGCACTGACGATCGCTGCTATGACCGCCGTCATGATCGCCGTTGAAACGAACACTTCGTACGACTGTGCCATGTGCGCCTGGCGCAGCTGCTTCTGCAGCTTGTAGTATCGCTCTTTGCGTTTTTTGACCTCCGGGCCAAATATAACGTGAGCTATCTGGCTATATTCGTCCATCGAATCAGTCCCTGATCTGTAAGTCCCTGATCTGTAGTTTCTCCAGGACCCGGTCGGGCTTTACCGCATACGCCTGTATAATGGCGCTGACTTGGTGGAAGTCGCGGATGTTGCTCTTGACCATGTACTCCAGCACCCGCTGCCGACGCAGGAGTTCCTGAGCCAAATCTTTCTTGTTCCAAGCTCGGCGTTGAGCGATCTCGGCGACCACTGCGGAATCTCCGATTCGGTCGAACCGGTCTGTGCTCGCGTTCCAGTTGTACACGTCGTTCGTTCTGATATTCCTGGTGTTCGGATCGATATCCTGGATCTCCACCAGCTTCATATTCCGGCGGACCCGCTTGTTCTTCAGGTATGTCTGGGATTGGATGCTGATGATGTCCAGAGCGGTAATCATAGTCCTGGGTACGCTGATGGGCGGGTTCTCCAGACGGTGGATGGCCGACTCTACTGAGTCAGCGTGCATGGTAGAGAACGTGGTGTGGCCCGTAGACATGGCCTGGAAGAGTGTGAGGGCTTCCTTGCCTCTCACCTCACCCACCAGCAGGAACTCGGGACGCTGTCGTAAGGCCGCCTTTAGCAGGGCGAACATCTCGATGGCGCCCTTGCCGTCTGCGGTAAACGAGTCCCTGGTCAGGCCCGGGATCCAGTTCTGGTGAGGTAGCTTCAGCTCACGGGTATCTTCCAGCGATATAACCTTTGCCTTGGGCGGGATGAACAGCGCGACCGCGTTCAGCGACGATGTTTTTCCTGATGCGGTGCCGCCTGAGAAGATCAGGCTCTTGTTATTCTCAATGCAGAGCCAGAGATATGCCATGGTCTCCGACGAAAACGTGTTCCATGTGATCAGGTCCACCGGGGTAATAGGGATCTCCTTGAACTTACGGATGGTGAATGTGCTGCCCCTGGTGGTAATCTCCTTGCCCAGGGTCATCTGAATACGGGACCCGTCCGGCATCGTGGCATCCACCATGGGTTCGGCGATGGAGATATGCTTGCCGCATCGTTGTGCCAGCCGAATTACATAGGAGTTCAGTTGCTTCTCGGTGAATACGATGTTGGTCATGATGTTCTCATAGTTC
>Ga0187785_10000792_pt1 | contig 11322 bp, 11 predicted proteins | sample 0815_BV2_4_20_MG_FD_132466 | JGI IMG/M metagenome (GOLD analysis project Ga0187785, IMG submission 132466) | Tropical peat soil microbial communities from peatlands in Department of Meta, Colombia - 0815_BV2_4_20_MG | ecosystem: Environmental > Terrestrial > Soil > Wetlands > Peat | place...
CAAGCCGATGTGGGCGTTCATGGCGCATTGGGAGACCGGATCAGGCCGCGTCAACGACCTCAAGGGCTTCAACGACGCCTGCCTCAAGCACGGGGTCATGGGCATCTGCGACGCCGTGTCGAGTCTCGGCGTCGGCGACTTCAATATCGACGACTATCCGGGCATCGTGGCCTGGGCGTCGTGTCCGCAGAAGGGCGTGCTGTCGCTCCCGCTCACCTATGCGCCGGTCAGCTTCACCGACAAGGCGATCGAGATGGTGAGGAAGCGCGGCTGCCGCAGCTATGTGCACCACCCGATCCTCGATGCGCGCCACTGGGGAATCATCGACGGCAAGGACGGGGCGCCGGCCTATCACCAGACCCATTCCTGCTACGCGGTGGCCGCGTTCCACGAGGCGCTCCGCATCATTCTCGGCTACGGCCGGCGCCGCAAGGCCTCGGACTATGCCTATCACGAGAAGGCGCTGCGCCAGGCGGTCGAGGCTATGGGCTGCGAGGTCACCTCGAACATGCCGAGCCTCGTCGTGTGCAATCTGCCCGGCAAGCTCCGCGGCAAGGAGAAGGACCTCGTGCAGGGGGCGCGTGCGCAGGGCTTCGGCATTTGGCCGACGCTTTCGGAGCCGGTGCAGGTCCGCATCGGCATTCTCAATCAGCTCTCACCCGAGCAAATCGGCGAGATCGTGAGCCGCTTCGCCGACGCCATGCTTGCCATGGGCGCCGAGTTCGACAAGCAGAAGGTGATGGGCCAGCTCAAGTCGTACTACGCGAAGGCGGCATAAGTTTCCGTCGCGGGGAAAGACCCGCCCCGGAGGCGGACATGAGTGCAAACCACTGTAGGCGCGGCATGGCTTTGCGGACCGCGCCCGCAGTGGTTTTTCTTTTGATCGTCGCGCTCTTTGCCGCCGCGGCGATCGGTGGGCGCGCGAGAGCGCAAGGCACCGACGATCTCGACCGGATGAACCACGAGATCGAGCGGCTCTACGGCGAAAACAAAATCGCGGCAGCCGTTCCACTCGCCGAGCGTTACGTCGATCTTGTGCGGCAGCGCTACGGGGACCAGAACCCCGAATTCGCAACGGCACTCACTTGGCTCGGGTCGCTCTATGAGGCGCAAAGTCGCTTTGCCGAGGCGGAGCCACCGCTGAAACGTGCGCTCGCAATCCGCGAGGCGGCGTTCGGCCCCGATCACCCGCTGGTTGCCACGAGCCTGAGCAACCTCGCCAATCTCTACCGCAGAGAAGGACGCACCGCCGAAGCCGAGGCGCTGGAGAAACGCGCGAAAGCCATCCACGAGACGGCGCTTGGCTCGGACGAGTTCGAGGCTCTTCGACGCCAGATTCAGGATTTGCGGTCGGGCGGCAAGCAGGCGGAAGCCGTCGAGCTTGCCGAGCACTACGTGGAGCTTGCCAAGGAACGGTACGGCGAAGATCAACCGGACTTCGCGCCGGCGCTTCTCCTGCTTGCCCAGCTCTACGCGTCTCAGTCGCGTCCCGCCGATGCGGAGAGGTTGTTCAAGCAGGCCCTTGCCATCCGCGAGGCGGCACTCGGTCCGGACAATCTGCTGGTGGCCGACGCCCTTGTGCCACTCGCCTATTTTTATCAGGCGCAAGGCCGCTATCAGGACGCCGAGGCCGCCTTCAAGCGCGCGCTCGCGATCCGCGAGAAGGCGTTCGGGCCGGATAGCCCAGAGATCGTCAGCAATCTCGAAGCTCTCGCCGGCCTGTACGACGCAACTGGCCGCAAGGCCGAGGCGGATCAGATTCGGGCCAGGATCCACGCGATCCATCAGAAGTCGCCCGAGCCGCATTTCATGATCATCGAGCAACCGTCCTACGCGGTCGTCAAAGTGTATTACGCTACTGATCGCGCGAAGACGGCGAGTTCCGATCCGGCCAAGACTTTCGCCGGAGATCGTGGCGATCTCTCATTGGGTTTCTGCACCGTGAGCATTCCGAGGGATCACCGCATGGGTGAGCTCGAGACTCCGTCGATATGGCGGCTCGAGTTCAGCAACGATCCGGAAAATTTTGTGGTGCTGCTGTCGGTGAACGAGACCGATCAGGCGAATTTCTACAAGGATGTGACTGCCAGAGTGCGTGCCTCGCCCGGCAAGAACGCGTTCATCTTCGTGCATGGCTACAACGTGACCTTCGCCGACGCGGCACGGCGCACGGCGCAGCTCGCATACGATCTCGGCTTCGACGGCGCGCCGGTGTTCTATAGCTGGCCGTCGCAGGCACGCTATGCCTCATACAAGGTCGACGAGACTAACGCCGAATGGGCCGTGCTCGACTTCAAGAATTTCCTTGAGCAGTTTGCCAAGCAATCGCAGGCCGACAATATCTTCCTGATCGCCCACAGCATGGGCTCGCGCGTGCTCGCGGGCGCGCTCAAGGAGCTCGTGGCCGAGGACCCGGCGATACGCCCGAAGTTCAAGGAGATCGTTTTCGCCGCCCCTGACATCGATGCCGATACATTCAGGCGCGATATCGCACCCAAGATCTTCAGCCCGACGCGCTCGGCGACGATGTATGCCTCGTCAGGCGATTACGCGCTGATCGCGTCCAAGACGTTCGCGGGCTATCCCCGCGCCGGGGACGCAGGCGGAGGCGTGACCATCGCGCCCGGGCTCGATACGATCGACGCGAGCGGTATCAGGACCGATTTCATCGGTCACAGCTATTTCGCCGACTCGACCTCGGTGTTGGGGGATCTTCGCGATCTCATCCTTCTTCGTAAGCGGCCGGAGCAGCGCCCGCGGCTGTCGCCCCTCATGACGGGCGGAAGCCGCTATTGGACCTTCTTGCATTGACGCTCGTCGTGCGGCTAGGCCGTCAGGCATCTCGTTAGGCACAGCCAAAACGCGAAGCTAACTTATCCCCGCGCCCCGAACCTCGCGTAGCATTGCTCCACCTCGTCCAGTCAAAGGGCGCGATCATGAGGCGTTCGTGAGAGCGGGATGAGGGGCGGCGCCCGCGAGCTGACGATGCACGTCGAGCACTCGGGCGGCGACAGGGGCTCCGCCCGGGTCCACTACGAGACCCCGCCAGGAGCTGGCTCGAAGGCTGAATGCGCGTCGTATTCAGCTGAAGCGCGGCCCGTCGTCGTAAAGACGCCGAGATTGGCGCGCCGAGAGGCGCCCGCCGTGGTCCGAAAGGATCGCGGACACCATAGGTTTGCGCTTTTCGGCGCGCCATCCCCCTCGGGACGAGACCGAGGGCGAGCTTGCTCTTTGACATGACCTCGCGCGCAAAGCGCGGCGAGGCGATGAACCACGCCTAGTCAGGCGAAGGCCGTTCCTTGCGCGTAAGGCGGAGCAGGAGGCGAAGCGCGAGCCACAAGAACAGCACGACGAGCAGCAGCGCGATCAGCGGTGCGGCAAGCGCGAGAATCGAAACGAGCAGCGAGCCGCCAAGCTCGGTGGTGGCGACGACAGGGTTGCCGAGACCGCCGGTGAACACCGTGGATTTTGCTCTCAGCAGCGCCGTCGTGCTCTGGATGAGGCCCGCGACGCCGCCGCCGGCGATGATCGCCGTCGCCCATTTCACCATCGGTGGGAGATCGGTAATGACGGCCGCGGAAACGACCGTGCCGGCCACGAGTGCGGCCGGCGTCGCCAAAGTGTCGAGCAGATTGTCGACGCCCGGAAGGTAATAGCCGAGGATCTCGGCCACCGCCGCGACGCCGAGGAGGATCAGGGCAGAGGGCGTGCCGAGCCAGGCGAAGCTCTCGGCGAGCGGGAGATGGCCGGTATTGGCGGCAATGCTCACCACGAGCATCGGCAAGAACACGCGGAACCCAGTCGCCGCGGCGAGTCCGATGCCGAGCGCTACCGATAAAGCAACGTCAAAATCCGACACTAAGCCCTCATCAGCTCTAGCCGCGAACGCAAAGCGGCCGCGCGCATCATTCATGCGCTACCGCTTCGCTACTTGAGCGCAGGCCCATCATGGCTCGACGCACGTCGCGAAGACGTGGAACCCCGGCGCTTTAAGTTGCTCGTCGTGCTGCAAAGCGATCCGCGCTTCGCGACAGGCAACCATGGTCGTGAAGTCGACTACGGTGGTTGTTGCCGCGCTGCCGGTCGTACCGGAGGCTCCATAAATGGCGAAGATAAGCATCCTGCGCCCCTCTGATTCGGCTGCCTGAGCCGCGTTGAGCGCAAATCCGCAAAATACGAGAGCAAGAATGAGACGCGTCATTGTATCCCTCATACTCGGTTGCCAGTCCGCCTGTTGGGTTCGCCTCCCGGGCCTGTCTGCCGCTTTTTGCAGCATACACATTTGCCCTGCGGGAGGGGAGCGGAGGCCCGTGCGCAGGTCACGCGAAACCCACGCCCTCGCTAAATTTTGGCCACAACTGAACCCGACAGTTGGTCTTGCGCGTTATCCCTTGAGGGAAGAGTACGTTCGGGGGAAATCTATGATCGATCTTTATCGCCTCTTGGGCGTCAAGCGGGGTGCGACCAAGGAGGAAGTGCGTAAGGCCTATCGGCGCAAGGCCAAAATCTCCCATCCCGACAAAGGTGGATCGGCTGAAGCATTCAGCGCCCTCACGGTGGCGCACGAGGTGCTGTCGGATGAACGCCGCCGCGAGAAATACGACGCGACCGGCGAGATCGAGGCGGCCAAGCCTAACAATTTCGACGGGAGCGCGGTCGAGGTCATCGCGCAGAAGCTTGGGCTCATCATCTATGCCGAAACCGAGTTGTCTGAGCTCGATATCGGCACCCTGATCGAACAGTCGATCCGCGACGATATCGCGCGGCGGCAGGCGAGCATCGCCGAGCAGAGCAGGGCCATCGAGCGCACGGCGAAGCTGCGCGCGCGGGTCAGGCGTAAGGCGGAGGGCGCCGACAACATGCTCGCCCGCGTGCTCGATTGGCACGAGCGCTCGAGCAAGGACCACATCAAGAAGAACGAGGAGGCGGTTTCCTCGATGGAACGGGCGCTCGAGATCCTCGAAGGCTATCTCTTCGTCGACGATCGGCCGGCGGTCGAAGCCGATAGCGAGGACCAGGTGGCTGCGGCCTTGCGCGATACGATCGCAACGCTCGACGAGCTTGCGGCAATCCTTGCGGCACGGCCTAAAGAAGCGGCGGTCGGCTAGGCCCTTCGCCCCGTCAAACGGATATTCTCGCTTATGTCGTGCTTCAGCCGCTTCCGGCCTTGCGAAGGTGCTCCGAATCATGGGAGAACAGAACAAGAACTCAGGCGTGGGTTTATGGGGATTTGCTATGGCGAGGATCGCTGCCGAGCGGATGCGGGCTCACGTAGCCGTCGGTGCCGTGAAAATGCCGAGCACCCGGCTCAGGCGCGCCCTGCCGCGCGTGCGGTTTTGTGCTCTCGAGGGGACGGTGCGCGTGGTGATCGAGGCCGACAGCGAGGACGACGCCCGCTATCTCTGCCGTGACATGGCTTTCGAGTTCATCGGCCTCTGCGACTGATCTAAGCGACCGTCCGTCCCGCTCAATCCTCGCGAGGATGGGCTTGACGCCAATCAGAGGGGCGGTCGAAGGTCCCGCGCCAGATGCCGCGCTTCGCGTCCTTCGCCTCGGCCTCCGCGGCCTGATAGGAATTGCCGGCCTCTCCGCCGAGATCGACGGCGTAGCCCGCCCGCACCATCGCTTCACCGAGATCGGGGGTGCCTTGAGCGCTACAGACCGCAACGATGCGTCCATAGCTGTCGTTCGAGCGCGCCTCGCAGTTCACGCCGCCAGGCTTCATCAGCGTGGTCAGCTTAGCTTTTGCCGCGCGCCCGCAGAGCCAGGATTTGCCGCTCGCATCCTTACAGGTTTGATGCAGCTCGGGCGCGTCGATGCCGAAGATGCGGTACTGATCGCCGTTGCCGGCGCGAAGCGTATCGCCATCGATTGCCGCGATTTTGGCGTCGGGTCCAAAGGCCGGGGGCTTGTAGCTGCAATAATGCTCTATGAGGAGCGCTACGATCACAACGAGGGCGAGTGCGATCAACTTGCCCAGCGACTGGGCAAGCGCCTTTGAGGATTGTCCCTTGTCCCCGGAGTCCTGGGTCTTTTGGTCAGTCACAGGTCAAGCAGGTAGCGTAGATTCGGTGCCGTCGCCACTCCACATCAATCGGCGATGAGCCCTGCGCGAATACCCGCGAGCGCGCGCAACTGCTCTTCGCTGAGGGTGGGGAACCGCGGGTTTATCGCCTCGATCCGCTCCACGATCGCTGCCGCGACCACGATGCGGGTGAACCATTTCTGGTCTGCAGGAACGACATACCAAGGGGTATCCTCGGTTGCGGTCCCGCCGATCATCTCCTCATAAGCCGATTGATATTCGTCCCAGCGCTGGCGCTCGCCGATGTCGCCGGCATTGAACTTGTACTGCTTGGCCGGATCGTCGATGCGCTCGAGCAAACGTTTCTGCTGCTCTTTCTTGGACACATTCAAGAAGACCTTGATCAGAGCGGTGCCGTTACGCGCGAGGTGGCGCTCGAAGCATTTGATGTCCTCGTAACGCTCGCTCCAGATGTTCTTGGTGATGAGCTTCGGCGGCAGGTCTTGCTTGTCGAGAATCTCCTTGTGCACGCGCACGACGAGGACCTCCTCGTAGTAAGAACGGTTGAAGATGCCGATATGTCCGCGCCGCGGCAGCGCGATTGCCGCGCGCCACAGGAAGTCGTGGTCGAGCTCGAGAGGGCTCGGCTGCTTGAAGGGGTGGACCTCGCAGCCTTGCGGGTTGACGCCAGACATCACGTGCTTGATGACGCCGTCCTTGCCGGCGGCGTCCAGCCCCTGAAGCACCACGAGAATCGACCATTGGTGCTCGGCGTAGAGCCGCTCCTGAAGATCCGAAAGCCGCTTCACGCCGTCGGCGAGGAGCGCCTTGGCCTCGTCCTTCTCGATATCGAGCCCGCAGTGGTCGGAGGGGTCGAAGCGCGCGAGCTTGAACCCGCTTCCAGTCGTCACGCGGTAGCGCTTGAGAATGTCCGAGGCGAGGAGTGGTGCCATGAGGCTATCGGCCGAGGTGGTTTGCTGCCGCGAGCACGGGAACCCGCGTGGCTCCAGCCGAGTTTGTCAGCAAAACAAGGAGGAGACCATGCGGGAACATCGGGATGTCATCACCTGTGCCGTAGCGACCGCCAACGGCTTCGCCATGCCCTATCGCACGCGTCAAGCCCTTGGGCCAGCGGATAGTGAGACGGCCGAGCAGAGCGAGGAGACGCCGGTCATGCGCGGACCGTCTCGCGGTGGCGTACTGAGGACTCTTGCAAGAGGCGTGCGCGATGCCAAGTCCTGAGGGCAAAGACGGTTGCTCGACGCGCGGCACCAGCGCCGCGGATCAATTCCCGTCGATGCGCTTGCCGACGATGGCGATCGTCTGCTGGTAGACTCCGGCTGCGTTCCAACCCTCAATTGCCGCGAAGTTCGGCTCGCCAGGCTGATAGCCGGCACCGCGAATCCAGCCATGACCTTTGAGGAAGTTCGCGGTTGACGCGAGCGCGTCAGCCTTGGTGTTCAGATTAATAACGCCGTTACCGTCGCCGTCGACGCCGTAGAGCAGGATATTCTTCGGCAGGAACTGAGTCTGTCCCACTTCACCGTGCATGGCGCCGCGTGTGCCCGAGCTCATCACGCCGCGATCGACGAGCTCGAGCGCCGCGTAAAGCTGGTCGGTGAAATATTCCGGACGGCGGCAATCGTAGGCGAGCGTCGCCACGGCCGAGACGGTCGGCTGATTGCCCATGAAGGTACCGAACCCCGTCTCCATGCCCCAGATGGTGAGAAGCGGTCCCGGCGGCACGCCGTAGCGCTTCTCGATGGCGTTGAATAGTGCGGCGTTGGCGGATTTCATCGATCTGCCCTTCGCGGCGATAGCGGGAGCGCCACGCTTTGCCATGAACGCGTCGAGCGACAGCTTGAAGCTGTGTTGGCCGCGATCCGCTCTAATCGTCCCGGTGGAATAGGTCGTGCCCATCAAGGCTGAGATCGCCTGTGGCCCGACGCCTCGCCCTTGTGCCTCCCTGGCGAAGACCGCCTTCCAATTCTCGAAGCCCGCCGGCGTGTTTCCGCAGGGAGCCGCCGCAGCGGGGGTGGCAAGCAACACAGCGGCAGCAAGCGAAGCCGCAACGCCAATCCGCATGTCCGTCATCGAGGTTTAGCCCTCCAGGTCGCGCACAAAGAAGGGCGCCGGACCCACCCGTTCCAGGCGTCGTTGCCCCCCAGCGGGCCACAAGCTATCGCGACGGCGCGTGGCTTGGCAATGTCCCTAGGCGGGAAGGTTGGAGAGCGATTTCGCCCTTTTTCCGCGGTCTCTCGGGCAAAGGGCGTCTTATCTACTCGGCGGCTTCGGCGACCGGCTCGATGCCGGCGAGATAACGCTCGACGTCGAGCGCCGCCATGCAGCCCAGGCCAGCGGCGGTAACCGCTTGCCGGTAGACGTCGTCGGCAACGTCGCCGGCGGCGAACACGCCAGGCACGCTCGTCGCCGTCGAGCGGGGATGAGTGATGATATAGCCAGACGTCTTCATGTCGATCTGGCCTTTGAACAGGTCGCTCTGAGGCGTGTGTCCGATGGCGATGAACACGCCGTCGATCGGGAGCTCGATGATCTCGCCGGTGAGGGTGCTCTTGAGCTTGACACCGGTCACGCCGAGCGGATCGTGCTGACCCAGCACCTCATCGAGCTCGGTGTTCCACATAATGTCGATCTTTTCGTTCTTGAACAGCCGCTCCTGGAGGATCTTCTCAGCACGGAGCACGCCTCTGCGGTGCACGAGGATCACTTGGCTGGCTATGTTGGCAAGGTACAGAGCCTCCTCGACGGCCGTGTTGCCTCCGCCCACCACGATCACGTTCTTGCCGCGATAGAAGAATCCGTCGCAGGTCGCGCACGCCGAGACGCCATAGCCCTTGAACCTGTGTTCTGAGGGCAGTCCGAGCCAGCGGGCTTGCGCACCGGTCGCGATCACCAGTGAGTCGGCGGTAAATTCAGTGCCGCTGTCTCCCTTGAGCCGAAATGGGCGTCGGCCGAGATCGGCTTCGACGATATGGTCGCGGATCATCTCCGTGCCGACATGTTCGGCCTGGAGCTTCATTTGCTCCATGAGCCATGGCCCCTGAATCACATCGGGAAAACCCGGATAGTTCTCGACGTCGGTGGTGGTGGTCATCTGGCCGCCGGCATGAAGACCCTCGATCAGAAGCGGCCTTAGCATGGCACGCGCGGCATAGATGCCTGCCGTATAGCCAGCCGGGCCCGAACCGATGATGATCAACTTAGCGTGGCGTGATGCCATGTAGCCCTCTTAGGTCACGAAGGTTTGCAAGAGGTAAGCGCGCGGACAGTCAGGCGCAAGCGGTTGACGCGCACGGCTTGGTGATCGGAAATTTAGCTTTTCGTTTCAAGGTGAAGCGCCCGCCCGATGGCGAGGCGACATTGGCGTCGTTGATGGGGCGCGCAGGTCCAGCTTTCGAACATGCCCTCGAGGGCACGGGACGTACCGCGCCCTCGCATCAGCGCGTGAAGCGCGCAAGCCGATCGGGCGGAAGATGGATCTTAAGCCGCGCCGGCAGCAACCGCATTGGCGCCCCTTGACACGCACTCGCTTCGGCTGAAGGAGAGGCCGACGGCCTCCGCTACGGCAGTGACGATCCAGGTCTTTTCCGCGCCCAGGCTTTTCGACTCGGCGCTGCTGGGAGCCGCCTTTCTGCGCTCGGCAGGCGTCCCGCGTCCTGATTAGAATTTCCGGAACGTCGATGGGTCAATTTCTTTTCGATTCTTTTGCTCAGAGGACGTAAAATTGCGCGTGAGCGAGAGGAAGGTTCCACATGCGTCGAGCGCGCCTTGATGCTACCGATTGGCTGATCCTGCGCGAGCTTCTCGCTGACGGGCGCATCACCAATGTCGAGCTTGCGCGCAAGGTGGGCATCTCGGCGCCCCCGTGCTTGCGCCGCGTGCGTGCGCTCGAGGAGGCGGGCATCGTCAAGGGCTTCACCGCCATCCTGAACGACAAGGCGCTCGGCTTCGACGTCACCGCCTTTGCCATGATCAGGCTGCAGAGCCAGGCCGAGGCGGATCTCATCGCCTTCGAGGAGCGCGCGCGGAGCTCCTCGATCGTCCGCGACTGCTACATGTTGTCGGGCGAAATCGATTTCCTGCTGAAGTGCGTGGCACCCGACCTTGGGGCGTTTCAGGACTTCATCATTCATGAGCTAACCGCGGCGCCGAACGTTGCGAGCGTGAAGACCTCGCTCGTGATCCGTGCCTCCAAGCACGCGGCCGGCGTGCCCCTCGAGCTCGCAGGCGAGGGCGCCCCCACGACGATGCGCGCGCGAAGCTGATCGACGCGATGACGCCAAGGGTGTCGTATGAGCATTTCCACCTCCGGCAATCCTGTCCTGGTCGAGGTGATCAGGGGTTCGCTCGTCGAGAGCTACCATACCGGCGCGATCGCCGTTGCCGATCCGAAGGGATGTCTTCTGCTCGCGTTGGGCGATGTCGAGCGTCCCATCTATCCGCGCTCAGCGGTCAAGGCGATGCAGGCGTTGCCGTTAATCGAAAGCGGGGCGGCGGACGCGTTCGCACTTAGCGAGGACGAACTTGCGGTCGCTTGCGCCTCTCACAGCGGCGACAGAGAGCATATCGAGGCGGTAGGAAGCCTTCTCACCAAGGCCGGTCTCGACGAGGGCTATCTTGCCTGCGGCGCGCACTGGCCGATCAGCGAGGATGCAACACGCGAGCTCCTGAGCACGCGCCGGCGCCCGCGCGCAATCCACAATAATTGCTCGGGCAAGCATGCGGGTATGCTCGCCACGGCGGTGCATCTTGGGTTCGAGACAAAGGGGTATGAGCGCCCCGACCATAACGTGCAGATCATGATCGCGCGGATCGTTTCAGAGACTTGCGGAGTCGCGTTGGACCGCTCTCGCATGGGCATCGACGGCTGCTCGGTGCCGACCTTCGCACTTCCGCTCGCGGCCTTGGCCGTGGGTTTTGCGCGGCTCGGAAGCGGGGAGGCGCTCGCCCCTGGGCGAGCGTCGGCTGCCCGGAGACTGCTCCATGCCTGTTGCTCAGAACCCACTCATGTCGCGGGGGAGGGACGCTTCGACACGATCGTGCTCCGAGCTCTCGCGCCCGGTTGCTTCACCAAGGGGGGCGCCGAAGGCGTGCATTGCGCGGCGTTCCCGGAACTTGGACTAGGACTCGCACTGAAGATCGACGATGGCGCGAAGCGCGCGGCGGAGCTTGTCATGACCGAGGTCATCGCGGCGCTTTTGCCTGAGGCGAAGCTGAGCCTCACCGGTCAGCTCACCGACGAAATGCTGAACTGGCGCGGCAGCGTTGTCGGTCGC
>Ga0187785_10000793_pt1 | contig 11320 bp, 6 predicted proteins | sample 0815_BV2_4_20_MG_FD_132466 | JGI IMG/M metagenome (GOLD analysis project Ga0187785, IMG submission 132466) | Tropical peat soil microbial communities from peatlands in Department of Meta, Colombia - 0815_BV2_4_20_MG | ecosystem: Environmental > Terrestrial > Soil > Wetlands > Peat | place...
ATGATTTCCGCCGGATTCAGCGTGTCGAGAAACACCGACGTGCCGCCGAGAATCTGCGGCAGGAAAATTCCCAGGAGCTGGCCGAAGACGTGGCTGAGCGGAAGCAGATCGAGAAAACGCAGAGGATGAACGAAGCGTTCGTAACGGCGGTAGCGATTGATTTCTGTTTCGAGCGTCTCGAGATTCGCGAGCAAGTTCGCGTGGGTGAGCACAACGCCGCGCGGCTCGGCGGTGGTGCCGGAAGTAAAAACGATTTCGACGGGATCGTCGCGATGGAGCGGAGGCGGTTCGAAGGCGCCCGTTACCTGCGTCTCTGCTTCGCTGAAGCTTTCGAGTTCGATCACAGGCACGCCAAGGTCGCCGGCGGCACCGATTTCGCGGCTGACGATGGCCAGCTTGGGGCCGGACTGCCGCACGACGCGCGCGGCGAAGGTCTTTTCGGCGATCGCGTCCATCGGCACGGCCACCGCGCCTGCAAAGAGGCAGCCCAAAAATGCAGCCACCCATTCGCCGGAGTTTTCGCCCCAGAGGAGAACGCGGTCGCCTTTAGCGATGCCGCGCGAACCAAGTTCGCGCGCAAAATGGCGGGAACGGCCAAGAAGCTCGCCGTAGCTCCAGCGAATTGTCCGGTAGCCACGGCGCCAGGCCACAGCAATCTCGCCTGCCGGGCGCGACGCGTCCTGAAAGTATTCGACGAGGGACTGGCGCGGCATGGCGCGCTTAGTGTCGCTCATTCGTGGAGGGTTTGGGAATGGCGGTGGGATACAATCGCGGGTCTTGCGAGTCTAAGAGAACGGAACCGGGAAGGAGCGTGCGATGCGAGAGATGGCTCGAGAAGCAAGGTCCAAAGAGCTGACACGTAGAGAATTGCTGGGCGCGGGAACAGCGGCGGTGGCGCTCCCTGCACTGCTCACTGCGAAGCCGCGCACTGCCACCGCGCAGGGGGCGCAACCCTTCGAGCTGGATGAAATCACTGTGGGCGAGCTGCAGGAAGGGATGAAATCGGGGAAATTCACCGCGCGCTCCATCGTAGAAAAATACCTGGCTCGCATCGAGGCGATCGATAAGAACGGCCCGGCGCTCAATTCTGTGATCGAGTTGAACCCCGACGCGCTCTCCATTGCCGATGCGCTCGACGCGGAGCGAAAAGCGAAAGGCCCGCGCGGGCCCATGCACGGCATTCCCGTGCTCATCAAGGACAACATCGGCACCGCCGACCGTATGATGACGACCGCGGGTTCGCTCGCGCTGGCCGGTTTTACTCCGGAGAAGGATTCTGCCGTAGCGCAACGTCTGCGCGAATCGGGCGCCGTGATTCTGGGCAAGACGAATCTGAGCGAGTGGGCGAACTTTCGCTCGAATCACTCCTCGAGCGGCTGGAGCGGGCGCGGCGGGCAAACCCGCAATCCCTACGCGCTGGACCGCAACCCCTGCGGCTCAAGCTCCGGCTCTGGCGCGGCGGTAGCGGCGAATCTCTGCGCGGTGACGGTGGGCTCGGAGACGGACGGCTCGATCGTGTGTCCCTCGTCGGCCAACGGGGTGGTGGGAATCAAACCGACGCTGGGCCTGGTGAGCCGGGCGGGCATCATTCCCATCGCGCACAGCCAGGACACCGCCGGGCCGATCTGCCGGACCGTAGCAGATGCGGCGGCCCTCCTAACTGCGCTGGCGGGAGTGGATCCGGCCGATCCGGCAACAGCAGCGTCGCGCGGCAAAGCGCAAACAGATTACACGAAATATTTGGAGCGTGGCGCGTTGCGCGGCGCGCGCATCGGCGTCATTCGCAAGTTTTTCGATTTCAGCGATTGGTTCACGCCGCTGATGGAATCGCATCTCGATCTGATGAAGAAGGAAGGCGCCATTCTGATTGATCCGGCCGAGATCGAGTCCATCGGAAAATTCGACCGGACGGAAATGGAGGTCCTGCTCTACGAATTCAAGGCAGACCTGAACGCCTACCTCGCCGCGGCCGGTTCCAAAGCGCCGGTTCATTCTTTGAAAGAGATTATCGAGTTCAACGAGCAAAACCGCGACAAGGAAATGCCCTTCTTCGGGCAGGACATCATGCTGAAGTCCGAAGCCAAGGGGCCGCTGACGGACCAGGCCTATCGCGACGCGCTGGAGAAAAATCACCAGCTCACCCGCGCCCAGGGAATCGACGCGGTGATGGACCACCATCAACTCGATGCGTTACTGGCGCCCACGGCGGGGCCTTCCTGGCTCACCGACCACGTGACCGGCGACCACGATACGGGCGGAAGTTCATCGCTCGCGGCCGTGGCGGGATATCCCAACATCAATGTGCCGGCGGGATTCATCTTCGGCATGCCCGTGGGCATTTCGTTTTTCGGGCGCGCCTGGAGCGAGCCGGTGCTGATCAAGATTGCGTACGCGTTCGAGCAGGCTGCGAAGTTGCGGAAGCCGCCAAAGTTTTTGGCGACCGTGGATATGAGCGCGGCGCGGTTCTAGCGGGGGCAGAAAAGAAAAAGCCCGGCGAGAGGCGACTCACTCCGCGCCGGGCGATTCCCGTACAGAAACTTAATTATTGCTGCTGCTGTTGCTGCGACGGCTGATCCTGCTGCTTCGCGACATCAGCCTTCGCCGCATCCGCCGAAACGCCCACGCCCGGCTTCTGATAGCGGGTGAGGTAGGGCATGAACGGCGTGACTTCGAAAGGCATCTTCTCGCGAGCGGAGAGCAGCGGCACCGCTTTGGCCTTGAGCAGTTCCACGCGATCGCTCCAGGGATCGAGTTTCACGCGGGCGCCGATAGGCAGCGCAGCGATCTGGTCGATCTTGGAGGGGTCGAGAGCGGGCGCCGAGCTCATCAGCTGGTCGGCCAGGAAAATCTTATTGCCCAGCCGGGGGTTGATCAGGGCGGGCAGGTTCTTCGATTGCGCATCCATCTGCTTCAGGAAAAGGCCGGCGTTGCCGAGCTTATCTTTGTAAGGCGAATTCTTCAGCAACTCGAGCGCCTTGTCGTTGGCCATTTTCACCTGTTCGGGACTGTCCTTGAAGGTGAAGTGGCTGAGAGCCTCGACGGTAGAAACGTTGGTCATATCGTTGAAGCCCCACTGATCGGTGGAAGGCTTGGTGACGATGATGTCCGCGAGTTCCTGAGCCAGCATCGTAGCCAGGCTGGCTTCATCGGGGAGCACGTCGAGCAAGCCGCGGCTCAGCACGATGGTATGGCCGATGGAGAACATTTCCAGCGTTCCGGTGGTGAGAACGCGGCAGTGAACTTCGGGCTGGATGTCGAGGTTGTTGGTAACTTCCAGATTGTTGACGACGGTTTCGAGAACCTTGTCGATATCTCCCGGAGGCGAGAGCAGACCAACGCGCTGGAGGCGATCAAGCACGTTGATCTCAGCGGTGTGCTGCCATTCGCGTTCGGCTTCGATGGGCGAGCGGTCCTGCGACTGCTGCACCTGGTCAACCGCGTTGGGCGATTCGATGGTCAGCTCGCTGAACTCCTCCTGGCGGCCGACGTTCTTGAGGTTGTAACCCCAGAGGCGAGTCTGCGACTTGAAGCGGACGCGGCTGCCGAAGAAATCCTTGAGGTCCGATTCCTGGCTGAAAACATAAGCCGGCAGCCAGAGGCCGGGCTGAACGTTCAAACGCCAGCTATCGAAGTGGAGATTGAAGCCGTTGATTCCGGCAACCGGCGTATAGACGCCGTTGAAGCGCACGATCGTGTAGTTCTGATCTTCGGCCCAGACGCGGCCCTTGAAGCGGCCCTTGCCGGATTTCGGAAGGGGCGTGAGGTCGAAGACGAGGCAGCGCACTTCGCCCAGGAATTCGCGGCGCACATAATCGATCTGGTAGTGCTGCCGGTCGAAGCCGTTGGTATCGATATAAATCATCTGCAGGAAGCCTTCGGGAATGTACGAAGAACTGAACCAGCCGCCCATGTGCGCGAGAGGGTTCAGATTGTCGAACTTGCCGCCCTTTTTCTTCGCGAGCATCGAGTTGTCGACGACGCCCTTGGCCAGTTCGGCCTGCCCGAGGAAATAATGATCGCGGACGGGAATCGCGCCCATCTTGTCGTCGGGCTTCATATCCTGCACATAGGTTTCGATGATGGGGTTGTAGCGGCGAATCGTAGCCATCTCGTCGTGCTCGCGGGCGATCACACGATCAATGGCCTGGTCAACCGTGGTGACCGGAGCATTCGTGGTGTTGCCGGCCTGCGGATGAGTCTGATCGGCGGTCTGGGTCGGCGATTGCGCCAGAGCCGCGCCAGCTACTGCGCCAATGAACAGTACTGCCAGAATGAACTTTATCGACGTGCGCATTGCCTTCCCCCCTCTTCCTTCTCAGTAAGCCAATGCAAAAGTGATGTGGACGATGGCCGGAAAATCCACCGGGTGGCCTTCCTGCTGCGCGGGCTTGAAACGAATCTGCTTCGCGGCAGCCTTGGCCGACTCATCGAGGCCATAACCCAAGCCCTGCACGACGCGCTGAATCTGCACGTCTCCGCCCGCGGTGAATACGACCTGCAACAAAACATCGCCTTCGACCTTCTTGGACCGCGCTTCGTCCGTGTAAGTCGGCTTGGGCTTGAAGGTGATTTCAACAGGCGTCGTCTTGCCCGTAGTCGCAGCGACAGGTTTGGGCTTCGGCGCAGGCGCGGCAGTGGCTTCGTCGGCGAACCCGGACGACTGAACTTTTCCTCCGCGGCCGCCTCCGCCTGAACCGGTGGCGACTCCGTTACCAAAACCGGTGCTCGCTACGACGCCCCTGGCGCCCTTGGCTCCGCCAGTCCCATTTCCGTAGCCGGCGCCGGCGGGCATGTCGTAAGCACCCTGAGCGGCAATATTGGGCGTGTGATTGGTTTTCCCGTTAGCCGGCACGCCATTGGGATCGCCGAAGCCACCCGTCTGGACTTCTTCACGGGGCTTCTTGATAGTCGGGATGGCCGAGCTGCCCATGGAAGGAATCGTCTGATCCGGGTAAGCCTTCGCCACGTCCGGCAGATCCGCAGGCTTGGTAACTTTCTTTGCCACGGCAGAAGGCTTCGCGACGGGCGACGAGAAAACCGGGTTAATGATCTTGGGCTTGGGAGCCTCGACGGGAACCGGGTCTGGCTTGGGCTCGACCTTTTTCACCACTTTTACCGGTTCTGGCCTTACCTTTTCGATTGGCTTGGGCTGCGGTTTCCAAGGCTCAACCACCGGAGCCTCGATAGGCGTAGTCCAATAGCGCTGGACCAATTCCAACCTCTGCGGCATAAGCAGCGGGATGACCACGATAAGTGCGAGCGCCAGACACTCCAAACCGAAGCCAGCGCCGAAGGAACCCCAACGTGCTTCACCGTCGGGGAGCAGGGATGCGTTGAAAACCGCTCGATTTGTGGCCCGCGCCATAAATGCTCCAGGTACCTTTCCGTTCAGATGCGCCAAGACAGACATGCGGCGACCCCTACCTTAGTACTAGACTGCGGGGCTGGGTGGAATGGGACTCAAGTACCATTCTATCTCCAGTCGTGCTGAAAGCGATAACCCAACGGCTGGTGGTTTCCGATTGGTTAGCCCTTTTTGTCTCAGTTTGGGAATTTCTTGGATAGTCCATTACGCACGAACCCCTCAGCGGCGCAGATTTAGCCCCTTAAACCCCGAAGGGCGGAATTGGTTGCAAGTATGAGGCCACAGGAAGCATGTAACTGAGCTGGGCGAGGCTGTGGCCTACCATGACCTTTGTATGGTGTCGTAATCGGCCCGCACCCGGAATACATGAAACAGACCAGAACCACGCTGGAAAACCACCACCAAGCCAGGCCGGGGAGGGCTTGCAGTGCTTTAGGATAGCCATAAAAAAAATACTTCGGGAGCGCTGGGACATTCGCGCCCCCGAAGTGTGATGTTGGAGTCAGCTACTGCGTTGGCTGGACCACGATGAAGGTCGTCCTTCCACCGTGATTGACAAGCAGCAGAATCTGGTTCTTCCCAGACTTCGAGATCGCCTGGTTGTATTCGTCCACGTTGTGCACCGGCTTGTGATTCACTTCCTGAATCACGTCGCCGCGGCTCAAGCCCGTGGTCGCAGCCGGACTGGATGGATCGACGTCCGTCACTACCACGCCTTGCGTGCCGGAAGGCAGATTGAGCTGCTGGACGACGTCCGGGGTGAGGTTGTCGACGTCCACTCCCTCGAGGGCGCTATTGCCGTTGGAGTTTTCGCCTTCTTCCTTAGCGGACTTTTCCGGCAATTCGCCGAGGGTGATCTTCACGTCTTGCGCCTTGCCGTCGCGCCAGACGCTCAGTTCGACGGGTGTTCCCGGAGGCGTTTGCGAAACCTGCAGGGTGAGCTGGTTGCGCGATTCCACCGGTTTCCCGTTGATCTTGAGAATCACGTCGCCCTTCTTCAATCCCGCTTTCGCCGCGGGCGTGTCGGGGGAAACGTCGCCGATCAAAGCGCCGCCGGCCTGTTCGAGACCGAAGGCCTTGGCCATATCGGGATTCACGTCCTGAATGTAAACGCCCATGTAGCCGCGAACCACTTTGCCGTGGGTGAGAATCTGGTCCATCACGTTCTTGGCCATGCTGATCGGAATGGCGAAGCCGACGCCCTGATTGCCGCCACCGCCGCCGGTGAGAATTGCGGTGTTGATACCCACCAGGTTGCCGTGCAGATCGATCATCGCGCCGCCGGAATTTCCGGGATTGATGGAAGCGTCGGTCTGGATGAAGTCTTCATAGTTCTCGATGCCGAGGCCGCCGCGACCCGTGGCGCTGACGATTCCCATGGTGGCCGTTTCGCCGATACCGAAGGGGTCGCCGATGGCGAAGACGAGATCGCCTACATGCAGGGTGCTCGAGTCACCGAGAGGAAGCGTCGGCAATCCGGAGGCGTTGATTTTCAGAACCGCCACATCGGTCTTCGGATCGGTGCCGACGAGCTTCGCCTGAAACTCGCGCTTGTCGCTGAGCTGCACTTTGATGTCGGACGCGCCGTCGATTACGTGGTTGTTCGTAAGAATCGTGCCATCGGGAGTAAGAATCACGCCGGAGCCCAGGCTCTGCTGGCGCTGGGGCTGAGGCTTGCCCTGTCCGAACTGATCGCCGAAAAACTGGCGGAAGAATGGGTCGTCGCCGAAAGGATTGAAACCGTGCTGCGGCTTGACCAGTTTTGAGGTGTGAATGTTCACCACCGCGGGAAGCGCCGGCTTCAGCACGGCCGAAAATCCGTTGGTGAAAGTGCCCAGACTGATAGGCAGGGCGTCCTTGGCCATCGGCACAGTCACGGGAGCGGCGCCCACCACATCGCGGCCGGTCCAGTTCTTGAGCGAAGTCGCCAGGAGCCCTCCGCCGACGAGAGCCGCGAGAATTACCACCGTGGCGGCCCAGCGGCGAATTTGAATCGTGTCGTTCTTCATGGCTGTCTCACTTCTCCTTTGAGTAGCGATTGCTGCTTGCTTTCCTCTCGCTCCGGGCTTGGTCCCGTTTCGCGCGCGAGCGGTATGTTGTCTCGCTATGGAAAGAATTAGACGCAGCTCGAAGCATTTTGTTATTCGCGCCGCTGCCAGGCACGGCAAGAGTGAATTTAGAATGACTCCAAATGGGGATGTGCGGGATGAAAGTTGCAGCGGAGCAAGCTCCGCCACAAACGACGGCGTCAGCGAGTGTGACTTTCGATTTCGTACGACTGCCCCTGGGTAGATCGAACCGCTGCAGGTTCGCCGTTTCCAAGCCTTCCTAGTATACGATGCGCCAGCGCCTTTTTGAGTTACCCGGCCATTCCGGGGCCGGCCTATCCGCTTCTAACGATTTACCTTTCCATGCGTCAAAGAAAGTCTTGGGCCAAATTGGATTCCATCCTATCCTCTCCGTTCCACGAAGTGCTTGAAAGGAGCATTTTAGAATGACGCGAAAAATTCTCGCGCTGGCCGGCATGACTGCGCTTCTCATCGCAGGCGGTTTGCCCGCCGCAGCCACCACCGGCCCCAGCGATCTCACTTCACCGGCTACCGACGGCACGCTCAAAGCGCTCACCGCCGTGGCCGGCGCCGGCACGATGGACACGCACACCTACCAGTATCTCGAAGAGCTGAGCGACGACATCGGCGCCCGCGTGACGGGTTCACCGGAAGCGCAGCGCGCCATTGATTGGGGCGTGGAGAAAATGAAGTCCATCGGCCTGGAGAACGTGCATACCGAATCCTGGCAGCTTTCGCGCGGATGGACGCGCATCTCCGCTGATGCGGACATCATTGCTCCAATCCACCGCCGGGTGATGATTGACGCGATGGGCTGGGTGGGCTCGACGCCGGCCGGAGGCGCGGAGGCCGACGTGGTGGCCGTGAATGGCTACCACTTGGACCAGGAAATAAAGGACAACGCCGGCAAGTGGCGTGGCAAGGTGCTGCTGATCGTCCATAAGGGTGACAAGCCCAAAGACGGCGCGTCTGCATTCGCCAAATTCGGCGAGTTCCTGATTGCGGCGCACAAAGCCGGAGCGGTCGCCGTGATCGGAGGCCAGGGCGGGGCAAAAGCCGCCGGCATGCACCTGACTCACACCGGAGCGCTGGGATTTGATACCTATTACGACATCCCGGTGGTGAGCATGGCCGCCGAAGACCAGGAACAGATCGAGCGCTACATGGATCGCGGAAAAAATGTGCGCCTCAAAATCAACGTGCAGAATCGCGTGACCGACGGGCCGGTTCCCTCCGCCAACGTGGTGGGCGAAATTCGCGGCACGCAGAATCCCGAACAGATCATCGTGGTCGGCGGGCACCTTGATTCCTGGGACCTGGCCTCCGGCGCGACCGACAACGGCTGCGGATCGAGCACCACGCTGGGCGCCGCGGAAGCGATCATGAAGTCCGGATTCAAACCGCGCCGCACGATTCGCTTCGTCCTTTTCACAGGAGAGGAAGAAGGTTTGCTCGGCTCGCTGGCTTACACCAAGATGCATCAGAGCGAAATGCCCAACCACGTGGCGGCTGTGGTGCTGGATTTTGGTCAGGGTCCCGTGACCGGCTTCCAGATGGGCGGCCGCAACGACCTGATTCCGGAGATGCAAAAGTTCGCCGAAGCATTGCAGGCCTTCGGCGATCTGCAAGTGGACGATGAACCGGAATTCGGCACCGACACGGGCCCGTTCATTCTGGAAGGTATCCCGGGAATCAACCTCAACCAGGATTCGCCGGACTACAAGTACACGCACCACTCTGCCGTAGATACGCTCGATAAGGTGAAGGCCGACGTGCTCGACCGCAACGCCACCGTGATGGCCCTAACCGGTTTCTGGATCGCCGACCGTCCCGATCGCCTGGCGAATCCGTGGCCGAAGGAAAAGACGGCGCGCATGCTGACGGAGAAGCACGAGGACGTGATCCTGAAGCTGTTTGGCCTGTGGCCGTTCGGCAACCTGGGCAGCGACGCAGAAAACAAGAACTGAGCGGCCGTTAGTCAGAATAGGGCACGGCGAAAGTCGTGCCCTTTTTTTGTCGGCGTACATCCACCCACGAATCTGCGTATGGTGCGGCCGCGCAAAGAATTACGACAGTAGGGGCACGGCATGTCGAAGAACCGCCGTGGTGGGCCGTGCCCTCTCGCGCTGTGGGTTTTGCTTCGCCATCATGCTACCCTGCCCCTTCACGGACGGTACACGCGCATGAAATTCAAATTGTTTGTTCACGCGAGCGCATTAGTTTTTTCAGCCGCGGCCTTTTGCCTTCCTGCGGCTGGACAAACAAACGAAAACGCGGCGCGCGATGCCGGCTCGCCTCCCCGCTATATCAACGTGGTGCACGAACTGCTGAAGCCCGGCCGCGCAGCCGCCTATTCAGGCATGCTTTCCAGCATTCGCCGCGAATACGATCAGTTCGGAATCCCCGCCTATTGGCTGGAGCTGAAGTCCATCACCGGTCCCGACGACGCCATGAGCCTGAATTTCTTCGACTCATTCGAGGAAGCCGGAAAGATGGCGGGGTCCATCGGTTCGGCCGTGGGCGCGCATCCCGAACTTGCGGCGCTGCAGGATCGTCTTCTGGAGGAAAACGTTGCGAGCGTGACGAATCTTTTCGCCGAACGCGCGGACGGGCTTAGCTCGCGAGCGGCAAGCATCAATTTCGCTAAGATGCGCCTGCTGCAAGTTACCGTCTTCCGCGTCTATCCGGGGAATGAAGGGGAATTTGCGGAAGCGGCGAGGAGCATCGCGGCGGCGTACGAGAAAGTGGAAGGCACCCCGCCGTGGGTGGTTTATGCCGTGAATTCGGGCGCGCCCGCGCCATGCTATCTGATGCTTACCGCTCTGAGTTCCTTGAAGGACGAGGATGCAGCCGCCGCGCGACGCGCGCCGGCGATGGAGGCACTCGGAACAACCGCACAGCTGAAGCTGCAGGAACTGGCGCGATCGGTTTACCAATCGGTCGAGACGAATATTTATTTCGTCGACCCGCAGGCAAGCCACATGCCCCAGGATTTCACCGCCGAGGATCCAATTTACTGGCTGGCGAAGCCAGACCGTACGAGCCAGGCACCGTAGTCGACGGCCACCACGATCGCAGACAGTAGGGGCACGGCATGCCGTGCCCTCTCGCGCAAAAGGAATCGGTGAATTTTCAGCTGATCAGTTTGGCGATGGCGAAGGCCGCTGCGGCCGCCAGGCCGCCGACAATCACCGTCTGCAGCCCGCCGCGCGCCGGTTTCACTCCTGTGAAGTGACCTTTAATCGCGCCGAAAACAAAGAGCGCCAGCAGCGTGACGCACACGCTCACCCACAGGGCCGGCATCACCTCGCGCATCAAAATGTACGGCGCAAGAGGCACAAGCCCGCCGACGATGTACGACGCCGCAATCGTTCCCGCGCTGCGAGCCGCGCGCGCCGGATCGGGCGCCTCGAGTCCCAGCTCGAAGCGCATCATGAAATCCACCCAGCGCTTCTGATTCGAAATGATCGCGTTGACCACGGGCGCCATTTGCGCCTCGCTCATGCCGTATTCGCGAAAAACCTTGGCTACTTCTTCCGTCTCTACCTCGGGCAGCTCCACCGTCTCGCGATACTCGCGATCCAGCTCGGAGGCGTAGTGTTCGGAGTCCGTTTTCGCCGCGAGATAGCCGCCCAGGCCCATGGCAATCGAGCCGGCCGCAATTTCCGCAAGTCCCGCGGTGACGATGATACCGGTGCCTTTCGCTAGCACTGCGGCGGCGCCCGTGAGGCCGGCGGCCAGAGCGAAGGGCACGGTGAGCCCGTCGGACATGCCAATCACGATGTCGCGCACGGCAGCGGTGGCAGTGAAATGTTTTTCAACGTGTTCGGTGGCAGGCAAGTCTCGCTCCTTTACATTCGTGTGATCCGCGCTATCCCTCGCCACA
>Ga0187785_10000794_pt1 | contig 11318 bp, 8 predicted proteins | sample 0815_BV2_4_20_MG_FD_132466 | JGI IMG/M metagenome (GOLD analysis project Ga0187785, IMG submission 132466) | Tropical peat soil microbial communities from peatlands in Department of Meta, Colombia - 0815_BV2_4_20_MG | ecosystem: Environmental > Terrestrial > Soil > Wetlands > Peat | place...
AAAATTAGAAGGACATAATTTGTGTATTGATGCATAATGACGAGCATTTCGCTACTTCGAGATTCAACACCCTTCAATAGTTCACGGGCATTTCCCATTTCGAGATCTTGAAAATTATACATTAGAATATTGAAAAATAGAAAGTTCTAGATAATTATACTATGCAGCGTTGTTCGTTCATCCCGAACCCCTTATAAACTTGGTGGTCAAACAACTACACCATCAACGATCGTTCCGGTCGTTGAATACGATATCCGGCGTAAGGAGCAAGGAGCAGCTTACGGCCGGGAGCGCCGGGACTGCGGGCGCCCGCACTCCTTCCGCGCATCGGGAATAGCATACAAGAACATACCATAGGCGATACACGAGGAATAATTTTATGATACTGGTACCTGATACGAGCGTCCTCATCGACGGGCGCATTACTTCAATGATAAAAGCGGGTGAATACAAGGGAGCAACAATAATCGTCCCGGAAGCAGTGATCGCAGAACTCGAAGCCCAGGCAAATAACGGGCGTGAGATCGGGTTCTCAGGTCTTTCCGAACTGCAGCAGTTGTCAAAGATGGCCGAGGAGAAGACCATCGAGCTCAAGTTCTCGGGGATCCGCCCGTCTCTCGAACAGGTCAAGCTCGCCAGTGGCGGCGAGATCGACGCGATGATCCGGGGGATCGCCATCGATAACAAGGCACGGTTCCTGACCAGCGACTTCGTGCAGGCGGAAGTAGCCCGGGCCAAGGGGCTCGATGTCATCTACTTAAAACCGCAGGTGACGGACTTCGTTCCCCTTGCCATCGATCAGTTCTTTGACGAGCACACGATCGCGGTCTACCTGAAAGAACGGATCAGTCCGATGGCCAAGAAAGGCACGATCAGCGAGATGAAACTCGTGAAGATCCGCGACCAGCCCACCAGCGAGTACGAGCTCCGGGCCATGGCACAGGAGATCCTCGAGCGGGCGAAGCGTGACCCCGACGGCTTCATCGAAGTCGAGAAACGCGGCATCACCGTGGTGCAGATAGGCTCGATGCGGATCGCCATTGCCCGGCGGCCCTTCTCCGACGGCATGGAGATCACGGCCGTCCGCCCTATCGTGGATGTCTCATTAAAAGACTACCAGAAGTCCGACATCATCACGAAGAGGATCGCGGGCGAGAAGCAGGGCATGATCATCGTCGGCGCCCCCGGTTCGGGGAAGACCACGCTGGCGCAGAGCATCGCAACCTATCTTTCCGACAGCGGGAACGTGGTCAAGACCATGGAAGCCCCCCGCGAACTGCAGGTGCCCGACCAGATCACCCAGTACACGATGCTGGACGGCAGCATGGCCAACACTGCCGACGTCCTCCTGCTTGTGCGGCCGGATTTCGTCATCTTCGATGAGCTGAGGAAGACCGAGGACTTCAGTGTTTTTGCCGACATGCGCCTTGCCGGGATCGGCATGGTCGGGGTGATCCATGCGAACGGTGTGCGGGATGCAATCCAGCGCTTCAGCGACCGCGTGGATTTCTCGGTCCTCCCGCAGATCGTCAACACAATCATCTTTGTCAAACACGGCATCATCACGAAGATTTATGATGTCAGCTTCACCCTCAAGGTCCCCGAAGGGATGGGTAACGAGATGCACATCCGCCCTGTGACAACGATCACCGACCACGAGACCGGCCAGCTGGTCATCGACGTCTTCCGGTATGATGGCGAAACAATCGTCATGCCGGTCATGGCAGGGGTCCAGCAGGCAGCAGCTCTCCCGGTTATCAAGCCCGCAACAATCCAGGTGCAGAACATCGGCCAGCCTGTCATGGCCGCCCAGCCCATGCGGAGCCCCCAGTCCCAGCCGGAGACCACCAAGAAGGAGAGCGATGAACGTCCGGGCTGGCGGGTCATGGAGAAGGAGATCCAGCGGGAGATCGGGCGGTATACCGAAGGGTTTGTCGATGTCCAGATGACAAGCGATACGAAAGCGGTCGTGTACATTGACGACAAGGACGTTCCTGCGGCAATCGGCAAGGGGGGCAAGAATGTTTCCGCCATTGTCAACAAGATCGGGATCGGGATCGACATCAAGCCGCGCTCGGAGTTTGACCGCCAGCAGGCCCAGCCGAAATCCGAAGAGGAGATCAACATCGGTGGCGGCATCAGGATCCAGACGGACAAGAAGCAGCTCACCATCGTTGCCCCCGAACAGAGCGGCAAGATTGTCGATGTCTTTGCCGGCAAGGAATACCTCTTTACAGCAACAGTGAACGAGAACGGGGAGATCCACCTCGCCAAGAATTCGAGCATAGCGCAGGAGATGATCCGCCGTTCTACGAACAACGAGGTCATCAAGCTGAGGCCGGTATAACGGGCTCGTTTTGGAGGGTGAGATAAGTGAGCGAATTTGACCTGGGAAAATTCGAGGAAAGTGCGCACGAACTCTGGACCCATGCCTTTGAGTCCAATCCCGGCAGGCTGGAGAAATTCTACCTGAATGTTGCTTTCCCATACCCGAGCGGTGCCATGCACGTGGGCCACGGGAGGACCTACATCGTGCCGGACGTGGTTGCCCGTTTCTGGCGGATGCGGGGAAAGCAGGTGCTCTTCCCGATGGGGTTCCATGTCACCGGTGCACCGGTGGTCGGGATCTCCAAGAGGATCGCGAACAAGGACCCCAAGACCATCCATCTCTACCGCGACCTCTACAAGGTGCCCCAGAACGTGCTCGACGAGTTCATCGACCCCCTGACCATCGTACGCCACTTCGCGGCCGAGTACCAGCGGGTGATGACCGCCTGCGGTCTCTCCATCGACTGGCGCCGGCGCTTCATTACGGTTGATCCCACCTATTCGAAGTTCATCGAATGGCAGTGGAAGCACCTTTACGAGGCCGGCCACGTCATCAAGGGTGCCCACCCGGTCCGCTTCTGCACGGTGGATGACAACCCCGTGGGCGACCATGACCTGCTGGAGGGGGACAAGGCCGAGGTGATTAAGTTCACGCTGGTCATGTTCCGTTTCGGCGACGCTTTCATCCCCACAGCAACCCTCCGCCCGGAGACCATCCATGGTGTGACCAACCTCTGGGCCAACCCGAACATTGCCTACGTGAAGGTCCTTGTCGATGGCAGGCCGTGGATCGTCTCCAGGGAAGCAGCCGAGAAACTCGCCCTGCAGGACCACACCGTAGAGATCCGGGAGGAGATCCCCGGGAAAGACCTGGTCGACAAAAAAGTCAGCCACCCGCTCTGCGGGGAAGTCCCGATCCTGCCTGCCACGTTCGTCGACCCGGACATGGCAACCGGCATGGTCATGAGCGTGCCTGCCCACGCACCGTTCGACTATATCGCCCTCCGCGACCTGCAGCAGGCCGGCCACTACCGGCAGATCAAGCCGATCCCGCTCATCAAAGTCGAGGGCTATGGGGAGGTGCCGGCCCAGGACGCAGTCGAGAAGTCCGGGATCCGCAACCAGATGGACAACCGGATGGACACCCTCACGCAGGAGATCTACTCCGCAGAGTTCGCGAAGGGGAAACTCTTCGAGAAGTATGGCGGCAAACCCGTCAGGGTCGCCCGGGATGAGGTCGCAGCCCTGATGGCAGAGAAGTATGACTCGATCGTCATGTACGAGTTCGACCAGCGGCCGGTCGTCTGCCGTTGCGGCAACCGCGTGAAGGTGAAGATCCTCCATGACCAGTGGTTCCTCAAGTACAGCGACCCTGCCTGGAAACAGCAGGTAGCCGATCACCTCAGGGATATGGCCCTTGTGCCGCCAGAGGTCAGGATCGAGTTTAACCGCACCATTGACTGGCTCAAGGACTGGGCCTGCACCCGACGGGTCGGCCTCGGCACCCGCTTCCCGTGGGATACGGCCCAGCTCATCGAGCCCCTCTCGGACTCCACGGTTTACATGGCGTACTATACCATCGCCCACAAGATCCGGGAGATCGACCCGAAGCTCCTCACTCCCGAGGTCTTCGATTACATATTCCTCGGGAAGAAGTCCCCTGACCTCCCTGAGAAGAAGAAACTGGATGCCATGCGGGAGGAGTTCCTGTACTGGTACCCGTACGATTTCCGTTTCTCGGCAAAAGACCTCATCTCCAACCACCTCACCTTCCAGCTCTTCCACCATGTGACCGTTTTTGAAAACCAGAAGGACAAGCTCCCCAGGGGCATGGTCGTCTTCGGCATGGGCCTCCTGAACGGTGCCAAGATGTCTTCTTCCAAGGGGAACGTCTTCCTGCTCGAGGATGCCGTGCAGGAGTTCGGTGCAGACACTGTCAGGATGTTCCTGATGGGAAGTGCCGAGCCCTGGCAGGACTTCGACTGGCGTAACGAACTGGTCCTTTCGACAAAAAAGCAGATCGAGCGGTTCTACACCACGGTCATGGAGTGCAAGGACGCAGCCGGCGAACCCCACGATATCGATCGCTGGCTCATCAGCAGGCTCCAGCTCCATATCGAGAAGACAACCGCTGCCCTCGACAACTTCCAGACCCGCCAGGCCCTGCAGGAGGCTTATTTCGGGATTGAGAGCGACCTCCGGTGGTACTGGCGCCGCCTTCCGGAGAATAACGATGGCAGCCGCGAGCTGCATACCCTCTGCTCGGCATGGGTTCGGCTCCTTGCCCCGTTCATCCCGTTCACCGGGGAGCACCTCTGGAAGGAACTGGCAGGCGAGGGACTGGTCTCCTTTGCCCCATGGCCGTCAGCTGACAAGAACCTGGTCAATGAGAAGATCGAGCTTGCCGAAGAACTCCTCGCCCGTACGGTCGAGGATATCGAATCGATCCGGAAACTGATCCAGATTACGCCGAGAGCCCTCACCATCGCCATCGCCCCTGCCTGGAAACAGGAGATCTTTGCCATCATAGCACAATCCACTGACCGGAATACGGTCATCAAGGAGATCATGAAGATCGAGGCAATGAAGAAACGCGGAAAAGAAGCGACCGATGCGGCAAAACAGATCACCACCCTTATCCACCGCCTGCCACCGCAGGTTGTCGCACCCCTTGCCCGTGAACCGCTGAACGAGAAGGCCGTCTTCGAGTCCGCCCGGGCATTTCTTGAACATGAGTTCGGGGTCCCGGTCCATATCACCGAGGCTGACTCCAGCGATCACGTGAAGGCGGTCACTGCCCTGCCGTTCAAACCGGCAATTGTGATTGAATAATACAATATTTCACGATACTCTTTTTTCCCCTCCAGCTCTTTTTTGAGCCTTTTCGTCCACAAACGAGATATACCGGCATGGGATAACCATTCCGGATACTACCATGATCACAGGTCGCCGGATTCTGGTGCTGATCTTCAGCTGCATGGTCGCCGGCTGCCTTATCGGGACGGCAGCAGCGGCAAGCCTCGGAATTGACTGGAAGGAACGCCCCACCAACACGGACAGTCCGTATACCGGCGTTGCACTCTCCGAGAATGGTTCCATCGTCTATGCCGGGGGGAACCAGATGCTCGAACGCTCCTGGGACGGGGATCACCGCTTTGGTGGCAGACTGGCAAAAGTCGCTGCCATGAGTACCGACGGGGAGTACGTAGTCCAGTCGATAGCCAATACGGTCGTGCTGCTCGACCCGGACGGAGTGGAGTCCTGGTCGCGGACCATGGGCGGCAACGTTGTCGCAGTCGCAATTTCGCCCAACGGTTCATTTGTCATCTCTGCAGATGACCAGGGAAACCTGAACTCATGGGGCCCGAACGGGGAGTTCATCGGCCGGGCACTGAACGCAACCGCCCGGAAAGTCGCTATCGCTCCGACCGGTGACCTTGTTGTCATCGCCACCGACCGGGGCCTGCGGTTCTATAAGCCTGACTTGAGCTTCCTCTGGCTCGACAACCAGACCGACAGCCAGGACTCGTTTATTCTCATATCTTCCGACGGGTCGACGGTGATAACTGCCGGTGCGAACCGTGTCACTTCCCACCGTCGGGACGGGGCCCTCAACTGGCAGAAACAGGTCACCCAGGACCCCATCATCGATATCGGCTGCTCCTATGACTGCTCCGCCATTATCGTCGGGAGTCAGGACAAGGAAGTTGCCGCCCTGGACCGGTATGGCACGGTTCACTGGACATTCCCGACCGAACAGTGGGTGAATGCCATCGGTGTTTCCCGGGATGCCTCGATCATAGCCGTAGGGGGAAACGACCGGAACCTGTACATCCTTAACCATGGTGGCAGTCTCATCACCCAGCGAAAGACCGATGGGATCATCCAGCCCCGGTCGGTAGCAGTCAGCAGCGACGGGCGGCGGATCGTAGTATCGGACCAGTATGAGATCTATGGTATGGCCCTCCTCGGGGATACGGCACCACCCCCGGAACTGATCACGGTCACCCGCACACCCGCCGGCTACGATGAGACGACCCGCCCCGTCACCACAGTCCCCGTCCGGACAACCACAACGGGAACTACGGTTCCGACTGCGTCTCCCGCAACAACCGCCACGCCCGCGACTCCGCTCAGCCCTATCGTGGTTCTCCTGGCCATCGCCGGCATCTCAGCCCTCATCGGGAAACGACCCTGACGATAGCAGACCGTAATGAGGGGGTCGCCTGTTCTTTTTGTTTACAAAAAGGTTTTAGAAGAATTTTATCCGGACGGCCCCGGCTCTCATATAACCGAACGGCATATGGACTTTATCGCCATACACGTGCTTCAGAAGGTTGATGAACCGGTCGTCTTCCCCGATCATGAACTCAAATTTCCCGTCGGCAGAATCGATCGCCATCTTAAACTCCATGTACTCAACCTCACCGGAACCACTGTCCCGTAACTTCAGGGAGATCGCGGTGATCCGGTCATTCTGGATGGCACGGTTCCCGTTTGTCTCCATCAGCGCCTCGTCCGGCGGCATCGTCTCGTACCGTTTCGCGAACTGGAACTGGGCTGCCATCTGGTCCTTCATGATGGCGAAAAAGCCCTTGCCCTCTGCCCTGGCACGTTGCTGGGCCTCCAGGATTGCCGCATTGAGCATGGGCTGGGTCATCCGGGCAAGGATCATCCGCCTGTTGGTGACCATGATGTTGAAATAATCGGCACCAAGCATTTTGATTTTACGCGCATTCGCGATGACACCTACGACTTCTTCGCCTCCGGCGCCTGGTGGAAGCGCCGTTGAGACCTCAGCTACCGGACCGGGTGCCGCCGTGACGGCTGCGCCACAACTGCCGCAGAATCGGGTGATATCAGAGATTCTGCCTCCGCATGTTCCGCAGAATTTTCCCGGAGGTGTCGGTGGCGGGGTTCCGGGAGGGCGGGCAGTGACCGGTGATCCACAGATGCCACAGAATCTGGCCCCATCGGAAAATGGGCTCCCGCAGGACGGACAGACGTTGGGAGCAGGTGCCGGTTCCGGTTGGGTGGGGGGAACCTGAGGAGCGGGAGGGGCCGGGGGAGAAGATGTGATCGCGGTGCCAATTTTCGTCCCGCAGATGCCGCAGAACTTCTCATCGGGGGCCAGAACACTCCCGCACGAACGGCAGGTCAATGGTACGGAAGGAGCATCAGGTAAGGGACAGGTATCGGGTTTTTCTTCGACCAGAGAGGCCCCGCAGTGCCGGCAGAATTTATGCCTGGCGCCGACACTTTTTCCGCATTCCGGACAGAATGGCATTGCTGGATCACTCACAGGAGATGGATCCTCGTCCATAAAGAGTGTTCCTAAAATGCCGGGGGAGTTTTCCGAGATCTCCGGCTGATATCAGGACAGGTCTTATCTTTTCTCCGGGAAACGGGCTCAATACCGTGTTCTCGTTTAGGGGAAATGACCACCCGCCACAGGCAGGGTTTTCGGCGGCCACAGAGCAGGAACACTGGCGCCTTTCGAGATCGAAAGAGTAGGAATACCGGGAACAAAACAAATGAGAATAGGGCGGAGACTCATCTGATGACGGGCATGGGGGGTATGAACAGAGACCTTCTCTTCCGTTCGGGACATCCTTTGAGGACCCGAATGGAAAAAAGTGGCCGTAATGGATAGGGGCAAAATCCATCGCACACGGGGGGTAAGCAGGTCCTTCTGTCCACGAAACCCGCGGGCTTCGCACACCGCCCAGGGATACTTATTCTCCAGCTACGCTCTTTGCCCGCTTGACACGTTCCTTGGTTGAGAACCCGGTGATCACGTCCAGGTACCGGCGGAACCGCTTGTTCGTATCAATGATGACATCGTCAGAGGCAGAAATATCGGATTCTGTATCGATAATGACGGATTTTCCCCCGGGAGCAATGGACACATCGAGCCGTTTGAGTGCTCCGGCGGTGATCCGGTAGCCACCGGTTGTTTTCTGGGGTTCAACGCCAAAACTGGCCCTGAGTTCGCCTACGATCCGCGTTTCGAGGTCCTTGGTAAGCCCGCGCTTTATGGGATACTCTTGCATAATACTTTTTTAGTAGTGGGTGTATGTTAATCTAATGACGGCAGAATTACCAGAGTCTGGGAAGATCCTGTCCCGGCTCGATACGGTCCATGATGACCTTGTCGAGATCAAGCCGAAGAAGGATCTCAATATTTTCTCAAAACCGCTTCCGGCCAATGGTTCGGTGCTGATGGGGTTCCCGGGGAGTGGCCTTGTCGGGACCATCGCCCTCCAGTACATGGTAGACCAGCTTGAATTCGAACTGATCGGTGCCATGACCTCGAAGTTCTTCCCTCCCCTGGCCATGATGAACCGCGGAGTCATCAACGACCCGGTGAGGATCTATGCAAAGAACGATGACAAGCATAATATCGTGGTCATCGTCGCTGACATCCCCATCGCACCGATGATCTGCTACGAGATCTCCACAAGCGTTATGGACTGGCTGACACCGTTTCAGCCAAAGGAGGTTCTCACAATCGCCGGCATTGTCACCAACGAGCCCGAAAAACGTGTTTTCGGGGTCGCAACATCGAATGCCTCCCTGGGACGGATCGAGAACGAGACGCTGCTCCTCCCGATCGGCAGTATCTCCGGCATTGCATCGAGCATCCTGACAGAATGCAAAGTCCGGGGGATCAACGGGTACGGCCTGCTGGGAGAGACCGTGAACGCCCCCGACCCGCGGGCATCGGCAGCGACCATTGAAGTCCTCAACAAGATGTACGACCTCGGACTCGATGTCCAGCCCCTGATCGAACAGGCCGTGGAGATCGAGCAGAGCATGGGGAAACTCGCCGAAGAAGTCCAGCAGTCCGCAGAACAGACACCCAAGAAAGATCTGCCGATGTACGGGTGATCCTGAATGCGATGTGCTGCCCTAACCGGAATTGCTCCTGACCTGATCAAGGAACTCAGATCGGGGAGGCCCCGAACTATTGAGCTGCAGAGCGCTCATAACATCGTTACGATCGCTGGTGTAGAGCCGGGACCTGATACCCACATATTCATGACATCTACCGATCTTCCCGATCTCGGTCCAGGGGACAACGGGATCTGCGTGTATGTCCTCTCGGCAAGTATCAGCATGAAACGGATCGTCGAATTTTCTCACGGCTCCTACTTCGAAGAGCGGGAACGGATGTCTGCCCGTGTCCAGGTGAAGTACTGTGCCTCGTCGGTCATCAAGCAGGTCTTCCATGAAGGTCTCATGGCCCCGACGGAAGTGGAAGTGCTCAAGTCGTCCTGTTACCACGCAGGATAAGCGGCCACATTTTTTTCATCTGATTGCCGGTCGATGGTTCTTTCGTACACCGGGATTTCATGGATGCCTTTTTTGGATACCTGTCTGCCGCTATTCGTGGGTTATATAAGACGCACGCCGAAATAAGTACCGGGAGACTTTGCTGGATTGAACGCTCATGCCGTCTGAATATCATCAGTATTTCCGGGTGCGGAAGAATGGGTAACCCGATCGCTGCCGTCTACAAAAAAATACCGGAACGCCAGAAGAACCTGATCGGGAGTTTTCTGTCAGTCCCCCTGAGGGTATACGGCGTTGCAAACGAACTGCGCTTCAAGGTATATAAAGACCTTGAAGGGGATAAGCTCGTGTATATCACGTCGGATAAACCGGACACCGCCTTCGTGGAATTTTTTTACCCGGGGATCACCATCACGAGGGTCGGTACCGTCTATGCCTGGTCACTCCGGTCCTTCGTACGCCGACACGATACTGTCATGGTCGATATCCACAGTTCCTTCGCCCGGTTCTTTCCTGACGGGATCATTACGTTCCGCTGGATCCGGCAGGCCCTTCACCTCTCGATACCCCATGAAGAGCTCTTCAAAAACAAGGAAAGGCGCAGGAAGATCCGCAAGGTAGGGAATTTCGAGCCGGTCTTTTCCATCGATCCGACCGATCTGGATTTTTTCTACGATAAGATCTATCTCGAATATATCTGCAAGCGCCACAGCGATCCCACGCTGTTAAAAAAGGTCCTCCTGCAGAAGGATCTCGGGACCATCGGGGAATTGTGCTTCCTGAAATTCGAAGGCAGAATTGTTGCGGGCGGCTTTTCGACGTTCAGGGACGGGAACTATTCCCTGCTCACGATGGGCCTCACCGATGATGCCCCGGCGAAGGACGATACCGTCGCCGCGTTGTATTACTACGGCATCCTGAGAGCACGGGAGCGAGGTGCAGCCACGATCGATTTCGGGATCTCCCGGCCATTTATCCACGACGGGGTCGTCAAGTATAAAAGGAAATGGGGCGGGAAGATCGAACGTGCGCCGGAGATCAATCGCGTGATGTACCTGAGGAATATTATGAAGGACGGGCTTATTGTTCTCGATGATGGAAAGCTCAAAGTCCTCGCAGGTCCTGAAAACGGGGAAGACAGGGAACTTGCGGAAGAGGCGGGAATGGAAGTGAAAACGATATAAGACGGCGAGGATCGCTTCCTTTCCCTTTTTTTGTGCTGGTCCGGCTCCTTTTCGTCTTGTACCGTCCATTAAAGGCTTGTTACCTGCTCTTCTGCCGGAAATCTTTCAAGGACCGGAGGGCCCCAAAAACATTATTTCCTGACTCCTGCACATACGATCCCTGCCGCTATTGCGATCAAAGCGGCAGCGGGATCGACCGGTGATGCCGGTGAGGGTGTTGCGGTCGGCCATGGGGTCGGGACTTTCAGGCTGGACTTTACCGTAGTTTTCACGGTAGCGACCGTAGTCTTCTGTGTCGTGATCACAGCCGTAGTATCATCCGGCTTGAGCAGCAGGTCAGCAGCGACTGAGGACGTGTTCCCGGAGGTCACCTTGACCGTGCCCGACCAGTCGTAATACCCTGACCGCTGGATGGTGACCGAATAGGTCCCGGGAGGGATCTTGTCGAGGGTGAGTGGGGTATACCCTTTATAGACACTGCCAAGGTACACCTTGCTGTTGGTGGGAGCA
>Ga0187785_10000795_pt1 | contig 11308 bp, 10 predicted proteins | sample 0815_BV2_4_20_MG_FD_132466 | JGI IMG/M metagenome (GOLD analysis project Ga0187785, IMG submission 132466) | Tropical peat soil microbial communities from peatlands in Department of Meta, Colombia - 0815_BV2_4_20_MG | ecosystem: Environmental > Terrestrial > Soil > Wetlands > Peat | place...
CCCTGAGATCGGGACGGTCAGCACGATCGAATCCCTGGCAGGGCCGATCATCGGTCTTTATTCGAAGGCGAAGCGACTGCTTGAAGGCGGCAAATGCGAGGTGTTCTACAATGGCGCAGTCCCGCAGCCCCATCCATAGGTCACAATTCTTCATAATTCCTTCGCACCGTGCACACAATCATTTGGTATCCTCGAATCAAGAAGATAAGGAAAATCAGATTCAGAGGAGGAAAGAGTTGAAAAAGGCATTGTTGATAATTGGTGCTGTGACAGTAATGATGGCCGGCTTTGCCAGCCAGAGTTCAGCTGGGGTGAATGTTCATGTCGGATTTTTCGCGCCTCTCCCTGCAGTTGTAGTGCCTGCTCCGGTAGCTGTTTACCATGAACGCGTTGTCCCGGCGGTAGTTGAAACCGATACATATTATCGTAATGTGCCGGTCGGGTATCATCGTGTTGTGTATGAAGAGCCATATTGGCGTCATCACAGATGGCATCATGACAGATACTGGGATCGCCATTACGACAGGCATAGAGACTTTGAAAGGCATTACGACTATCACTAGCAGATAGATTTACAGAAGCACTGCGAGGGGCGGCTCAAGCCTCCATCGCAGAATATTGCCGCCGCGATCCATAACCTAGTCACTATGATTACCGACAAGTTAATCTGTTGACAAAAAGACTCATCTGCACCATCATATAGGATCAATCTGTAAAGGAAAGGGATTCTCCTCTTGAATAACTAATCATGACCGGAAAACTTTACGTGGTTGGTGTAGGGCCGGGCGACCCGGACTTGCTTACAATCAAGGCAGTCAAAATCCTCCAGAATGTATCATGCATATGCGTGCCCAAGGGGCGTGAAGAAGGAAGCAGCCTGGCACTGTCAATAATCGAAAGCATTGTAGATCTCAAAGGGAAGAATATTGTCGAAGCCTATTTCCCGATGAAAAAAACACGCTCAGAAGCTGCAGATGATGAATTGGAGTGTCGCTGGAATGAAACAGCGGTTAGGATTCAAGAGGCGCTTGAGAACGGAAACGATGTGGCTTTCATTACTATTGGTGACCCGACTATCTACAGTACATTCTTTTACCTTTACGATCGGCTTATAGCCCTTATGCCTAATCTTGATATCGAGATTGTTCCGGGTGTATCGTCAATCACCGCAGCATCTGCCCGCTCCGGCATTTCGCTCGGTCTGGCCGACGAGAAGATTGCAATTATTCCTGCTACGTATTCGGGAGACATCGGTAAAGTTTTTTCAGAATTTGAGACTGTCGTGCTTATGAAGGTATATAAGGTATTCGACAAGATAATGAGATATCTGGCGGATGCTGGTCTTATTGAAGGCGCTATTTATGTATCGAAGGCTGGTATGCGCGAAGAAGCCGTCATCAGAAGACTCGGCGACGTCAAGAAGGAAGATCTCAGCTACTTTTCTCTCATCATTGTCAGGAGACGATCGAGATTATGACCGATGACGACCTCCATTATTTCAGAAAGTGGTTTGTGTCCTATTGCAGAGCATTCTATCTCAGTGACGAAAAAGAGCAGAAGAACATTGAGTTAAAAGAACTGCACACCCTGCAAGTCTGCAAAAACATCATTTCCATTGCTCAAGGGGAGTCACTTAATTCAAACCAGGTGCGCATTGCAGAGGCGGTTGCTCTATTTCACGACATAGGACGCTTTCGGCAGTATGCACAATATAAGACCTTTAGAGACAGCCTCTCTGAAAATCACGGACTTCTCGGCTTTTCCGTGCTGCAAAATGAAAAAATTCTAGACCGGCTCCCGTCACATGAGCAGGCTATAATATTTGATGCCGTAAAGTTGCATAACACTTTCTCCATTGCTGATATAACCGATGTGGAAACAATTCGTTTTCTAAAACTTATACGTGACGCCGACAAGCTCGACATCTGGCGGGTGTTTATCGAATATTATGAGACGCCGGAAAATCAAAGGCCTGAAGCTGTAGGACTCGGACTGCCTGATGTATCGTATTATTCAAAAGATGTGTTGTCCAGCCTGAAAGGCCGCAAGGTCGTCTCTCTTATGCAGCTCAAGACATTGCAGGACTTTAAGCTGCTGCAACTTTCGTGGGTTTTCGACCTGAATTTCCGCACATCTTTTATTCTTCTGAAAGAAAGAGGATACGTTTCTGGTATCTCATCAACTCTTCCTCAAACCGAAGAAATAGTCGCTGCTATTTATATCGTAAGGTCTTACGTTGAGGAGAGGCTTAATGGCTAAGGTGTTTTTTGTCGGAGCGGGTCCTGGAGACCCTGAACTTATAACTGTCAAGGGTGCCGGTTTGTTAAAAAGCGCGGATGTGGTCATATTCGCAGGCAGCCTTGTGAACAGAATGCTTCTGGTAGGATTGCGTGCGGAGCTTTATGACTCAGCCCCTATGAATTTGGAAGAGATAATAGGTGTCATGGATCGAGCTGTTAAAGATGGGAGAAATGTTGTAAGGCTGCACACTGGCGATCCCTCTTTGTTTGGGGCCATTTCAGAGCAGATTGAAAAGCTCAAATTGCTTGGAATCGACTATGAAATAATTCCAGGGGTGTCATCAGGTCTCGCTGGAGCCGCTGTTCTCGGCCAGGAGCTTACTATACCTGAAATCAGCCAAACCGTCATATTTACGAGAATGGCTGGAAAGACACCAGTGCCGGAAGAGGAAAGCATTGGAAAGCTTGCCGCTCATAAGGCTTCGATGGTGATATTCCTGAGCGTGGGAATGATCGATGTATTGGTGAAAGAGCTGCTAAGAGGATATTCGGATACCACGCCAGTAGTAGTAATAGAGAAGGCGACATGGCTGGAGCAGCGGATTGTGCGCGGTAATATCCGTGATATTGCCGCCAAAGTGAAAGAAGCCGGTATATCTAAGACAGCCCTTGTCTATGTGGGCGAAGCCCTTGGTGCTTCAGAAATCCCGACAGGAAAAACGTCTCTGCTCTATGACAGAGCATTCAGTCACGGATTCAGGAAAGCCTCGGAATGAACTTTGGCGGAGGGAATGTGAAAGGTGGCTACGGCAAGGCGGCTACTGTCATCCTATTCATAACAGACAAGGGACGCTCGCTTGCTGCCCAGATAGGCACTTTCCTTCCGGACTCGGAAATTCAGGAATTCAATGCCCAGTTGATCTCTCAACTCTGGCCGAAGCGCAGGGCTTTTATATTTATCATGGCTTCCGGCATTGTTGTCAGGACTATTGCGCCTCTGCTCAGAGATAAGAAAACCGATCCGGCAGTTATAGTGATAGATGAAAAAGCCAGGCATGTTATAAGTCTGGCTGGAGGTCATTTGGGAGGAGCGAACGAACTGTCGCGGTTAATCGCCTCACGGCTTGGTGCGGAGCCGGTGATAACAACTGCATCAGATATAAACAATCTGCCTTCGATTGATCTGTGGGCGCAAGCCAACGGGCTGGCCATCGACAACTGGGATGCTGTGCCCAGAGTTGCGACAAGGCTGTTAAACGAGCAGAAACTTACGGTTTTTTCGGAGGTTGACATCGTATTGCCGCATGGATTTGCGCTTGAGCTGGACCCAGTGAATGCTGACATTCTTGTAACGAAGAAACAGCGTGTGGAAATTGCTGGATCATGTGTTAAAGATCAGCTGTTCTTGAGGCCGAGAAATCTGGTTATCGGCATTGGATGTAATAGCGGCACTCCGGCTGACGAAATCGAGAATGCTGTCAGGATGACACTGCTTGAGCACAACCTTTCATTTCTGTCAATTCATTCTCTTGCCACTATTGACATCAAAACCGCCGAACCGGGTCTTCAGGAGTTTGCAGCTAAATACAGCTTTTCAGTTCTGTCTTTTCCAGCTTCCAGGCTTAACGCGGTTACGGGAATAACAAAGTCAGAGGCTGTATTCAGAGCCACCGGTGCGTATGCTGTTTCAGAACCGGCGGCAATGCTGGCTGCAGGTGTCGCAAAATTACTCATACCGAAGCGAAAGTCTGGCAATGTTACAGTTTCGGTTGCCTTGAAGGAGGATGCGGTGAGAAATGCCGAGAGGGCCGGGCAGGCAGGAAAAATCCATGTAGTCGGCATTGGACCCGGCAGCCACGAGCATATCACGCCAAGAGCAAGACGGGTTATAGAAAAATCGGATGTTGTTGTTGGGTATGATACATACTTAAAACTTATCCCTGATCTGATAGCGGGCAAAGAGGTTTTTTCAACTGGGATGACTAAAGAGATATCCCGCTGCCGCAAGGCCGTGGAACTAGCCCTTGAAGGTAAGAGAGTGGCTGTCGTCAGTGGCGGAGATCCTGGAATATACGCTATGGCCGGTCTTGTGTTTGAGATTTTGAAAGATACGGATGTTCATCCTAAAACCCTACCTCCTGTCGAAATCGTGCCCGGCATATCGGCGCTAAATGCAGCCGCAGCGTTGCTTGGCGCGCCTTTGATGCATGATTTTGCCTCGATCAGCCTTTCGGACAGGTTGACCCCATGGAATCTCATAGAGGAGCGGCTGAATGCCGCGGCGTCCTCCGATTTCGTGATAGTGATCTACAATCCGAAAAGTAAGGGAAGGGTGGAACATTTCAGCCGGGCAGTCAGTATAATCGCTAAGCACAGAAAACCGGAAACACCGGTCGGCATCGTGAAAAGCGCTATGCGGACAGGACAGGAGATCATAATTTCAGACTTGCGCGGCGTGCTTGATCAGGACGTCGATATGCAGACTACTGTAATATTCGGCAACTCTAAAACCTATGTCTGGAACGGCCGTATGCTGACCCCCAGGGGATATGAATCAAAACTCTGAGGCATCGCAGCCTTGCGCATTCCTGTGGGATGAATCATTTTTATGGGGTCTAATGGCTTATGAAGCCCTCCTGACGGCCGGGCTCGATTTCGACATTATCAGCTCCGATGATGTCAGGGCGGGTAATCTGGGCAAATATACCATGGTTTTTGTTCCTGGTGGATGGGCTTCAAATAAGCTCAAGGCGCTAGGGAATGAAGGAGTGAAAGAGGTCAGGCGGTTCGTGGAGAACGGTGGAAGCTATCTGGGTTTCTGCGGCGGTGCAGGTCTTGCAACTTTAGATGGTATCGGACTGCTTAACGTAAATCGTATGCCGACAAAACGCCGCGTGCCCAGCTTCAGCGGAAAAGCCTGCTTCAGTTTCACTGATCATTCAATGTGGGACGGTGCGTCTGGACCCAACTTTCATGTATGGTGGCCGTCACAGTTTTTGATTGCCGACCCCTCAATTAAAGTCCTTGCAGCATACGCTGAAGCCCTGCCGGAATCCTACAGCTCTGACTTGAATGTTGGCGATGTCATGAAATATTATGGCAGCTGGTCTGCGCTCGAACATTCCTATGGGATCAATCTGGACCCGGCTCGCCTGAAAGGGCAGCCTGCTGTGGTAGAAGGCATATGCGGCAAAGGAAAGGTGCTTTTATCACTCGTCCATTTTGACACGCCCGATGATGCTGATGGTAGAACTGTTCTTGTGAATCTGTGGAAATATCTTGCCGATGCTATGCCCGTCAAGTATAACAATTCAGGACAAAGCATTATGCAGCATGCGCTTTTACAGCACCCGGCAGCAGATCTTGATGGAGCTGTTGATGACTTGATAGCTTTTGGAGAAAGGCATTTTCTCTGGTTTTGGCGTAATAGGTTTCTATTGCAGTGGAAGCGGGGCATCAGGGGCCTGGAATATTGCACGTTGCGCGGGATGATAAAGGCGGTGGCGGCATATTCACACGGTATTTATTCGGATGACCCTTCCATTCATCGGCTATTGCAACCTATACGGGATATCTTTCCAGCCTTTAAAGAGAAGGCTGAGCGCCTGCTTCTGCACGAGAGGATGGCTTTACAAAATGGTCACTTAATCACATATGACAAGACTGACGATCCACATGTCAAAGCACTGCGCGCAGAGTTATTCGCCAATTCAAAAAGTTATGGCGGTCAGTTCAAGGAACTTCTGGATGAAATCGATAAGCTGGTCTTATATTTGCTCAGAACGGTCCATAAATAGATCTTTTGTAATGATCTATGCGAGCCTGCAGATGCTTTATAAGTGCGGCCGCAAAGATCTTGGCAAATGATGGGATTCAGTAAACTATCATTAGTTCACGTATCTGAACAGCTTTGATAGATGTCACATTCACCTCATCTCTTAGATCGTATCCCTTAAACAGAATGCCTTTCGACTAGTTAAACCGGAAAGCACGTAAGATGATCATTGATTAATGGAAGAAAGGAATCCTAAAAAACATTAAATATCCGTTAAGTGTGAAGACTGCGCCGATCGAAGCAGCAATAAGAGCAACATAAAAATTTGGACGGGATGATGAAACGATGGATATGGATGACATGACTATGGCAATTTGTAGCATCACCTCACCGTAGTCGAAGTATGGATCTTTTGCCCTGTTGATATCTCGCTCGCGGTCCAGTTCTTTAGCCTTCTGCTCTATCTCTTTTTTTTCATCGGCATAACGGACTGCTTGATCACTGACATAGTTCAACCGTGCCTGGAAATTTTTTATGGAATCCGGCCTCATAGTCTCCTTGCGCTCCAAAAGCTCGGCTTCCAATCGGGTCTTTTCGAGGCCGTATATAGATTCACGAATAACCTTGGATTGATAAAATGCCCATTGATCAGATGCTTGCTGCTGCGCTAGCAACATTTCTTTCATGGCGTTGTTGCCGCCGAGAGAACAAATGGCAAGAAAAACAGCAAATACCGCAGTGCAGAGCGCTACTTTTTTCGTAAACGTATTCTCTCCTTTCTCTTGCAGTTCCTCCACGTCAGGCAGTTCGACTTCAGCCATATTCATACCCTCCTAATAATGCAATTAATAAAGACTAAAAAATAAAGAGTCTATAGTAGAGCTCATCCTCTGCAAACAATATGATTGCGATAGTCTGACCTAAGCGGCATAGATAAATTAATATTACAGAGGTGTTGATAAGTTTTCAATGGGCTTCACAATCTTTATCGAAAACACCTGACATGATTAATCTATCACTACTTGATTTACAATTCTGACTTGCTATACTTATCTTGATATTTAAGTTGTTTGTTCTATAATAGATGCAGTCGTTAAGAGTATGCCATGCTATAATGAAACAATCAAGGAGGGTATATGGGTATTTTTGACAGTCTGGGTGAATTGTTAACGCAGGTTAGAAGCGGCAAGGCGTCGGAATCTGAAGTGCACGCGGCGTACGATCAGGTGTCACAGGGCGTTCCGCAAGACAAGCTTTCCGAGGGTTTGACACATGTTTTCAACTCAAATGATACTCCTCCATTTGAGCAGATGGTATCGGGACTATTTGGCAAATCCAGTTCAGACCAGAAAGCCGGTCTGATCAACAAGCTTCTCGAAGCACTTGGCCCTGCGGGCGTAAGCCAGGTGCTTGGCAGCACGGGCGGACTCGGCAATTTGGGAGGTCTGCTGTCTGCCGGAAAGGTAACGCCTGAGCAGGCTGATCAAATATCTCCTGACGCTGTGCAGTCCCTGGCTCAACACGCAGCCAAACAAAATCCTTCAGTAGTTGATACGGCAGCCAGCTTTTATGCGCAACACTCAACTCTGGTTAAGGCCATAGGCGCCGGCGCGCTTGCATTACTTATGCATAAAATCTCGCAGTCACGGAGTTGATCATGGGTATAATATCTTGGCTTATAGTCGGCTTGATAGCAGGATGGCTTACCGGCAAGATTATGGGTGGTCCGGGCAAGGGCATGTTGATGGACATCATAATAGGTTTGGTTGGTGCCTTATTAGGTGGCTTTATGATGGGCTTCCTTGGTTTTAAACCTGAGGGCGGATTTATCTATACGATTATAGTCGCCGTTATCGGCGCTGTTGTTCTTACATGGATATTCAGGAAGGTGACCGGCTCGAAGGCATAGGTACTCTATCAGTCGCAACTGATTAGCTATAACGCACAGGGTTTAGGAACGAAAGAGTCAATGTCTAAATCGCATGTATCATCTGAAGCTCCTTTGAGTTCAGAGCAGCTTCTGAAGATTGATGCTTATTGGCGTGCAACCCTCTACTTATGTGTTGGCATGATTTTCCTGAAAGATAATCCACTTCTGAAAGAACCGCTGAAGATTGATCACATCAAGAAGCGTCTTTTGGGGCATTGGGGATCCGACCCGGGGCAATCGTTGGTTTGGGTCCATTTGAACCGCCTGATAAAGAAATACGATCTGAACATGATCTATATCTCAGGTCCAGGTCACGGATCACCAGCTGTGCTGAGCAACGCTTATCTGGAAGGTACCTACTCGGACGTTTATCCTGACAAGAGTCAGGATGAAGAGGGAATGCTCAAATTCTTCAAGGAATTTTCTTTTCCCGGGGGGATCGGCAGTCACTGTACGCCTGAAGTCCCCGGCTCGATGCACGAGGGAGGTGAGCTAGGCTATAGTATTTCTCATGCGTTCGGCGCTGCGTTTGACAACCCTGATCTGATAGTTGCAGTCATGGTAGGGGATGGCGAGGCCGAGACAGGCCCGTTGGCTACCGCCTGGCACTCCAATAAATTTCTTAATCCGATCCGCGATGGAGCTGTGCTTCCTATATTGCACCTCAATGGTTATAAAATTGCTAATCCGACAGTGCTGTCGAGGATCAGCCGGGAACAATTGGAAAGCCTGTTTATTGGATACGGATACAAACCTTATTTTGTAGAGGGTTTCGAGCCTGATGCAGTCCATCAGATGATGGCCGGCGTGCTTGATACTGTTATAACTGAGATCAGAAATATACAGCATGAGGCGCGCACCAAAGGGATTACCGGGTATCCTCAATGGCCTATGATAGTTCTCCGCACTCCCAAAGGTTGGACCGGACCAAAAGAAGTGGATGGGCACAAGGTGGAAAACTTTTGGCGTGCTCACCAAGTCCCGTTACAGATTCATGAAAACATTGCCCATCTGGAGCTGCTGGAACAATGGATGAGGAGTTATGAGCCGGAGAAATTATTTGCCGACAATGGCAGGCTGATACCTGAACTGCGTGAACTGGCACCAAAAGGCAGTCGTCGCATGAGCGCTAATCCAATTGCAAATGGAGGCCTTGTACGAAGGTCGTTACGCTTGCCTGATTTTCGAAAATACGCGGTCCAGGTAATAAAATCCGGTGCGGATAGTGTAGAAAACACTTACATCCTTGGAAAATATCTGCGGGATGTTATGCGGGGCAATATGGAAAATTTCCGCGTATTTTGCCCGGATGAGATCGCTTCCAATCGACTTACCGCACTCTACGAAGCGTCAAAAAAGATGTGGATGGAGGAACTTAAGCCGGAGGATGCAGACGGCGGCGAATTATCCCGCGATGGCCGGGTGATGGAAATGCTCAGCGAACATACCCTGGAAGGCTGGCTCGAAGGATACCTGCTAAGTGGACGCCATGGCATCCTGGCTTCTTATGAAGCCTTTATTCATGTGATCGACTCGATGTTTAATCAACATGCGAAATGGCTGGCGAAAAGTAAGGCTATTCCCTGGAGATCTCAAATTTCATCACTGAACATACTGGTAACTTCTACAGTTTGGCGGCAGGACCATAATGGATTTAGCCATCAGGACCCGGGCTTTCTGGACGTGGTTACCAACAAGAATCCTGAAATCGTACGTATTTATCTACCTCCTGATGCAAACTGCCTTCTTTCGGTGATGAATCACTGCTTACAAAGCGCGAATAATGTGAATGTGATAGTTTCAGACAAACAGTATCACCTTCAGTATCTAAGCATAGATGAGGCTATTCAACATTGTACAAAAGGGATAGGTATCTGGGACTGGGCCAGCACAGATCAGGGCGGCGAGCCTGATGTGGTGCTGGCGTGCGCCGGTGATGTCCCGACAATGGAAGCCCTTGCCGCAGCTGCCTTGTTGAGGGAACATTTCCCGGATCTGAAATTGCGATTTATTAATGTCGTTGACTTATTCAAATTACAGCCCCAGTCAGAACACCCTCATGGGTTATCATATCGAGACTTCGATAGCCTTTTCACAAGCAGCAAGCCGATCATTTTTAATTTTCATGGTTATCCGTGGCTTATTCATAAACTGGCTTACCGCCATACTAATCATGGCAATCTCCACGTGCGGGGCTATAAAGAATATGGAAACATCAATACGCCGCTTGAACTAGCCATCAAGAACCAGATTGACCGTTTCAACCTGGCGATCGATGTTATTGACCGAGTTCCCAAACTTCAGGATATGGGGGCGCATGTCAAAGAGTGGCTGAAGAATGAGATTATCGAAAATAGCAACCACGCTTACGAATATGGCATAGATAAGATCGAGTTTACTGAGTGGAAGTGGCCTTATGACTCAAAGTGAGCAGGTCGAATGCTGGTTCCATTTAGAAATCAGAGTGAGTGCGCCGTTTTTTATTTCAAAGAGTAATGGCGAAAAAATAATTGTTTGACCCATTCCACAATAAATAGATAAAAAACTACCATGCCACCCAGGAACAAGAAAAAGAGCGGTGGAAGCGGCTCAAACCCCAGATAGCCCGCTAAGGGCGTGAATGGAAGCATCATTGCCGCAGCGACCACTGTAAGCGAGCAGCCTGCAAGCAGAGCATTAGGGCGACTCTTCAACGGATTCCGTTTTGTGCGAATAACAAAGATGACCAGCACCTGCGTGGCCAGGGATTCAATAAACCATCCAGTATGAAATAACGCTTCACCGGCATGAAAAATCTTAAGCATCACATAGAACGTCAGGAAATCGAATAAAGAGCTTACAGGGCCGACAGCAATCATAAATTTGCGAACAAAGTCTATATCCCATTGTCTCGGACGGACTAGATATTCTTCGTCTACGTTATCCAGCGGAATCGGAATTTCAGAAAAATCATAAAGCATATTATTAAGCAGTATCTGAGTCGGCAGCATAGGAATAAAAGGAAGAAACAAAGAGCCCCCTGCCATACTGAACATATTGCCGAAATTTGAACTGGTGCCCATCATTATATATTTCATTACATTTCCGAAAGTACGTCTGCCCTCGACTACTCCGTCAAAAAGAATTCCCAGATCGTGTTCCATCAGTATCATCTCCGCAGCATCTTTTGCAACATCAACCGCGCTGTCCACAGAGATACCTATGTCTGCTGAATGAAGCGATGGGGCATCATTTATACCATCGCCAAGATAGCCGACGGCATGCCCCCTCTTTTTGAGTGCAAGAATGATCCGGTTCTTCTGCGTTGGATTCACGCGGCAGAAAAGATTGACACTTTCAACACGAGCCATTAGCGCTTGATCA
>Ga0187785_10000796_pt1 | contig 11304 bp, 10 predicted proteins | sample 0815_BV2_4_20_MG_FD_132466 | JGI IMG/M metagenome (GOLD analysis project Ga0187785, IMG submission 132466) | Tropical peat soil microbial communities from peatlands in Department of Meta, Colombia - 0815_BV2_4_20_MG | ecosystem: Environmental > Terrestrial > Soil > Wetlands > Peat | place...
CCATCCAATATTTTCCCAAGGAAAGCTTTTCTAGACACGCCAATCGCAATCGGCTTTTCAAGAGCGGTGAATTCATTGAGCTTTTTCAATATCTGCAGATTATGGTCAAAGGTCTTGCCAAACCCTATGCCGGGATCCACTACTATTGCATCCTCATTTATGCCGGCATCAAGCGCAATCCGAATGCTTGTCCGCATGTAATCCATTATCTCAGGAATCAGCGCCTCATAAACAGGTGCAGATTGCATACTCTTCGGAGTGCCTTTAATATGCATGATAACTACAGGAGCACCGTTGGATGCTGCAACTGTTGCTATATTGGGATCGAATCTGAGCCCACTAATATCATTTATTATTGAAGCTCCTGCACTTAATGCCCGCAGAGCAACATCTGCTTTGCATGTATCAATGGAAATGGGAACCGAAACCAGTTTGGCAATTGACTCTATTACAGGAATGGTTCTTCTTATCTCTTCATCAAGAGGAACAGGATCAGAACCGGGCCTTGAGGATTCTCCACCGATATCGAGAATATCTGCGCCGTTCTCCACGAGTTGCAGGGCATGAGCTACAGCCTTGCCGGAATCGAAGTGAAGCCCACCGTCAGAAAATGAATCGGGGGTCACATTGAGGACCCCCATGATGCAGGTTCTAGCTGATAGATCTAAGAAAAGGTTACTGTTGAGCCTGAGCTTCATTAGAGGCGACAGGCCTCAGGTCTCCTATGATCTTGTCGAGATCAGGGCCATCTATGGTTTCACGCTCAAGAAGTGTTTTTGCAACTGCATCGAGCAGGTCCAGGTTGTCGCTCAACAATTTTTTTGCGCGCTCGTATGCATTAATAACAATGTGCTTAACTTCATCATCTATCTCTTCAGCTGTTTTTTCGCTGTAGTCCTTATGGCGTGCTATTTCACGGCCTAGAAAAATCTGTTCATCCTTCTTGCCGAAGGTCAGCGGCCCGAGCCTCTCGCTCATACCCCACTCGGTCACCATTTTTCTAGCAAGGTCTGTAGCCCTTTCAATGTCGTTGCCTGCACCGGTTGTCATGTGACGAAGGGCCAACTCCTCTGCAGCCCGTCCACCGAGAAGCACATTCAGTGCCTTCAGCAGATAATCCTTGGAATATGTGTAGCGGTCATCTATGGGCAACTGCTGAGTGACCCCAAGCGCCCTGCCCCTGGGTATGATGCTGACTTTGTGCAACGGATCAGTGCCAGGCGTCAATTTCGCGACTAAAGCGTGGCCAGCCTCGTGATAAGCCGTATTTTTCTTTTCCTCATCGCTCAGAACCATGCTTCTGCGTTCAACGCCCATCAATACTTTATCCTTGGCAAACTCGAAGTCGGTCATGTCGACTTTCTCTTTCGATCTCCTGGCTGCAATCAATGCCGCTTCATTGATCAGATTTGCAAGGTCAGCGCCTGAAAAACCTGGTGTGCCACGTGCGATCTTTTCAAGCTCAACATCACCTGCCAACGGAATGCTCTTTGAGTGCACTCTGAGAATCTCCAGCCTTCCCTTGACATCAGGGACGGGAACGACAATCTGCCGGTCAAATCTTCCGGGCCTGAGCAATGCAGGATCGAGCACATCGGGCCTGTTGGTCGCTGCTATTATGATTATGCCTTCCTTGCCCTCAAATCCGTCCATTTCAACGAGCAATTGATTAAGAGTCTGCTCTCTTTCGTCATGACCACCGCCCAGACCTGCACCTCTATGCCTGCCGACTGCATCTATTTCATCAATAAATATGATGCAGGGAGCGCTTTTCTTTGCCTGATCAAAAAGATCTCTAACTCTTGACGCACCCACACCAACGAACATCTCGACAAAATCAGAGCCGGAAATAGAAAAGAACGGCACGGCTGCTTCGCCTGCAATCGCTTTTGCCAATAAAGTCTTGCCTGATCCCGGCGAGCCTACAAGCAATACGCCTTTTGGGATTTTACCTCCAAGCCGCGAGAACTTCTGAGGGTCCCTGAGAAACTCAATGATCTCCTGGACTTCATTCTTGGCTTCCTCTATCCCGGCGACGTCGGCAAAAGTCACCTTGACAGATTTGTCGGACACAAGTTTTGCCTTTGCCTTCCCGAATGACATTGCCTTGTTGCCGCCCATCTGCATCTGCCGCATAAAAAATATCCATATAAGCACAATAAAGATTATCGGTCCCCAGGAGATCAAAATCGTCATATATAGCGGCGGCTGGTCCGGCGGCTTAGCAATTATCCTGACTCCCTTATCACGCAATTCCGTCACTAACTCCGGATAATTAGCAATATACGTCTTAAATTTGGAGCCATCCTTCAGCCTGCCGGTCAAGTTGTTTTCCTTAATAGTGACCTCTTCAACTTCGCCCGCATCCACTTTGTTGACGAAGTCAGAGAATACAAGCTCCTTTTCGTTCTTCTGCGGTACATTGAATAGATTGAACAGCAGCAGGATTGACATGCCTATAAGCAGCCAAATAAGTACACTCTTATACATTGTGATTCTGTTTTGCATAATTTAATATTCTACCATATTCGCAGATAATATCTGTGCCTGTATCCCCAGCAGTTCGTCGATGCCTTTCTCAGCAAAACCAAGCAAGGCATCGAGCATATCTCTAGAAAATGGTTCGGCTTCAGCTGTGCCCTGGATTTCAACAATCCTTCCGCTGCCGGTCATGACCACATTCATGTCAACATCGGCGGATGAGTCCTCAGCATAACAGAGGTCCAGCCTGGGCTCGCCATGTACGATTCCCACACTTACCGCAGCAAGATTTTCAGTGATCGGATTCTTATTTATCAATCCTTTGCTCATAGCAAGAGCTACGGCATCATGCAAGGCTATAAAAGCGCCCGTTATAGAGGCTGTTCTGGTGCCGCCATCGGCCTGAATCACATCGCAGTCAAGCCAGATTGTACGCTCACCAAGGATATCCAGGTTAATAGCAGCCCTTAAGGCACGCCCTATAAGCCTTTTGATTTCCATTGTCCTGCCGCCGGGTTTGCCGGTCGTTGATTCACGGGCAGTACGCACAGACGTAGCGCGAGGAATCATTCCATATTCAGCCGTTATCCAACCCTTCTTCTGATCTCTCAAAAAGACGGGGACCCTCTCCTCTATCGTGGCAGTACATATTACCCTGGTATCACCAACCTCGATCAGTACTGAACCCTCTGCTGGTTTAATGTAATTACGCTTGATGCGCACCTTGCGCATCTCATTATTTAGTCTTCCGTCTGGCCTCAATTTTTCCTCCGATTTATATATTGTTATTCAATTATACGTATATGGGCAATATTAAAAAAGTTGACGACAGAGCGGGTTTTCTTCTACAGCATTACTCTTTCGATCTCGCTGATATGATAACCTAAAAACCGCTCCCCGATTGAGGTAAACTTTTCAGTTGAGTCGGTAACATAAAACTTATGAACAGCAGGTGCTCCGGAATGCCTCAGCAGGGGACCTTCATGCAGTATTGCCTTTAGGGCCTTACCGGTTTCAACAGCCGAATCAATAATCTTTATGCCCTGCATAACGCCTTGAATGACATCTTTCAGCAGTGGATAATGAGTACATCCGAGCACGATTGTATCGATTCCATGAGTTTGAAATCCGGACAGATATTTTTCTGCCACAAGCCTTGCTATGTCGCCGTCAGTCCATCCTTCCTCCACAAGAGGTACGAATAGCGGACAGGCAAGCCCGTACACCTCGACAGACTCATCTATGGCTTTTATAGCCCGCAAATAGGCACCGCTCCGTATAGTGGCTTCTGTCCCAATGACACCCACTTTCCCGTTTGCTGTAGCTGAAACCGCTGCTTTTGCTCCAGGCTCTATCACTCCGATAACAGGAACCGGCACACGCTCCCTGATTTCGTTCAGGCTAATGGCTGATACCGTATTGCAGGCAACGACAAGCACCTTCACATGTTTATTCATAAGAAAGTCAGCGCACTCAAAAGAATAGCGTGCTACTGTTTCGGCTGATCTTATGCCATATGGAACCCTTGCTGTATCACCGAGATAAAGAATATCTTCAACCGGCAACATCCTGCTGATATCCTTAAAAACCGTGAGCCCGCCGATACCTGAATCAAAGATGCCTATAGGATTGTCGTTTGGCATTATGGAATCAATACCAAACCGTTTCGCGTAAAGGCGTGAGTGTTTGCACGTGGCCCCCAATGCTATCTACCTCACGTCCTTCAATTAGAATCTTGACGTCTCTCACTTCCATGATATTGGCCGCCAGGGTCTGATAGATAGATTTGAGGAGATAATATTCGTTTCGGGCCTCGCCGGAGAAGTTCCTGCGCAGGTCGTCAGAAAGGTCAACATACAGCACTTTGTTGCGGTCCTCATATATACCGCGCACAGAAGTATTCTTCAAATCGCTTTTAAAGCCTTTGAAATATTCCTGCAGTATAGATTCGGCCAACTTGACCGGGACTGAGCCTCCGGATAACGTCTTTTCCACCTTGGTCAAGCCATTTTCAGTCGGATAGAAAACAGTGATTGGGACTTTAATTTCAGAAGACTGCACAGGTGGCAGTTCAATCCTGCCCTGCTTGGCAGAATCCTCAACAAGCGGTTTTTCATTTGGGAAAAGGAAGTGCTTAGATATCAACCATCCCGCAAGGCCTGCAATACCCAATATAAATATTGTCAATAGAGTTTTCTTTTTCCAGGAACTTTTATTTTGTCTTCTCATAGCCTACATCTTCTCAGTCTTATCTGTCTTATCAGGCGTTTTTTCAGCCGGCACAAGTTCATTCTTCTGAGCCGTCGGAGGAACTGCAGGTTTTTCCTCCTTTACAGCAACAGAAAGTCCTTTTAGAATCAGTGATATTAGTCGCTCCTTATTTTTCTTGTCATAATTGAAATCATCCGGATTTGGAAGCTCTATCAGAATTGCGGGTGCCCTGCTTTTCATAAGGAGTGATAAAGGCAATGCCTCTCTGAGAGGTTTGATAGCAAATTCTTTTTCCATACTGGCAGCAATCGCAATAATAATACTAGTAATCATTTCTGTCTTTTTCCGGTCATTATTCCTGGCTAGTGATGTTTCTACCTCTGACTCCTGCCTTTCCGGCGCATTGTATATAATCGGATTTTGGGTAGATGCAAGGTGAAAGCTTATCAGCAAATCCGGCGTCTTTTTATTTGCAATTGAAATCCTCTCAGCCAGAGACATGATTTGATCGCTCTTGCGAGTAAGCTGCACCTCTCTGCCGCCCTTGCCGAATGCAGCAGCAAATTCCTTAGAGAACTGAAGCACAAAATCCTTCTCAGAATAATTTGTTCCCCTTAGCCCGTAATCATATCCGCCATGACCAGCATCAACGACTATAAATCTAAACGGAATCTGTTCACTCACCGGCTTTAAAGTTGGGGGGGCGACCGTAGAATCTTTGGGCACAGGATTAAAAAAAGCATCTATGACTAGTCTGGATGGTGACTGGAGTTTCATGACTTTAATTTCTTCTATCTTTGGAAGTATCACAACACAGCCGGTTTCTCTTGCAACCACTGTAACAGAGTTCATGATCTCTACAGGCGTATCGCCGGCTATCGGACCTTTATCTGTCTCAAATGAGATGGCCGGCTTTTCTCCTCCATCTGCAGCAGTTGGATGCAAGTCTATGACAATAGATTTGTTCTTAGTTAAAAGAACGGATGAACTCTGCACAAGTGAATCATCTGCAACCAGTACTACTCTGATTGAATCCTGGTGCCTTGCAGCCCGGAGCTTTACCGTCACAGAAGTAGCCTCAACGTCTGCTGCAAGAATGCCGCAAGTAAACAAAAACAAAAGATTCAATAAGATAAGTATAAGGGGCCTTTTAATTTTCATCATAAATTATTATAGAAGATTTCTTGTCCAATCAGTATATTCAACCATATAGATAATCTGCCATGCAATAGAACTGAAACTTGATACCTGTGAAATGTGCTGAAAACCTCCGAAAACCACAGCAACCCGCGGATTGACACGGCAGTCAGCAATAGCGCATAATTGAAATAGAGTCTCAATTGCAATATCTGTTTTTGCGGAGGTTTTGTTTGAAAGGCATAGGACACAGGCACAGGCACGGTTCGGGGCAACTAAAACCCAATCTGGACAAGATCACACTTGTCGGCAATCCAAATGTTGGCAAAAGCGTCATTTTCGGTTTGCTCACCGGCAAGTACGTGACTGTCTCGAATTATCCCGGGACTACCGTGGAGATCACCAGCGGCAATATTTCTCTTGACGGCAGACGACTTCTTCTCATTGACACGCCTGGTGTCAATAGTCTCATCCCCATGAGTGAAGATGAAAAAGTTACGCGCGATATACTGCTTTCCGAGGCTCCCTCTTCTGTTTTGCAGGTCGGGGATGCCAAGAGCCTGAAAAGAACTTTACTTATAACGCTTCAGATTGCTGAAATGGGCCTGCCAATGACCCTTGACCTCAACATGATAGATGAGGCCATGGACAAAGGGATTACCATCGATATAGACACCCTTCAGGGCCTGCTTGGAATCGACGTAGTTTCTACGATTGCACCTCAGAGAAAAGGATTGAAAGAGCTCAAGGAAGCTATGTTGACGCCGAAGCATGCAGTAGTCAAGCTCGACTATGGCCCTGTGATTGAAGAATACATTTCAGAGATATCAAGACTGCTACCGCAGACTGCATTATCCAGAAGGTCTCTAGCAGTAATGATCCTTTCGGAAGACGATAGCCTGAAAGATTGGCTCAAGACTAATCTGCGAAACAGAGACCTGGCTGAAATAGAACGCTTAAGGCATGAATGTTTACTCAAGGCTCGTGAAACACCTGCCTTTCTCATAAACAAAAAAAGGATAGAAATCGCTGATCAGATCTCACAGAAAGTTATAAGAAAGGCAGCGCCTTCAAGTGGCGCGCTGATGAATATTGTTGGTAACGCCAGCATGCACCCATTATACGGAATTCCAGTTTTGCTTCTGGTTCTCTATGGTCTTTATGAGTTTGTGGGTGTCTTTGGCGCGGGTGTAATGGTTGACTTTGTTCAGAATGTAATCTTCGGCAATTACATCAACCCCATGGCGACTAAAGTCGTAGAAGCTTTGATACCCATATCTATAGTCCAGGAGTTGCTCGTCGGCCAGTACGGACTTATAACAGTCGCGTTAACATACGCAATCGCCATCATACTTCCGATTACAGTGACATTCTTCATTGCATTTGCAGTGCTTGAGGACAGCGGGTATCTACCTCGACTGGCTATAATGAGCAATCGGGTTTTCAACATGATAGGCTTAAACGGCAAGGCAGTGCTTCCAATGGTTCTTGGCCTTGGCTGCGGAACAATGGCTGTCATGACATCAAGGATACTCGAAACGCGAAGGGATCGTATCATTACAACCTTTCTGTTAGCGCTGGCGATTCCCTGTTCTGCGCAGCTGGGCGTTATACTTGGCATCCTCGGATCACTGTCCATAAAAGCGGCGATTATCTGGACAGCCTGTATAATGATCGTTCTTTTTGTATCCGGATTTCTTGCTTCGAAGATTGTGCCTGGAGAGAGGACTGAATTCTTTCTTGAAGTGCCGCCGATACGCATTCCTAATCTGATGAATATCATTGTCAAAACAGTAGGCCGTGTAGAATGGTATTTGAAAGAAGCAGTTCCTCTATTTCTGCTGGGAACGTTTATATTGTTCATGCTTCACAAGCTGAACATGATCTCTTTTCTTGAACGTGCAGCATCACCAGTAGTAGTCAATCTCCTGCATCTGCCGCCAAAGACGACAGCATCATTTATATTAGGTTTTTTAAGAAGAGATTATGGCGCGGCAGGACTCTTTGACATGGCCCAGCATGGCGAACTAACTCCTATTCAATCGATTGTCAGCCTCGTCACAATTACTCTGTTTCTTCCATGTCTTGCCAGCCTTTTCATGATAATCAAAGAGCGGGGCTTGAAAGCGGCCCTATGGATAGTGGGGATCGTCTTCCCCGTAGCTTTTATATATGGCGGACTGATTGACTGGCTGTTGAGACACTTTAATGTGGGTCTGTAATGGAAAAGAAAGAGTTCGACGCTTTTATATCGAAAAAAGGTCTTAAGTGCACAAAAGAGCGCGATGAGATCGTCCGTGAAATCCTGTGCAATCAGGGTCATTTTGCGCCGGATGACCTTTTTGTAAGAATGAAGTCCAGAGGATCCAAGGTTTCCCGAGCATCGATATACCGTACAATACCACTCCTGGTCGAGGGTGGACTTATAGCCCAAGTCGAAAAAACCGACAAGCACGCGCACTACGAAAAGGTATCGAAGAAATCCCATCATGACCATATGATATGCACTGTCTGCGGAAAGGTAACCGAGTTTTACTCTGGTCAACTCGAACGATTGCAGGAACGATTATGCAGGCAGCAAAATTTCAGGAGCATAAATCATTGCCTGGAGATCATGGGCATATGCAAAGATTGCGGCAGATGAATTCGCGCCGGTTTGATTGCGCCCCCTAAATATCTTCTTATATAATGAGTAAATCATGATGAACGTGGTACTAATCGCCCTGCTGGCATTTGCAGTCAATGTTCCATTTGGATATCTCAGAAGTAAGTCTGTAAAGTTTTCCTTTCACTGGTTTCTTTATGTGCATATCTCAATCCCAGTCATAATTGGCGCCCGTCTCCTTTCACACACCGACTACAGGTTCATACCTGTTTTCATACTAGCGGCACTTGCAGGGCAATATTTAGGCGGAAGATTGGAAGTGTACCTGTGAAAGTTGTCTACCTTAATAGTCCGGGCATACTTGAAATTAGAGACATGCCTACACCATCACCAGCCGAGGGTGAAATATTGCTGCGGATTAAGGCTGCCCTAACCTGCGGAACTGATTTAAAGTCATTTGTGCGCGGACATCCGATGGTACCTATGCCGGGAATGTTCGGCCATGAGTTTGCCGGCATAATAGAGACAACAGGAAAAGGCGTCAGGAAGTTCAAGCCCGGAGATGAAGTTATGTCGGTGCATACGGCTCCATGCCGCAAATGTAGCTACTGTGCAAAAAAGTTGTACAATCTCTGTGAAAACATTATGAGTACAAAAATCCTCGGCGCTTTTGCAGAATATATTTTGATACCGAGCCATATCGTATCGCAGAATGTTTTTATCAAACATACTCAACTTACATTTGAGGAAGCAGCCTTTCTGGAACCTCTCTCATGCGTGATTCACGGAATGAGCGGGTTGAAAATAAAAAAAGGAGACTCGGTGCTCATCATAGGTGCAGGGCCAATCGGCCTGCTTCACCTGCTGGTTGCCAAACAGCGGGGTGCGCGGGTTGTAATAACCGGACTCGAACACGAACGTCTGCGCACTGCCGCAAGACTTGGTGCAGACGGGGCGATTGCACCTTCGATGCTCTCTGATAGCACTAGAACTTTCACCAATAAAACAGGCTTTGACTTCGTGTTTGAATGTACCGGACAGCTCGCTGTTTGGGAAACTGCTATAAACTATGCGCGCCGCGGAGGCACCGTTGTCCTGTTTGGAGGATGCAAGCAGGGAACAGTCGTAACTTATGATACGTATAGAATTCACTATGACGAAATTACTCTGAAGGGTGTCTTCCATTTCACTCCCCATGACGTGAAATCAGCCTATGAGTTGTTAGGAAGCGGTGCCATAGATGTAAAGTCCCTGATAAGCGGAAGCTACGCTTTGGATAAAATACAAGAACCGTTTCAGAAACTCTCTCACGGTGAAGGCATTAAATACTCGATAACTCCCTAATATTATGATTCCGCAGCAACTGCTTCAGACTTGCTTTCAGTCATATCTTGCCTCATAATCCATATTGTTCCGAACTGGCTGTCCTGAAACACTCGTCCCAATCCAAGGCGTAATACTTCAAGAAGAGCAAGAAACGTAACAATAATCTGCACTCTCTTCCTGTCCTGGTCGAACAGCACATCAAATTTAACCGTCTCTTCCAAATCCAGTCTGTTTAGAATTGCTGCAATACGGTCTTTTACCGTAAGCGTTTCCTTGGTTATTCTGACTTCTTCAGGAGGTGCCTTACTTAATATTTTGTTCAGCGCGCCAACAAGGTCGAAAATATTCACTTCGAACAGGGTCAATTCTGGCTCGATGGCTGCCTTATCTATTTCGAGCGGCGCACGCGTAAATACATTTGTCCATATTTCCTCCCGCTTCCTAAGCTCACCAGATGCCTCCTTGAATGCCTGATACTCAAGAAGGCGCTGTACCAGCCCAGCCCTGGGATCCTCCTGCTCGCCGCTCTCGATAGCCTCCTCCTGAGGGAGAAGCATACGTGATTTAATAAATATAAGCGTGGCGGCGATCACAAGAAATTCCGATGCTATTTCGAGATTAAGCTCCTGCATCAACTCAAGATATTCAAGATACTGTTTGGTAATTAAAGATATAGGGATGTCATATATATCAAGCTTATTCTCTTTGATAAGATGAAGGAGAAGATCGAGAGGACCTTCAAATACGGGCACTTTGATGCTGTATACATTGCTTGCTTCGACTGGTTCCATAGGAAGAAAGTTTACCGCACATCTCCGCAAAACATCAAACCCTCAGTGCGTGATCTGCCATTTTCAGCGCTTTTCAGTTGTGCTTTTTTATATTATGAATCATTTCCTGCTTCAGCTCCCAGAGCCTTGCCGTAAGCGAAACATGATAAGTATGCGGGTTCACAAGCCGCTTAACCCCGGAATCAAGTCTTTCTAAATCTTTTATTCGCATGTTGCGCATTTCATCCAACGACGGCAATTCATATGCAGAGGATCCGTTTTTTTGTATATCTACCAGAAGGGGATCAATACCTGAAATTTCCTCTTTCTCAATATTCCTGAATTTCGAGTGATCGGTCGGATGATGCAGATTTATGGTATTACAATCTCTTGGGTCTTCATCTCCGGTACTGATCAGATCAGCTATGGCCATGTTCCTTTTGTCATAAATGCGCCATACATTCTTGTCTCCCGGATTAGGTACTTTTTTTATCGTTTCAGATAATTTGATGGCAGGTATCCATCCTGCGCCTCTGTTGATACCGACAAGCTTATACACACCGTCCAGAGCTGAATCTCCCCTCGATGTAATTAAACGCGTACCTACTCCGTATGTGAATCTATCAATAAGTCTGTCAGGATCAACACCATATCGCGGTGCCTCCTCTCTTATCTGTTCAATAATTTGCATAATGACGAGTTCGTCAAGATTATTTGAAAGTACGATTGATGCATTAGGAAATCCGGCATCGTCAAGCATTTTAGCGGCTCTTA
>Ga0187785_10000797_pt1 | contig 11302 bp, 10 predicted proteins | sample 0815_BV2_4_20_MG_FD_132466 | JGI IMG/M metagenome (GOLD analysis project Ga0187785, IMG submission 132466) | Tropical peat soil microbial communities from peatlands in Department of Meta, Colombia - 0815_BV2_4_20_MG | ecosystem: Environmental > Terrestrial > Soil > Wetlands > Peat | place...
CAGGCCGCCCAGGGGAATAGTAATAAGGATAGATGGGCGGCCGGCCGCGCCTGAAGATGGGCTCCGCGCTCGCCGGCGCGAGCGACCCTCCGACCGCAACCGAGAGGACGATCGCTGCCGCAAGCACGCGGGCCACTCCAAGAAAGGTCGATGCCTGCACCATGGCCCCGCGAATCCTTTTGCTGCGTGACGTGAAACTTCCCATGCCTGCTCGCCCCTGACAAGGACCGGCCAAAAAACGATGGCGCGCGGTACGACTTTATTGATCATGCAAACCCGCCATGAATGTGTCTCCCTTCATCATCCAGCTCGCGGTGGTGGTGGTTCTGGTTCTCGCCGTCGCCGCCTGGACCTTGAGCTTCGTGCTGCGCGGAGAGGAAGGCGGTGCCGGGCCGATTATCAAGGCGCGTGCCAAGAAACTGCAGAAGGGCTGGTATCAGCTCGACATGAGAATCGCGAACCGCGCGCCGTACAGGCTGACCGGCCTAGCGCTCCGTCGCGTCAGGCCCCGCGCCGCGCGACTCATGGCCCCGATCACGTCGGTCAGCACGCCCAAAGGCGATTTCCAAGTCTGGTCCGACCCCTCGACCGATAATCGCAGGACGAGCATCTCGCTTCATTTCGAGATCGGACCGCACGAGGAACGGCACGGCTTTGCCGCCCAGGGCGTGGAGGCGCATGCGACAGCCTGGCTGTTTCTCCCCGAGGGGCGTGAGATCTCCGAGCTGGCGCTCGAGCTTGCCTTCGTCGATCGCGCGAAGAATCTTCGCCGCTTCAGGTTCGGGGTCGCGCTGGTGCCCCCGCAATAAACTGCCCGCATCACTTCGCGACGAGAGCAATGAAGCGGTCGATCATCGCGTTCACTTGCTCCGGCACTTCGAGCTGGCAGAAATGCCCTGAGCCGACCACGTGGCCGAAATAGAGACGAGGGACGAGCGTGCGTAAGCGCGCAATGTCGGCGCGGGGCGGAGATTCGTCCGCCGCGATATAGAGGACGGGCGCGACGATGCGACCCTTGGCCTGGCCCGCATCGTAAGCGTGGCCGCCTTCGAGCGCCGAGACCATGACGTGCTGCGGCGCCGAGGTCATGACGGCGAGGATGTGCGCTCTCCGCTTGGCGTCGTCGGTCGGCAGGAAGAGGACCGCGTCAGCGTAGTCGCCGAGCAGCTTGCGATAATTCGGCCCGCGGAGCCCGTCGATGAAATTCGCGAGCGCCGTGCCGACCGTCGACGGTGGCGCGAGACCGGCATCGATTGTCACGATGGCCGAAGGGATCTCCGGGTAGCGCTCGGCAAAGGCGAAGGCGACGACACCTCCCATGCTGTGGCCGATGACGACAGGCTTTTCGAGTTGAAGCTCGCGGCAGAGGAAGGCGAGATCGTCGGCGAAGAGCTGCATGGTGTACTCCTCGTGCGGCTTGTCGCTTTGACCATGCCCGCGGAGATCGACGGCAACGACCCTGTGGCCCTCTCGCGCGAAATGCTCGATCTGGGGCGCAAAGAAGGAGTGGTCGCAGCACCAGCCATGCACGAAGAGGCATGGCCGCTTCTTGCCCGTCTGCTCCGCGTAGAAGAGCGCAACTCCGTCCCGCTTCAGCCGCGCCATTGCGTTCCCCTCCACCCCGAAGCCTCACGTCGCGCGGCGCTTGCGCTCCATCAATTGCCACACCATGGGGGTGAAGATCAGCTGCATGGCTAGCGGCATTTTCCCGCCCGGGCAGACGATGGTATTCGGCCGCGACATAAACGAGGACGGCAACATCGCCAGAAGATAGGGAAAGTCGATGCCGCGCGGATTCTTGAAGCGGATGATGAGCATGCTTTCGTCGGCGCTCGGAACGTCGCGCGCAACAAACGGATTGGACGTGTCGACGGTCGGCACGCGCTGAAAATTCACGTGGGTCTGCGAGAACTGCGGGCAGATGTAATTGATGTAGTCGGGCATGCGGCGCAGGATCGCGTCCACGATCGCCTCTTGGCTGTAGCCGCGCACCGACTTGTCGCGGTGGAGCTTCTGCATCCATTCGAGGTTGATGACGGGGACGACGCCGATCAGGAGGTCGGCATGCTCGGCGACGTTGACGGTATCGGTGACGACGGCGCCGTGCAGTCCCTCGTAGAAGAGCATGTCGGTTTCCGCGGGCAGGTCCTCCCAAGGCGTAAACGTGCCGGCCCGTTGCTGATGGAGCTCGGCCTCTTCCTCCTCGTGCAGATATTTGCGCGACTTCCCGGTTCCGGCTTCGCCGTAGACGCGGAATAGCGTCTCCAGCTCCTCGAAGAGATTGGCCCCAGGGCCGAAATGGCTGAAATTCTCACCCTTGGTGTGCGCCTCCTCCATCTTCGCCCGCATCTCGTCGCGATCGTAACGATGGAAGGCGTCGCCATAGACGATCGCCGCGTTGACGCCCTCGCGGCGAAAGATCTGTTGAAAGGTCGTCGTCACCGTCGTGGTGCCGGAGCCAGAAGAGCCTGTGATGGCAAGGACCGGATGCTTGGCCGACATGTCCTTCCTCCGCCCGCTATTATTATTTGAGGGAAGCAGAAGCGGATAGTGCCTGCCAGCCGATGTCGCGCCGGAAGAAGCCGCCGGACCAGTCGATCTTGTCCACGGCGCGATAGGCGCGCCGTTTCGCCTCGGCCACGTCCTTGCCGCGCGCGGTGACGCCAAGCACACGGCCGCCCTCAGCCAAGAGTCGCGCGCCGTCGCGCCTGGTTCCGGCATGAAAGATCTGCACGTCGGGATCGGCGCCGGCTTCGTCCAGCCCCTTGATCTCGGTGCCCTTCACATAGGCGCCCGGATAGCCCTTCGCAGCCATCACCACGCAGAGCGCCGCCTCGTCGTGCCAGTCGAGCGTGATGCCGCCGAGATCGCCCTCAGCCACCGCGAGAAGGGCAGGGAGGAGGTCAGATTTGAGCCGCATCATCAGCACCTGCGCCTCGGGATCGCCGAAGCGCACGTTATATTCGATGAGCTTGGGCGATCCTTCCTTGATCATCAGCCCGGCATAGAGCACGCCCTTGAACGGCATCCCGCGCTCGGCCATGGCACGCACCGTCGGCAGCACGATCTCCTCCATGACGCGCGCGCATAACGCAGGCGTCATGATCGGCGCCGGCGAGTAGGCGCCCATGCCGCCGGTGTTCGGGCCCTTGTCGCCGTCGAAGGCGCGCTTGTGGTCCTGAGCGGTCGCAAGCGGAAGCGCCGTCGAGCCGTCGACGAGGGCGAAGAAGCTCGCCTCCTCGCCGTCGAGAAATTCCTCGATCACCACGCGCGCGCCCGCCGCGCCGAATGCGCCCGAGAAGCAGGCATCGATCGCGGCGTCGGCCTCTGCCCTCGTCGTGGCAATGGTGACACCTTTTCCAGCGGCGAGCCCGTCGGCCTTGACCACGATGGGCAGACTCTGGCTTGCAACGTAGTGCTTGGCGGCTGCCGCTTCGGCGAAGCGATGATAAGCGGCAGTCGGGATGCCGTAGGCGGCGCAGAGGTCCTTGGTGAAGCCCTTGGAGCCCTCGAGCGCGGCCGCGGCCTTCGACGGACCGAACACCTTGATGCCTGCGGCTTCGAGATCGTCGGCAAGGCCTTCGACGAGCGGCGCCTCGGGTCCGATCACCACAAGCCCGATGTTCTTCTCCCTACAGAAGCCGATCAGAGCGTCGTGATTCGCAATATCGAGAGCGACGCACTCGGCAACCTCCGCGATTCCGGCATTGCCCGGCGCGCAATAGAGTATGTCGAGAAGGGGGCTTTGACCAAGCCTCCAGGCGAGCGCGTGCTCCCTGCCGCCGCCGCCGATCAACAACACATTCATCCAGCGTCTGCTCCGCTTGTCGCCCGCATGTCACACCTGTATTGCATGGCTTCGTAAAGGACACCAATGGCCGACCGCACCGCAGCGCAGGTAACAAATCTCGTCGAATATACCGTCTCGGAGCTTGCCTTCGCGCTCAAGCGGACGGTCGAGGATGCCTACGGCCTGATCAAGCTGCGCGGCGAGATCTCGGGCTATAAGGGCCCGCATTCGTCGGGCCATTGCTACTTCACGCTGAAGGACGAGAACGCCTGCATCGAGGCGGTGATCTGGCGCAGCACCTTCGCCCGCCTCAAGTTCAAGCCTGAGGCAGGGCTCGAGGTCGTCGCCAAGGGCCGCGTCACCACCTATCCCGACCGCTCCAAATACCAGATCGTGATCGACGAGCTCGAGCCGGCCGGCATCGGCGCTCTCATGGCTCTGCTCGAGCAGCGCAAGAAGATGCTCGCCGCCGAAGGCCTGTTCCACGAGGCACGCAAGAAGCCGCTTCCCTTCCTGCCGCGCATCGTCGGGGTGGTGACATCGCCGACCGGCGCGGTCATTCGCGACATCCTGCATCGCCTCTCCGACCGGTTTCCCTCCCATGTGTTGGTGTGGCCGGTAAGAGTGCAAGGCGAGACCTGTGCCGTCGAGGTGGCGGCTGCCATCACCGGCTTCAACACGCTGGTGATCGGCGCTGCGATTCCGCGCCCCGATCTCATCATCGTCGCGCGCGGTGGTGGCAGCCTCGAGGATCTCTGGGGCTTCAACGAGGAGATCGTGGCGCGCGCGGTCGCAGGTTCAGCGATCCCCCTCATCTCTGCGGTCGGCCATGAGACCGATTGGACCATCATCGATTTGGTCGCCGACTGGCGGGCGCCGACCCCGACCGCAGCTGCCGAGCGCGCCGTTCCCGTCCGGGCCGATCTCCTCATCACGGTCACCGGCTATGGACTACGCGCCGCGAGCACTCTGCGCCGAGCGCTCGAGGCCAGGCGCGGGCGCTTCCTTGCCGCCACGCGCGGTCTGCCGCGCCGCGGCAACATCCTCGATCTCCCCCGCCAGCGCTTCGACAGCGTAAGCGGGAATCTGAAGCGCGCGCTGATCGCCAATGCGCGCTCCCATCGCACCGAATTCGAGCGCGCCGCGACGCGGCTCAGGCCGCACATCGTGGCGCGCGGCGCTGCCGCCGGGCGCGACCGGCTCATCCGTCTCGACCGCGCAAGGGAGAGGGCGGTCGCCGCCATGCTGGACCGCTCGCGGCAAAGGCTCTATGGCCAGGCGAAGCTGCTCGAGACTCTCGGCTATCATAACGTGCTCGCGCGCGGCTTCGCCCTAGTGCGTGACGCCGATGGCGGGATGGTGCGCCGCGCGTCGGAGGTGACGTCGGGCGCTGGCCTCGACATCGAGTTCGCCGACGGCCATGTTGGAGCGCATGCCGACGCGCGTCCGCGTAAGCCGGAGGGCGAGCGGAAGAAGAAACGCGGCGACCACGACAAGCAAGGAACTTTGCTCTAGGTCTGACGACGACACTGGCGCGCCGCATTCGCTTGACTATATTGTGACGACACGCAGCCAGACGAATCGAGCAGCTTTGTTTTGATGAACCGTTTCGAACGCAATCTCGGCTTCAAAGGCGAGGCCAAGCTCAAATATCTCGACGGTGAGGTGCAAGTGCTCTCGCCCGGTGATTTCGTGCGCTGTGCGGTGACCGGCCGCACTATCGCGCTCGACGAGCTCCGCTATTGGAGCGTCGAGCTTCAGGAGGCCTATATCGACGCGGCGACCTCGCTCAAGCGCTTCCGCGAGACGCATCCTATTTCCGCCAAGTAACGTCATGCCGCGAAAGCGGGCATCCAGTAACCGAGGTCCTCGGGTATTGGGCTGCGGGGCCAAACCCCGTAATGACCCATCATGCTTTGGCGAGCGCCTTCGCGAGCAGAGCCTTGATTGCTGCCTCGTCCTCGAACGCGATGGCGATGGGGAAGGGGCGCGAGCGGAATTTGAGCTCGCCGAGCGGTGTGCCCTCCTCGTCGGGGATCCGCACGAAGTCCTTCTCGGTCGTGACCAGCATGGCCTTGCGCTCGTCGGCCTCCTTCAAGAGCGCCGCCGCCTCCCTGCGGGTGTAGCGGTGATGATCGCCGAAGGAGTGCTTGGCGAGGATGCGCGCGCCGTTGGCGGAGAGCGTGGCGTAGAACTTCTCGGGCGCTGCGATTCCGGCGAAGGCGATGACGGGGAGCACGCCGAGCCAGCGTTTGTCCTGGCGTGGCACCACGCGCGCCCTCAACACGGGCTTGCCCCTTGCCGTGAAGGCCTGCTCGAGCGGTGCCGCGTTGCCGCCGGTGCCGACGATGATCAGAGCGTCAGCGCGGGCGATCTGGGGATCGAGTGGCGCGCGCAAGGGGCCGGCCGGCATCACCAGTCCATTACCGATGCCAAGCCCGGCGTCCACCACGATCAATGATAGATCCTTGGCCAGGCCTGGATTCTGGAAGCCGTCATCCATGACGATGGCGGTGGCATCGGTGCTTTCGATCGCCTTGGCGCCCGCGGCGCGATCTCCCGAGATCATGGTCTGCGCGGCCTCCGCGAGCAGCAACGGCTCGTCTCCCACGTCGGCCGCGCCATCGCCTGACTTGACCTCGACCGGACCCGTCCTCTTGCCCCCGTAGCCGCGGGTGAGGAAGCAGGGCCTCGCGCCGAGGCCCGCGAGCAGAGAGGCGACCGCGATCGCGGTCGGGGTCTTGCCGCCGCCCCCTAACGTGAAATTCCCGACGCAGATCACCGGAAGGCGGGAACGATAGGGCGCCGTGTGCGCGAACCTTGCCTCGGCGATCCTGCCGTAGAGTGCTCCCAAAGGGGCGAGTGCCGCTGCGACGGGGCCCCTTTGGCGATACCAGAAGGACGGCGTCTCAAGAGGCATGCTGAAGCGTCGTCTTGGGCGGAAGATAGGGCTCGAGCGCGGCGAGCGTGCGCGGGAGCGCTCCGCTCATGGCGGCGATGGCCCCTTCGGCCCGAGCCGTCATGACGGTGCGCCCGGTGGCATCGTTAAGGAGATCGAGTGCGGCTGCTGCGAGGCTCTCGGCGTCCGACACCTCCTTGCAGCCCCCAACACGCAGGAGGTCGGTGTAGGAATCGCGGAAGTTCTGCCGATGGGGTCCCATCAGCACCGCGGCGCCGAGCTTGATTGCCTCCACGGGGTTTTGCCCCCCGTGCGGAACGAGCGAGCCGCCGATAAAGGCGACCGGTGCGAGCGTATAGAACAGGCCGAGCTCTCCGATCGTGTCGGCGACATAGATGTCGGTTCTCGGCTCCGGCAGCTTCCCCTCCGAGCGCAATGCGACATTCAGATTCGCCGCCCTGAGCTGCTCGGCGATGAGGGGCCCGCGCTCTGGATGACGCGGCACGATGATGGTGAGGAGATCAGCCGTCCTTGGCTTCATCTTGAGGTGTGCCGCGGCGACGACATCCTCCTCGCCCTGATGCGTGCTCGCGGCAAGGAACACCGTTCGACCCGATAGCGAAGCGGCAAGCCGGCGCTTGCCGGGCAAATCGGCGGGAGGAGGCGGTGCATCGGCCTTCAGATTGCCGACATCGAGCGCACGCGAAGCGCCGAGCTGGCTGAAGCGCTCCGCCAGGCGGTCGTTCTGGGCGAGCACGAGGTCGAAGGCCGAGAAAAGCGGCCGGCTCATGCCCGGACGCCGCCGCCAGCGCTGGAAAGAGGGCGTCGACATACGCCCATTGATGAGAAGGAGGGGAACGCCTTGGGCCTTGGTCTCGAGCACCAAATTTGGCCAGATCTCGGACTCGACCAGCACCGCCAGGTCGGGGCGCCAATGGTGCAGGAAGCGCTGCACGAAGCCCTGATTGTCGAGCGGCACATATTGATGCAGCGCGCCCTTGGGCAGCCGCACGCGCGCAAGCCTCGCCGAAGTGACCGTGGCGGTGGTGAGCAGGATCTTCACCCCTGGATGTTCTGCCGCGATGTTCTCGATCACCGGCAGAGCGGCATTGGCCTCGCCGACGCTCGCCGCGTGAAACCACGCGAGGAAGCCTGACGGCCGCGCTGCGCTCGACACGCCGTAGCGCTCGGGTCGCCGGTCGATCTCCTCCTTGCCGCGTCGCGTGCGCCAGGCGAGGATCAGCGGCGCAAGGGGAGCAGCGAGTTTCGTGAGCACGCGGTAAGTCTTGAGCGTCAGCCCCGGCTTGACGGCCTCCTGCCGGTTCAACGGATCGCTCGCTCCGGCGAGCCGATAGGCGCGCGCCGTGACCTCGTTGAGCGCCCGCTCGATCGCAAGCCGCCCCATCTCGATCGCTTCCGCGTCCTCGCCTCTCACCCGCACCGGATCGCCAATGACGATGACAAGGGTGGAGAAGGGGAGGTTGATGCTGAACGCGCTCCAGGTGGGAAGGGCGATGAAACGGCGCGTGGCGATGGCAAACGGCACGACCGGCCGCCCCGACACTGCCGCGAGCGTTGCGATGCCCACTCCCGCCTTGCGCGCGGGGCCCGGCGGCACGTCAGCGGTCATGGCCACGGTCGCGCCCGAGGCGAGCGCGCGCAAGGATTCACGCATGGCCGTGGCGCCGCCCCGGTTCCGCCGCCTCTTGCCGGCTCCGGCGCCCCTGATCAGGTGCATGCCGAAGCGCTCCAGCACGGCGCCGATGATCTCCGCATCGCCGTGGCGGGACACCATGGCGCGGACATCCGCCGGACGCGCGGGCTTGAGCTTCGGCAGGAGCAGGAACTGTCCGTGCCACATGGCGAGGATCTGGGGGTGCTGGTCGAACAGCTTGGCGTCGGTATCGGGCGGATCGCGTTTGATCGTGCTTGTCGCGTAGACGAGGCGGATATACGCAGCGAGCAGCGCACTGCCCATGGCCGCGGCGGGCTTCGATGCTAGCAGCCGTTTCAACATCAAGCTTACGCGTCGCTATTCGCCAGCCACGGCGATTGCGCCTTCAGTCTCCGGCGAGGCCGCGGCGAACCCTCCGGCAATGCCGAACTGGGTGCGATGCAGCCTGGTATAGAGGCCGCCTTTGGCGACGAGCTCGTCATGGCGTCCGGTCTCGACGATGCGGCCCTGATCGAGCACGCAGATGAGGTCCGCCTTTTTCACCGTCGACAGGCGGTGGGCGATCATCAACACGGTGCGGCCGCGCATCAGCTCCTCGAGCGCGATCTGCACTTTGGCCTCGGCCTCTGAGTCGAGCGAGCTGGTCGGCTCGTCGAGCAGCAGGATAGGCGCGTCCTTGTAGATCGCCCGCGCAAAGGCGATGCGCTGGCGCTCGCCGCCGGAGAGCAAACCGCCGGCCTCGCCGACGCGTGTGTCGTAGCCCTTGGGCAGGCAGGTGATGAAATCGTGCGCGGCAGCGGCCTTGGCGGCGGCGATCACCTCCTCCTCGACCATGGGCTTGGTCCCGTAGGCGATATTGGCGCGGATCGTGTCGTCGAACAGCACCGGGTCCTGCGTCACCAGCGCGATCGAATCGCGTAAGGACTCGATGGTCGTGTGCTTGATGTCCTGGCCGTCGATCATCACCTTGCCGCGCTCGGGATCGAAGAAGCGGAGCGCGAGGTTGACCAGCGTGCTCTTGCCCGAGCCAGACGGTCCGACCAGAGCCACGGTCCGCCCCGAGGGCACCGTGAGGCTGACGCCCTTGAGCACGGGATTTTGCGGCTCGTAGGCGAAGGACACATTACTGAACTCGATCTCACCCTTCTTGAGTGCAAGCGGCTTCGCGTCGGGCGCCTCGACCAGATGGACCTTGAGGTCGACCACGCCGAATACGCGGCTGGCGGCTGCCATGCCTTCCTGAAGCTGGGTCTGCAGCGTCGCCGCGCTCTTGAGCGGCGTATAGATGAGGAGCGCGGCGGTCATGAAGCCCATGAAATGGCCGAGCGTGAGATCCCCGCGCACGCCCTTGGTGCCGGCGAAATAGATCGCCAGCGCGAAGCCCAGGCCGGTGAGCAGCTCGATCGAGGGGCTCGACAGCGCGCGGGCGCGTGTCCCGCGCATGGTGAACTCGAGCGCGCGGTTGATGGCTGTGACGGCACGCTTCTCCTCGTGGTTCTCCTGGCGATAGGCGCGTACCACGCGCATGCCGCGCAAGGTCTGAGTGATGAGCGCCGAGAGGTCGCCCGTCTCCTGCAGCGATTTCGACGTCGACTTCCGCATCGTGCGCCGTTGGCGTGACAGCAGGAACCAGGCGAGCGGCATGAAGATCAGAATCAGCACCGAGAAGCGCGCATCCATGTAGAACATGGTGGCGATCAGGATGATGACCTTGAGATAGTTCTCGCCGAGCGTGACGAGGGAGCGGCTCGCCGTGGCGCGGATCAACGTCGCGTCGTTGAGGAAGCTCGACAACAGCCGTCCCGAATGCACCGTTTGGATGAAGCTGAGATCGGCGCGGGCGAGCTTGGCGAACATCTGGATGCGCAGATCGGCGATGAAACGGTTGCCGAGATAGTTCACCGCCACGTCGCCGACATATTCGGCGATCGCCTTGATGATGGTCACCACGACGATGGCCGCGGTGACGAAGTAGACCATCTGCTGGTTCTTGGCGACGAACACGTCGTCGGCCGTCCGCTGGATGAGGAAGGGAATGGCGCCGGTCGTGGCGGCGGTGAGGATCATGGCGATGCTGGCGATCAGCAGGATCCCGATCCTTGGGCGCAAATGCTCGCGCCAGATGCGCACCACGATCTCCCCGGTCGAGTATTCGACCTGAAGCTCGTCCCCGCTCCTGGTGATGCTGCTGACGTCCCTGAACAGCTGATCTTTCAAGCGCTTCCCCGGTTTTCCAACAGTCTGCGGGATAAGACCCGGCAACGTCGCCGCTCTTCTAGCATGCGGCCGCTTCTGCCCCTAAGGCGAAAAACCCGCCAGCCCTTGCCCCATGGCCTTATGCTGCGCCACTTGCTTCGCCGGGATCGAGCAGCCGGTGCAGATGCACGATGAAGTAGCGCATATGCGCATCGTCGACCGTTCGATGAGCGGCGTCCTTCCAGGCGTCGTAGGCCTCGGCATAGTTGGCATAGATGCCGACAATGTCGAGCTTCTTGAGATCGCCGAACTCGATTCGATCGAGCGACGTCAGCTCGCCGCCGAAGACGAGATGAAGCAGCTGACGCTTACCCGCTTTAGCCCCCGCCATACCCGCTCCTGTCGTTCTTGTCCAAAACCTCCGCAACTTTGCCGAAACGGGGGCTAGAGGTCTACGCGGTTTGTGCGTTCGATGAGAAGCGGGTGCAGCTTTGGTCCGCTTGCCACTAGGCTCGGCAAGCGGGGGGAGGGAGCGTTATAGGGGTGCGACTTGCCGTGATGATCGGTGATGATGCCGCCCGCCTCGGTGACGATGACGGCGGCGGCGGCGAGGTCCCACTCACATTTGCCCGAGAGCGAGATGGTCGCGTCAGCCTCGCCGCAAGCAACCAGCGCAAGGCGGTAGGCGACCGAGTTCACCCACCTCGTACTCACCTCGGGCCAGGGTTCTTTCCAGATCTTC
>Ga0187785_10000798_pt1 | contig 11302 bp, 7 predicted proteins | sample 0815_BV2_4_20_MG_FD_132466 | JGI IMG/M metagenome (GOLD analysis project Ga0187785, IMG submission 132466) | Tropical peat soil microbial communities from peatlands in Department of Meta, Colombia - 0815_BV2_4_20_MG | ecosystem: Environmental > Terrestrial > Soil > Wetlands > Peat | place...
AGCACTCCACTTTCACCTTTGCATCCTTGACGGCCATTCCGGCGGAATCCTTTATCGAGATCTTCAGGTTATTCTCGCCGGCCACCGGCGGGTTCTTGTCGCTAGTGATGCCGCACGTATACTGGCCCGCCGCCTTCGTGACAGAGAAGTCCTTCGCATACGCAAAGGCACACACAAATACCATAAAAACTGCTATTAGCACCAGCACTATCAATTTCCTCACTGCGCTCCTCCTTATATAGCGATTTTAGGCCATGCTACTCAGCTTAATATAAATAAAGTATATTGTATAAAAAACCATGTGTCAAGGCTGAGGGGCAAGAAAGAATGCAGAATACCGGATATAAGATAGTCTAGAAACTGGGCACCCGACGGAGCGACAAGGGAATAAGAGATGCCCTCGATGAAGGGCATCTCTTAAATCTTCCGAATCGTCTTGTCAGGGAAGTACCTTGCCGGCCAAACTATGCCGGTACTTTACTGTTTGCCAGTGACAGCCAGACAAGCCTTGATCCGTCTATGACAGATTTGTTAACGGCTTCGATGAACTCCTTGGGAGATATATCGAATCCTTCCTTCTTCTCAAACGAACGGACCGAGAGTTTTGCCCTTTCACGGGTCGCCTTCTTAACATCTTCCTCGGTAGGTCTTTCGATTTTTGATCCCATCTCTCTGGCCAGCTCAATGAATATCTGGGCATGACCCTTTGACTGTCCGACCGGCTCAATCACTTGAGGAAGATACTTCACCCTGCCCATATGATCGATGATCGTTCCAGGAGATTCCAGGTACATAGTGGAGGGCAATACCACGTCCGCCTGCTGAGCGAGTTCTGTCATGTGAGAATTCTGCACAACGAGAAAATCCGTATTCGGCCTCTTGCCGACCGGGATCTCACCTACGGCATAGAGAACTTTCACACCTCCGGAAACCATCTCGACATATGATTTGCCTTCAGCGCCCAGTCCGACAAGGGATACGCCGCGCGCGTTGCTTTCGAGGCCCGCCGATATTACTTTTCCCTTTAGCAAGGCTATATTGGCTGCTGCGTTGAAGAAGGACGGAGAAGAGAATATCAGCACTTCGTTCGCCTCGGAAATCAGGGCCGCTGTCTTTTCGATCTCTTCTGACGGAACTACCGCGTCTTTCACTGCCGCCTCAAGATCCTCAGCCGCTTTCATCCCCTTGGTAATCAGTGCCTTTGCTATGCTCCTAAGGATCCGAGGCACGTCACCTGTCAGATTCACAGTCGCGGCCCCGGCAGCCCTTGAGTCTTTCTCGTTGATTACCAGAAGCTTGGCGCCTCTGGCCACTCTCCTTCTAACGGCCGCATCAAGAGCAGGCAGCACCCTCTCCCATTGGGACGGAGCAAGTCCTACAAACACGATGAGGTCGGCCATATTGATATCACCGGAATGCGAGTTGACAAACGAAGCTGCATCTCCATAAAGGCTGAGCGTAGTGTCGACGTCCTTTGTCTTTACGACGTGCTTTGCGAAGGCTTGAAGGACCATTGCATCTTCGTTCAGGATGCCTGCCGTGCTCACGAAGCCCGCATTTCCGCCCGCATCCTTTAATCTGGCACCGACAATCTTCAGGGCATCCTCCCAAGTTGTCTCGGCAAGCTTGCCGTCTACTCTCTTTAACGGAGTTCTCAGGCGAGCCTCGCCTTCAACGCTGTCGAACCCGAACCTGCCATAAGCGCAAATGTATTTTTCACAGGAGCCCTCCGGAGCCCCTGCATTGATCTTTTGTATCTCGCCGTCTTTTGTACTTACCGAGATATCACACCCGTTGCCGCAAAGCAGGCAGGAAGAGTTAAGTCTCTCATACTCCCATTCTCTGCCCTTTCTCCACCTGTCGGCTTCAAGGAGAGCATTGACCGGACACGCGTCAACACAGCTGCCGCAGAAGGTGCACTCCGATTCCTGAAGAGGCTTGTCGTTCGCAGTGACGACTTTGGATTCGATGCCCCGTCCCATAAAATCGAGAACATTGGTGCCCTGCTCTTTGCAGACCCTCACGCATCTCCCACAGAGGACACAATAATCGGGATCTCTCTTTATCAGGGGATTTGCGGAATCCACGGGATAACCCGATTTCTTTCTCAGGAAAGAAGACTCTTTAAGCTCGAACTCATACGCGTATTTTTGAAGGTTGCAAACCCCGGCCTTTGTGCACGTCATACAATCAAGGGGATGCATGGACAACAGAAGGTCGATGACAAACCTCCTTACATCCTGTACCTTCTCGGTCTTCGTATTGATGACCATGCCATCCTTGACCTTTGTATTGCAGGCTATAACCGGCGCCTTCAGGCCCTCCACCTCGACGAGGCAAAGCCTGCAGGCCCCTATGCCTTTCATGCCTTTCAGGTAACATAGGTTAGGTATATGTACTCCCGCAAGCTGGGCCGCATCAATCAGGTTAGTTCCGGCGGGCGCCTCGACCTCTTTTCCGTCTATCCTGACCTTTACTGTATTCGCCATAATGTCCTCCTGTATATCCTCTGTTCTTTACACATTTCTTTCAGCTAGTCACCAAATCTTTAACAGCGTTTATCTTTTCGACCGCCCCGGCCGGACAGACTATCACGCATTCCCCGCATTTTGTGCATCTCTTCTGTCTTATCTCAAACGGCAGATAACCGTTGAGATAGGGTTTCTTCTTCTCTCCTGCTATCGCGCCATAACTGCAGACTTCCTTACACTTTCCGCACATGTCGCAGAGTTCAGGGTTAATCGAATACGTGACAAAACCCACGCATTCTTCTTTCGAACAGGCGCCAGAGATGTGGCGCAGGAAGTCATTACCAAAGCTCGAAAGAGTGTCACTAATATATCTGCCCGTATCTTTGCCCTTCTTACAGAATGATCCCTGCATCATCTGCAATCCTATCCTCTTTAATGCATCGATATCCTGTATCCCGAGGTCCTCCGCTTTCTTTGTCAGCCTGAGGAGCCTGAGTCTCGCCTCGGCAGTTCCAAGGGCACATGGAAAACACTTTCCGCACATTGGACCTTTTATGAATTCCTCCACATAATAGAGTGCCCTCTGAACAGGACACGCCTTTTGCTCGGATTCCATCTTTATATCTTCAAGTTTTCTCTCTTTTCCAGAGGTAACGTTATCGCCGCTCATTCGTCCTCCACTTTAGTACATGGTCTCGGCCATGTAGCAGATCTCCGGAAGCAGATATGATACAAGGTCCCGGAAAGTTATCATTCCCACAATCTTTCCCCCTTCAACTACGGGCAGGTGGCGTATCTTCTTTCTGGACGCTACAGATATCGCGGAGCTTATCTCCATGGAAGGCTCAAATGTAGTAATGTCCCTCATAATGAGGTTCTCAAGAGGTTCATTTGTCGGGATATTACTGAAGACACACCGGACAATGTCCCGTTCCGTAAATATGCTTACGAGTCTGTCCTTCTCGTCGACCACGAACACTCCGCTGATATTCTTTTCGCTCATTACCCGTACTGTGTCAGCGATGCAGCAATTGTGGTTTATCTTGATAATCTCATAAGGTCTTGACTCCAGAATGTCCCTTAATGTCACGCTGAGCCTCCTTTCACCCGCGATTAATGGTCTTTCCTATTGTACCGTCTCGGCCATAAAAGTAATCTCCGGCAGCATGTACGAGATAAGGTCCCTGAAAGTCACCATGCCGACTATTGCACCATCCTCGACTACAGGGAGATGCCTGATCTTCTTTCTGGAGGCGGTCGAGATAGCCGAACTGACCGCGATTGAAGGGTCGAAGACTGTTATGTCCCGCACCGTCAGTTCATCCAGGGGCCTGTTATCCGGAATGCCGTTAAAGACACACCGAACAATGTCCCTCTCCGTAAATATGCCGATGAGTCTGCCATCACGGTCGACCACGAAAAGACCGCTGACATTCTTCCTGCTCATGAGTTCCACCGCATCAGAAACCGTGCTCTTATTGCTTATGGTAATTATCTCGTATGGCCTGGATGCGAGTATGTCTTTCAGGGTCATCTTGCTCTTCATCTCGATGACCTCCATCCTTCCGGCGGTTATCTTCAGTTCTTCTTCGAGCCTCACGTATTTGGGCTTGACTATCTTTACGGCCTGCACCGGACAGACAGAAACACAGGCCTTGCACCTCGTACAGTAGTCACGGTCGATGGAGAAACTCTTGGTTCCCTCATTGATCGCATCGAAGGCGCACGCCTCCTTGCAAAGTCCGCAGAGTATGCATTCCTTCTGGTCTATCACAAAAGTTCCGAGACCGCAGACTTTTGCCCTGCAGTATTTGTCTCTTATATGTTCTTCATATTCATGGCGAAAATACCTTATCGTCGTCAGGACAGGATTAGGGGCGCTTTGACCGAGACCGCAGAGGGATCCCGCCTGCACCATCCTGCCGAGGGATTCGAGCTTCTCGATATCGCCCTCTTCTCCCCTGCCGGAGGTTATATTCTCAAGAATCCGCAGCATCTGGTATGTACCGATCCTGCATGGCGGACACTTCCCGCACGACTCGGCCTGGGTGAAAGAGAGAAAGAACTTCGCAACATCCACCATGCAATTGTCCTCATCCATCACAACCATGCCGCCCGAACCCATGATCGATCCGACCTTCCTCAGCGAGTCAAAATCAACTGGGCTGTCCAGGAACTGCTCGGGGATGCAACCTCCCGATGGACCGCCTGTCTGGACCGCCTTGAGTTTCTTGTTCCCGATTATCCCACCACCTATATCGAAAACGATCTCTCTGAGGGTTATCCCCATAGGCACTTCGACGAGGCCTGTATTCCTGACTTTTCCCGCCAGCGAAAACACCTTCGTTCCCGGCGATCCCTCCGTTCCTATGTCAAGGAACCAGTCTGCCCCCTTCTCAACGATCGGCGGCACACAGGCATATGTCTCAATATTGTTAAGATTGGAAGGATATCCCCAAGCGCCGCCTCCATTCTCGGAGAGCCTCGGAGGTCTGGGTCTGGGGAATCCTCTCTCACCCTCAAGGGACGCCACCAGGGAGGTCGATTCACCGCAGACAAAAGCGCCCGCGCCGGCGCGAATCTGCACGGTGAAATCGAATCCCGTACCCAGGATATTCTTACCCAGCAGTCCGAGTTCTTCAGCCTGTTTGATCGCTGCCTTGAGTGTCTTTATCGCAAGCGGATACTCGTGGCGCACGTAGATGAAACCATACCGCGCGTCGATCGCATATGCGCAGATCAGCATGCCTTCAAGCAGGCTGTGCGGATCTCCTTCCATCACAGATCTGTCCATAAAGGCCCCGGGGTCGCCTTCGTCACCGTTCGCTATTACGAGTCTGATCTTGGACGGAGACTTCTTGCTATGTGCCCATTTGACACCTGCGGGGAAACCCGCCCCGCCCCTGCCCCTGAGGTTTGCCTTCTTCACTTCTTCCAATACCGCGTCAGGGTCCATCGAAGAGAACATTTTTTCAACCGCACCGTAACCGCCGACCGCGATGTAGTGCTTTATGTCGAAAGGATCTATGGCGCCCATATTCCTGAGGGCGATCTTCATTTGCTTTTTATAAAACGGGACGTCGCCTGTCAGGTCATGGGTCTCCTCGAGGAATGAATCCCTGTAAACGAATTCTCTCACAGGCTCTCCGGCGGAAAATGTAGTCGATATGAGTTCCTTCGCCTTGTCAGCCCTGACTTTCTGATAAAAAAACCCGTGGGGTTCTATCTGGACGAGCGGTCCCTTCTGGCAGAGTCCCTGGCATCCCGTCTTTACGACCGAAACCTGAAGGCCGCTATTAGATGATTCTTCTTCGAGCGCCTCGACAACTTTGTGGGCTCCGAGGGCGCTGCAGGGCAGCCCGCAGCACACCTTGACGATGTTTCTTCCGGGCTTGTATTCGTCCCTGAGGAGTTCGGCCCTGAGATTCTGAAGCTCTTGGATCTTTTGAAGCCTCTCCATATCAAAAATCTCCCTTGATTATCCGCTAAGCGTCGGGCATGCCCATACTACGGGGCTGATCACTTCCCGACATACCGCCGACTAGTCCTGTTTTATTGCCTTTATAAGATTAGCGACCTTCTTTTCCCCGATTATCTCGCCGACCACTTCCTCGTTTATGGTTGAGACCGGCGCAAGTCCGCAGCAACCCACGCACCCCACAGTCTCCAGGGTCATCGCAAGGTCTTCAGTGGTCTCCCCGCTCTTTACGTTAAACTCGTTCTCCAGCGCCTGAAGCAGCTTTCTCGAACCCCTAACGTAACAGGCTGTTCCCATACAAACCTTAACTACTTGCCTGCCTCTCGGCTTGAAGTGAAACATCTTATAGAAACTGGCGACACTGTAGATCTCTGAAAGAGCTATCCCCAGGTTTCTGGAGAGTTTCCTCAGCTCGTCCTCCGGCAGATATCCCTTGTCCTCCTGGATTTTTTGCAAGGTCTGGACGAGAATGCCCCTTTTCTTCTCCTGAGCTTCGAGGATATTGCCTATCTCTCCAATCTGTCTTTCAACATCCACGTCCGATGCATTCATCTTTCCCGTCAACCTCCCATACCCGTCACCGACATGCCGATGACCGTGAATTGATAAATATGATTAATAAATCCCGATGTGAGGCTTTGCGGCCCTTTCGATATCCCTTCTCGCAGCCATATCCAGCAAGACCCTCTCGGATCCGAACTTTCCGGTCTCATACTTTCTCAACTTGAGAGACTCCCTCGCCTTATCGATGTAATCCAGAGTGAGCGCAAGGATCTTTTCAGGATCCGGCTCGAAATGGAGCGCGCCCCTGAACCTCTCAAACCACACTTCGGTCATGATCTTAATTACTTCCTTGCTGGCTTCGGCCGGCGATTCCCCTCCGAATATCACCGGGAATCCGGATGCCGCAAGATAGCACCCTATAGCGACAGCCTTTTCGGACATCCATTCGGGAGCTATTCCGACAGCTGGCATACCGCCGATCTCATCCGAGAGTCCGCCCTCTTCAGCCATCGCAGAGACTATCGTAAGTATCCTTGAGTTATCTACACATGCACCCAGGTGAAGGATCGGCGGGATCCCGATAGCCTCGCAGACCTCCTTCAGCCCCGGCCCGGCGCTCTCAAGGGCCATTTCAGGAGTCAGGAAACCTGTAGTCGCGCACGCCGCGGACCCGCAGCCCGTCGAAACTATGAGCACATCCGACTTGATCAGTTCGGTCGCCAGATATCTGTGCAGTCCCTGGGAAGGCACCCTCGGATTGTCGCAGCCAGCAAGTCCCACAACTCCCCGAATCCTGCCTGCCGCGATTGCGTCATTAAGAGGTCTGAAAGAAGCCCTCCATTTTCCGCCCTGCATATACTCTATGTATTCATGAGAAAAACCAGCGATAACCGGGAACTTGTCAGAGATGTGGCTGCCCTGCTGCTTACGGTTCGAAAAATTGTCGATAGCGATCCTTATTATCTGGCGAGCTATTTCTTTTGCATTATGTTCGTCGTACTCGATATGCATCGCGCCCGGCATCTTGGCCTTCCGGGAAGTAGTAATCACCTTTGTATGGAACTTCTTAGAGAGTTCAGTCAGCGCAGGCATTATGCACTGCACATCCACAGTGATCGCGTCAACCAATCCCGTAAGGATGGCCAGTTCCTGGTTTGTGAACCCGCCTGCCGTGGGTATTCCGTGCCTCATCAGAACCTCATTCGCGGTGCAGCACATGCCTCCGAGGTTTATTCCCTTGGCCCCCTTTGATCTTGCATACTCGATCAGGTCCGGTTCATTGACCACGTCCACGATCGTCTCTGCCAGTGAAGGCTCATGCCCATGAACAACAAGGTTCACCTCGTCTTCCTTGAATATGCCGAGACTAGCCTCTGCCTTCACAGGTCTGGGTGCTCCGAAGAGTATGTCCGTAATATCCGTAGAGATCATCGATCCGCCCCAGCCATCCCCTAAGGAGACCCTGAGAGCGCTCAATAGGAGACTGTCGGGTTCGTGGTCAACACCTATATGCGTGCGATGCATAGCCTCGGCAATCTCGCGGTCCACGCCCCTCGGGACGATGCCCCACTTCCTCCATCTCTCCTGCGTCTTCTTCGGGGCGCGCTTTATATAGTTCAGTTCGCCCCTCTGCCTTCCGAAGTCTTCGATAAGCTTTGTTGCAACATCCCTCGCCACATCAGTGACCGAACGGCCCTCAAATTCTATTTCGAGGATGCCCGCGACCTTATATAGTTTCTTCACGTCTGTTATCCTGAAATCACGCGCCTCTCCGTTCGCCACAGCAAGCAGGGTGAATGCCATGTCTCTGGCATGGTCGGAATGCGCCGCAGAACCGGCAACCGCCATCCTGAGAAAATTCCTCGATGCTACAGTCGGCAGAGTGGCTCCGCAAACTCCCCTTGCCTCTTCCTCGGCATTGCTCCCCGTAAACCGGCAAGGCCCCATATGACAGACTTTACAGCACGCTCCCGCAGCGCCGACCGGACAGGGCTTCATCTTTTGCGCCCTGTCGAAACAGGTATCGATCTTCTGCGACTCGCTCCATTCTATTATTCGACTTGCCGCCTTGTCAGCGCTCTTCATAACCTTGCTCATAAAACCTCCACCATGCCAAATTCGTGACCTTTGGATTCTATCCTAAATCCTGCATCCTGCTTTCCGATTTATAATATAGGCTCCATCTCAAGCGCAGGATGACCTGCGCCCGCAAGGAACTCCAGCAACTTTTCTGAATCTTCACAGACATCTTCATCCGCTATCTTATCGAGAAGGTCCGGCACGTCTTCTTCGGCAGCGCGCCTGGACAATGACTCTCTCAGGCTTTCCTTCAGGTTCTTTGTCATCCAGACGATCCGTTTTATTCCACCGTCACCGGCTAGAAATTTTCTGCTCGTAATAAAATTCCTCCCAATGCCCATAAAACCTGGGTTCTGCGTTCCGCCGCCGACCGTACCTGCCAGAGAAGAAAACTTCATTCCCACCGGGGTCATACCAGTATGACCACGCTGCACTATCATGACTCCATTTGCCTCCGGGACGATCGCAACGATGCACTCGAAGCAGCCGCAGGATGTCATCGGGTTCTCCATAATCGTGTACAGGTTCAGGGTCTCCACCGCGCCGCCGGAGGCTTTCATCAGGTATTCGTCTATGCCCGAGTATCTTCCGTATCTTGAATCCAGCATCTCTCCCTTCGGAATAGGCTGATTGCCGCCTGTCGGGTCTATCTCAAAGGCGGCCTTGCAGTCAAGCCAGTTATACGCGCCGCACAAGCCTAGTCTTTCCGGACTGATCACGCACACATGGCTCGGGGCAAAGGACTGACAAAGCAGGCAGGAATAGAATATGTCTACAGCCTCGTCAACCAGTCCGCCCAGCCTCTGATCCCGCTCCCTGTAAGACTGCCTTGCTTCTTCCTGTATCTTGAGGACATCTTCCTCGTCGGTATAGAGCGTTACCTGCACCTTGTCGACGATGGACCGGAATCTGTGATGAGTCATGGTCGCATTCAGGGCTCCCAGATGTTCGAGCGTAAAGCCTTCCTTCTTCGCATTATTGTGTATCCTGATCCAGTTGATATCCCTCTGACCCATATGCCAAATGCCCTGCGCCTCGTTGATATTGTGATGGATCTTTCTCTCGATAACAGACTCGAAATCCTTCTGCATCTTTCTGCCGGCAACGTCAATCACGATAGCGAGTGGCATCTTTCCACCTTTTTCATATTTATCCTGCCAGTTGCTGCCAACCACGGTGACCTTCCCGTCTTCGATTTCCTCCATCTCCCTCATCCGCACCCATTCAAAAGAGGGTGTGCGCGATCCTCCGAACTCTATGAACATGTCCTCTTTGCGTATCCGCTCACCCTCGAACGCCGGACCGTATGCAACAGGTATAGGAGGTTTTTCGACAGTAATCTTCAGACCCCGCACTTCGATAGACTTCTGAACGATCTTGTTATGATCAAACTCCTTTTCGACCTCTTCGTAGAGGCAGACTCCAGACGGATGGATTACAGGTACGTCCGTGTCGCAGACCGCCGGATAGCCCATATTTATGGCTCCCGCTCCGGTCGTCCATTTCAGGTCATCAAGTCCGCCCAAGACCATAGCAAAGGCAAAAACCCTGTCCTTTGTATATTTCAGATGCCCCTTGAAATCACCCGGTTTCTTGCCTCCGTATATAAGAGACGCCCTTATCGACCAGTCGAGCGGGTAGATCGTATGCTCGGTATCCGGGCCGACAGGGACTATCCTTGTGTCCCATCCCAGTTCTACGCCCTTTCTCAGCAACTGCTTTGTGACGCTGTTTCCGTCAACCTGGCCCGAAAGGAAGATAAGTATGTTCTTCTCCTGGAGTTCCCTGATAATCTTCACGGCAGTGTCATCATCAGGAGCAGCACCTATGACGGCGGCAAAGCCCGGCATAGTGCCGTCAACCAGCTGGATACCCAGATTCCGCTGTATCGTATCAGTCACGAAGCCGTTATACACGTACCCTGTCTCGGGATCGGTCACAGGTTCCTGTCCGCTGATATACCGCAGGGCCATAATGATCTCTTCCGCAAACAACGTCGCCATGCCGGAATCGAGGGCCTCGCCCAGATAGGGCTTCCACAAGTGCTCATCGGGTTCAGGATGAAGCTGCTCCTTCGCCATTCCAAGCGCGACTCTCATGTCCGAGAGAGTCCTTACCGGGAAGCCGGTGATAGCGTATATCATGGGCAGATAATAAGCGGTGTCGGGAAATTCGAAGGCAAACCGCTCACCATTCTCCGAGATGGCCTTTTCGAGCATCTCTTCAGCCTTTTTAACGAGGACATTGGCACCTCGGATCGCTGCCGAAGCAATGAGCTTAGACATCAGTTCCTCCTATAAAGATCGATTCACGATGTGATGCAGTGAATCTCTTCGGTAAAACTTCTGCATATCAAGGGTCTCAAAATTGAAAAGTCATTATTCTGAAAATCTCCCCTGTCCCTCTTTGCCAAATCCCGAAAGCTTTCGGGACATTCGGCAAACGGAGGTTAGCAGGGAGTTTATAAAACTATTGCAAATTGACAAATTTGCATTGCCTATAAGCGTTATGCCGTTCTTGCTTTCATGAACGCCTGAATGCCGTTAGCCTCCCGGGGTCCCACGGTCACCTTCCACCCATCCAGTTTATCTTCGATCGCGCCGCTCAGAATGGCAACATAGCCGGGTATGATAAGCTCTCTGTGCTTGATGCTGTTTTCGATGCCGCTATCCTTAATGAACTGCGCTATCTTTGAAGCGGTGAACTTTCCGGCTGCCCACGCGGTAAGGACTGAAAGACCTTCGCAATCCATGACAGCAAGAAAACTCGG
>Ga0187785_10000799_pt1 | contig 11299 bp, 11 predicted proteins | sample 0815_BV2_4_20_MG_FD_132466 | JGI IMG/M metagenome (GOLD analysis project Ga0187785, IMG submission 132466) | Tropical peat soil microbial communities from peatlands in Department of Meta, Colombia - 0815_BV2_4_20_MG | ecosystem: Environmental > Terrestrial > Soil > Wetlands > Peat | place...
CAATTCTTATTTAGCGGTATTCTGCTCTAAAACGACTCATCGGCTTCCACCAGAGTCAGACATGGCCCGCGATATCATTATTGCCCCGTCGATCCTCTCGGCCGACTTCGCGCGGCTTGGCGAGGAGGTGCGCGCCATCGATGCGGCTGGCTGCGACTGGATCCATGTTGACGTCATGGATGGGCATTTCGTGCCCAACATCACCATCGGACCCGACATCGTAAAAGCTCTTCGTCCCCACTCGAAGAAGATCTTCGACGTGCATCTCATGATCGCGCCCTGCGACCCCTATATCGAAGCCTTCGCGCAAGCGGGCTCCGACATCATTACGGTCCATGCGGAGGCCGGCCCGCATCTCGATCGCTCTTTGCAATTGATCAGGAGCTTCGGCAAGAAGGCCGGCGTCTCGATAACCCCGTCGACGCCAGAGACGGCGATCGACTACGTGCTCGACAAGGTCGACCTCGTGCTGGTGATGACAGTGAACCCGGGCTTTGGCGGCCAGGCCTTCATCCCGGGCCAGCTCAACAAGATTAGAGCGATCCGCACGGCAATCGGCGCGCGACCGATTCACCTCGAGGTTGATGGCGGCATCAATGCTGAGACGGCGCCGCTCGTGGTCGAGGCGGGGGCGAATGTGATCGTGGCGGGCTCCGGCGTGTTCAAGGGCGGCGCCTATCAGGAGAACATCGCCGCCATCAGGGCCGCGGCCCTGCGCGCCCGCGCCGCCGCGGCCTGATCTCGAAACTGACGCTAACGTGACTTGTCATTGCCCGGCTTGACCGGGCAATCCAGTAGCCTATTGAAGCGGTTGTGTTTACTGGATTGCCCGCCTGCGCGGGCAATGACATCGAGAGGTTGGAACGTGGACGTGACCTATGTCGGAGCGCTGTTGGCAGGCCTGCTGAGCTTTCTCAGCCCCTGCGTGCTGCCGCTCGTGCCGCCCTATCTCTGCTTTCTCGGCGGCGCCACCTTCGACCAACTCGCCGGCGAGGACGAGACACCGTCGCATGTCTACGCGACTGTCGTAATGTCCTCGATTGCCTTCGTGCTCGGCTTCACCACCGTGTTCGTCGCCCTCGGCGCAACGGCCACGGCGGTCGGGCAGCTGCTCATCGCTAACTTCGCGCTGCTCAGCAAGCTCGCCGGCGTCATCATCATCATTGCCGGGCTGCACTTCCTCGGCATCATCCATATTCCACTCCTCCACCGCGAGGCGCGCTATCACGCCGACGAGCGCCCGGCCGGGCTCATTGGCGCCTATCTCATCGGGCTAGCGTTTGCCTTCGGCTGGACCCCCTGCATTGGACCGGTACTTGGCGCGATCCTCGCCATGGCGGCGGGGGAGGATTCGGTGCGCCAGGGTGTGGGACTGCTCTTCGTCTATTCGCTCGGGCTCGGTATTCCCTTCGTCGCCGCCGCGGTCGCCATCCGTCCCTTCATGAGCACCATGCAGCACTTCCGCCGGCATCTGGCGACGGTCGAGAAGGTGATGGGCGGCTTTCTCGTTCTGACCGGCATCCTTTTTCTCACCAACGCGATGACCTTGCTCTCAGCCTGGATGCTCCAGCTTTTCCCTGGGCTTGCCACCATCGGCTGATGCCCCGCTTCCGCATCATGCAGGATCGGCCGATAGTTACGCCATGACAACCATCGCACTTTCCATCGCCGGTTCCGATTCGGCGGGCGGCGCCGGCATCCAGGCCGACCTCAAGACCTTCGCCGCGCTCGGCGTTCATGGCGCGACCGCGATCACCGCGCTCACTGCTCAGAACACGCTGGGCGTCGAGGGCGTGCATGTCGTGCCGTCCGGTTTTGTGATCGCGCAGATGAAGGCTGTGGCTAGCGACCTCAAGGTCGGCGCGATCAAGATCGGCATGCTGGCGACGATTCCCATCATCGAGGCCGTCGCCGAGGGGCTGCAGAGCTTCCCCGGCGTTCCCGTGGTGCTCGATCCGGTGATGGTGGCCGCCACGGGAGCGGTCCTGCTCGACAAGGAGGCGATCGCCACGCTGAAGCGCGTTTTGATTCCGCGCGCCGTCGTTATCACCCCGAACTTGCCGGAGGCCGCCCAGCTCCTCGGCACGACGGAGGCAATAGACGAAAAGGAGATGCGCACCCAGGCGCAAGAGCTCAGGCGGCTCGGCGCGAAGGCCGTGCTCATCAAAGGCGGTCACGCCAAAGGCCCAATGGCGGTCGATCTTCTCGTCGATCAAGCCGGTGAGATGAGACTAGAGGCGCCACGCGTGGCCACCAAGCACGATCACGGCACGGGGTGCACGCTCTCCTCAGCGATCGCCGCCGAGCTTGCCAAAGGCGCCTCTCTCCGCGAAGCCGTGAGCACGGCGAAGGCTTACGTCACCGCCGCGATCGCCGCAGCCGACGGGCTTCACATCGGCAAGGGCAGGGGCCCCGTGCATCACTTCCACGCCTTCTGGCCTCGGAGAGTCTAAGCCTCGGCCACGACCTTCAGCCGCTGCTCGCCGAGCCCGGAGACGGTGAGGCGAAGCTCATCGCCGGGCTTCAAGAACACGCGCGGGTTCCGCGCCATGCCGACACCGGGTGGTGTGCCCGTGGTGATCACATCGCCCGGCACGAGCGTCATGTACGTGCTGATATAGCTCACGAGCGCAGCCACCGTGAAAATCATGGTCGAGGTATTGCCGGTCTGCATGCGCGCTCCGTTCAAGTCGAGGGCGAGATCGAGCGTCTGCGGATCGGGGATCTCATCGGTGGTCACGAGCCAGGGGCCGAGCGGCCCGAAACTGTCATGGCTCTTGGCTTTGATCCATTCGCCGGGGCCGCCCTTTTGCAGGCTCCGCTCAGAGACGTCGTCGCAAATGCAATAGCCGGCGACGTAATCGAGCGCGTCAGCCTCCGAGACGGTCTTGGCGCGGGTGCCGATGACGACGGCGAGTTCGACCTCGAAATCCATGCGATCGAAACCCTTAGGCTGAAGGATCGGATCGTAGGGGCCCGACACGCAGGAGCTAGCCTTGGCGAACACGATCGGCACTTCGGGAATCGGCTGGCCGGTTTCGGCGGCATGGTCGCGATAGTTGAGACCGATGCCGAGAAACTTGGGGACGACACCGACCGGGGCCCCGATACGGGGAGTGCCCTCAACCAGCGGAAGAGTGGCCAAGTCGAGCGCCTTGATTCGACTCAGACTTTCGCGGCCCAGCACCTCGCCGGCGAAATCGACCACAGCAGCGGAGAGGTCGCGAATCTGGCCGTCAGCATCGAGAACTGCTGGCTTTTCCTGACCGACTTTTCCATAACGTAACAGCTTCATCGTCTTCCCCCGGCTTCCATTTTTTTGCATGATGCACGGGGACACGGGGGGCGGCAACGGCCCGCATCGCACCGGGCGTTCGCCCAAGATGCGAATCTTTAGCGATCAACTTCAGAGGGATAGGCTTCCATGGCACCTCGCCTGCTTCCGAACTGGATCGGTAAGGTTACGCCGATCATGATGCTTCTGCTCGTGGCGCTCCTGTCGCTGCCGGCCGAATCGGCGACGAAAAAGGCCCCGCCGAAGGGGACCGGCAACCCGTTCGATCTCCTGAACGGTTATTGGTCGGGAGGCGGCACGGTGGCCCCCGGCAAGGGAAACCCCGAGAAGGTGAGCTGCAAGGTCACCTATAACGTTCAGGGGAGTGCCGTTACGCAGAATATGCGCTGTGCGAGCACCGACTATAAGTTCAACACCAGCTCCAAGCTCACCTATAGCGGCGGCAAGATCAACGGCTCGTGGAGCGAGACCACCTACGACGCCGCCGGCAGCGTGAGCGGGACGGCGAGCGGCAATACGGTGCACGCGATCATCAGCGGAGATAAGTTTTCCGGCCGCATGAGCATCAACGTTTCGGGCTCGAGCCACACGATCAATATCGTTCAGCTTGACCCCAAGTCAGGCTCCTATCGCCAGGCGGCAAGCGTCGCGTTGCATCGCTAGGGTTGAGCGGAACGGCGCACCCTCAAGCAGAGGGCCCGCTCTTTTAAAAATGGGGGGCGCCGATCGCGGGCGAATCGCGACGCTAGCTCCCTTTTCTCGCGATTCTTTGCAATCGTTGCCCCCTTCGATTTACGGCGCACAAATCACTTGCTGTCACGGCTGCAGGTCAGTTGCCGATGTGCAACAACGACACACAAAGTTTTCCGTCCCGACGGGGCAAAAATGCAATCTAAAGAGGCAGACGAAATTGTCGGTTGCGTCATCATGCAGTCTCATGACTGTCACGCACAGCATTGATCTCTAATTGTAAATGAGCCTTTGTGCTCCTTACGGCCGCTCCTCGGAAATCCGTCATTGGTATTTGCGCAACAGTCATTGGCCGATTTGCGCCGACCCCTTTGCATAATGTTGAAGCATGACGGCGCGCTAGGCTAGCCTTGCGGCATGAATGGGGGACGGGGCTGGGGGGCCTAGTTACCGAACGAACGAAAGCAGTGCTGAGAGGGATCTGACAGACCGATACGGCTCAGGAAAAAGATGGGGGGGCGAGCCGACGCCCGCTGTAAAGGCTATGCCTTTGGAGCTCGGCTCGTTTCGCAGGGAAGACCGGCCCGGCGATGCCCGGGCCGGTTCTTTTTTGACTAAAAACCGATCCTCGCCAGCGTGCGCTCGATTTCCCCAAGATAGCCCGCCCCGAACAACCGGACATGGACGAGGCTCGGGTAGAGATTGTAGAGGCGCGCCCTGAGCTCGTGGAAATCAGGCTCCAGCGGCAAGAGGCTCTCATAGACCTCGAAGAAGGTCTTCCCGAACGTCCCGAACATCGTGGCGAATGCGAGCTCGATCTCGGGGTGCCCGCAAGAGATGGCGGGATCGACGAAGCCTGCGATGCGGCCCTCGCGAACGAGCACGTTCCCGGTCCAGAGATCGCCATGCAACAGGCTCGGGAAACGGGGCTCGATGAGATAATCCTCGATCCGCTCAGCCAGCCGCTTGATTCGCGTGAGGAGCGGCGAGGGGAGACTCCCCTCGCGATGGGCCTCCCGCGCCATGTAGAGAAGACGGTGGTCACGGAAGAAGGGCACCCAGAGAGAGGATTGGGGATTGGGCTGATAGAGAGGGCCAAGCAGCGTGTCGCGCGAATAACCGAATCGCTCGCGCGGAGTTGCATGCAATCTTGCGATCAGCTCGCCGGCGTGGCGCTCGACGCTCTTGCTGATGCCACCGCCGTCATTCTCGATGTAGTCCATAACGAGGAGATCGCGCGCAGCATGATGCACGCGCGGCACGGGGAGCTCTGAGAGGCGCGCAAGCTCGCCGAGCATGAAGGCCTCGAGCTCGAGCCCGTCCGTTTCACCGTGATCAGCTTTGTCCGCCTTGACTGCAAGCCGCCGCCCGTCGGCAAGAGTGATCGCAAGGCCGGTTAGGCCGAAGCCCATGGGAAGCGCGCTTGCCTCGACCACGCGCGAGCCGAGCGCCTGCTGAAGCCGCGTCTTGAGATGGTCGTCGCTCACGCCGTCGCCCTTAACCACTCCACCCGCCCCATGTCACATCGCTGATACAAAATCACTTTAAGTCCCGCTTCATCGTGTTGAAAATGCAGGATGATGACGTGCAGCATGAGCCGGGGGTTAGGCGTTATCGCGCACTTTTCGTCTCCGATTTGCATTTGGGCACTAAGGCTTGCCAAGCAGAAGCCTTCCTCGATTTCCTCCGCTGCCACGATGCGTCTTGCATCTATTTGATCGGCGACATCGTCGACTTCTGGCGCATCAAGCGCGGCATCTATTGGCCGCAAGCGCATAACGACGTGCTGCAGAAAATCCTGCGCAAAGGGCGCAAGGGCACCGATCTCGTGCTCATCCCCGGTAATCACGACGAGGCACTGCGGGACTATTGCGGTGTGCATTTCGGCGGCATCGCCATCGAGCGCAACACCATCCATGTCGGCGCCGACGGCAGGCGTTATCTCGTCATCCATGGCGACGAGTTCGATGTCGTGGTGCGCTATGCCAAATGGCTCGCGCTGCTCGGCGATTGGAGCTACGAACTCGCTCTCTGGGCCAACACCCATTTCAACGTCTTGCGGCGCTGGTTCGGAATGCCCTACTGGTCGCTGTCGGCCTATCTCAAGCACAAGGTCAAACGCGCGGTGAACTATATCGGCGAGTTCGAGACGGCGCTGGCGCAGGAGGCGCGGCGACACGGGGCGCAAGGGGTCATTTGCGGCCACATCCATCATGCCGCCATGCGCCAAGTGGGCGACGTGATCTACATCAACACCGGTGACTGGGTCGAAAGCTGCACTGCCGTGGCCGAGACCGAGGAAGGGGTGTTCGAGATCATCCGCTGGACGCCCACGCCCAAGGGCATGAGTTCGCCCCAAGCCCTCGTCGAGGAGCTCGAGGCTGCCGCTTGATGCGGGTGCTGGTCGCGACCGATGCCTGGCATCCCCAAGTGAATGGGGTGGTCCGCACTTATGAGCGGCTCGCTCTAGAGGCGCCTAAGCATGGCTGCGAGGTGAGCTTTCTCGCCCCCAACCTGTTCTACACGCTGCCTTGTCCCACTTACCCCGAGATCAGACTGTCGCTCGTAACCCCTGGCGCGATTTCCCGCCATGTCGACGCGGCGCGCCCCGATTTCATCCACATCGCTACGGAGGGACCGATCGGGCTCATGACCAGGCGCTATTGCCGCAAGATGCATCGACCGTTCACCACGAGCTATCACACGCGTTTTCCGGAATATGTATCGGCGCGGCTGCCCATCCCTGAAGAGTGGTGCTACGCGGTGCAACGGCGCTTCCACAACGGCGCGGCCGGCACCTTCGTTGCCACCAAGTCGGTCGCCGACGACCTCGCTGCCCGCGGCTTTGAGCGGCTGATGCCGTGGTCGCGCGGCGTCGATACCGAGCTATTCAGGCCGCGTAAAATTCGCCTCTATGGCGAGAGGCCCGTCTTCCTCTATGTCGGTCGTGTCGCCGTTGAGAAGAACATCAAGGCCTTTCTCGATCTGGACTTACCGGGCCGCAAGGTGGTTATCGGCAGCGGCCCGCAGGCGGCCGAGTTGATGCGGCTCTATCCGGATGTGCTGTTCCCGGGAGCAAAGCATGGGGAGGAGCTTGCCCAGGCTTATGCCTCTGCCGACGTGTTCGTGTTCCCGAGCCTCACCGACACATTCGGCCTCGTATTGCTTGAGGCCCTCGCGTCCGGCTTGCCGGTTGCCGCCTATCCTGTGAGCGGGCCGCGCGACGTCATCACCGATCCGCGCGCTGGTGTTCTCGGCTCGGATCTAAAGGCTGCCGCGCTTGCCGCGCTCAAGCTCGATCGCGGCGCTGCGCGGGCGCATGCGTTGACCTATAGCTGGGAGAACTCGGCGCGGCAGTTCATCGAGAACATGCTGATCGCGCACAATCTAGGCTTGCCTCAGAGGCGCCGCCGCTTTCGCCGCTGGCGGGGCAAACGCGCCCCGCAGAAGCAAAAACAAAAGAAGACGGCCCGGTTGGGGGGAACCGGGCCGTCACATTCTCATGCGTCAGTTTGGGGGACGCTTTGGGGGAATTCGCGTCCTCCTAAACATGGTAAAGGGACTTCTGCCCTTCAAGGGGGGCGGGCAAGAATCGTCCAAATTTTTTGTAAGGCACCGACAAGCCTGAAAAAAATTGGATTAGCCGAACAGCGACGCGCGCTTGAGCGCATCAAGCTCCACGAATGTCAGCGGATCGGGACGCTCGAAAGGGCCCCCGTCCTTAGCGACCCTTGACCCCGAAATGTGGGGCTCCTCCGGTCTCCGCTGAGGTGCTTCTTGCCCCGCCCCGCTCGCCGGCGGCTGCTCGCGTAAAGTCAGCATGCGGTCGACATCGTCCTGCTTGAGGCCCTTGTCTTTGCCCTGCGGCCCATTCAACAGATCGGACCCCTCGCGGAGCGCGGTCACGGCATAGGTCTGCATCCTGCTTGCGATGTCGTCCACACGATGGGCGATGTCGTCAACGCCCCAAATCTCGATCATGGCGTTGATGCGCTGCTCTATAAAGCGGAGCGCGCGCACCACCTTGCCGGTGCGTTGCCCTGTGATGTCCTGGAACGAGCAGGCGGTATAGATGTCGGTGGCGCGCTGGTCGATCTTGTCGCACAGCTCGACGTCGGTTCCCCGCTCGCGCAACGTCCAAGCAACCTCCTGGATTTCCTCGGCGCCCGCGAGGATATCCGAGGTCGCCTTCTCGGTCGCCTCGACGATGTGATCGAGCTCCTCGGTCGCGCTCACGAGCTGCTGGTCGAACTGCATTGGAGGCTTGATCTGCGCGATCTCGCGGCGCGTGCGCGCGATAGCCTCGCTCATTTCGACAAGCTCGGTGAACACGTGGCCGGGCGCGATCGCGGTCTGCCGCTGCGGTTTGAGCACGGCCGTCTCGAGCTTGGCGATCGCTTCGAGCAGCAACTCGGTCTCTGCCGCGCGGTTGCGGCGGGCATATTCGGCCAAGAACCAGCGTCCACGCGGCGTGGCCGCGAGCGCGTCCTCGATCGCGGCGTAGTCTTCGGCGAGCGACCGGCGGCGGGCGTCTGTCGGTGAGGGGCTGGTGCCGTCTTTGGCGCGTTCCGGCATGGGCATGAGGCTAACGTGATTCGGGGGCGAGCGCGGAGCTTAGCGGCGAACGGCAAGGGATTCGTTAAGCCGAAAACGACGTTTGATCGCAGTTTCGGCGGTTGATCTGTCTCAAAGCCGATGGCTTCGGGCTCTATAGTCTCGGTTCAACACTGGAGTTGGGTCGGACGCGCCCCGAGGAGAAAGCGATGCGAATGCTCGGCAGATTGGCTCTTGCAAGCGGTTTGGCAGTTGCCGCGGCCACGTTTCCGGCACTGGCGCAGCAGGGCCAGCAAGGCGGAATGATGGGCCCTGGCCCGATGATGGGGCCAGGCGCTAGCCCGATGATGGGCCCTGGTGCCGATAACACGATGGGACCCGGCGCCATGAGCGGCTGCCGGATGATGGGCGGTATGATGGGCCCCGGGGGCATGATGGGACCTGGCATGGGCGGCATGATGGGAATGATGATGGGCGGCGGCCCCATGATGGGAATGATGGGTAGCGGCCCCATGATGGAAGCTCGTCTCGCCTATCAGAAGGCCGAGCTTGGCATCACCGCGGCTCAGGAAGAGGCCTGGGCTAATTACGTGGCGGCGTTTAGAACGCGCGGCGCTGCCATGCAAAGCATGCACGCTGACATGATGCAAATCATGCAGAGCGGGAACGCGATGGCCCGTCTCGACGCCCACATCAAGGCGATGGAGACGATGATTGACAGCCTAAAGGCACTCAAGCCTGCGACCGAGGCCCTCTACGCCGTGCTCACCGACGATCAGAAAGCCAAAGCTGACCAGCTGCTGGGCGGCTGCGGCATGATGTGAGTTTCTGTCCGCTCGTCATGACGCCGTGAGGCTCTCGCCTCACCCCCACAGCGCGGGCGGAGGCGGAGAGACGAGGGCGCCTTCGTAAGCGAGTGCCGGCACGCGGTCGCGGGCGAGAAGCAGCGGTCCGTCGAGATCCACCCAATCCGCCTCTTGCGCGAGGAGCAGCGCAGGGGCGATCGCAAGCGAGGTTGCGACCATGCTCCCAATCATGATCTTCAAGCCGAGATCTCGCGCGCGTTGAGCGGTGCGAAGCGCCTCGGTAAGCCCTCCCGTCTTGTCGAGCTTGATGTTGACGGCGTCGTAGCGCGAGGAGAGTGCTTCGAGCGACGCGCTGTCATGCGCGGATTCGTCGGCGCAGATGGGGACCGGCCTCTCGATCTGCGCAAGGAGGCCGTCATTTCCGGCGCGTAGTGGCTGCTCAACCAGCTCGACCCCTTCGGCCGCCGCGGCGGCAAGAAGCGATTCCGTCTCATGGTGTTGCCACGCTTCGTTGGCATCAACGATGAGCCTCGCCCGAGGCACCGCTTCGCGCACCGCCCGCAGACGCTCTTTATCTTCATCTTCGTCACCGCCGAGCTTGAGCTTGAGCAGAGGGTAGTGGCACGCCTCGCGGGCCTTTGCCGCCATCGCCTCGGGCGAGCCGAGCGACAGCGTGAAAGCCGTCGTCACGGGATGGAGCGGCGGAAAGCCAGCAAGCTCGGCGGCGCGCTTGCCCGACCGCTTGGCTTCGAGGTCCCACAGCGCACAGTCGAGCGCGTTCCGTGCGGCGCCGGGGGGCAATAGCGATTGAAGCTTAGCCCGGGTCAGACCATTCGCGACCGCATTCGCGCAAGCCTCTATCGCCGTCACCACGGCCTCGACGCTTTCGCCGTAGCGCGCATAAGGGACGCATTCGCCGCGTCCGGTGAGGCGGCCTTCGGCAATCGACGCGACCACCACCACCGCCTCATGCTTTGAACCTCGGGAAATGGTGAATCCGCCCCGAATTGGAAAGCGCTCAATGCCGACGGCAAGCTTCAAGCCACCTCCCATGACGCCTTTCTTTCTCCTGGATTTTCGTTCAAAAACAGTGCCCTTCTAGAGGGCATAGACTTTCGTCTTCATCCGGCAAACTAAGCTCTCCTATGCTCAAGCGCGACCATCAGCTTGTCCTCCCGACCCAGGCGCGCGCGCCTGGCTTCCGTGTCGAGCTCAGGGGCACGACTTTCCGCCTGATCGCGACCGGTGCCTGGACGGTCGCCGAGGCTGTGCGCCTCGACACGGCGTTGAAGCGGTTGCGCGTACCGATTCCGCCGACGCCGGACTTTACCGGCGAGATGGACATCGCCGGCATTGCCGAGATCGACACGGCAGGAGCCTGGCTCTTGCAGCGCACCGCCAACGCCTGGCAGGCGGGAGGGCTCCGCACCCATTATGCCGGAGCGACCGAGGGCTTCCGCGTCCTCATCGAGGAGGTGCAGAAGCGCGGCAATGTCGAGCGGCCGAAGCTCGAAAAGCCGAACCCCTTCACCCAATTCCTCGAGGACATGACCAAGACGGTGACCGGGGTATGGCGCGACACCGTGCAGCTCACCGCCTTTCTCGGCGAGGTCACCGCGGCGCTCGGCCGCATGATCCGCCAGCCCTGGCGCTTCCGCCGCACCTCCTTCGTCCACCATCTCGACCATGCGGGTTTCAGGGCGGTGCCGATCATCGCGCTCATCTGCTTCCTGATCGGCGCCGTGGTGATGCAGCAAGGCGTGGTCCAGTTGAAGCCGTTCGGGGCCGAGCCCTTCGCCGTCAACATGGTCGCCATCCTCGCTCTTCGCGAGGTCGGCATCCTGCTCACCGCCATCATGGTCGCCGGCCGCTCGGGCTCGGCCTTCACCGCCGAGATCGGCTCGATGAAGATGCGCGAGGAGATCGACGCCATGCGCACGCTCGGCATCGATCC